>Ga0164292_10001832_pt1 | contig 17300 bp, 12 predicted proteins | sample GEODES117metaG_FD_111486 | JGI IMG/M metagenome (GOLD analysis project Ga0164292, IMG submission 111486) | Eutrophic lake water microbial communities from Lake Mendota, Wisconsin, USA - GEODES117 metaG | ecosystem: Environmental > Aquatic > Freshwater > Lake | place: USA: Lake Mendota...
GATGGTCTTACGAACCTTGCTGGTCGCATGATCGATACGTTCCTGGCAAGTAGCCTGACTCGGCTCGAAGGACGGATCCTGGGTGTCGAAGAGACACTCAGGGGAGTGCTTCTTGACGGGATGCCGGATTTACTTGGCATTGTCGATCTGCTGGTGGAAACCGATGACACCCTTACGGTGATTGATTTTAAGACCAGTCGTTCGTCCTGGTCGCTAGATCAGGCAATCGATAGCTCAGAGCAACTGCTGCTTTACTGTGATCTTGCTCGACGCATGGTTCCAGGAAAGACGCTCAGGCTCAAGTTCGCCGTGCTTACTAAGACCAAGGAGCCAGTGATTCAGCAAATCGACTTGCCGTTTCACCAGGAGCAATTGGATCGAACCAAGCATGCAGTAAGTGCGATCTGGGCTGCGATCGAGACCGGGAATTTCTATCCAAATCCCACGCCAATGCAGTGCCCTGGTTGCTCGTATCGCAGCCAGTGTGCAGCATGGCCGAACCCCTATCGATAGGAGAGATGCTTAGCGTGACAGCGAAACACAAGCTCAACGCAGGTTTTGTTCAAGGGTCGTTTGCCGTAGCGGGCCTGCTTGGACTCCTAACGCAAAGCTACATCGTATTTGGTGTAGCTCTGCTGGTGCTCCTGGCAATGAGTCTGCATGATCGCTCGATACGCCTGTAGCTGCTTTGGTGCAGCTCACGGGGCAAGTCCCAACCCAGTTTTCGGCATGGTGCCGAGGCTGGGTTGGGTGTGCCTGCTAGCTTCCATGCGAAGTTAGCAGGCCTTTTTTTTAGCTATTGGAAGAATGATTGAAGGAAACGTAGATCCACTGCGTTTTTATAAAAACGCTTTTAGAAATAAAAACGCTTTTAATCAGATGGCTACAGCGTAGCTCAGATCGGATAGAGCATGCATCACCGAATTACATGGAGTCAGTTGGGGGGGGGGTAGCGATTAGAGCCCATGAGTCCGATCTATGGCTCTTTTTGACTGGTACACACTGGGCGTTCGAGCAAGCCGTAGCAAAACGATTTGCGAAAGATACCTTACTAGGCATCTACTGCGAAATGAGCGAACTTGTCGACTCCGCAGACCGCGAGAGGAGTTGCATCGACAAGCGATTCAACCTGAACTAGGAATCGCAGATCAAGCGATGAGGGGTTCGTGGATTCGTCTACCGCGTTTGCGAACGCCAGATGCAACGCTATACGCCTCGATACTGCGGGGATCAACGCCAAGCGAGACAGTCAGTGCCCAGTCAGTGAAAAAAAGCATTCGCGACGGATCGCAAGTCATTACGAAGTCTGCTTCCTAGGGGCCCAGTTCTGCATCCAGGAAGAAATGCTCGGATAATTTCACACATTAGATGTGACACCCGCTACGTGGCGATAAGTCATCACCTCCGGTGTACGCAAATCCCTATCGCAACCGCGCAACAGACATTTCACAAAAATCCGGGGATCCAAGGCCGCAGAACCAAAAAACCCTTTGTTTCCCCCAGTTTTTGGTGTGCTTTTTTTCCTTGTTGCTACTTTCGCATACGACCGGTATCTGGCAAAATTCACAAAATCGGTTAGCCGCACAGCCCCCCAGACGGTAGATTTCCATTGGCGGATTTTCACACCCAAAACCCGACCTTTTCGACGACAACTAGCTTGATCGCCGAATTGCAATCGCTCAGCCCGCAGAGGTGGGACGCGTTTGTCCGGGTGTATTCTCCGCTTCTTGTCTTTTGGATCCGAGCCGAGAAGCTGCCCACGCTCGCACACGACGAGGTTCTCCAAGAAGCCCTTCGGACGATTTACTCTGGCATCGGCAATTTCAAACGAACGGAGATCAACGGATCGTTTCGCGGCTGGCTAAGAACCATCGTAAGGCGTCGGGTCTGTGATTATCACAGGCAAAACGCAAAGTCAGTTCCTGTTCAAGAGTACGTCTTGGGCCAGATCCAAGCCCCAGACGAATCCCAAGAGGAGGACGTTTCTGAATCCCAAGTACTCAGAGATGTCGTCGCTAGAGCATGCGAGGTGGTTCGGCAATCTGTCCAACCACAGACCTGGAGAATGTTTGAGCTAGCGGTACTGGAATCTCGACCCGCGAACGAAGTGGCTCGGTTGCTCGAGGTTCCATCCCCTAATGTGCGAATGGCCAAAGCAAGAGTCATGAAGCAACTCCGAGAGTTATTGGTCGACTTCGGCTAGTTTTTCAGATTTTCGTGTTGCGCGGCTGCGATATGCATTTATCGGGGGTTTTTTGGATTTCCCGGAACCCCTTTGAGGCTTGTTACTTCACGTTTTCACCCCAATCGTTGAGCGGCGAGAGTCGATGAACCTAGCTACCTGCTGTCCAACAGAAGAAAAACTGAGGAAGTTTTCAAGCGGAGATCTTCCCGACTTGGAGTTCGAGGGCGTCTTTACGCATGTCCAGACCTGCGAGCCATGCCAAAACAGACTCGTCGAAGTACCAGAGACCCAGGATAGTTTTTCCGAGTCGATCACCAAAGTTAGCCCCCAGGACCTAGCAAAGGTCCGCAAGCAAATGGAGATCGAATGCGGACCAGACTCGGAGTCAATCGCCTCCTTCTTGGATCGCTACGTTCACCGCAGCGACTTACCACCTGCCCTTTCGCCACCGTGCATCCTCGGACAGTACAAAATCCAAAAGCTCATCGGATGTGGTGGCATGGGCGAAGTCTATGAAGGGTTTCAACTGCGGCTTCAAAGACCCGTAGCGGTGAAAATCCTTCGAAATAGCCGACAAGAAGACGCAGCTTCCCATGAGCGTTTCCTCAACGAAATGAAAATCGCCGGTGGATTAGACCATCCAAACTTGGTGCGTGCTTACGATGCTTGGGAAGCCGACGGCTATTTGTACTTGGTCTTTGAGCTACTCGACGGCCAATCCGTACAGAACCTCGTCGACGCCGAGCAAATCAAGTCGGTTCGCGACGTCTACGGCATCATCAGCGGTGTCCTAGAGGGACTCAAGCACCTTCACTCCAAGGGCCTAGTGCATCACGACATCAAGCCAGGCAATGTGATGCGAACGACCGACGGCACAATAAAACTCATCGACTTTGGATTGTCTGGGAACAAAACCAGTACGTCTCAGTCAGCCACAAACCCAAATGTCAATGTATGGGTCGGCACCAAGGGTTTCATGGCCCCCGAACCACTTTCTAACGACGGAAGCGAGGATCATTTACGGGACATCTACTCTACGGGTGTACTTTTGCGATATCTGCTCAGATCCGTTCCAGAATCTAGCCCACAGTCGGAAAAAGACTGGCAAGGACGTCTGTACGCTGTGAGCGACCGGATGTCTGGGTCGATTCCAGAGGACAGACACCAGTCAGTCTGTGATGCTCTTGATGCTCTGCACGGAACAACCCCGAACTTGGCCGGAAAAGAACTTCGCGTTACCGGTTTCAATCGATGGTCGAAATGGGGTGGCATCATAGCACTCTCGGCTGCTCTGCTGATCACGATGGTCTTGGGCAGCAACATGCTAAGACCAAACAAGTCCAGTGGCATCGCAAGCATGGTCCCAGCTCAAGATGCTGCCGGAACATCTCCCGAAGACATCGTTAGAACAATCAAATCCGAGGTCGCCCAGCAGGTTAGCCGATTCGCAAGCAACCCACCGAGTGAAGCCGTTTCTGTTAGATCTCTCACGGCAAAGCCGCAAAGCTCGACGTTCGATCTATCGCTTCGTGTCGTTGACCCATCGTTCTTCAAAGGCATTGAACAATCGCTTATCGCAAAGCTTTCGATCCCCGAGCTTGTCGGCGTCCCCGCAGGAACCTTCACCATGGGCGGCATAACCGACGACCGATTTGCAAAGCCAAGGGAGTTTCCCAACCGCCGAATTACGATTGCCAAACCATTTCAGATAGGCAAATACGAGGTCACAGTAGGTCAGTACCGAGCCTTTGTATCAAACACCAATTATGAAACGGTTGCAGAACGTAGCGAAAAGGGTGGATGGAAATCGGGTAAATCGACAAGCTGGGGCGAACAGAGCAAGAGCTACACTTGGAAAACGCCCGGTTACACGACATCAGACTCTCATCCGGTAACGATCATTGCCTACGAGGATGCGGTCGCTTACTGCGATTGGCTGACCAAGGAAACCGGCAAGAAGTTCCGACTGCCGACCGAAGTCGAGTGGGAGTATGCCTGCCGGGCTGGAACCACTGGGCAATACTATTTTGACATCCAAACTCGCGATGATCATTCCTGGTCGATTTACAGTTCCGGTTCTCAGAACAATCCACACCCAGTTGGTTTGAGATTTGCTAATCCCTTGGGTATCCATGACATCGCTGGCAACGTTCGCGAATGGTGCCTCGATTGGTTTGCTGAAGAAGCCTACAAACTCAACTATGATGAGCACCCCCAAGGGCCAAGCTCGGGTGAGTTTAGGGTGGTTCGAGGTGCATGCTTTTTTGATCGAGAACTCTTCATGCGATCCAGTTTTCGTGGCTTCTTAGCTCCCGATATGGTCGTAAACAACCAGGGCTTTCGGGTCTTGTGTGAGGAATAGCCCATGAATTTAACCAACAGACTTATTGGTTCTCTGACACCATGGTTTTTGACGGGGGGGTGGACTTTGTTTGTAAGCGTAGTCTGGCTGCCATGTCCTACAAAACTCGAGCTACCGAGGTCGTCAAATGTGAAGGATGCGGATCTTGAGGCCATGGGGTACTTTCGACATCCCGATGCACATAAGCTACTAAGGACTTTCATGCACTTGATCAATCCACTGACGACTCTTGTCTTGTTGGTAATGCTTTTACCTAATGCTTTCGGATACTCGGAGACTACGGTGGTAGACGTCCGAATTGTTTCTGTAGACGACGAACAATCGACGGTAACGGTATCCTACGGAGGCAAGTCTCGACAACTCAAGTTGGCTCAAGACGTAACCATCGAGATCGACGGCCAAGAAAGGAATAAGCGTAGTTTACGATTGGGTGAAAATGCACAAGTCACTTACGACAAGGACTTGGCAGTGGTTACCAAAATTGTTGTCCAGAATGAACTGTTAGTCCCAGCTCAAAAGCTACCAGAGGGCTGGGATGAAATCGACCAAAGACTCATTTTCCTGATGGTTCGTTTAGCGAATGTTGAAGCCTCTCTCGACGCTATCAATCAAGTGCTTGATGGTAAGGCGATCGCGGCCAATTCGAAGGAATCTGCGGCAGTACGATCCGAAAAGGCCAACGAGCAACTAGATCGTAAGGGAGGAGGACCGATCAAGTGGTCTGAGTTCTATGGCGTAACTGCTGAAAATTTCTTCTATCACCCAACTGATCGCAACACCACCTATCACACTAGAACCATCCTTAGTCAGCAAGGACCGCAGGCCGACAACAAGATTGGTGGCGGAGTGCCCTCAAGCCAAGGGATACCTGTCCACCAGCGTCCACCCCAGTTCGATTACATTTACCGAGCCAATGAAAAGGCAAGGGATCGAGCCGAAGCCGAAGCGTCATCATTGAGAGGCAAACTTGACAAACTTGTCGCCCGAAGACAGCGACTCGAAACCGAGCAGGCAGGATTATGGGTAGAGGTCGCTTTCCGTGCCATACGTCACTATGACCTGGACCAAAAACCGCTCTATCGTTTTGACCCATTGCTACTAACATCCGACACACCGTCAAGGGAACGGGCCGAAATGATAAAAACATCAGCGGCTTTTATGGCTTTGTCTCTTTCGATCGTGTCCGACGCCGAAAAAGACCAAGTTGGAACGTTTACACGAATCAAACCGGCTGTAGCAGAGGCTCGCCAGAAAATGAGCGACTCCTTTCTTCGTCTTGGCATGGATGTTACCGACAAACAAACAAATGTCGGTCGGTTCTCTGCCCTTGCTAAGAAGATAGACGACGTATCGGCGAACTTAACAGATAGCTACATTGTCGCGGTGGAGGGAGATTCGGCAAAAGATCAGCAACGAAAAACACTATTTCGTGGCCAGCTACAGCAATCTTTACTCAATTACGCCCAGATAATTTTAGCGATGGATGAGATGCTTTGTTGCCTCGCAGAGGAGGTGAGCTACAGCCCAAACACCGACGCTCCGATTCAGTTTGTGGCTCTCAAATCAATCAAGCCTGTAGCAACTCTAAAGCCCATTGAGTTCGACGAGGAGGTCTTTGAGCCACCGAAGCCGAAGAAAACTAATCCTCTAATTGTCCCACCACGACCCAGACACCTGCCGAGCGATGCAATCTACCATGCTGGAAAATGGTATTGGTTTGCAGATAAGAAGGCCAAGTATAACGAAGCAGTTGCTATCGCTACTTCGATGGGGGGGAGGCTTCTTACTATCGAATCTGCTGAAGAGAATGAATTCATCCGATCAAACATGCGAGGTGTGACCCTTCTGGGAGCTACTAGGATCAGCGAGAAAGTCTGGAGAAACGCCTACGGCAGAAATTTGAAGTACTTCAACTGGGATACAGTCGAGCCTAATAACCCAAACGAACCGCTTCTGGTCATAAGACAGGGTGGGGATTGGCATGACTGGCCTGGAAACGTCTGGGAATACTTTGTTGTGGAATGGGACAAAAATGGACGCTAAATACAAAACGACTGTAGAGAAAACTATTGCGAAGAGCTCTATCTCCCTTTTTGTCGGTTGGAAAATCGCCCTGCGGTTTGCGTTTGCCCTGGCTTTTTTTGGATTTATTACGAGCTCTGGTCTGCTTGCTGACACTACAACAACGGACGTAGTTATCAATTTGATCGATGTTAAAAGATCTTCTGTAACCATCTCCTACGAGAGTAAAACAAGGCAGTTGCAAGTGGCAGAGGATGTCTCAATCGTGATCGACGGCAAAGAATCCAATTTGCGTGACCTCTTGCCCAGCGATAGCGCAATGCTCGCTTTCGACAAAGAACGTGCCTTGGTCACCAACATCGTGGTGAACCGTACGGTAATTACTCCCGCCGAGCAATTAGCAGCAGGATGGGACGAAATCGACCAACGGCTTTTGTTCTTGATGGTACGACTGGCCAACGTTGAAGTAACGCTTGAAGCAGTCGAAAATGTTCTGGAGGGAAAGGATGTTCAACTAAACGCGAAACTGCGTTCTGCTAGGCAGGCGGATAAAGCCAATGAAGACCTGGATCGTAAGGGTGGAGGGCCGATTAAGTGGTCTGAGTTCTATGGTGTAACCGCTGAAAAGTTCTTCTATCATCCGACAGACCGAAACTCGACCTATCACACTGAGACACTCCTGAGCCAGCAGGGATCGCAAGCGGACAATAAAGTCGGTGGTGGTGTACCCTCAAGTCAGGGGCTGCCTGTTCATCAGCGTCCTCCCCAATTCGATTACATTTACCGAGCAAACGAAGGTACTAGAGATCGTGCAGAATCAGAAGCCTCTGCACTCAAAGGCAAGTTGCAGCAACTTGCTGCACGCCGACAGCGACTGGAGGCCGAACAAGCTGGGTTATGGGTAGAAGTCGCTTTCAGAGCGATATCTCACTATGACCTTGATAAAAAGCCGCTGTATCGCTTCGAACCCCTGATGATTGCCTCCGATACCGATTCCCGACAAAAAACCGAAGCAATCAAGTCAGCATCGTTATTCATGGCTGTGGCTTTATCTATCATCAGCGAATCGGAGAATAACCAAGCAGCCACGTTCACTCGAATAAAGCCTAAAGTAAGCGAAGCTCGGCGGACGTTGAATGACTCTTTCCTACGACTTTCCTTGGATGCATCGAACCAAATCTCTAGTGTTGGCCGATTTGTGGCTCTGGCCAAGCGACTTGAGGATGTGGCTGCAAATCTAACGGATAGTTATGTCGTAGCGATGGAAGGCGATTCAGCAAGAGACAAGCAGCGTAAGGAAACGTTTAGAGCGCAGCTACAGCAGTCCCTTTTAGGGTACGCCGAAATTGTTCTTGCCTTGGATGAAATGTCCTCTCTGATGGAGTATGAGTATGCATTCAAGCCAGATATCGAAAAGCCTATAAAGTTGGTGGGCATTGATAGTTTTGGCAACCGAAAACAAATGTCCCCAGGCGAGAGTTTTTCTTCGAGGGGAACGAAACCAGAGCGATTTACCAATGACCTCCGAATGGAATTTGCGTTAATCCCCGCTGGCACCTTTAGTATGGGTACGTCACTCTCCGCTTCGGAGTTGGTTCAAAGATACCCTGGTAGTAAAGAGGAATACTATAACGATGAGTTTCTCCATGAGGTTGTACTTAGCAAACCTTTTTACATGGGGATGTTTGAGGTAACACGGGGCCAGTTCCAAGAGTTCGTTGATAAGGAAAATTATAAGACCGAAGCGGAGCGAGATGGAACTGGAGGATACGGATTTGACCAGGCTACCATCCAGATTCAAAACCCCAAGTTTAACTGGCGTAACACGGGATTTCAGCAAAAAGATGACCATCCTGTTGTTAACATAACCTGGAGTGACGCAAATGCCTTTTGTGAGTGGTTGAGCCGTGTAGAGGGACGCCAGTATCGATTGCCAACCGAGGCGGAGTGGGAATATGCGTGTAGAGCTGGAACAACGAGCGAATTTGCGTATGGGGACGATCCAGATCAGCTCGGAGAGTATGGCAATGTAGCCGATATGACTTTGAAGAAAAAATCTCCGAAGTTCGCTACTATACGCACGAGTGACGGTTCACAGTTCACTAGCCGGGTAGGAAGTTATCTCCCCAATCCATTTGGAATATTTGACATGCATGGGAACGTTTGGGAGTGGTGTGGCGATTGGCACAGCGAATACCCACAGGGACCCATAACTGATCCAAACGGCCCATTGAAAGGCTCGCTTCGCGTGCTTCGAGGTGGAAGTTGGACCAATGATGCATCCGGGTGCCGTTCAGCAGATAGAAATGCATGCCCACCGTCATTCCGCCACTTCAATGCCGGTTTCCGTGTTGTTCTTAACCCGTCTGAAGCGAACGAATAGTCTGGTATGGCTTTGGCAGTGACGGCTAAGGATTTCGACAATCTTCCGATACTGGCCCAGGGGTTCATGTCTAATCGCATCGTTGGGTGGTAAAATCTCCTTCATGAACCGAATCATCGCCTCCCTGCTAATCGTCCTGTTACTGATCCCTTCGCCTGTTTTTGCATGGTCCGAGGGTGGTCACCATTTGATCGCCGCCGTAGCGTTCAGCCTGCTGACCGAGAAAGAGCAAGCAGAGCTAATCGCGGTGCTACAAAAGCATCCAAGGTACGCCGAAGACTTCGTTCCCCCTGAAAAGCTACCCAACGAAGAAGAGAAGATCCGCTGGCTCGTTGGACGCTCAGGCTACTGGCCGGATGTTGCTCGAAGGCAGCCGATCTACCACAGATCCACATGGCACTACGAGCTTGGCCCGTCTCTGGTCATCGGAGATAGCACCAAGCTCCTGGTACCAGATCGGCCAGGGGCGATGCCGGTCGATGCGACGCTAGAGACGCAAGAGCTACACATAGCCCAAGCCATACAACTTTGCCGAAAGGTGCTCTCGGACAAATCCCAAGACGCTGGAGACCGAGCCTTGGCACTTTGCTGGATCGGCCATTTGGTAGCCGACTCCCATCAGCCCTGCCATGCAGGAAGCCTGTACATGGAAGGTGTCTTCGAGAAGAAGGATGGAGACCGGGGGGCCAACAGCATCCCAACCAAGCAGCGGCAGAATATGCATGCCCTGTGGGATCAACTCTTAGGGGATGAATTTGCCCTAAGATCCATGCGACGTCGCTATGCCGAGATCGTGACTAGCGCCGAGCTCAAAGCCCTTGGAGAGCAGGCTGTTGCGGTCTCAGGTGGCCTAGATCCGCTGGTCTGGCTCGAAGAAAGCCGTAGACTAGCTGTCGAGCAGGTCTACACCCCAGAAGTCCTCGATCCGTTGAACATTGTTGTTCGAGGGCTGGCCGAGAAACCTGAGGTTTTGACCCTATCAGAAGACTACCTGAAAAACGCTGGCCGAGTAGCGCAGCAAAGAGCTACCCAGGGAGCCTACCGGTTAGCTGGAGTTTGGCGGGAGTGCCTGAAGGTTGAATAGAAGTGCGGTAGGCCGTACGAGTAGCAATCCAGGGGTCGAATAACATGTCCAACATTTGGGTGATATCACCATACAGTTTTGAATTCCCCGACGATTGGCAAAGAGTCTGGGAGCATAATCTCAAAGTGGGATTCATTTCGATTGGTTGGGCGGCGCTTGGTAACGTGTCGAAAATGACCCTCGATCAAATCAAGAAAAGACATTCAGAGAGGTGGGAAAACTCAAATCCGCAATCTGCCGCTTGGGATTCAAACACGCTCTACAACTTCTGGCATCGGATCGAGGACAAAGACACTGTAGTGGCGCGCAGGGGAAGGAAAGCGATAGCCGCAGTGGGTAAGGTGATTGGGCGTCCCTACTACAACACTTCAAAGACTCGTAGGGTATTCGGCGGGAAACACGCATACCCCAACCATATCGATATAAAGTGGCAAGATGACGCACGAGATTTGATATTCGACAGACAGGTTTTTGGAATGAGAGCGCTCCAACGATTCGACGCGTCGAAGCTCGAATTGCTCATCAACGAATCTGGAAACCAACACAAGGGGTTCCTCGATGAGATTGACGAAGAACCCTCGGTTGCAGGTGGGGTAAAAAGAATAACAGTCAATGCCTACGAGCGAGATCCAAAGGCGAGAGCTGCCTGTGTAAGGCATCATGGGTTTTCATGCAAAGCGTGCGACATGAGTTTTGCAGAGGTTTACGGAGAACTGGGAATCGACTTTATCCACGTTCACCATGTTCAACCAGTCTCGACACTAAAAACTAAATGCACTATCGACCCAACCAAGGATTTGGTTCCTGTCTGCCCCAATTGCCATGCAATGCTCCATCGAAGTAACGAATTACTAACGGTAAGCGAGCTCCGGTCTCTTATCAGGAAGGTCAAGAAGTCTCTACTGAACCGGCGAAAAGGCTTCTGATTTCGATTCGGCCCATAGTCACTAGCGTACTCGTGGGCCAGAGGCGAAGACTTCAGGGGATATGCCGATTGTTGACGAAGCCAATTTCTGCACGAACCTCAGGTTTGGGAGTACAATGGAAGATCGCTTCGAGCTGGGTAAATTTCTATCAATTCCGTTTCGTCGAAAACCCTTGGACATGACTCCAACGCCCCCGGAAATACTTGACTCCTTACGGGGGGAAATCATCGAAGGCGTACAAGAAATCGGGCCGTCGATTAGCAGGGAATCATCGGTATTCGAGTCTTTTCTTGGGCCACCTAGCGAGCAACTAAAAGAGGTTGTTGATGCTCTTGTGGCAGCGATTCACCAAGGCGTCACAAGCGGACTATGGCAGGCAAAGCAAGACGCGGTGGAACGTATTTCGCTGGATGGCTACATTCGACAACTCTGCAACAACTCTGGTGTGAAGCCAGAGCTCGCAAGTTGGGCGGTCGAGACTTGGGCTATCGCGATCGGTGTCTCAGAAAGAGTTCGATATGACATCGACTTTCGATGCCCTAGTTGCGATGCTTGCGGAGTAAGCTTGAAAAAAATTGCTGGTAGAGTCATTAAGTGCCCAAAATGCAAATCGAAGATACAAGTATCGAACGACGGGAAACAGTTGACGCTTGTGCCCCAAAAACACGGAACTTCGGAGAAGCAACCAAGTAAGGCTGCCGAAAGAGATCAAATTGGAAATACCGCTCGCACAGAAAACGTTGGGCCGGATCAAAATCGCCCAGCGAGTGAGCGAGCGATTCCTAAGGTCGTCGACCTAAATCGATCAAGCCGAGTGATCGAAAGTAACCCAGAAAACAAAGAAAATGAACCTGCGTTAGATCCTCGAACCAATTCGTTCCCCTCAATTTTTAACAATTCGATCGGAATGACCCTAAAGCTGGTTCCTTCTGGAAAATTTCTGATGGGTGACCTCGCGGTCAAACAAGAGGTGAACATAAACCAGCCATTTTATCTTGGGATCTTTCAGGTCACTCAGCAAGAATACCAGCGAGTCACAGGCTGCAATCCTAGCCATTTTAGATCCCCACGGAAGCCCGTTGAATGGGTTTCCTGGCAAGATGCTGTCCTCTTCTGCGAAATGCTATCGACCCTCCCGTCGGAAAAAAGCAAAGGGCGCAATTACCGACTTCCGAGCGAGGCGGAGTGGGAGTACGCGTGTCGTGCGGGAAGTTCATCAAATTACTGTTTTGGAGACGACGGCTCTTGCTTATGTGACTTCGCTTGGTTTGGTGACAGATTAGGAAAAGGAACCAAATACGTTGGGCAAAAATCACCCAATGCCTGGGGCCTTTACGATATGCATGGCAATGTGGCTGAATGGTGCGCAGACGTTTATCTTAGACAGGCCAAGTTGACTTCGCAGACTCTCAAGACGAAGGAAGAGGACGAACGGGTTTATCGCGGTGGTAGTTGGTTCACTAGGGCGAAGGATTGTCGATCCGCGATCCGACATGGCGTCGCGAAGAGTTATAAAGACAGCTATATCGGATTCCGAGTTGCTATGGATTTACCGGAACGCTAGTGTAAGTGAGCGCCTAAATGGGACCAGTGATGGGCGCTTCAAAAGGGGCCAGTTCGACTGGAAAAGCATGAGGCATTCAGATGGGGTGGTTTCTTCGCAATTCTTCTATCGGATTGCTACTCGATACTCTACACTTAGATCGATCCCTACATCCGACTCTGGAGCAAACTGTTGGAAGGCCGCATACATCATGGAAACCAACTCCAATGCGGTAAATTCGCCAGGGATCGAATCGATGGTGTAGGTCTTATTTGGGTCGTTGATGCTCAGTCCCCGTGTTCCCAAGACAGCGATCTCAACTCCAAGGCATTTGATCTCATCGGTAGTCATCCCTTTGAATCGTTGGAGTGCCGACCGCATGTAGTGGACAACATCATGACGAACCTCATGGTTAGCTTTCAAAACTGCTTCCGACTTAGCCGTCAATCGAGCCTTGGCGAGGTCGACTAGATGCTCAGGTCCACCAGTCTTGATCGCCATTCGAAAGTAGTTTTCTGATTCACTCGTTCGACCAAGTTCGTTGAGACAATCACCCATAGCGATCATCATGGCGGTATCGTCGGGTGCGACCGCAAGGGCGCGTTTTATTTGAGTCAAAGCTTGCGCAAATCGACGCTGTTTCATCAGTGTTTCGGACAGATTACTCAGTGCATACCGATCTTCGGGATCAAGTTTTAAGGCACTTCGGAGATGTTCCTCTCCAATCATCAAGTTACCCGCAGAAATCTCGGCAACTCCGAGTGCAACATATGCACCTACAAATTTGGGATCAACTTCGACCGCTTTCTCTAGGATGTGAGCAGCTCTGGTAAAGTCTCCAAGATCATTGTAGGCGAGTCCAAGCCCATAGAGGACGTCGATATCGGTCGGGTCTTTGTGCAAGAGGGTTACGAGAATTGGCAAGGCTTGCTGATGCTTGCCCTCGTTAAGAAGCTGGATCGCTTTTTGTTTTGGCTCCATCCAAGCGGATGCCTTTGTCCAATGCACCTCGATGGTTCTTTCTTGATCATCAATCACAACTCTTGCTTTACCGCCGAACCCAAGGAATTGGTCAGCAAAGAACTTCGAGACCGCCGAATTGAACTCGTTCGAGCCGACTGCGGGGTTGCCGATAAGGGACCGATCAAAGTCATCGAAAGACAATTTGAATGAAAATTCTTTAGACATTATCGCTTCTTGGTCGTAAACCACTTGTCCAAGCCCGTGTACAGAGCCCAAGCATCGACGAGCTGTCGATCATTTTCGGGTTCATTCGGGATGGAATCATGGATTTCGAGTAGTTTGATGGCATCCTGTGCGTAACCCGCCGCAATATAGGGTGCGAAGATCGGTTGCTCGTCCCAAAGACCCGAAAAGAACTTGGCAAATGCTGCGTTCATCATGGCATTCGGGCGAATGATCTCAATTGGGGCAGACCGTTTTGCGATTGGACCGATGCTATGAACATTTTCCTGTAGTTGGCTGTCGATACTTTTGCGCTGAAGGTCTCGTAGTTCAGGGTACTTGTCATGTAGCTTTCGGTCGATCCTCATTGAAACAGGCATGGATCGCAGTTGATGACCAAGTCCATCGCTAAAGAGCTTGGAGAACTTAGGGACGGCACCAGCTGGCATCGTTGGGTCGTTTTTTAAGTGGTTCCCCATGAGTTCGACAAACTCGTCGAGCATGTTGGGTTTGGCAACCAAATTGAATTGGGCTTCAGGCTCTGCGAGGATCGTCCTTAGGGCAAATTCGCATTGGAACGCCACCAAATAGGGCAAAACAGCCTCGTGGGCGGGGTTGTATAGCAAAAAGTGGGCAGGCTGATTGTCTTGGGCAACACGTATCGTCGCATGACCCCTGAACTTCGGATCACTCTGCAAAAGAACGCGCTTGCCGCTGGTCGCTTCGACTCGGTCGATGAAGTACTGCTGTAGCTCTTTGAGGTCCAAGATGTGCCTTTTCAGGGGTTTGGTGATGTTTTTTCACCATTTTACTCGTTGGAGACTGGGATGTCGAAGGTGGGGAAAGCCAAGGATTTGTAGAAGATCGCCAACCAAATCGTAGGTTGGTCAGTGGTCGTCCACTGGACTCGATGCTTGGTATGTGCTGGCAAGTTGATGTAGTCACCAGGACCAAGATCGATGGTTTTATCTTCAATCTGTAGTCTCGCTGCCCCTTGTAGGACGACCACCCATTCGTTTTCGTGCTGGTCATACCAAAAACCCTCGGGCGATGATTGTCCTAGGGATGCATTTGTTTGATACGGAGGTTTTGGGATTCGAGAATCGTTTCAAAAATTTCCTCGGGAAGGTCTGTTAGAAGATTGGCAAAGAGGTTGCGGCTTAGAGACATTGCTTCAGCAGCCCTTTCCGCCTTTCGAGTACTTGCAGATATTCCGCATGTCGCAACCAGTACACTTGGATTTCTCTGGCTTAGCAGGGAAGTCTTTTTGTATGATGCCACTGATCAATTTGCTTGCGCGTTCCTTCGCTTGATTAGTCTGAGAATCTTCAACGGGGAGGTCCATACGCTTAGATGTTTTGAGATTGTGTAAGTAAGCGGCGGTAACGTTGAGTCCCTCACCTCGCCCCGCTGCGGCATAAACGGCTAATTGGAAAGCGTGAATATCATCGCCCGAAGTATCGGATGCAGTTTTGTAGTCAACCAATGCAAGACTGTTAATCCGCCCGCCTTCCATATCCAGAATAACATCAGCACGACCGCTAACGATTCCATTGTCCACATTGAGTTCAAAGTGACGTTCGGTCTCCCACACTCGCTTCAAATCACTGCTGTACTCACCGAGATACTTGCGGATGATCTTCGTTGCTTCCGCTTTAAGAACTTCGAAAGTCCCCTTTTGAGCAAAGGGTAGATAGAACGTTTCGTTGATTACCTTTGAAACCTCTTCATTCGTTGGCAATCGATCATTTTTCCTTGAGGTCTCCGATAATCGCCTTAAGACATGATGGATTGCTTTGCCATATCCAAGCTCCGTTTCCAGTTGCGGTTGGAATCCAATTGAGGTGCTTAGTCGATAGCGAAAGGGACATTCTTCGTATGCTGCTAGGTCGGAAAATGAGATCGTTGGTACAGAGTCCTGATGTTCTTCGTACCGAGGCGGAGGATTGGGAAGAGGTAATTTATCGGTAACTCTAGAAACATTGTCCTGCACCTCAATCATGTAGGGTGATTGCCTTCGCCTATTTTTGATACGGACGAAGTTAGAAAGGTACACGGTGTCTTTCGCGCGTGTTAGTGCGACATAGAACAACCGTCGCTCGTCTGTGTCGGTACCCTCGTACCGTTCTCTAAGCTTGCTCGGGAATACGGTATCAGGCAAAAGGTATTCAGGTTTTCTGCCTTTTTTACTGGACGGGAATCTGCCATCCACGAGAGACGGAAGAAAGACGATTGACCACTCCAACCCCTTTGCCCTATGAGTTGTAAGTATATCAACTGCATCGACATGGATGCTCTCCTCACCGCCAAAGCTTTCATATGCTTCGAGGGCATGGAATTGGAGATAGTTGAAAAGCTGTCTGTAGAAGTGAATCCCCCGATTTTGACCTCCTTGGAATTCGGATTCGTTTACATACCTGGATCGCCGCTTGACGTGCTCGAAGTCAGCAAGGATTTTTGAAAAACCTGCAAGGCAACCCATGCGAGCGGAGAAGGCAGGGTTTTCGGGATCAAGTCGTTGGACTCCAAGAAGGTAGAATAAGCGGTATAAGTCTCTTACTAGGTTTGCAGGTTTTGATTCTTCTGCAATCTCCGCTTTCCATTTGATAAGGTGGCTTTCCAAAGACCTGATTGTTTTACCAGCGTTGAACAACTGGTTGTATTCATCGATAAGTTCTATAAGATCAACAAATTCGCTATCATCATAACGCTCGCTTTTCCATTCGTTATCGATAAGCCAAGCATACGTCTTACCCAAGGTACACGCCTCGGGCTGTAGGAATAAGCCAGATCGTCCGCCACACCTAAATGGTATTTTGCGATCTTCGAAAACCCTGATCAAATGGGAGGATGATGTTCGAACAGAGCGAAAAAGAATGGCTATGTCCTTGTAGCGGAAGCCGCTCTTAACCATTCCTTCAATTGTGTTGGCAATGACCTCTGCCTCGTGACTAGGAGTTTCCGCCGTCCAAGTGTGAAACTCAAGATCGCTTTTTTCGCGATGCGGATTCATCCTCTTGGGTAAACGTGGGCAAATCGATTCAGCAAATCCATTCGCTTTCTCTATGATCCTAGGACGAGATCGTCTGTTGGTAGAAAGAGTCAAAGACTTAACGGGTCGGTAGCGTTTTTTGAATTCAATCATGTGTTTCACGTCGCTACCTCGCCATTGATAAATGGATTGGTCATCATCTGCGACAACACAGAGTTCTACAGGAGATTGAGCTAAAAGACCAATGAGCTTTTCTTGTGCTGGATTGGTATCTTGGTACTCATCCACGATCAGATGTCGTAATTTGCTGTGTACTCGCTCGAAAACTCCAGTGGATTTGTCTGTAAGTGCTCTGATTGATGCCGTTATCAGTAAGCCATACGTTATGAAATGGTATTTGCTCAATGCTTTCTTGTACGCAACGTAGCAGTCACAGAATTCGTTGCTTTCAATCTTTTCGGCTTCGATCAACTCGTTCTCAATGATGTTTGCATTCCGAATGAACAGATCGATTGCACGCCAGTGCCCGTCGTTGAGCTTATCAAGCTGGAGGTTCTTGTATTCCCTGCTCAGAAACCCAGCGAGTCGATTATCGTCCAAAATGTCAAAATCACCGAA
>Ga0164292_10001834_pt1 | contig 17293 bp, 14 predicted proteins | sample GEODES117metaG_FD_111486 | JGI IMG/M metagenome (GOLD analysis project Ga0164292, IMG submission 111486) | Eutrophic lake water microbial communities from Lake Mendota, Wisconsin, USA - GEODES117 metaG | ecosystem: Environmental > Aquatic > Freshwater > Lake | place: USA: Lake Mendota...
GAGATCATGGCTGGTGATTCCTTCGGGTTTATCGAGGATCAAGAAGCCAGGACGCACCATGAGTCGCTATCTATCTGGAAGCTATCGTTGATGCTTGTAAGGATCGGCTTCGCCGGCCGGCTTCGCGCTCTCCCGGATCTTCGCCACCTCTGCATCATGACGCTTCACCTCATCAAGCAAGGTCTCAAAGTTCGAAGCGCTCTCGCCGAGGGCATCTTCGAAGAAGGTGATCGTCGGTGTGAGTCGGGTACCGAGTGCGTGACCAACCTCTGAGCGGAGAAGACCGGTCGCACTCTTGAGCGCTGCCGCCGTCGCGCTCCGCTCTTCATCGCTACCGAAGACGGTGTAGAAGACCGAGGCGCTCTGCAGGTCGCCAGTGACGCGAACATCAGTGATGGTCACGAATCCAAGTCGAGGATCCTTCACCTTGCTCTCGAGAGCCGAGGCGACGACCTCCTTGATTCGATCGGCAACACGACCGGTGCGATGTGAGTTACCCATCTCCTAGACCCGCTTCTTCTCGCGGATCTCGAAGACCTGGATCTGATCACCGACCTGGATGTCTTTGAAGGAACCGACGCCGATACCGCACTCGTAGCCCTCTTTGACCTCAGTGGCGTCATCTTTGAAGCGCTTGAGGGATTCGATCGTGAGGTTGTCTCCGACCACTACACCTGAACGAAGGACGCGTGCCTTCGCATTGCGACGGATCAAGCCATCCGAGACCATCGAACCAGCGATGTTTCCGAACTTCGAGGAGCGGAAGATCTCGCGGATCTCAGCGTTTCCGATGACCACTTCCTCATACTCAGGCTTGAGCAGACCCTTGAGCGCTGCTTCAATCTCCTCGATCGCCTTATAGATGACGGAGTAGAAGCGGATCTCGACGCCCTCTTGCTCAGCGAAGATCGCAGTGTGGGTCTCTGGCTTGACGTTGAAGCCGATCACGACGGCAGAGGATGCGGATGCGAGAGTTACGTCGCTCTTGGTGATCGCACCGACACCACGATGGATCACGCGCAATTCGACTTCGCTGCCCACATCGAGTTGTACCAATGCATCTTCGAGCGCTTCGACCGAACCGCTGACATCACCCTTGAGGATGAGGTTGAGGGTCTCCACCTTCGACTGTTCCATGAAGTCTTCGAGTGAGACCTTCTTGCGCGCCTTCATCAACGCTGCAGTTCGCTCTGCTGCTTGGCGCTTCTCGGCGATCTGACGTGCGGTGCGATCCTCTGGTGCGACGATGAAGCCATCGCCTGCACTTGGGACAGCAGTGAAACCTAGGACCTGTACCGGACGGGATGGTCCTGCTACATCGACCGTGTTACCGAACTCATCGAGCATTGCGCGGACGCGGCCATATGCGCCACCTGCGACCACAGCATCGCCGACATGCAATTCACCGCGTTGCACCAAGACGGTGGCGACCGGACCGCGTCCCTTATCGAGATGCGCTTCGATCGCAACGCCTCGTGCATCACCTTCTGGGATGGCTCGAAGATCGATTGCAGCATCGGCAGTAAGCAAGATGGCCTCGAGCAAGGTGTCGATTCCCTTGCCTTTGAGAGCAGAGACATCTACGAAGATCGTGTCGCCTCCGTACTCCTCTGCGATCAAGTTGTACTCGGTCAATTGTTGGCGGATCTTGCCTGGATTCGCGCCTTCCTTGTCGACCTTGTTGACCGCTACGACGACGGGGACATTCGCTGCTTGTGCGTGGTTGAGAGCTTCGATCGTCTGCGGCATCACGCCATCATCAGCTGCGACGACGAGGATCGCGATATCGGTGACTTTGGCACCACGTGCACGCATCGCGGTGAAGGCTTCGTGACCTGGAGTGTCGATGAAGGTGATCGCTCGTTCGATCCCATCATGGGCGTGATGGATCTGATACGCACCGATGTGCTGTGTGATGCCACCGGCTTCACCCTTGACAACTTCGGTCTGACGGATCGCATCGAGAAGTCTGGTCTTACCGTGGTCGACATGACCCATCACGGTCACGATCGGAGGTCGTGCGATGAGACGATCTTGGTCGTAGACATTGATCTCGTCTTCCAGATCGATATCGAAACCTTGCAGGATCTCACGATCCTCATCCTCAGGACTGACGATCTCGAGCTCGTACCCGATCTCGCCACCGAGGATCTTGAATGTGTCCTCGTCGACGGATTGTGTGGCAGTGACCATCTCACCGAGTTGGAAGAGCGCTGCAACCAACTGGCTTGGCTCTGAACCTATCTTCTCTGCAAGATCAGAGAGTGTCGCTCCGCGGCGAAGCCTGATCTTCGATCCATCGCCACGAGCGACGCGCATGCCACCCAGTACGGGTGCTTGCATATTGTCGATCTCTTCGCGCTTAGCCTTCTTCGACTTCGCGATCTTCGACTTCTTCTTTCCCTTTCCGAATGCGCCAGCAGTAGTGCCACGTCCACCGGGACCTCCGGGTCGTCCACCACCTGCACCGGGTCCACTAGGACGTCCAGCAAATCCACCACCGGCACCTGGACCACCAGGACGTGCGCCTTGAGTTCTATAGGGAGATGATCCACCTGGACCACCTTGTGGGCGAGCGCCAGGTCCACCGCGACCAGGTCCACCGGGCCTTGCACCTGGACCACCTTGTTGTGGACGTGCAGCGAATCCAGGACGCACTGCACCAGGACGAGGTCCTGCCATCGGAGGACGTTGTCCAGGTCTGATCGTCTGACCTTGTCCACCTTGTCCACCTTGACCAGGTCCAGGTCGTTGTCCCGGACGCTGTCCTGGGCGTGGAATTGCAGATGTTCCGAATGGATTGTTGCCGGTACGCGGCGGGCGCGGCATCTGCGGAAGTTGTGATGGTGAGGCACCAGCTTGTGGTGGCCTTGGTGTCTGTGTCGGTTGTGGCGGTATGAATGTCGGACGTTGATCGACGACCTCAGTCGCGCGCTCTAGCTCTCGCGCTGCCTGTGCTTCCTTGATCACTGCTTCCAATTCAGCAGGGATCTCAGGAGCCTTCTTCGCCGCCTTCTTTGCCGGAGCCTTCTTCGCCTTTGGCTTCTCCTCGGTCGCTTTCGCTGCTGCAGCGGGATAGAGGTCTCGCATCTTGCGGACGACGGGGGGCTCTACGGTGGAGGATGCAGAACGGACGAACTCACCGAGTTCTTGGAGCTTTGCAAGGACATCCTTGCTCTCCATGCCGAGTTCTTTTGCTAACTCATATACGCGGACTTTCGCCACTGCTTCCTCTTCTTCTCCTCCGACTCCGCGCATCTCGGAAGAGACGAACGCAGCCTAAATCAGGGTGGACCTCATGATCGTGTGGTGCTCATTAGAGTGCCATACCCGGACTTCTCATTTCTTGGTGTCTTTCCGTGTGGATGCTTGGTTGCACCCTCGCGGCGTATCAGTGGCTTAGCCTACCGCGCCAGGTCCAGCACTCCCACCATTGCCAGCTGTCGCATTCGACGCTGTTCCCGATCCAGCATCGGAGTGGATATCGATACGCCAACCCGTGAGGCGTGCGGCCAATCGGGCGTTCTGACCATCTTTGCCGATAGCCAATGAGAGTTGGAAATCAGGGACGGTCACTTTCGCAGATCGCGCCTGGGAATCGACGATCTCGACCGACGAGACTCGAGCAGGTGCGAGAGCGCTCGCCACGAAGGCTGCCGGATCCTCAGACCAGTCGACGATGTCGATCTTCTCGCCGTGAAGTTCATTCATCACATTGCGGGCCCGCGATCCCATCGGACCGATGAGAGAACCCTTAGGGCTCACTCCAGAACGATGACTTCTCACCGCGATCTTGCTTCGATGCCCCGCTTCGCGAGCGATCGCCATGATCTCAACGATCCGATCTCGGATCTCAGGCACTTCTAGAGCGAAGAGTTGTTTGACGAGAGCGGGATGGGTCCTCGAGAGAGTGATCTCTGGACCCTTCAATCCTTGTTTGACTTCGACCACGAATGCCTTGACCCGTTCACCGTGACGGTAGACCTCACCTGGCACTTGCTCATGCGGTGGAATCTTCCCTTCGACTTTTCCGAGATCGACATAGACCATCCGAGAATCTCGACCTTGTTGGACGACTCCAGAGACGATGTCTCCTACCGTTCCGGTGAACTCACCGATCACCTCCATGTCCTTCTTCTCGCGAAGTTTCAACTTGATCACTTGCCTCGCCGTTGAAGTCGCGATACGACTGAAACCTTCCGGAGAGTCGATCTCCTCTCCGAGATGTTCACCATCAGGGCCGAAGGTAGGGATGACGATAGAGATCTCACCGGTTGCGCGATCCAAACGTGCGAATGCATGAGCTCTGGCGGTGGGAAGGTTTCCGTAAGCCGTCTTCACTCCGATCTCAATCGCAGAGATCAACTGTTCCAGTGATATCCCTCGTTCAGTGGTGAGTGCTTCGAGGAGTTTCATATCGACATGCATCGTCACTCCCCCTTCCGTTTGAATTCAATCTCGATAGTGGCTCGCTTGATGTCGGCAAGTGACACTCTCTTCTCATCGATGACTGGAGCGCCGTCGAAGCTAGCGATCCTGCCGCTGACGACCGTCCCGTCGGTGAGCACAGCTTGGACGAGGCGACCGATGTTCTTGCGCCAATGACGATCCTTAGTCAAGGGTCGATCGACGCCGGGAGAGGAGACTTCAAGAGTGAAGGGCGAATCACCAAGGAGTGTGAGCGAATCGAGGTGCCCTGAGATCAAGCGCGAGAGCGCAGTGACCTCATCAAGGGTCAGAGAGCGATCCTCGTTATCGACGAGGACGGTTACAACGCGGCGCTTACCTGCGGCGGTGACAGAGAGATCTTCAATGAGGGCATCAGCGCGCTCGACCAGAGGGGTAAGTGTTTCCAGCAACTCTGCGGCGATACTCATGATGCTCCGTATTCATTCCTTATTCAGTTGTCTTGATCGAAGAGTGCAGAGTCTACTCAGTGAAGATGTCGATGCCAAGACGCACGATCAGTATCACCGTGACTGCGATGAACGCCTTACGGATCAGTTCGGATCCACCCTTGACCGCAACCCGCACCCCGAAGAGAGCGCCGATGAGGTTGGCAACCCCCATCATCAATCCGATCGCCCAGATCACGTTCGATGAGAGTTGGAAAGAGATCAGCGCGGCGAGATTGGTGCCCCAATTGACCACTTTGGTGATCGCGGTGGCCTCGAGGAATGCGAATCCGATCACGGCAACGAGGATCAATGCGATGAAGGATCCGGTGCCTGGTCCAAAGATCCCGTCATAAAAACCGATCACAAGACCTGCGCTTGCACCAATCGCGTAGCGCCTTCCATCACTATGGCGATGGGCCTTCACAAGTCCGAGTTCCTTCTTTGTGAAGGTGTAAATCGCAACCGCAGTCAGCATCACCACGATGATCGGTCGGAAGAGGTCCCTTGGGATGAGATTGGCGAATTGCGCCCCAGTGAAGGATCCGATGAAGGCGGGTATCGCCATGGCAAAGGTGAATCGCAGGTCGATCCGGATTCGACTCAAGTAGTTGATCACTGCGCTCGAGGTGCCGATGAAAGATGGCAACTTGTTGGTCCCGAGGACTGTCGCGGGAGAGGTCGAGTTTCCAAGTCCGACCATCATCGCTGGGAGTTGGATCAAGCCTCCACCGCCGGAGATGGCATCGACGAAACCTGCGAAGCCGGAAGCGAAGAGCAGGAAGATGATGATTTCGAAGGAGAGATCCATCAAGAAGAGATCGCTCAGGAGAGGAGCGATATGACCTCAGTGATCACGGATTGAAGTGGAACTTCTCGCTTCTCATTGCCCTTACGGATGCGAAGCTCGACCTTGCCATCTGCGAGCGACTTACCGAAGATCAAGATAATGGGATTTCCGATCAATTCGGCATCCTTGAACTTCACGCCCGGTGATGCATCGCGGCGATCATCGAAGAGGACAGTGATGCCCGATGACTCGAGGGCGAGCGCAACCTTCTCTGCCTCAGTGAAAGGTGCCTCCTCTTTGCCGGTCGCGACGATATGGACCTTCGCCGGAGCGATCTCAATAGGCCAACTCAATCCCAATTCATCGTGCGTCTGTTCCGCTACCGCAGCAACTGCACGTGAGACACCGATCCCGTAGGAGCCCATCGTCACCACTTGGGACTTACCTTCATGATCGAGGACGGTGAGATCGAGAGCCTGCGAGTACTTGCGACCCAATTGGAAGATGTGTCCGATCTCGATGGCGCGATCGATGATGACTGGATGCAAGCACTCTGGGCACTCATCGCCAGCACGCACCTCAGCCGCTTCAATGAAACCATCGACCTGGAAGTCGCGACCATGGGTCACATTACGAGCATGTCGATTGAGTTTGTTCGCTCCAGTGATCCAGTGTGATCCGACCACGATGCGACGATCCGCATAGAGTTTCAAACCGAAGCGCTTCGCATCCTGTGGGCCGACATACCCCTTGACTAATTCTTTACGTTTGGCGAAATCCTCATCATCAAAGAGGCGAAGATCCACCACTCCTGGCAGGTTTGCCGCGACCCGCTTGAGATCAACTTCTCGATCACCTGGGACGAGCACTGAGATCGCCTCACCATCAGCCATCAAGAGGACGTTCTTCAAAGTATCCGATGCTTTGTAACCACCGCCGAAGCGTTCATTCATCACGTCGACAAGGGAGTCGATCGTCGGTGTATTCGGCGTATCTAGTTCCTCGATCGCAGCCGGAGTCTCACCGCTGTAGGGAGAGACCTTGGTCTTCATTGCTTCAACGTTTGCGGCATAACCGCACTTCTCACAGAGTACGTACGTGTCCTCACCGGTTGGGCAAGGTGCCAAGAATTCCTCAGATCGTGACCCGCCCATCGCGCCTGACATCGCCGATACGATGTTGAATCGCAGACCAAGGCGATTGAAAGTCTTTATATAGGCATCGCGATGTCGCTCATAGGACTTCGCAAGCCCTTCATCATCAAGGTCGAAAGAGTAAGAGTCCTTCATCACGAACTCACGACCGCGGATGATGCCGCTCCGTGGACGGGTCTCATCGCGGAACTTGGTCTGAATCTGATAGATGACGAGCGGAAGATCCTTATACGAGGAGTACTCCCCCTTCACCATCAGCGTGAACATCTCTTCGTGGGTAGGACCTAGGAGGTAATCGCCATCTTTGCGATCCTTGAGTCGGAAGAGATCGGGGCCGTATTCACTCCATCGGTTGGTCGCTTCGTATGGTTCCTTTGGAAGCAGCGATGGGAAGTGGACCTCTTGGAATCCTGCGCGGTCCATCTCTTCACGAATCACGCGTTCAATGTTGCGCAGTGTGATGTAACCCAGTGGAAGCCAGGAATAGATACCGGCTGCGATACGACGGACATAACCGGCCCGCACTAAGAGCTTGTGGCTCGCTACCTCAGCATCACTCGGATCGTCACGAAGGGTCCGCAGGAAGAGGGTCGACATCCGTAGCATCGCGGTCCTACTTCACCGAGACCGATGGTTCGCCCGAGGCGATTCCTTGAGCCTCCATCTCTTCTGCAAGTCGCATAGCTTCCTCGATCAAGGTCTCAACGATCTGCGCTTCTGGGACGGTCTTGATGACTTCACCTTTGACGAAGATCTGACCTTTTCCATTACCGGATGCCACGCCAAGGTCCGCTTCTCTCGCTTCACCAGGTCCATTGACGACACATCCCATCACTGCCACTCGCAGTGGGACGGTCATGCCTTGTAGACCTGCCTGCACCTTCTCCGCCAATGTATAGACATCGACTTGTGCGCGGCCACAAGAAGGACAAGAGACAATCTCGAGTTTTCGCTGTCTCAGGTTGAGCGACTCGAGGATCGAGATGCCGACCTTCACTTCTTCGACTGGAGGAGCGGAAAGCGAGACGCGGATGGTGTCGCCGATTCCCTCAGCCAAGAGGATCCCGAAAGCCGTCGCCGACTTGATCGTTCCTTGGAAGAGTGGGCCAGCTTCAGTGACTCCGAGATGAAGTGGATATTCACACTGCTGCGCCAGGAGTCGATATGCCTTGACCATCGTCACGGGATCATGATGTTTCACCGAGAGTTTTATGTCAGTGAAGCCATGTTCCTCGAAGAGCGAGATCTCCCAGAGTGCGGACTCGACCAGCGCCTCTGGAGTCGCCTTCCCATATTTCGCTAGTAGACGTGGATCGAGCGAGCCCGCATTGACGCCGATACGGATCGGGATACCTGCATCCCCTGCCGCCTTAGCGACCTCTTTCACCTTGTCATCGAACTGCTTGATGTTTCCTGGATTGACGCGGACGGCAGCGCACCCAGCATCGATAGCAGCGAAGATGTACTTTGGCTGGAAGTGGATGTCAGCAACGACTGGAATCTGTGACTTCTTCGCGATCTGCGCCAAAGCATCGGCATCATCTTGGCTTGGGACTGCGACACGAACGATCTGACAGCCTGATGCAGTCAGCTCTGCGATCTGTTGCAGAGTGGAATTCACGTCCGCAGTGAGAGTGGTGGTCATCGACTGCACGGAAACCGGTGCATCGCCACCAACAAGGACGCTACCGACTTTGAGTTGCTTCGTCTTCCTACGTGGGGCGAGCGTCGGAGGCGGGGCCTCTGGCATCCCGAGATTCACCATGGCCGTATTCTCTCGGATAAATCACGCCAGACAAATCAAAGGGCGGAAAGTCGGAGAATTCGGCTAGAAACCCAGACGAACTGGGTTGACGATATCCGCGATCACGAGAAGTACGGTGAGAGAGAGAAGGAGCACGACGACCACCAGGGTAAGCGGGGTCAACTTTTCCACATCGATCGGCTCTGGCATCGGACGCTTTCGAAGGCGCGCGCTCGTTCGCTTCACACCATCAGCGATGGCGACCGCCATATGTCCGCCATCGAGCGGAAGGATGGGAAGCAGATTGAAGATCCCGACGAAGATGTTGAGACCTGCGACCATGACAATGAAGAAAGTTATCTTGTCGGAAGTGTCGAGCCGCTCACTTCCTGCTGCTTCGCCAGTTGTGCGAGCGACTCCGACGATGCCCACAAGTCCTTCAGGGTCCCGCTCCTCGCCTCCGAAGGTCTGATCAATGAGGGCTGGGATGAGGGTTGGGAGTTTGATGAGCGCCTCGAAGCTGCCGGTGGTGACATCCCTGACGAAAGTCGCACTCTCGACGATGCCGTCGATCGGACCGAGCCTTACCTTCCCGAAGTCATTGACCACACCGATGACGCCGAAACTCTGACCGTCGATGGTTCTTGAGGCTACTGGGATGGTCAACTCTAGGAGTTCTCCGGATCGATCGATCGTGAAGATCAACTCTTCATTGGCAGAGGCTCGGATGAGAGTGACGATCTCTCCCCACTTCATCTTCTCGCCCTCTGATTGAGCACCGACACTTCGAACCGAGATGATCTCATCACCAGCGAGAAGTCCAGCGGAGAGCGCAGGGGATCTCGGCGCGGACGGAGCACATTCACTCTGACCTTGCGTCAGGATGCAGGGAACGACTTCTTCGACGGTGTTGAGTGCACGCACCGTACCGATACCCGAAAAGAGAATGAGGACGAGAATGAAACCTAGGACGAAATGCAAGAACGAGCCCGCACCCAAGACGATCAAGCGCTGTGGAACCGTACCGCTCAAGAAGCGGCGATGCTGGTCCTCAGGAGCGACTTCCTCACCTGGTGCCATTCCGACGATCTTGCAGTAGCCACCAGCTGGTATCGCCTTGATACCGAACTCGGTCTCACCACGGCGAAAGGACCAGATCCGTGCGCCGAAGCCGAGGAAGAACTCAGTCACCTTCATGCCAAAGCGTTTGGCGGTCAGATAGTGGCCCGCCTCGTGGATCATCACTGAGATGAGGAGCGCTACTACGAAGGCAAGGACTCCAACAACGCTCCATGGATCGATATTCATCGCCGGCATCAACTCCTGATCAATTCGTTTGCAAGGACGCGCGCATCATGCTCGATCGCGGTGACATCATCGATATCTCGAAGTGGAGATAGCGCGCCACCACCCTGCTCCATCACGACCGCCTCGATGATCTCCACGATCCGTGTGAAGGCGATCCGCCCTTCAACGAAGGCTCCTACTGCTTCCTCGTTCGCAGCATTGAACATAGCAGTGACGGCAGTACCTAATTCACCGCATCGCTTGGCCAACTCCACCGCTGGAAAGCGATCATGGTCGATCGGTGAGAATTCCCAGGTGTGGGACTTGCTCCAATCGATAGGACGCATCACATTCGAATACCGCTCCTCTGAGGAGATCGCATAAGCGATCGGACCCTTCATATCGGGAGGACTCGCTTGGGCGATCGTTGATCCATCGCGGAACTCGACCATGGAATGGATCACTGACTGCGGATGGATCACTGCTTCGATCTCTTTGTAATCGATCCCAAAGAGATGATGGGCCTCGATGACCTCGAGACCTTTGTTGACCAAAGTCGCCGAGTTGATCGTCACCACCGGCCCCATCTTCCAAGTCGGATGAGCCAAGGCCTCACCGACCGTCACTTCGCTCAAGTCCTTGCGATCGCGGAAAGGTCCGCCGCTTGCGGTCAAGACCAACTTCGATATCTCGCTCCTCTTTCCAGATCGCATCGCTTGTGCGAGCGCAGAGTGCTCCGAATCCACCGGAAGGATGCGATCCCTTCCAAAACTCATCACCAACTCACCACCAGCGACGAGGGATTCCTTGTTCGCGAGCGCGACTCTGTTTCCACTCGAGAGCGCAGAGAGTGTGGGGCCAAGGCCAATGGAACCCGTGATCGCATTGAGCACGACATCTGCGGGTATCGCGGCCAGTTGTGACGCGGAATGCGGACCATCGATTACCTCAGCAGAAGTCAGCGATTGCAACCTCGCCTTATCCCCTGTCGTTGCGATGATCGGGACTTTGAACTTTTCGGCCTGACGCGCAAGGAGTTCGAGGTTCCCAGAACCTGCGGCGAGGGCGACGACCCGGAAGCTCTCGGGATGTGAGGCGACGATTTCCAAGGCCTGTACGCCGATCGAACCCGTGGATCCAAGGATCACGACTTCCTTCATACGTCCCCACGACTCCTCTTCATCCTGCGCATTCTCTCACCTGGCGAATAGACACCTCCCACCGCATCGTTCAGACTTACCCCATGACTTCATCAGGACCACATATCCCACAAGAACGCCGCATCGTCACCGCGATCCCAGGACCAAAGTCTCAGGAACTATTGCAACGGCGGAGTAATGCCGTCTCAGCGGCCCTTGGTATGTCCATCCCGGTGATAGTCGAGCGAGCCGGTGGCGGCGTGATCGTCGATGTCGACGGGAACTCGATCATCGATATGGGCGCAGGTATCGCCGTCGTCAACGTCGGAAACAGCGCCGATCGCGTCGTAGCCAATGTGAAATCACAGGTGGAGTCGTTCACGCACACCTGCTTCATGGTCGCGCCCTACATGGGATACATCGAGGTCTGTGAGGCGCTCAACCGACTCACACCTGGGAACTACCCGAAGAAGTCCGCACTCTTCAACTCCGGAGCGGAAGCGGTCGAGAATGCGGTGAAGATCGCCCGCAATTACACCAAGCGCCAAGCGGTCGTGGTCTTCGAGCACGGCTATCACGGTCGCACCAATCTCACCATGGCAATGACAGCGAAGAACATGCCTTACAAGGATGGCTTCGGACCTTTCACTCCCGAGGTCTACCGGATGCCGCTTGCCTATCCATACCGTTGCGATTCTTGCGCGAAACCCTGCGAGCAGAAGATCCTCGACACCGTCTTGCACAAGATCGAGAAGGAGATTGGTGCAAAGAATGTGGCTTGCATCGTCATCGAACCGATTCTTGGTGAAGGTGGTTTCATCGTCCCTTGCCGAGGCTTCCTTCCTGGATTAGCCGAATTCTGCAAGAAGAATGGGATCGTCTTCATCGCAGACGAAGTGCAGACAGGATTCGCACGGACAGGGCAGATGTTCGCCTCTGAGGATGAAGGCATCGAGCCGGATCTCATCACCACTGCAAAGGGAATCGCTGGCGGACTTCCACTCGCTGCCGTCACTGGGCGTGCCGAGATCATGGATGCGGTCCATGTCAGTGGCCTTGGTGGCACTTACGGCGGCTCCCCCGTCGCTTGCGCTGCAGCTCTCGGTGCTATCGCGACGATCGAAGAGGAAGGACTCGTCGAAAGAGCGAGATCCCTTGGCGAGACGATGCGATCAGCGCTCCTTGGGATGCAGGCCAAGTACCCGATCATCGGAGATGTCCGGGGCCGCGGCGCGATGCAGGCGATCGAATTGGTGAAGCCTGGCAGCAAGGACCCGAACCCAGAGGCGCTCACCACAGTCATCAAACATTGCCAGAGTAAGGGCGTGTTGATCCTGAGCGCAGGAACTTACGGCAACGTGATCCGACTTCTTCCGCCGCTCGTCATGCCAGAACATCTTCTCAAGGAAGCGCTTGAGATCCTTGATGAGGCGATTGCGCTCGTAAAGTAACGACCTAGTGAACTAGCAATCTAGCGATCCAGGAGATTGCGAGTCGGCGAATAGCCGATCCCTTTCTTTCTCGCAGCGATCGCACTCAAGGCTTCCAAGACGACGCGATTTGCCAGTATCGCGGTGATCTCTGCGCTATCGAATGGTGGCGCAACTTCGACTACATCCACTCCAACAATTGGTAGCTCAAGACAGATACGGCGCACCGCCTCCAAGAGTTCTCGACTCGTCATGCCACCGGGCTCCGGTGTCCCAGTCCCAGGCGCCATGCCAGGATCGACGACATCGATATCGACCGAGAGGAAGACGCCATCACAACCATCGGTCAGCGTCGCGAAAGATTCATCGAGCACTGCCTTCATGCCGCGATGATGGATCTCAGTCATCTCATAGGAGCGCATCCCTTGATCGCGCATCCAATTGAGCGTCTCATCTCCTGGCCAATAACCGCGTAGTCCCAATTGAAGGAAGCGATCACCTCGCACCGCACCAGAGTCGATCAATCGACGCATCGGAGTGCCATGCCCGACGAGTGCGCCGAATTGCAGATCGCCGGTATCAGCATGTGCATCGAAGTGGATCATCGAGACCTTGCCCATACCTCGATGAGCCGCGATCCCCGCTACATCCGCAGAGGCGATGGAGTGATCTCCGCCAAGGACGATTGCGATCGCACCTACTCGTGAGATCTTCTCCGTGGCCGCCTTCAAGACTTCGAGTGCGGCGACGAGATCACCTGGTGGCATCAAGAGATCGCCGGCGTCGAAGACCTTGAGATCCTTCAATCCATCGACTCGAAGTGCTAGATGGGGGCGCTCACCATCATGCGGGAGGTAATCGCCCATCCGGATGGCCTGTGGGCCGAACTTCGCTCCAGACCTATGTGATGTACCAGAGTCGATCGGCGCACCGATGATGATGACATCAGCGCCCTTATAGGTAGAGGGATCATCGAGATCGCATTGCGGCACACCAAGGAAGGAGAAGTTCGGGCCGTACATATTGCCGATATTCGCCATATGGCGACTTTACTTCATCGCTCTTCTTCTTGAGCCCTGGTCAAACGTTGGGAGATGTAGACCGGAATCAACGAGAGCAGGATGACGACGGTAGCGACGACGTTGACGACGCTCGCCTGATTCGGTCGAGCCATCTCCTTCAAGATCCAAAGTGGCAAGGTATCGACTCCAGGCGGGGCAGTGAAGATCGTCACGACCACTTCATCGAAACTAAGGGCGAAGGCAAGGAGCGCACCGGCGACGAAGGAGGTGCGAAATTGTGGGAATGTGACAAGACGGAAGGTCTGCCAGATACCCGCACCAAGATCGGCGGAGGCCTCTTGCAGGCTTGGATTCATCCGCTTGAGACGAGCGAAGACATTGTTGAAGACCATGACGATACAGAAAGTGGCATGCGCGACGATCATCCCGAAGTAGCCGATGTTGAAGCCGGCTGGTGAGAGGAAGTTGCTATAGGTATTACTGAAGGCGACGCCAGTGACGATGCCAGGGAGCGCAATCGGTAGGACGACAAGAAGATTGACCGTGCCTCTACCGAAGAATTCGAACCCCTTCAGCGCAAAGGCGACCAAGGTCCCGAGTATTGATGCGATCACCATCGCACCCGTTGCCACCAGTACCGAGTTCCAAAGAGCTGCTCGGATCGGTGCGTAATCACTCGCGAAGATCCACCACTTGGTCGAGAAGTTCTCGATCGGCCATCCGGAGATCTGGGACTCGTTGAAGGAGTTGAGGATCAAGACGAATAATGGGATGTACATGAATGCGAGCACGATGGCGACGATCAGGATCAAGAACGCCTTTGTCGCACGAGAGAGCCTTAGCATCGCTACATCCTCTCCAGCGAACCGGTTCGACGAGCGACCATCAGATAGATCACGACGAAAGCGATTGGAATCATCGAGAACGCTGCTGCGACCGGTGGGTTGAGATTGATGTTGGCTGCGATGAGGCTTCCGATCATTTGCGTCGCGCCACCGGTGAATCGCGCTGCAAGGTAGTCACCAAGGCTCAATGAGAAGGTGAAGACCGAACCAGCGATGATTGCTGGGATGATCAGAGGGATTACGACGCGATAGATGGTCATGAAGCCACGTGCGCCAAGGTCACTCGATGCATCAAAGAGATTGTGTGGGATCTGGCGGATGGCGGTGAAGACTGGGAGCGCCATATAAGGAAACCAGAGATAGGTGAGCGTGAGGACCACGATCGGGACCGAGAAGCCTGGCCCTTTGATCCCGAAGGGAGCCATCGCCCAGTTGAAGAAGCCTTCTTCGGTGAAGACGAGACGCATCGCGATGATCTTGACGAGATAACCGGCCCAAAGCGGCAGAGTGATCGCGACCGCTAGGAGATTTCGAACCCAAGGTCGTGCGATCTTTGCCATGTAGAGGCCAAGCGGTACAGCAAAGAGGATACAAAGGAACGTCACCGCCAAGGCAATGAAGAGCGTGCGTATAGAGGTGGAGAGATAGGCGGGTACGGTAAAGACATCGATGAAGTTATCGAGCGTGAATCCCGGTCTTACAAGTGATGAGAATGGATCGACGTACCAGAAGGCTGTGATCAGAAGTAAGAAGAGCGAGACGATGTAGACGCCGATGATCCAGGTCATCGGAAGTGCGAGAAGTCCGATCAGTCGGATCCGTGGATTGCGGAGCAAGAAGGATGAGATTGGTCTGCTCTTCGTGCCAGTCGCCATCTTAATCCTTTGATGAGGTAATTACGTTGGATCTGTGGGAGCCGATCGCTCGGCCCCCACAGGATCTCTATCAACCTTTGACCGTCAACCAAGCATTGGTCCACTCTTGGAAGCTTGTGCACTTCACATCGGTGCGACCATCAAGGCAGGTCTCAATCGGAGTAGTCCAAGGCCAGATGCGCTTGAAGAACTCCTCATCCTCTGCTGCGAACTCGTCGCAGTGAGCTTGGGCCTTTGCGCTCGATGCGCAGAAAGCGATATTCGCTGGAGCCATACCGAAGTTCATCGCGATAGCACCGTTGACATCTGCTCGGCTGGTGTAATCCATCCAGGCATAGGCGCAATTGATGTTCTTGGTGGTCGAGCTCACGAGCCAGGAGTCGTACCAACCTGTCGATCCTTCGACCGGCAGTGTGGTCTTGAGATTCTCTTTTGCAGCGAACTTCCTCAAAACCTCCCATGAGGTACCGACGACGGTGTTGCCGCCGACGAAGGAGGTGATCTGAGCGACTGGATCTGACCAGTACTCACCGATGATCGCGTTCTGCTGCTTGAGCAGATCGATCGCAGCAGCGAGTTGATCCTGATCGAGTGCGTATGGGTTCTTGATGCCCAATTCAGGCTTGTGATACATCAAGTAGACAGCAGCATCTGCGATGTAGATCGGTGCATCATAGGCAGTGACCTTGCCCGCATATGGGCTGTCACTCTCCCAGACGACGTCCCAACTCTCAGGAGCGCCACCGGTGACATCGGAGTTGTACTGCAGCAGGTTCGCGCCACGACCGATCGGCACACCGTAAGGCTTGCCATTGACGGTGTCATAGACGTTGCCCTTCATTCCGGCTGCGATCTCGCCGCCGAAGTTCGGGATCAAGTCGATGTTGAGTGGCTGGACATCGCCACCGACGATGAGGCGAAGTGCCGCATCACCAGAGGCCGAGACGATGTCATATTGACCGGTACGCATCAAAGTCACCATCTCATCGCTTGTACCTGCGACACGTGGATTGACCTTGCAACCAGTTTGGGCTGTGAATTCATCAGTCCAAGCGGGCTCGACGAAACCGGACCAGTTGACGATGTTGAGCTCGCCCTCAAACTCACCCATTGCTTCGTGCATTGGGATGTCGGGCACTTCGATGCTCACACCGCCGCTCTCATCTCCGCCAGATGAACATCCCCCGATGATCAACACGGAAACGGAGAGCAAGCTGAGAATCGCTAGCTTCTTCCCCTTCATTATCTTCCTATTCCCTGACCGAAGTCAGATCTAGACGGATATCTGTGAAGCATGGCTCTTACGCCATACCGCCAGCACCCGATCACCTGTCGCAAAACGAACGTTCTGCGACGGTAATTCTTGATTGAGCATGGTGACGCTAAGTCGCGCACCAGCGTCAGCTTCGATGATGAAGATGGTGTTCGCCCCAAGGTAAGCGACCTCGGTCAGCAGACCCACAAGAGCACTCTCTTCACCAGAAGGTTTGTATGAATCCAGCTCGATTCGGATCCGCTCTGGTCGAATACTGATCGACGCGCCACTGCCGCCGACCGCTCGTGAAGCCTCACCTTCCAGGATGTTGGAGACTCCAAGAAAGCCTGCGACGAAGCGTGTGGCTGGGCGCTCATAGACCTCTTCTGGTGTTCCAACTTGTTCGATGCGCCCTTCATTGAAGACCACGATGCGATCGCTCATCCTCATCGCCTCCTCTTGGTCGTGAGTGACGAAGATGAAGGTGATACCTGCTTCTCGTTGGATCCGCTTGAGTTCGATCTGCATCTCTTCGCGCAATTGTCGGTCGAGAGCACCGAGTGGCTCATCGAGAAGGAGTACCTTCGGGCGAAGCACGAGTGCACGAGCGAGTGCGATGCGTTGCCTCTGTCCACCAGAGAGTTGATGCGGCAGTCGATCTGCGACGTGAGCCAATTTCACGGAAGTGATCGCCTCTAGAGCTTGTCTTGCTCGCTCTGTTTTAGCGACTTTCCTGGTGCGCAATCCATATTCGACGTTCTCTTGGATCGTCATGTGCGGAAAGAGCGCGTAATCCTGGAAGACGGTATTAACATCACGATCGAAAGGCGGTAGATGCGTGATCTCCACTTCGCCGA
>Ga0164292_10001836_pt1 | contig 17286 bp, 15 predicted proteins | sample GEODES117metaG_FD_111486 | JGI IMG/M metagenome (GOLD analysis project Ga0164292, IMG submission 111486) | Eutrophic lake water microbial communities from Lake Mendota, Wisconsin, USA - GEODES117 metaG | ecosystem: Environmental > Aquatic > Freshwater > Lake | place: USA: Lake Mendota...
GCCCGGGGTGCCGGGGGCGAACGCTGGCAGGCCAGCGCCCAGCTCAGCGAACCGAACAACCGTTAAGCCCAGAACAGCAGGCGCAGCGAAATCTCTAGGCCCTGGATCAACGCAGATCGGTCTGCCCTGTTGCCTTGCAAAGGCGGCACCCAGATTCGAACTGGGGATAAAGGATTTGCAATCCTCTGCCTTACCACTTGGCCATGCCGCCGGCCTTGGGAGCAAACTCCCGCTCAGGGATCGTATCAGCTGTGGCATGGGGGAACGCTTGCTGGTTCTGAGCAACGGCCACGGGGAAGACCTGATCGCGATGCGCGTGCTGAATGCCCTGGAGCGCCACCGACCCCAGTTGCAGCCGGCAGTGCTGCCGCTGGTGGGCCAGGGGGCGGCCTACGCAGCAGCCGAGGCAGCAGGACGGCTGCAGCGGGTTGGACCCCGGTTGCAGTTGCCCAGCGGCGGTTTCAGCAACCAGAGCCTGCGGGGCCTGCTGGCCGACCTGGGGGCCGGGCTGCCGCTGCTCAGCTGGCGCCAATGGCAACTGGTGCGGGCCTGGGGCCGCAGCGGCCGGCCGGTGCTGGCGGTGGGCGACCTGCTGCCACTGCTGCTGGCCTGGGCCAGTGGCGGGCCCTACGGCTTCATCGGCACTCCCAAGAGCGACTACACCTGGGCCAGTCCGCCACCCAGCGGCTGGGGTGCCAGCCCACTGGCCGATGCCTATCACCGGCTCAAGGGCAGCGAGTGGGACCCCTGGGAATGGGCGCTGATGGCCCACCGCCGCTGCCGTCTGGTGGCGGTGCGGGATGCCCTGACGGCCAGGGGCCTGCGCCGGCATGGCGTGGCCGCCCTGGCACCTGGCAATCCAATGATGGATGGCCTGGTTGCCGCCCCCCTGCCGGCCCGACTGCGGTCACGGCGACGGCTGCTGCTGCTGGCCGGCAGCCGCATGCCCGAGGCCCTGAGCAATGCCGAGCGGCTGCTGGGCGCCCTGAACCAGCTGCCCGCCGAAGCTGCCATCACCGTGCTGCTGGCCACGGGGCGGGAGCCGAGCCCCGCGCAGCTGGCCCCCCTGCTGCAGCACCAGGGCTATGCGCTGCAGCCCGCTGAAGCGGGGCCCACCGCACCCGAGCCCGACGCCGCTCCGGCGGCCATCTGGCGCCGCGGCAGCATCGAGCTGTGGATCGGAACTGGACGCTTTGCCGCCTGGGCCGGCTGGGCCGAGGTCGGCCTGGCCAATGCCGGCACCGCCACCGAGCAGCTGACCGGCCTGGGGATCCCTGCCCTCTCCCTGCCGGGTGCAGGCCCCCAGTTCAAGGCGGGCTTCGCCCGCCGCCAAAGCCGCCTGCTGGGGGGCGCTGTGGTGCCCTGCCACACACCAAGCGAACTGGCAGAGCGCCTGCACGTGCTGCTGCACAACCCCGCGCTGCGCCGCCAGATCGGGCGCCAGGGGCAGCGTCACATGGGTCCTGACGGCGGCAGCAGGGCGATCGCCGCGCTGATCGAGGCGCGGTTGCTGGCCGCGGGATGATGGCCCCATTGCCAAAGGGCCATGGCCGGGATTACTGATCGCGAGTACAGCATCCTGTGCGGACGGCTAGCCACGCTGCTGGGGGTCAGCCAGGCTGCAGCCCGGCGCAAGGTCGACATCCGCGCCGCCCAGGCAGGGCAACGGGATACGGCCGGGCGCATCGCCATCGCCCAGACGATGTTGACCGAACTGCAGGCCAGCAACACCGATCACCAGGGCATGCTCAGCGCCCAGCTGGGCACGGTCGGCAATGACGACCGCTTCATGATCGAGGACTAACGGTTGCCGCCGCTGCTGTGCTCGAACAGCAGGTGAAAGCGGTTGCGGTCCAGCTCGGCCATCACGGGCACGCAGCCGAAGCAGCGCTCTGCCAGGTCCCAGCGGTCCTCGCGCCTGAGCATCTGCTCAAGCCGATCGCGGGCCGGCAGCAGATAGCGCACATCGCCAGCGGCATAGGCCAGCTGGGCCTCGGACAGATCCTCGACCCGGCCCCAGTCCGAACTCTGGGCCTGTTTGTCGAGCTCGACCCCCACCAGTTCCTGCACCACCTCCTTGAGCCCGTGCCGCGGGCTGTAGGTGCGGGCCAGCCGGCTGGCGATCTTGGTACAGAAGATCGGCTGGACGGTGATTCCCAGGTTTTCGGCCAGGGCCGCCACGTCAAAACGGGCGAAATGGAACACCTTTTCGGTGGCGATGTCCTCGAACAGGGTCTGCAGGCGTGGCGCGGCCGTCTGCCCCCGTTGCAGGCGCACGCAGCAAACGTTGTCGTGGTCGTCGCAGATCTGCACCAGGCAGAGACGGTCACGGCCATGGATCAGACCCATCGCCTCGGTGTCGACCGCCAGCGCCCTGGCGCCGGCATACACAGAGGCCCATTCGGCATCCAGATCGCCGTCGAACACAGCAAAACGAGCTGGTGCTGGCAGGTTGCTGCTGGCAGGGGCTTGGCTCAAGGGAGAACCCTTCAAACCACCCATGCTGACAAGCCGCAGAATGGGGGGCCTTTGGTGCCTGCCGTCGGCGGCCCGCCCGCGATGCCCAGCTCCGGTTCCACCCTGCTGCTCACCGTGCTGATGGCGATCGGCCTGGTGTTCTTTCTCAGGGCCGCCAGCAAGGACCGCACCACCGTGGTGGACGTGCACTCGCCCCGGCCGGCGCTCGAGGTGCTGGACGGGCTGACCAGCTGGCTGCAGGCCCGTGGCTGGAGCCGGGACGGCGCGGATCCCGAGCGGCAGGTGTTGCGGTTCAGGGGCCAGGTGGCCAGCAGCCTGCCGCTCGCAGTGCTCCTGTCACTGCTGGGCAGCCTGGGGGCGGCCTGCCTTGGCCTGGTGCTGATCCAGCTGTGGCCAACGCTGGGCTGGTGGCCCCTGTCGCTGGGCTTGCTGGGTCCAGGAGCAGGGGTTCTCTACCGCCGCCGGGCCCAACGGCCCGAGATCGTTGAGCTGCGCCTGCTCGAGGGCTCCCCGAGCAGCGGGTGCGACCTGCGGTTGCGGGCCCACCGCGATGAGCTGATCGCCCTGGAGCAGGAGCTGGGGCCAAGCCTGGGGCTGGCCAGCGATGGCGCACTGCTCAGTTCTCCGATTTGATGGCGGCCATGGCACGCTTCTCACTCCCCACCACGGCCGTTGCCGTGCTGATGGCAGCTGTCAGCCCGCTGGCCGTCAGCCTGGCGCCACCGCTGATGCCGGCGGCCCTCGCCCAGCAGAGTCCCTGGGGCAGTGCGGAGGAGCCGTTCACCGGTCCCCGATCGCGCCTGGCCAAGAATTGGCAGGGCGTCCGGCCAGTTGCGGCCAGCACCGCCATCCTGGTGATGCCTGGTCATGCCGACTCACAGGGTTTCGGCGGCGGGGCCAGCGGTGCGGCGGTGGCCGTGGCCGGCGCCCGTCCGATGGATCCCACGATCAGCGACGAGCTCTACTGGAACCTGGCCACGGTTGAGGCAGTCGTACGCCTGGGGCAGGCCCGGGGTCTCAACATCCGCAGCTATGACCCCGGCATCCGGCGGATCGCCAGCGGCGACGACCCCCGCACCACCTGGAGCGTGGGCAGAGCCCACGTGCAATCTGGAGGGTATGCGTTCGAAATTCATTACGACGCCCACGGCTCGGTCGGCGTGGGATCAGGGCTGATCCCCCCTCTGAAGGGCCAGCCCAGCCAGATCGACGAGAGCCTGGCTGCCGAATTCGGCGCCTTCCCGCTCTGGTTCCGCGATGGCCTTGGGGCCCCGAAGCGGGGCATCGCGATCCTCGAGATCGGCAAACTCGAAGGTCAGCTCGAAACCCGCCTGCGCAACCCGAGCACACGCCAACAGACCCTGGACGCGATTGCATTGCGGGTCGTCAATGCGCTCGCGCAGGGCCTGGACGGTCAACGCCTGGTTGGGGGCACCGAGGGCCAGATCGCCCTCCCGCCCCTCAGCCCACCGCCTGATGTGGTCGGCAGCGTTCTGCCAGTGAAGGATCAGCAAGCCAGTCCTGGGGCCTGGTGAACAGGTCGGTGAGCAGGGCTTCGCGGCTGCCGGGTTCGGCGCTGTAGCCGTACTCCCAGCGCACGAGCGGCGGCAGCGACATCAGGATCGACTCGGTACGGCCATTGGTCTGGAGACCAAAGATCGTGCCCCGGTCAAACACCAGGTTGAACTCGACATAGCGACCGCGTCGGTACAGCTGAAACTGGCGCTCGCGGTCGCCATAGGCCAGGCCGTGGCGTCGTTCGACGATCGGCAGATAACTGGGCAGAAAGGCATTGCCGCAAGCCCCGGCCAACGCGAACAGCTGCTCCCAGCTCTGGTCGATGGCGCCGGTCTGGGCGCTCACAGCCGCGGCCGGTCCAGACGGGTCCTGGCCCTTGTACAGGGTGCCGGCAGGATCCTGGTAGTCGTAGAAGATCCCGCCCACACCCCTGGTCTCGCCGCGGTGCTTGAGGAAGAAGTACTCATCGCACCACGACTTGAACACCGGGTAGTACGACGGATTGACCGAATCGCAGGCGCCTTTGAGCGTGCGGTGAAAGTGCTGGGCGTCCTCAAGAAAGGGGTAATAGGGGGTCAGGTCGGCGCCACCGCCGAACCACCACACCGGCCCTGCCTCGAAATAGCGGTAGTTGAGGTGCACCGTCGGCACGTAGGGGTTGCGTGGGTGCAGCACCATCGAGGTGCCGGTGGCGAACCAGCGCTGACCTTCCGCTTCGGGCCGCTGATTGAGGATCGACGGTGGCAGCTGGTCGCCCTGGACCTCGGAGAAGTTCACACCGCCCTGCTCAAACACGCGGCCACCCTTCATCACCCGGCTGCGGCCGCCACCGCCCTCGGGCCGCTCCCAGCTCTCTTCGGCGAAGCGGCCCTCGCCGTCGAGGGCCTCAAGTCCGGTGCAGATCGAATCCTGGAGGCCCATCAACAGAGCGCGGGCTCGGGAGCGGGAGTCGGGGGGAGGAGCTTGCAGCATCGCGGCGGCGCACCCGGCGGGCGCAGGGAATCCGATTCACCTTTTCAGCTTGCCTGCCGGCCCCACAAGCAGCTGAGAGGGACTGTCACCGATGGATGGGTATCGCCCCGAAGAGTCCCTAGGATCCGGCCTGCTCTGCCCTCGCTGGGCTGTTGGGATGCCTTCTGACGCCGACGTCACAGCCGCCCTCGATGGCCTCAGGGACGCCGGCAGTGGTCGCTCCCTGCTCGAGCTGGGCTGGATCACGGGGCCCCGTCTGCAGAACGGTCGCGCTGTGTTTCGCCTGTCCCTCCCGAGCTTTGCCCACAGCCAGCAGGGCCGCATCGCCGCGGAAGCACGCGCGGCTCTACTGGCCCTGGATGGGGTGGACGATGTCCAGATCGAGCTGGCAGCCCAGCCCCCTGGCGCCCATGCTGGGGCCCCGATCGGCGCGGCCGGTCACGGCCCCGGTCCCGGCCCAGGCGGGCAATTGCCCGAAGCACAGCCGATCCCGGGTGTGCGCCAAGTGATCGCCGTCAGCAGCGGCAAGGGCGGCGTGGGCAAGAGCACCGTCGCCGTGAACCTGGCCTGTGCCCTGGCTCAACGAGGCCTGCGGGTGGGCCTGCTCGATGCCGACATCTACGGCCCCAATGCCCCCACCATGCTCGGCGTGGTCGACCAGACCCCCCAGGTGCGTGGCGAAGGAGCGTCCCAGGTGCTGTCACCGATCGAGACCTGCGGCATCGCCATGGTCTCGATGGGCCTGCTGATCGCCGAAAATCAGCCGGTGATCTGGCGTGGACCGATGCTCAACGGCATCATCCGCCAGTTTCTCTATCAGGTGGAATGGGGTGAACGCGACGTGTTGGTGGTCGACCTTCCCCCCGGCACGGGCGATGCCCAGCTCACGGTGGCCCAGGCGGTACCCATGGCCGGTGTGGTGATCGTCACCACCCCCCAGCAGGTGGCCCTGGCCGATGCCCGCCGTGGCCTGGCCATGTTTCTGCAGATGGGCGTTCCAGTGCTGGGCGTGGTCGAAAACATGAGCGCCTTCATCCCCCCCGATGCACCGGACAAGCGCTACGCCCTGTTCGGCAGCGGTGGCGGCCAGCGGCTGGCCGATGAAGCAGCGGTGCCCTTGCTGGCCCAGCTGCCCCTCGAGATGCCGGTGCGTGAAGGTGGTGATGCCGGCGTTCCCGTGGTGCTGAGCGCGCCAGACTCGGTCACGGGCCTGGCCTTCAGCGCCCTGGCCGAAGCCCTGCTTGATACAACAAGACACCCGGTCGCCGCCTAGACCGATGCACACCTAAACCGATGCAGACTCTGCTGGCCCGCCGCAACCGCATGTTCGCGGGGCCAGGCAAAGGCCGACGCCGTCTGCTGGCCGGCGTCGACCTGGTGCTGTGGGGGGTTCCCCTGGCAATGATCCTGGTGGCAGGTGTGCTGATCGCCAGCACCCAGCGCGAAGCCAACTACGCCGACTGGTACCAGCACTGGATCACCGCCACCGTCGGCCTGGTGATCGCCCTGCTGATCGGCACCATCCCGCTCGAACGCTTCAAACCCCTGCAGTGGCCTATCTATGGCGCCACCGTGGCCAGCCTGATCGCGGTCCGAATCATCGGCGTCAGCGCCCTGGGAGCCCAGAGCTGGATCAATATCGCCGGCTTCCATGTTCAACCCTCCGAATTCGCCAAGGTGGCGGCGATCCTGCTGTTGGCCGGGGTGCTCGCCAAGTTTCCGGTGGAGCGGCCGGTTGATCTGATCCGGCCCACGGCGATGATCGCCGTGCCCTGGCTGCTGGTGTTCGTGCAGCCCGATCTGGGCAGCTCGCTGGTGTTCGCCGCGATCCTGCTGGTGATGATGGTCTGGTCGGGGATGCCAGGCGCCTGGGTTCTGTTGCTGGTCTCGCCCTTGATCAGCGCGATCGTGGCCGGGGTCTGGGCCTGGGGGCTGATCGCCTGGATCCCATTGATGGGCTGGCTCGCATGGACACGCTTGCCCTGGAAACGCACGGCGACGGCGATGGTTCTGGCGATCGAGGGCCTGTTCGCCATCGCCACACCCTGGTTGTGGACCAATGTGCTGCTGCCGCATCAACGCGCCCGGTTGACGATCTTTCTGGACCCCTCCCAGGATCCACTTGGCAGTGGCTATCACCTGTTGCAAAGCACCGTCGGCATCGGCTCGGGCGGCTGGTTCGGCATGGGGCTGATGCAGGGCTCACTGACCAAACTGCGCTTCATCCCCGAGCAGCACACCGATTTCATCTTCAGTGCCCTCGGCGAGGAAACGGGCTTTCTCGGATCAGCCCTCGTGGTGGTGGGCTTTGCCGTGCTGATGGCCCGCCTGCTGCAGATCGCCGATCGCGCCACCACCGACTTTGAGGCGCTGACCGTGGTGGGCATCGGCGCCATGCTGATGTTCCAGGTGGTGGTGAACATCAACATGACCATCGGCCTGGGACCGATCACCGGAATTCCTCTGCCGTTTCTGAGCTACGGCCGTTCGGCCATGCTGGTCAACTTCATCGCCTTGGGGATGGTCTCGTCGGTGTCCCGGCGCTGCCGGCGCAGCAGCCGCCGTTCATGAGCCTTGAGGCCCTGCGGCAGCTGCTCGCAGCCGGGGTACCGGCGGGCCAGTCCGACGATGACGCGGTGCGGCGCCAGTGGTGGGCAGCCCTGGCCACCCTGCAGGACGACTTTCTATTGCCGCTTCCCGATCTTGCCGGCCTGTGGCTAGCGGCTCCGCTGCCGGCGCTCTATGACCCGACCCTGCTGCAGCGTCTGCAGGGTTGGGTCTGGGCGCCAACCGAATTGGATGCCCTGCTCAGCCCGCCCATGGCCCTGCTGCCGGCCCCGGACAGCCCCCCGCGGACAGCCGGGGATGCAGGACCCCACCCAGCATTTGCACGCCTGCCCCTGCAGGACGCCGACGGCACTGATCCCTTGCTGCTGGTGATCACACCCCAGTTGCAGGTGGCACTGGCGGTCAGCGGCAGCCCCGGGGCCAGGCGGCTGCTGGTGCGGTTTGAACCGGATGTCCTCTCGGAGGCCCTCAGCCTGGTGCACGATCGGCTCGAGCACAGTGATGCTCAGGCCGCAGACGCGCTGCGCCACCGCCTGCAGCAGCTGGGAAGCTTGCACAGCGACGGCAGCCTGGGCCTGCGGTTCTGGGCGCGACTGTCCGAACGGCTGGCCGCCATGGCCCCCAGTGTGACCCTGCAACCGCTGCTGACGGCCGCGGCGCCCATGCATCCGGCGGGGGCAGCGCCCGCGGCCGAACTGGCCCTGCTCGAAGCGATCACCCACGAGGTGCGCACGCCGCTGGCGACGATCCGCACCCTGATTCGCTCGCTGCTACGCCGCAGCGACATTCCCCCCTTGGTGCGCCAACGGCTGGAACAGATCGACGGCGAATGCAGCGAACAGATCGACCGCTTTGGCTTGATTTTTCTCGCGGCCGAACTGCAGCGTCAACCAACCAGCGAACCGATCGGTGACACCCAGGCCCTGGCTCGCACCGATCTGGCCCAGCTGCTGAGCCAGATGGAGCCGCTTTGGCAACGCCAGCTGAGCCGCCGGGGCCTGGCCTTTGACCTGAGCCTGGCCGAGGCCCTGCCCGAGGTGCTGAGCGACCCGACCCGACTGGAAACCATGCTGGGCGGGCTGATCGACCGCTTCAGCCGCAACCTGCCCGCCGGGTCCAGGGTGCAGCTGAGCCTGGTAGAGGCTGGCCCACGGCTGAAGCTGCACCTGGGCTGCGAAACCCCCGGCCCGGCAGGGGCCGCCTTGGCCGAACCACACCCGGCCAAGGCCCTTGTCGGTCCGGTGTTGAGCTGGAATCCCACCACCGGCAGCCTGCAGCTGAGCCGCCAGGCCACCCAGCAGCTGTTTGAGCAGCTCGGCGGCCGGTTGACCGAACGCCACGGCAGCGGCCTCACCGTGTTCTTTCCCATTTGTTGACGGGTGTGAAGAGTGCAGCAGAGCGGGCGAATCCACGAAAAACCCGGTGCTAGCTTCCGGCTGAACCGTCTGCCGATCCCTCTAGGCATCGCCATGAGCGCAACCCAGCTGAAAGGTCAACTTCCCAAATACATCGGCAGCACCGGCGGACTGCTCAACGCCGCCGAGACCGAGGAGAAGTACGCGATCACCTGGAGCAGTTCCAAGGCCCAGGCATTCGAACTGCCCACTGGTGGTGCCGCCGAGATGAACGAAGGCGAAAATCTGATGTATTTCGCCCGTAAGGAGCAGTGCCTGGCGCTGGGCACCCAGCTGCGAACGAAATTCAAGCCCCGCATCGAGGACTACAAGATCTACCGGATCTATCCCGGCGGAGACACCGAATTCCTGCATCCCAAGGACGGTGTCTTCCCCGAGAAAGTGAACGAAGGCAGAGCCATGGTGGGCCACAACCCCCGCCGCATCGGTGCCAACACCAATCCTTCGGCACTCAAGTTCACCGGCAAGAACACCTACGACGCCTGAGCCCGTCAGGCCAGCTCCTATAAAGGCGGGGCCAGGGGCCCCGTTTTTTTTGTCGATCGGTCGCGCCATGCCCAGCCCAGCCAGCTCTGCCGCAGACGATGCGCTGTTTCAGCAGCAGCTGGCCGCAGGCTTCAACTACATCCCGCTCAGCCGCCGCTGGCCAGCCGACCTGGAAACCCCCCTGAGCACCTGGCTCAAGGTTGGAGCCGGCCACTCGCATGGTGTGCTGCTCGAATCGGTCGAAGGGGGAGAGCAGCTCGGTCGCTGGAGTTTTGTCGTCAGCGATCCCCTCTGGATCCTCACCAGCCGCGGTGATCACAGCCAACGGCGCTGGCGTGACGGCGCCACGGACCAACTCGATGGCAACCCATTCGCCCTGCTTCAGGAGTGCCTGGCCCCCCTGCGCAGCGGCGCCATCGAGGGGCTGCCGCCCCTGGGTCACCTGTTCGGCTTCTGGGGCTACGAACTGATCCGCTGGATTGAACCCAGCGTCCCGGTGCATCCACCAGCCGACGGAGCACCACCGGATGGCTGCTGGATGCTGGCCGACACCCTGCTGGTGTTTGACCAGATCAAGCGGCAGATCACGGCGGTCGCCTTTGCCGACCTGAGCCGGGGCCAGGACCCCCAGACGGCCTGGCAGGACGCCAGGGCCAGGATCAACGCGCTCGAGGCGCGCATGCACCAGCCCCTGCCCGCCAGCCTCGGGCCGCTCGACTGGCATGACGACCCCGGCGATGGCGTCGTGGCCGCCAGCAACCGCAGCCAGGCGGACTTTGAAGCCGCGGTCGACACCGGTCGGGAACACATCGCCGCCGGTGACGTGTTCCAACTAGTCCTGAGCCAACGGCTCGAAACCCGGGTCCAACGGGATCCCTTTGACCTCTACCGCAGCCTGCGGATGGTCAACCCCTCGCCCTACATGGCGTTCTTCAACTTCGGCGACTGGCATCTGATCGGCTCGAGCCCCGAGGTGATGGTCAAGGCCGACCCGGCGGACAACGGGCGACTGCGGGCCTCCCTGCGCCCGATCGCCGGCACGCGCCCCCGTGGCCACGACGAGGCCGAAGACCAGGCCCTCGAACACGAGCTGCTGGCCGATCCCAAGGAGCGGGCCGAACACGTGATGCTGGTCGATCTAGGGCGCAACGACCTGGGCCGGGTCTGCGAACCGGGCAGTGTGCGGGTCAGCGAACTGATGGTGATCGAGCGCTACTCCCACGTGATGCACATCGTCAGCCAGGTCGAGGGCCTGCTGGCCCGTGGCCGCACCGTTTGGGACCTGTTGATGGCAGCCTTTCCAGCTGGGACCGTGAGCGGTGCCCCCAAGATCCGGGCGATGCAATTGATCCATCAGCTCGAACCTGATGCCCGCGGCCCCTATTCGGGTGTCTATGGGGCCGTCGACCTCACCGGGGCCCTCAACACCGCGATCACCATTCGCACGATGGTGGTGCTGCCCCATCCCGAAGGAGGCTGGCGGGTGCAGGTGCAGGCCGGTGCAGGGGTGGTCGCCGATTCGCGCCCTGAGGCCGAATACCAGGAGACGCTCAACAAAGCCCGGGGCATGCTCAAGGCCCTGGCCTGTCTGCCATGAGCCTGCTGCTTAAGGGCTTTGAAGTCGAGATGTACACCGGCCGTGCCGATGGCACGGTGGTGGGTTGCGCCGCGTCTGCGGCCAGGGAGCTGAGCGGGTTTGTCACCGAGCCGGATCACCGCAACCTCGAATACGTCACCGCTCCGGATGCCTCCTACGCCAACCAGCTGCAGTTGCTGCTCGAGCCCCGCCGCCGGCTGCGGGGCTGGCTGCAGCAACGGGGGCTGACCCTGCTGCCGGGCAGCACCCTGAGCACCGGTGACAGCAGCCGGTTTGAGCGTTCAGATCCAGCCAATCCGTACCACGGGTACATCGAACGCACCTACGGCACCAGCGTCGTCACCGCCAGCGTCCACATCAACCTGGGCATCGGCCTGGCCGAGGGGGGCATGGACAGCCTGTTTGCCGCCCTGCGGCTGCTGCGCTGTGAGGCCGCCCTGCTGCTGGCCCTGTCAGCGAGTTCGCCGTTTCTTGACAACCGCCCGACCGGAGCCCATTCGCAGCGTTGGCTGCAGTTTCCCCTGACACCGCCGACGGTGCCGTTGTTCAGCGACCACCAGCACTACATCGACTGGATGCAGGCCCAGCTGGCCGCCGGCAGCATGCAGAACGTGCGCCATCTGTGGACCTCGGTGCGTCCGAATGGGGACAACCGGCCCCACGACCTGAACCGGGTGGAGATCCGCATCTGCGATCTGATCGCCGACCCAGCCGATCTGCTGGCGGTCACCGCCTTTGCCGAACTGCGGCTGCTGCAATTGCTGGCCGAGCCCGAACGCCATGACCCGCTGCGGGCCAGCAGCCTGCCCGCCCTGGCCCTGGCCACCCTGGCCGATGCCAATGACCGTGCCGCGGCCGCCTGCAGCCTGGACGCCACCTTGCAGGACTGGCGCGAGGGCACACCCATCAGCGCCCGCACCTGGCTGCGGCGTGAACTGGAAGCCCTGACACCACTGGCGAGGGAACGGGGGCTGGGCCCGGTGATCGCCCCGCTGCACGCCATCCTGGACCAGGGAAATCAGGCCATGCGCTGGCTGCAGCGCTACCAGCAGGGTGAAACGATCGCGGCGATTGTCGCGAGCGATGCGGCAGCCCTGGCCCTGCGGGAGGAAGGTTTGGGATGATCATGGTCAGACCCGACATCAGCCCAGCCCGTTCCCCCCTGCCGATGCGGCCCTCCGACCCGCTTGCCACTTCTGCCTCGCCGCGGGTGCGCCGATTGCTCGGCGAGCGTCTCGAGCTCGTTGAAGAGCTGTGGCAGACCGTGCTTCGCAGCGAATGTCCCCCAGAGCAAGCCGAGAGGCTGCTGCGGCTCAAGCAGCTCAGCGACCCGGTAGCCCCCCAGGACCCGGCAGCCCCCCAGAGCGAGAGCAGCGCGGGCATCGTCGCCCTGATCCGCGAGATGGATCTGGCCGAGGCGATCGCCGCCGCCCGGGCCTTCTCGCTTTACTTTCAACTGGTCAACATCCTCGAGCAGCACATCGAGGAGGACAGCTACCTCGACAGCCTCAGCGATCAGAGCCAGCCCCTGCCGGCTGATCCATTCCAGCCGCCCCTGGCCAGCCAGGTGGAGCCAGCCACCTTCAGGCAACTGTTCGAGCGCCTGAGGGGATTGAACGTCCCCCCGGCCCGGCTCGAAGGCCTGCTACACGATCTCGACCTGCGGTTGGTGTTCACCGCCCACCCCACTGAAATCGTGCGCCACACCGTGCGCCACAAACAGCGCCGGGTGGCCCATCTGATTCAACGGCTCGAACAGGCCGACGGCCTGAGCCTCGACGACACCCTGGTGATTCGTCGCCAGCTCGAGGAGGAGATCCGGCTGTGGTGGCGCACCGATGAACTGCACCAGTTCAAGCCCACCGTGCTCGACGAGGTCGATTACGCCCTGCACTACTTCCAGCAGGTGCTGTTCGACGCCATGCCCCAGCTGCGCCAGCGGCTGCGCTCGGCCCTGGCCGCCAGCTACCCAGATGTCGAGCCACCGCGCGATGCCTTCTGCACCTTTGGCTCGTGGGTGGGATCCGACCGCGATGGCAACCCCTCGGTCACCCCCGAGATCACCTGGCGCACCGCCTGCTACCAGCGTCAGCTGATGCTGGAGCGGTACATCAAATCGGTCAGCGAGCTCAGGGATCAACTGAGCATCTCGATGCAATGGAGTCAGGTCAGCCCGGCCCTGCTCGAGTCCCTGGAGATGGACCGGCTGCGCTTCCCCGAGATCTACGAAGAGCGGGCCGCCCGTTACCGGCTCGAGCCCTACAGGCTCAAGCTCAGCTACACCCTGCGGCGCCTCCAGCTGACCCACCAGCGCAACCAGCAGCTGGCCGAAGCGGGCTGGGAATCCCCCTGTGATGGCCACGCCGGCCTGGTGAGCCCCCTGGGCGGCGATGGGGGCGGCCTCGAGGGCAGCAACCAAGCCCCCGAACTGCACTTCAGCTCAGCTGATGAATTTCGAACCACCCTCGAACTGATCCAGGAAAGCCTGCAGGTCACCGGCCTGAGCTGCGAACCGCTGCAGACCCTGATCAGCCAGGTCCACATCTTTGCCTTCTGCCTGGCCAGCCTTGACATTCGTCAGGAGAGCACGCGCCACAGCGATGCCATTGATGAGCTGAGCCGCTATCTGCAGCTCCCCGTCCCCTATGCCCAGATGGACGAGGCCCAGCGCATCGACTGGCTGCTGGCCGAGCTGCAGACCCGCCGGCCCCTGCTGCCGCCGGCCGCCCGCTGGAACGAGGCGACCGCCGAGACCTTTGCTGTGTTCCGCATGCTCAAGCGGCTGCAGCAGGAGTTCGGCGAGCGCATCTGCCGCACCTATGTGATTTCGATGAGTCACACGGTGTCGGACCTGCTTGAGGTGCTGCTGCTGGCCAAGGAGGCTGGCCTGGTGGATCCCCAGGCCCAACGGGCCTCGCTGCTGGTCGTCCCCCTGTTCGAAACGGTCGAGGACCTGCAGGGCGCCCCCGCTGTGATGGAACGCCTGCTCAAAGAGCCCTTCTACAAGCGTCTGATCAGCGGTGGAACCGAATCAGCCCAGCCTCTGCAGGAGGTGATGCTCGGCTACTCGGACAGCAACAAGGACTCGGGATTTCTGTCGAGCAACTGGGAGATTCACAAGGCCCAGATTGCCCTACAGCGCCTAGCCGACAGCCACCGTGTGGCCCTGCGGATCTTCCACGGCCGGGGCGGGTCGGTGGGACGCGGAGGCGGCCCCGCCTATCAGGCGATCCTGGCCCAACCCAGCGGCACCCTCTGCGGTCGGATCAAGATCACCGAACAGGGCGAGGTGCTGGCCTCCAAGTACGCCCTGCCCGAACTGGCCCTCTACAACCTGGAGACCGTCACCACGGCGGTGCTGCAGAACAGCCTGGTGAGCACACCGGTCGACGACACCCCCAGCTGGAATGCGCTGATGGCCCGGCTGGCGGCCCGGTCCCGCAGCCATTACCGCTCCCTGGTGCACGACAACCCGGAGCTGGTGGCCTTCTTTCAGCAGGTGACCCCGATCGAGGAGATCAGCAAGTTGCAGATCTCCAGCCGCCCGGCCCGACGCAAGGGTGGTACCAAGGATCTGTCGAGTCTGCGGGCCATCCCCTGGGTGTTCGGCTGGACCCAGAGCCGCTTTCTACTGCCGAGCTGGTTCGGTGTCGGTGCCGCCCTGCAGGAGGAACTGGACCAGGATGGAGGCCAGCTCGAACTGCTGCGGCTGCTCTACCAACGCTGGCCGTTCTTCAGGATGTTGATCTCGAAGGTCGAGATGACCCTGGCCAAGGTCGATCTGGACCTCGCCCATCACTATGTGCAGACCCTGGGACGGACCGAGAACCGCGAGGCGTTCGAGGCGATCTTCGCTGCGATCGCAGCCGAGTTCACCCTCACCCGAGACCTGGTGCTGCAGATCACCGGTCACACCCGCCTGCTCGATGCCGACCCGGCCCTGCAGCTGGCGGTGGATCTCCGCAACCGCACGATCATCCCGCTGGGGTTCCTGCAGGTGGCCCTGTTGCGACGCCTGCGTGAACAGAACCGCCAGCCACCGATGAGTGAGGCCGGCAACAGCGAGACCGACCGTCGCACCTACAGCCGCAGTGAATTGCTGCGGGGTGCCCTGCTGACCATCAATGGCATCGCCGCCGGCCTCCGCAACACCGGCTGATCCTGGACTCCCTGTTGCTTCCATTTCGCCTGCCCCCCACCGCCCCGCGCCTGCGTGAGGGCTATCGCCTGTCCGAAAATGCCGTCCTGACAGCCGATGCCCTCAACAACTTGCTGCGTCATTGCGGCGAGGCCCCCCGCTCTGAGGCCTGCTGGCAGCAGGTGATGGAGCGCAGCACCTGGCATGTGGCGGTGTTCGGCGGCGGGGACCGCCTGGTCGGATTCGTGCGGGTCACCAGCGACATGGCCCTCAATGCCAATCTCTGGGATCTCTGCGCCGACCCCGGCGACTCGGCACAAGCTGAAATCTATGCAGCGCTGGTGAGCTCGGTGCTGAACAGGCTGCGGCGAGACCTGGGGGGGTGCAGCATTTCACTGGCAGCACCGGCCGACGCCCTGTCAGCGTTGGCGCAGCATGGCTTTGTCGTCGACCCAGGGGGGATTAGAGCCATGGGTCTGGCCCTGGAATGACCTGGATCGCTCTTTGATGCTTCCCTGTTCCGGCAGGGAAGTTGACACGAGCATGGAGGGACTCGAACCCCCGACACTCAGAACCGGAATCTGATGCTCTATCCAACTGAGCTACATGCCCTCAGCCGTTGCCGGCTGAGCCCACCTTAACTGCTGGCGGCATCGTGGCGATTCGGTTGCAACGACTCGAGCTGATGCGCTTTCGCAACATCAGTCACCTGGAGCTCCGGATCGAAGCGCCAAGGTTGCTGGTGGTCGGGCGCAACGGTGAAGGCAAATCGAACCTGCTGGAAGCGGTTGAACTACTGGGCAGCCTGCGCTCCCACCGTGCCGGCCTCGATCGCGACCTGATTCAGCAGCACCAGGCGTCAGCCCGCCTGCAGGGCACCACCGCCGAGGGCGATCTGTTGCAGCTGGACCTGCGCCGCAGCGGCGGACGCCAGGCCAGCCGCAACGGCAAGCTGCTCGAGCGGCAGCACGACCTGCTGGGCAGCCTGCGCTGCGTGGGCTTCAGCGCCCTCGACCTGGACCTGGTGCGGGGCGAACCGGCCCTGCGCCGGCACTGGCTTGACCGGGTTGTCCTGCAGCTCGAACCGCTCTACAGCGAACTGCTCAGTCGCTATGGCCGTTTGCTGCGTCAGCGCAGTCAGTTGCTGCGACGGCAGCAAGGTCCCACCAGCAACGACGTGCTGCTGGATGCCTTTGATGCCCAGATGGCCCTTCTGGGCACCCGTCTGCACCGGCGGCGGCAGCGGGCCCTGGCGCGGCTCGAACCGCTGGCTGCCCGTTGGCACGGTCGGCTCAGCGACGGCCATGAACTGCTCGAGCTGCACTACCGCAGCGGCAGCGAACCCCCTGCTGAAGACAGCGAGGCCGCCTGGTGTCAGACCCTGCAGGAACAGCTGCTGCGGCAACGGCCCGACGAATGCCGCCTGGGCCAATGCGGAGTCGGTCCCCATCGCGATGAGATCGCGCTGCTGCTGCAGGGCAACCCCGCCCGTCGCTACGGCTCGGCCGGTCAGCAGCGCACGCTGGTGCTGGCCCTCAAGCTGGCCGAGCTCGAACTGGTGCAACAGGTGGTCGGCGAACCACCGGTGCTGTTGCTCGACGATGTGCTGGCCGAGCTCGACCCAGGCCGCCAGCAGCTGTTGCTGGCGGCGGTGGGGCAGGGCCACCAGTGCCTGGTCAGTGCCACCCATCTGGAGGCATTCAGCGGTGGCTGGCGGCAGGCCAGCCAGGTGATCGGCATGCAGGGCGGCGCGGTGGTCCCTGATCAGGGCTGATGCCCCAGATGGGCTGCACACACCGTATGGTGGGTGGCTTGTGCACGCAGGGCCCTGATGACCCAGACCCTCTCCAGCCTTCATCCCAACCCCGGATGGGCCGGCGATCTCTTCTCCCACTCCCTCTCTGCTCACCAGACCCCTGTGTCTGACACGGTGGGCAAACACTGCATTCTTGAGCTCTACGACTGCTGTCACGAGAAGCTCAATGACGAAGCCTTTCTCAGGGACGCCATTACCGATGCTGCCAAACGGGCTGGCGCCACTCTTCTGCACCTGGTCACCCACCATTTTGAGCCCCAGGGCGTGACCGGCCTGGCCCTGCTGGCCGAATCGCACA
>Ga0164292_10001837_pt1 | contig 17285 bp, 16 predicted proteins | sample GEODES117metaG_FD_111486 | JGI IMG/M metagenome (GOLD analysis project Ga0164292, IMG submission 111486) | Eutrophic lake water microbial communities from Lake Mendota, Wisconsin, USA - GEODES117 metaG | ecosystem: Environmental > Aquatic > Freshwater > Lake | place: USA: Lake Mendota...
AGGCCCGCAACTGTTCAACAGAGTCTGGATCCCATTCTGGGGGGTCGCGCCAACCGGGCTCTGTTGCCGAGCCGGTTAGGTTGCGGCCATGGACCAACACTCCACCCAGCCCACCGGCCCGGAGGATGGCGAGGTGCCTCCCTTTTCGATCGGGGATCAGGTGCGCCTGACGGCCAGACAGCGCTACCTGAAAACAGCCGATCCCATGCCCATGCTGCGTCCGCCCGATCTGGTGGATCCCGAGGAGCTGGGACAGGTGGTGGCGATCAAGGCGCGGCAGCAAGTGGCTGTGCGCTTCCGTCGCGGCACGTTCCTGATTGACGTCGATCAGCTCAGCTGCTGAGGGAATGGCTGCACCAGGCCCGTTCGCCAGCCTGCAGGGCCATCGACGGACCACAAAGGCTGAGGGCCGGTGCAAGCAATTGGCGTCGCGCAGCGGCCATCAGGTCGTCAGCGCTGAGCTGCTCGGCCCGCAACAGGGTGTCCGCCACGTACGAAGAACCCAGGCCATGCCCGAGCACCAGGGCCTGGCGATCGGCAATCTGGCCGCAGGTTTGCCGGCCCATGGCATCCTGCCCCCGGAATTTGGCTTTGGCCAGGGCGAGTTCCTCAGCGCTGAGCGGATCATTCAGCATCCTCTGCCACTCCTCGAGCAGGGCTGATGTGGCCTCCGCTGCCCGATCCGCCGAGGTGGAGAGGTGCCAGATGAATGGCGTGGCGCCGCGGCGAGCAGGAAGGTGCACACCCACGTCGTAGGCCAGGCCGCGCTCTTCCCGCAGGCTCACGAAAAGGCGGCTCGACATCCCCATGCCGAGGTGGGCCTGGAGCACTCGGAGGGCTAGGCCATCCGGGTCGCCGAGTGGAACGGTGGCCGCCCCCAGCATCAGCACCAGCTGCTCAGTGTCCTGCTCGAGGCTGGCGAACCGCTGCGCACAGGCGGGTGCCACGGGCCCGGGCCCCCAAACGGGCGAGGTCGCTGTCCAGGGGGCCTCCGTGAGCGCATTCTCGAACAGCCTGGCCAGATCCGCCCCCCCATCTCCGCAGGCCACCAACAGGGCCCCTCCCGCTCCCAAGGACGGCACCAGCTCTCGGATCTGGCCGCATTGCAGGTTGGCCAATTCCTCCTCCACGCCCAGCGGGTCATGGCCGTAGGGACCCTGGCCGTACAGCTGGCTGCGCAGCTGGTCGTGGGCGAGTTGGAAGGGATCTTCCCGCTGGCGTTGCAGGCTCTGCAGGTTCAGACCGCGCTCCAGTTCCAATTGGTCGCTGTGAATCCAGGGTTCGCGAACCATCAACAACAGCAGGGGCAGCAGGTCAGCCGCGTCAGTGCTCGCACATTTCAAACTGAGCACCAGGCTGTCCTCGTTGGCCTCACAGCGGAGGGCAGCGCCCCGGCCCTCCACCAGGTCGGCCAGGGCCTCCGCGCCATAGACGCCACAGCCCCGGGTCATCAGTCCGGCCAACAGCTGGGCGGAACCCCGCTGGCCGGGCCGGTCCTCGCTGCTACCACCCCGGATCCAGAGTCGAGTCGCAACAATCGCCGGCCCTGGCCTCGGCTGCCAGACCAGGGGGAGCCCTCCCGGCAGGTTGGTCTGCTGCCATGGCCATGGCGGTGACGGGGTCATGGTCATGCCGGCACCGCCTCCAGCACGCAAGCTTGACTGGGATCAAGCAGCGGCAAGCAGCTCTGAAGTAGTGCATCGGCGCTCCAGGTCTCGATGTCCTCCAGAGGGAGGGACAACCCATGGCAGCGTCCCCAGAGTCGGTTGTTGCCAATCAGGCCTGCCACCCCGCCGGCTGCTTCCAGGCCGAAGCGATAGCCATTGGCCACCAACCGTTGGGCACGCCGCCATTCGGCATCGGGGAGCCCCTCGGCCATGAGCCGCGTCCACACCTCGCTGATGGCCTGACGCACCGCCGGCAGCTCATCCGGTTCGCAGATCGCCTCCAACAGGGCAAAGCTGCCGCTCTCCATGACGTGCAGATCGAGGTCGATGCTCTCCACGATGCGAAGTTGCTCGCGCAACCGTTCCACCAGCCTGCTGCGACGACCCTCGGCCAGCACGGTGGTGAGCAGGTCGGCACCCATGACGCCATGCAGATCGGCGGCGGGGGGCAACCCCCACAGCATCAACAGGCGGGCCGACTCCAGGCGGGGCAGGGCTAGCCGGTGGTGGCCAGCGCACACGGCCAGGGCTGGGCGCGGGGGGGGCTCCACCACCGCAGCTAGATCAGCCAGGGCGCTGGCGCCGATGTGCTCCACCAGCTCGGAGGGTTCCAGGGCTCCTGTCAGGGCCAGGACGCAGCGATTCGCGCCATAGAGCCGCTGGTGAAACTCCGCCATGGCCGTAGGGGTCTGGGCCTGCAAAAGCTCCCGGCGCCCCAGGATCGGTTCGCCATAGGCATGGCCGGGGCAGCCCAACTCCAGCAATTTCTGCAGGGCCAGCTCATCGGGCTGATCCTCGCTCTGGGCGAGTTCTTCGAGCACGACCTGCCGCTCCATGGAGAAAGCTTCCGTCTCCAGACGGGGCCTGAGGACCAGATCAAGGAGCAGGTCCAGGGCGGCGGGGGCGGCCTCCGGCGGTATTAAGACGTGGTAATGCACGTCGTCAAAGCCCGTGGCGGCATTGCTGCTGCCGCCCATGGCCTCGATGCGGAGATCGAACTGGCCAGGCCCCAGCTGCTCACTGCCCTTGAACACCATGTGCTCGAGAAAGTGGGCCATGCCGCTTTCCTGGCTGCTTTCAAAGATGCTGCCCGCCCGACACCAGAAATCGAGGCAGACCAGGGGAGCCTCCGCCAGCGGCAGGGTGACCACCCTGGCGCCATTGGCTAGCTGGTGATCACGGGGGACCCCCAGATCCGGCAGCAAGGAGTGGGTAGGGGCCAGGGGCAAGGCTTAGATGCGTGGCAGGATCTGCATTCTGCTGGCTACGCCCCCCGCCGTGAGTTCCTCCTCTCCTTCGCCCCAGGTTTCCGGCGTGCGCAGCAGTGGCGGCATCCATCCTCTGGTGGACGCTCTGGCCGAGCGAATCCGCATCGCCTGGCAGGGGTTGCCTGAGCTGGCCCCCCTGGCGGTGGACCCGGAACTCGAGGCCATCAGCGGCAGCCTCGATGGCGAGGCCCTGTTCATCCGCAATGAGCTGCGCCAGTGCCGGGGCCTGCGCAAGCTGCATCTGGAAACCGCTCGCCTGGGGGCGGGTTTGCAGATCTTGCACTGCGTGCTGTTCCCTGATCCGCGCTACGACCTGCCCGTGTTCGGGGCTGACATCGTTGCGGGCCCCGCGGGGGTCTCTGCCGCGATCGTTGACCTCTCGCCTGTGAGGGGAACGTTGCCCGAGGCCATCGCTGCGGATTTGGCAGCTCTCCCCTCGGGGGTTTACAGCCAGCAACGGGAGCTGCCTGGCTGGGGATCGATTTTTTCCCCGTTCGTTCGGTTTGTGCGCCCCACCAGTTCCGAGGAGGAAACCGCGTTCCTCGATGAGGTGGGTGGCTTTTTAACGGTGCTCGCTGCGGCGATTGGCACAGCCGTGGCACAACCGTCCGACCATCCGGCTACGGTTGAGCGCTGGCAGGGTCAGCTCCGATATTGCAAGCAGCAGAAACAAAACGACAAGACGCGCCGGGTGTTGGAGAAGGCCTTCAACCCCGCTTGGGCCGACCGGTACATCGAAGACTTGCTCTTCGACGATCCGCCGGCTCCATGAGCCGCGTCCTCAAGACCATGCCCAAGGCCTGGTGGGTCCTGGGTGCCGTGCTCGTCGTGGCTTTTGGGCTTGGGCTCAGCCGACAGCAGCGGCCCAAGCCCCTGCCGATGTCCCAGGCCAGCCAGGCCGCGCGGCAGCCGGAATCAGTGGCGGCTCTGGGGCGGCTAGAACCGGCTGGAGACGTGCGACGGCTGGCTGCGCCGATCAGCGGCATTGGCGGCAGTCCGCGCCTCACCCGGTTGTTGGTCGAGGAGGGCGATCCTGTCAGCCAAGGTCAGTTGCTGGCCCGTTTCGACACAGCTCCCTCGTTGCTGGCCCAGCAACGCCTACTCGACGCACGCCTCTTCAACCTGGACAGGCGCCTGCAAGTCCAGAACCGTGATATCGGTCGCTACCGGCAGTTGAGTCGCTCTGGTGCCATCCCCACGGGAGAGCTGGATACCCGAGAAACGGCTTTGCTGGAACTGCAGGGTCAACGCAATGAGGCCTGGGCTGAGCGTGAGCGCAACAAGGCGGAACTGCTGCTCACTGAGCTCCGCTCCCCGATCGACGGGGTGGTGCTGAAACTCCATGCTCGGGTCGGAGAGCGTCCTGGTGATGCAGGGGTCCTGGAACTCGGCGCCAGCATGCGCATGCAGGCGGTGGTGGAGGTCTATGAAAGCGACATCGACCGTGTCCAGCTGGGCCAGACCGTCAGCCTGATCAGTGAGAACGGTGGCTTCCAGGGCACCCTTCAAGGTGAGGTGATCCGGATCAGTCCCCAGGTTCGGCAGCGCTCGGTGTTGTCCACAGACCCCACGGGTGATGCGGACGCCCGGGTCGTGGACGTGCGGGTTGCCCTGAATCCCGCCGATAGTCAGCGGGTGAGGGATCTCACTGGCCTGAAAGTGATTGCCCGGCTGGGTGCCGTCACGCCCACTGGCAGTGGCGCGGGCGGTTGATGCTCGGACCCCTCTGGCAGGGCCGGCGCATTCCCCTGGCCTGGTTGTTGTTAACGCGGCAGCCGGTGAGGCTGCTGGTGGCTCTGGCTGGCATCGCTTTCGCCGGCATTTTGATGTTCATGCAGCTCGGTTTTCGCGACGGGCTGTTCGATGCCAGCGTCACCATCCACCGGCTCTTTGACGCCGATCTGGTGTTGATCAGCCCCCGCTCTAGCAGTTCGGTGAGCATGGCGGGCTTTCCCCGCCGCCGCCTCGTGCAGGCCATGGCCGATCCTGCCGTGGAGGGAATCACGCCGGTCCACTGGAATCTGTTGCTCTGGCGCAATCCGGAGAACCGTGCCACCCGATCGATCCTCACCCTCGGATTCGAGCCCAGTGACCCCCTGTTCATCGATCCAACGCTCCAGCCCAAGGCCAAGCTCCTGCAAGATCGGGGCCGGGTCCTGTTTGATGAGCGCTCCAGGCCTGAGTTCGGCCCCGTAGCGGAGTGGTTCCGCCAGGGCTGCACCGTTGAGAGTGAGATTGGCGGGAAGCGCGTTCGGGTCGCGGGACTGGTGGCCCTCGGCACCTCCTTCGGCGCTGACGGCAATCTCCTGACCAGCCACGAGACCTACCTGAAATTGCTTCCCAATACCCCACCAGGGAGCAGCGAGGTGGGCCTGATCCGGCTGCGGCCAGGCTCCAATGCCGCGGCCGCGAGAGAGCGGCTCCAGCGCCAGTTGCCCGATGACGTCACCGTGCTGACCAAGGACGGGTTCATTGCGTTTGAGCAGAACTACTGGCGCACCAGCACCTCGATCGGCTTCATCTTCACCTTGGGCGCCGCGATGGGATTTGTGGTGGGCTGCGTGATTGTGTATCAGATCCTTTACTCCGACGTCAGTGACCACCTACCGGAGTACGCCACCTTGATGGCCATGGGCTACCGCCTACCAACCCTGCTGGGTGTGGTGGCCCGGGAGGGGTTGCTCCTGGCCACCTTCGGTTACCTGCCCGCCTATGCAGCCGGGCAGGGCCTGTATCTGCTGGTGCGCAATGCCACCCAGTTGCCGGTAACGATGAACACCACCCGGGCCCTCACGGTGTTCACCATGATTCTGGTGATGTGCATGGCGTCGGCGGTGCTGGCCATGCGCAAACTCGGCGATGCCGATCCGGCGGAGATCTTTTGATGGCACCGATGGTGTTGGTGTCGGGCCTGCGGCACAGCTATGGCAGTGGTTCCATGCGCCGCCAGGTGCTGCAGGACATCAGCCTGCGGGTTGATCCAGGGGAAGTTGTCTTGCTCACGGGCCCCTCCGGCTGCGGCAAAACCACGCTGCTCACCCTGATCGGTGCTCTCCGCCAGGTCCAGGAGGGGTCGGTGCAACTCTTCGGCGAGGAGTTGCGCGACGCGAGTCGCTCGTCCCGCCTGAACCTGCGCCGCAGGATCGGCATGATCATTCAGGGCCACAACCTGCTGCGGTGCCTCACCGCTGAGCAGAACGTGCAAATGGGCGCAGACCTTCTTCAAGGGGTCAGCTACCGGGCACGTCGCGACCGTTCCAGGGAGTGGCTGCGCGCCGTTGGGCTCAGTGACCATCTTGGCAAGCTGCCCCACGATCTGTCCGGTGGCCAGAAGCAGCGCGTCGCCATCGCGCGCGCCCTCGCCGCCAGGCCCCAGCTCCTATTGGCCGACGAGCCCACCGCGTCGCTCGACTCCCGGACCGGTCGGGAGGTGGTGGAGTTGTTGAAGAGTCTGGCCAAGGACCAGGGATGCGGCGTGTTGATGGTCACCCATGACCCCCGCATCCTGGATGTGGCGGATCGGCTCGTCCAAATGGAGGATGGCCAGTTGAGCCAAGGGGCATACGCGATTGAGTAGGCTGAGACCTCGCCTCTCCCCCAAGCCGCCGTCCGCATGGCCAAGCGCAGGAATCTCAAGAAAGAAAAGCAGGAACGCAACCGCGCCTACGCGCGCAAGTTCAAGAAGCGCAAGCTGCGCAACGATGGCCGTGGTGAAGGCGCCGGCAACGGTGTGACCGGCACGGCCAATAACGGTGGAGCTGCCGACTGATCAGCGCCCTGTGGCGTTGCTCGGGGGATCCTGCGGGATCCCCTTTTTGCTGTCCATCCTCCTGCGACGACCCCCCTCCCCTCGGCGACCACGATGTTCCTCAGCGTCGTCATTCCGACCTACAACCGCCTGCCGATCCTGCAGAAGTGTCTGCAGGCCTTGGAGGATCAGGAATTGGCTGCGCCCATCACCGGCTACGAGGTGGTGTTGGTCGACGACGGCTCCACCGATGACACGGTGTCCTGGTTGCATGAGCACGGAGCCAACCTCCCCCATCTGCGGCTGATCCAGCAGGAGCATGGTGGTCCAGCAGAAGGTCGCAACCGGGGGGTCGCCCAGGCCCGCGGTGACGTCATCGTGTTCATCGACAGCGACCTGGTGGTGACGCCCAGTTTTTTGCGCTGTCACGCCCAGGCCCTCGCGCGGCGTTGGCACCAGCGGGGCCACCGGCGCTGCTTCACCTACGGCGCCGTGGTGAACACCGCCAGGTTTGACGACCCCACGAGGGAGCCCCATAAGCTCCAGGATGTTTCGTTTGCCTATTTCGCCACCGGCAATGTGGCCATCGATCGCCAGGTGCTGGAGCAGGCCGGGTTGTTCGACACCCGCTTCCGGCTCTATGGCTGGGAAGATCTGGAGTTGGGAGAACGGCTGCGCCAGCTCGGGGTTGAACTCGTGCGATGTCCTGAGGCTGTGGGGTACCACTGGCATCCGGCCCTTCGCCTGGAGCAGATTCCCGATCTGATCCGGGTCGAACGGGAGCGGGCAAAAATGGGCTGGGTGTTTTATCTCAAGCATCCGACCCGTCGGGTGCGATTCATCATTCAGTACACCTGGCTGCACCGCCTGCTCTGGGAGCTACTCACCCTGGGTGGTCTGCTCAATGAACACAGTCTGCGACCCGTGTTGGCCTGGCTGATCCGGAAGGGCTATCCGGGCCTGGCCATGGAAGTGCTGCGGCTCCCCCTCAATCGTTTGGGGGTGCGAGCCCTGCATGCCGAGGCCCGCAGCACCGTTTGATAAGGTGCGAGGGTTCCATTCACCCCGCACACCTGCGTGTTTCGGGTGATCTGAGCGATTCCTCCCACCAGCGTCCTTGGCTGACTGGGCTGCTCACGATCCCTGGCAGGTGGAGGCAAACCCGAAACCCCCAAACAAGTCATGGCTGTTGTCACTCTCGCCGAAATGATGGAGGCGGGTGCCCACTTTGGGCACCAAACCCGCCGCTGGAACCCCAAGATGTCGCGCTACATCTATTGCGCGCGGAACGGTGTTCACATCATTGATCTCGTGCAGACCGCCGTCTGCATGAACAACGCTTACAAATGGACGCGCAGTGCGGCCCGCAGCGGCAAGCGCTTTCTGTTTGTTGGCACCAAGAAGCAGGCCTCCGAAGTGATTGCCCAGGAAGCCACCCGTTGTGGGGCCTCCTACGTCAATCAGCGCTGGTTGGGCGGCATGCTCACCAACTGGACCACGATGCGCGCCCGCATCGACCGCCTCAAGGACCTGGAGCGTATGGAGAGCTCCGGCGCCATCGCCATGCGTCCCAAGAAAGAAGCGGCTGTGCTGCGCCGTGAGCTGGAGCGCCTCCAGAAGTACCTGGGTGGCCTGAAGAACATGCGCCGTCTGCCCGACGTGGTGGTACTCGTAGACCAGCGCCGCGAAACGAACGCCGTGCTCGAGGCCCGCAAGCTCGATATCCCGTTGGTGTCGATGCTGGACACCAACTGCGACCCCGACCTCTGCGACGTGCCCATCCCCTGCAACGACGACGCCGTGCGCTCGGTGCAGCTGGTGCTCGGCCGTCTGGCAGACGCCATCAATGAAGGCCGTCACGGTGCCCAGGATCAGGGCCGTGATGACGAGGGCTGAGCCCCTCCCCACACTCTCAACCCATGTCCCTTCCTCCGGGACTTCTCCCCCTATCCGAACTTCCCATGGCTGAGATTTCAGCAAAGCTCGTCAAGGAACTGCGCGACAAAACCGGCGCCGGCATGATGGATTGCAAGAAAGCGCTGTCGGAGTGCGGTGGTGATCCCACCAAAGCCACCGAATGGCTGCGCCAGAAGGGCATTGCAACCGCCGAGAAAAAAGCTGGCCGTACGGCTGCTGAAGGAGCAATCGGCAGCTACATCCACACCGGTGCTCGCGTGGGTGTGTTGGTGGAGGTCAACTGTGAAACCGACTTCGTCGCCCGCGGTGAGGTGTTCCAGGAACTGCTGCGCAATGTCGCCATGCAGATCGCGGCCTGTCCCGGCGTCGAGTACGTCAGCGTGGATCAGATTCCCGCTGAGGTGGCCGAACGGGAGAAGTCCATTGAGATGGGCCGGGATGACCTGGCCGGCAAAAAAGAAGAGATGAAGGCGAAGATTGTGGAAGGCCGCATCGCTAAGCGGCTGAAGGAACTGGCCTTGCTGGACCAGCCCTTCATCAAGGACAGCGCCGTCTCTGTGGCCGACATGGTCAAGCAGGTCGCCGGCAAAGTGGGTGAAAACATCCAGGTGCGTCGCTTCACCCGTTTCACCCTCGGCGAGGGCATTGAAGTGGAGAAAGCCGATTTTGCCGCCGAAGTGGCGGCCATGACCCAGGTTGCCTGAGCGGCTCGACCGTGACGCTGCTGGAGGCTGCCCACCAGCAGCTGCATGAACTGGAAGAGAGGCTGGGGGCTTCCAACCCCCAGCTCTACAGGCACCTGGCGCTCTATCTGCAAGTTCTTCGCGATGGCTTGCTGGGCGCCGTTCAGCAGGCCTGCTTCCATGTGGCCACCCAGGTCCATCCCGACCGCTATGCGGATTTGCCCCAGTCCCAGCGCCTGGTGTTGCACCGTCGCATGGCCAACCTGGTGCAGCGCGCCCGCAGCCTGCTCACGGTCGAGCAGTTGACCCATCTGGCGGTCCAGATCGCGCGGGAGCACGAACGGGAGATGCGTCGCCAACGGGGCCGGTTGCTGGAGGCCCTGGAATCCGACCGGGACCCCGACACCGAGCCCACTCCCCAGGGGTCGGTGCACCTGGGACTGGAGTTGCCGATCGGAGCAGATTTCCTCAAGCCCTCCCGGTTTTCCCTGCGGCAGAGCAGTTCCCACGAGGATCAAGAGGATCGTGATGCGTCCTCCCAAGCCGACGACTCGAGTGACGATGCCGACGCAACTGATGCCGACCCAACCATGGAGGCCATGGCTGAGGCCCTCGCCGAATGGATTGGGCAGCAGGCCTCCAGCCCGGCGGTCAGGCCCTGGGAGGGCGGAGCTCTACCGACCAATCCGGATGTTTTGCTCACCTGGATCACGGGTTTTGAGGCCGCTCTGAGCCGACGGCTCCGCAACCTGTCCCACGCGCTCAACGTGGATCTACTGCGACTGGGAATCACCCGCACCCTGCTGCCGGTGAGTCTTCTTGATGCAGCCCTCGCCGGCCAACTCGAAACCCAGGAAGCACCAGTCAATCTGATGCGCCTGCCTCTCCCCTTTGGCCCCGATCCGGTCCCTTCCCGGTTGGACGTCACGGCATTGCTGCTGCGCACAGCCGATCTGGAGATGGCCCTGCCCCGCTTGCGCACTTGCCGCAATCGCGTCCAGCAGCACCGCCAAGAGGTGCGCAGAATGGCCCAGCACTATCGCCGCATTCAGCGGCGGGTTCAGGCGCTCGAGGCAGAACAGCTGTGGCTGCAGGACATCAACCCAGCCCCGCCCCCGTCGAGCCCGTCGGCGTAGAAGGGTGGTTGAAGGCCCTGCAGCAGGCCCTGCAGGTGGAGGCTGATCGCGGTTTCGGCGACCTCAAGGGACGCCTGTGCTGTTTCAGCGTGTTCGTGGTTCAGCAGCTGGGCGAGCCTCCCGCCGAGCTGCCCGCGGAGGCCCTGGGGCGGGTGCTGGAGCTCCGCTCGGGCTTTGAGGGCTATGGAGCGCTGTCTCTGGCAAGGCGTCAGTCGTTGGTGCGCCAGTGTCGCGAGCGGCTCCATGGCCTGCGCCAGGCCCAGCGCCCCGTGCTGGCCGTGGCTCCTCCCCGGCTGCGATTGGTTCAAACCAGTGCCCAAGCGGCCAGCCCCACGGGCACGCTCCAGTTCGATGCCGATACCCCCTTATCGGAGATCCGGGGGGTGGGCCCCAAAACAGCATCCCGCTTGGCTCAGCTGGGGTTACTGCTGGTGCGAGACCTCGTGCACTACTACCCGCGCGACTACCTCGACTACGCCAATCTGGTGCGGATCAGTGGTCTGGAACCGGGTCGCACCGCGACGATCGTGGCCACCGTGCGCCGCAGCCATGCCTTCGCCAGTCCGCGCAACCCCAATCTCTCCATCCTTGAACTGCATCTGGTGGACTGCACCGGAAAGATTCGGGTCAGCCGGTTTTTTGCCGGACAGCGATTCTCCAGCCCGGGTTGGCTCAAAACCCAACAGCGCCAATTTCCCCCCGGGGCGACGGTGGCGGTGAGTGGTCTGGTCAAGGAAACGCCCTATGGCCCGGCCTTTCAGGATCCCTTGATGGAAGTGCTGGAGTCGCCCCAAGCTCCGGTGCGCTCCGAGACCATCGGCCGGCTGCTGCCCGTGTATGGGCTGACGGAAGGCCTCGGTGCTGACCGCCTGCGCCAGGTGGTGGAGGCCGTACTCCCACTGGTGCGGCATTGGCCGGATCCCCTGCCCGAAACCATCCGCCGCAGCCAGGGCCTGGTCACCCGCGCTGAGGCTCTCAGCTGGATCCATGCTCCGGTCGATCAGGAGCAGCTGCAGGCAAGCCGTCGCCGCCTGGTGTTTGATGAATTCCTGCTGCTGCAGCTGGGTCTGGCGCAACGCCGGCGCCAGCTCAGCCAACGGCCCGCCCCTCCCCTGGCCCTGCCGCCCGGAGGGGAAGGATTGGTGCAGCGCTTCCTTGCCCTGCTGCCCTTTGCGCTCACGGGCGCCCAGGAGCGGGTGCTGGCGGAGATTCGCTCCGATCTGGCCCGCCCCCAACCGATGGCCCGGCTGGTACAGGGGGATGTGGGCAGCGGCAAGACCGTGGTGGCCCTGGCCTCCCTGCTCACGGCCATCGAAGCGGGCTGCCAGGGGGCGTTGATGGCGCCCACCGAAGTGCTCGCCGAGCAGCACTACCGCAAGTTGGCCGAATGGTTGCCCCAGCTGCATGTCCGTTCGGCCCTGCTCACCGGCTCCACCCCCGCGCCCCGCCGTCGGGGCCTGCTGGAGGATCTGGTCAACGGCCAGTTGCAGTTGTTGGTGGGCACCCACGCCCTACTGGAAGACCCGGTGCAGTTCGACCGCCTGGGCCTGGTGGTGGTGGATGAGCAGCACCGCTTCGGGGTTCGCCAGCGCAACCGGCTGCTCGCCAAGGGGCTCCAGCCCCACCTGCTCACCATGACAGCGACCCCGATACCCCGCACCCTGGCCCTGTCCCTCCATGGGGACCTCGACGTCAGTCAGATCGATGCCCTGCCCCCTGGCCGTCAACCGATTCGCACCCAACTCATCAAAGCCAGCCAACGCCAGCAGGCCTACGGGTTGATCCGGGAGCAGGTGGCCCTGGGGCAACGGGCCTATGTGGTGCTCCCCCTGGTGGAGGAGTCCGACAAACTCGATCTGCGCTCGGCCGTGGAGGTGCACCGCCAGCTCGGTGAGGAGGAATTCCCAGATCTACGTGTTGGCCTGTTGCATGGCCGACTCAACAGTGCCGAGAAGCAAGCTGCTATCGGCGCGTTCGCCAGTGGCGAGACCCAGGTGCTCGTCAGCACCACCGTCGTGGAGGTGGGTGTGGATGTACCAGAGGCGAGTGTGATGGTGATTGAGCATGCCGAGCGGTTCGGACTGGCCCAGTTGCACCAGTTGCGCGGGCGGGTCGGCCGGGGAGCGGCCGCATCCCACTGTCTGTTGATCAACGACAGCAGCAATGTGCTTGCCAGGCAACGGCTTGAGGTGCTGGTGCGCTCCAGCGACGGATTCGAGATCGCCGAGATGGACCTGCGGCTACGGGGACCCGGGCAGGTGCTGGGCACCCGCCAATCCGGTCTGCCAGATCTCGCCCTCGCCAGCCTCACGGACGATGGCGAGCTGCTGGAGCTGGCCCGCTCCGTGGCGCAGGAGATCACCCAGGCCGATCCTGACCTTCAGTCCCATTCAGGGTTGGCCCTGGCCCTGGCGGAGCAACGCCGCCGCCAGATGGATCAGGCTGCCCGTCTCAACTGACTCCCCCCTCGCCTTCCCCCATGGCGCTGCGCCCCTGGAGCCCGATTCCGATTCACGAGTGCGGCGAGCCGCTGGTGACCCTTCCCCACAGCCTTTGGCGCCTGGAGCCCCATCCCTACAGGCTGCTCGGGGCGCCCTATGGCCCAAACGGGGATCCCTTCCGTCTGCGTGAAGGCGTGGTGGACCGGCTGCTCCAGGCTGAGGAGACCCTGCAGGCCGATAGTCCCGGCATGCGGTTGGCTGTGTTCGATGCCTGGCGGCCGTTGGGTGTGCAGCGCTTCATGGTGCGCCATGCCCTGGTTCAGGAATGCGACCAGCAAGGGGTGAACCCAGACCGACCGTCTGGGCAGCGGGATCGGATTGAGGCTGAGGTGGGGCGATTTTGGGCCCCGCCGAGCGAGGACCCAGCCACCCCTCCCCCCCACAGCACCGGAGCTGCGGTGGACCTCACCCTGGCCGAGGCCAATGGGACTCCCTGCCCGATGGGGGGTGCCATCGATGCGATTGGAGCCGTCTCCGAACCGCAGTTTTATCGAGCTGCAGCGCAGTTGGATCCTGATAGCGCGTCGGCCCGCTGGCACCGGAATCGCCAACTCCTGAGCCGGGTCATGGCCAGCGCCGGTTTCGTCCAACATCCCAATGAGTGGTGGCACTTCAGCTGGGGAGATCAGCTCTGGGCCTGGCGCAGTGGCAGCACGAGTGCTCGTTACGGCCGGGTCGGCGAGCTGGAGAGCTCCTCAAACAACTGATCGGCCTGCGGCCGAGTCAAGAGGTCGCGGGCCACACAGCGGCGCAGCGAGTTGCGCGTCAGTTCCAGCTGGAGAACCCGCAATTGGCTGATCACGGCATCGCTTTGGTCGGCGTACGACTGAAGCTGCTGACGGAAGGCACGACGGATCCGCGCCGGTTTACAGGTGGTGAGGTCGGGGTCGTAGCGAGTCGGAGGGGAGGTGGGAGGCGGAGGCTGCTGGCGACCAGGCCCTGTCGACCCGTCCGGCATGGTTAAACAGACCAGCATGGTGCCTGCCAGCCCCCCCGATAGGGCCTGGATCAGCGCCAGCCTGGTCATTCAGCCCCGGCGGCCAACCACTCCTGCACGGTGTTGCGCCCACTTTTGACCACGAAATCACCCAGGCTGCGGCGCCCACCTGCGCTGTGCCAGGCCTGCAGAAGCGGCTCCAAGGTGGCCTCCATGGCCTCCAGGGGCATCCGCTCCAGGTAGGGCTCGGCGAGCCGACTGAGGTTCGGGGTGCCGCCGAGCCAGAGCTGGTATTGATCGACACCGCTGCCCACTAGACCAATCTCGGCCATGTAGGGGCGGGCGCAGCCATTGGGGCAGCCCGTCATGCGCACCAGCACGGAGCGGCTGATGCCGATCCGCTTCAGCAGGACGTCCAGACGCTCGAGCACATCGGGCAGGATCCTCTCCGCCTCGGTGACGGCCAGGCCGCACAGGGGCAGGGCCGGACAGGCGAGGGCATGGCGTGCCAAAGGGGCGGTCTCCTCCGGGGTCTCGAAGCCCAGGGCCACCAGATCGGCCCGCACACTGGCCCGCTGGGCCGCGCCGATGTTGCAAAGCAGCAGATCTTGGTTGGGGGTGAGCCGCACTTCCAGCTTGTAGGTGTCCACAAGACGACGGAGCCCCTGCTTGAACTCGCCTGCCAGACGACCGCACAGCACGGGCAGCCCGACGAACCAGAGGCCCCGGCTCTGGCGGTGCCAGCCCAGATAGTCCTCCAGCTTGGCCTTGGGCTCGAGGCGCACCCCCTTGATCGGATGGGCGAAGTAGTGAGCTTGCAACTCTTGGCGGAACCAGGCCACGCCGCGGTCGTGGATGAGGTATTTCATCCGTGCATGGCGCCGCTGTTCCCGATCGCCGTGGTCTCGTTGCAGGGCGACGATGGACTGGAGGAGGTCGAGCACATGATCGATCGCCACATAGCCGAGGGGGTCGGCTGTGCGGGCGAAGGTCTCCTCCTTGTTGTGGGTGCGGCCCATCCCCCCGCCCACGTGGACGTTGCAGCCCTGGGGATTGCCCTGGGGATCGGTGAACAGCACCAGGCCGATGTCCTGGGTGAGCAGATCCACCGAGTTGTCGCCGGGCACCGTAACGGCCACTTTGAACTTGCGGGGCAGGTAGGTGCTGCCATAGAGGGGCTCGGCTGCGTCGCCGCTGAACACCCCCCCCTCGTGCTGGCGGGCCTTGACGGATTTCACCGTGGCACGGGGCTTGATCCGATAGCTCAGTTCGCCGTCGACCCAAAGGTCGAGGTAGGACCCCTCCGCCGCCTGGGGCGCCAACAAGTCGGCAATGTCTTCGGCGAGCTTTCGCGCAGCGGGATAGCCGCCTTTTTCAAACGGCGCGGCCGGTGCCATCACGTTGCGGTTGATGTCACCGCAGGCAGCCAGGGTCGAACCCAGCTCACGCACGATCGTGCCGATCACCTCCTTGAGGTCATCCTTGCGCACCCCATGCATCTGGAAGGCCTGGCGCGTCGTGGCCCGCAGGGTGCCATTGCCGAGCCGATCAGCCAGTTCATCGATCGCCAGATAGAGGGAACCCGGCACGCGACCCCCTGGGTTGCGGAGACGCAACATCATCTGCCAGTCCTTTTCAGAACCCTTGCGGCGGTTGTCGCGGTTGTCCTGCTGGTAGCTGCCGTGGAACTTGAGAATCTGAACCGCCCCTTCAGTGAAGTGGGCCGCTTCATTACCCAGCTCGGTCAGCAGTGGCTCCTTGAGATGGCCGCTGCCTGCCTTCAGCTGTTCAAATTTGGATGGGGCCTTTGCACTGGAGCCGTGCATGACTTCGGGCATCGGGTCCTGCGCTCAACGCTCGGCACACTCCGAAGTTAGCGAACGGCGTTCAATACAGTCGGGCTGTGTTGCCAGCTGTCCGTGTCGACCTTTTTGCTCGAAATCGGCACCGAGGAGCTTCCCGCCGATTTTGCACGGCTGGCCCTGCCCCAGCTCGAGCGTCTGGTCCGTCAAGACCTGGATGCGCTGCGACTCCACGTCGACGGGATCCAATGCACCAGCACCCCCAGGCGTCTCGTGATCCTTGCCACTGGGCTCCCGGAGCGGCAGCCCGATCTGGAAGAGGAACGCAAAGGGCCACCGGGATCCCAGGCCTGGAGTGATGGCAAGCCCACGGCGGCAGCGCTCGGCTTTGCGAAGCGATGTGGGGTTCCAGCCGAGAGCCTGGAGCTGCGGGAGACGCCGAAGGGTCCCTTCGTGTTTGCCCGCTGTCAGGAGCCCGGTCGTCCCAGCCTGGAGGTGCTCTCCACCCAGATCCCCCAGTGGATCGAGGCGCTGCAGGGTCGCCGCTTCATGCGCTGGGGGGCGGGCGATAGACGGTTTTCCCGGCCTGTGCGCTGGTTGGTGGCCTTGCTGGGGGCGACGCCAATTCCCGTCACCCTGGCGGACAGCGACTCGACTATCTGTGCCGGCAGGATCAGCCGAGGCCATCGCCTGGTGGAACCAAGGGTGGAGATTGGCAGTGCCGACAGCTACGCGGCCGACCTGGCGGCCGCTGGGGTGGAGGTGGATCGCCAGCGCCGTGGCACCTGGATCCGCGCATCGGTGGCCGCCGCCGCTGCCGTCCATGGCGCCGACGTTGATCTCCCCGAGGCATTGTTCAACGAACTGATTGACCTGGTCGAATCCCCGTCCTTGCTCGAGGGTGGGTTTGATGCCGCCTATTTGGATCTCCCCGCTGAGGTGCTCTGCACGGTGATGCGGGCCCATCAGCGCTACATCCCGCTGGTTCGCCAGGGGCAGCCGCCGGATCCGCTGGCCCTGAATGCCCGGGACAGCCTGCTCCCGCGCTTTCTCTTCATCAGCAACGCCTTGCCCGAAGCGGCAGCCACGGTGTCGCGCGGCAATGAGCGGGTGCTCAAGGCTCGGCTGGCCGATGCGGAGTTCTTTGTGCAGGCTGACCGTGCGGTGGCCAGCATCGACCGGCGCGACCAGCTGGCCCGCGTCACGTTCGCGGAGGGCCTGGGTTCGCTGCTGGATCGCACAGAGCGCCTGGAATGGTGCACCGATGTGTTGCTGACGTACCTGCAGCTCCCCCCTGGCTGCTGCGACCATGCACGCCGGGCCGCCCATCTGTGCAAGCACGACCTGGTCAGTCAGATGGTGGGCGAATTCCCCGAATTGCAGGGGGCTATGGGTGGCAAGTACCTCGTTGCGGAGGGGGAACCATCCGAGGTGGGGCTAGCCGTGTTGGAGCATTACTTACCCCGTGGAGCTGGCGACAGCCTCCCCAGTTCTGATGCCGGGGCGGTGGTGGCCCTGGCCGAGCGCCTGGAATTGCTGCTGAGCATCTATGCCAAAGGAGAGCGGCCCAGCGGCTCCTCCGATCCCTACGCCCTGCGCCGGGCCGGCAATGGCCTGCTCCAGATC
>Ga0164292_10001838_pt1 | contig 17274 bp, 15 predicted proteins | sample GEODES117metaG_FD_111486 | JGI IMG/M metagenome (GOLD analysis project Ga0164292, IMG submission 111486) | Eutrophic lake water microbial communities from Lake Mendota, Wisconsin, USA - GEODES117 metaG | ecosystem: Environmental > Aquatic > Freshwater > Lake | place: USA: Lake Mendota...
ACAGATAAAACACCAGGAGCAGCTTTAATCTCCTCCATACCTTCATATTTTGAAATTATACCAAGTTTACCAAGCACCCATATTGTTCTAGCAACTTTGCCCATAAATCTTGGATCGTTTTTTTCTTCAAATTCTTTAGAATTAAAATCATTACCTAATGCACATTTGATTAACATTTCTCTTTGGTCTAAACCATAAAGCTCATTAACATAAACATGAGGTGCCTCACCTTGTATTCTAAATCCTGGGTCATAAGGAAAGAAGTTTTCTCCATCGAAAAAAAATTGAATACAAAGCATTCCAAAAGAAATATCTAACTGTTTAAACATTGCGATAAGCTTAGGGTTCACTTCATTAAGAAATGGACCAAGGTGCTTACTTGGATAATTTGCATACAAACAAACTCGCGGCAGACCTTCATTCTTGTCAGACTTAATTCTGTCTGCAACTGCTGTAAGAAATACCTTTCCTCCAATGAATGTATAATAAGCAAACAAGTCATCGCACTTCATTGATTTTTCAATAACTACCTGTTTCTTACTTGAAACTTCCAGTGCCCTCTTTATTCCTAAACGTAATTCTTCTAAAGAATTACATTCTGATACACCAACTGCAGCACCACCATCTATTGGTTTAACTACAACCGGATAATTTAATTGGTCAATTTCAAATTCAATCGAGGAGACAATACCGAGTTGCGGAATTGGATTAAGATAATATCTTTGGCAGATTTCATAGAAATTGGATTTTGAGGAAAATGCATATAGGCTTTGACTGTTGGCGTAACAGGGCAAATTGTTCCTCTCGCATATGGATTTGTAGAATGTCAACAACGGATCCGATACTCCTAGTACTACTCCGCTCACATTTTGCTCAAGAATTATTTTGTCAATCGCCGCAGCATCTTTAGGGTCAATTTCAAAGAAAAGATCTGACAATTGCTTAACAGGTGAATCTTTATATGGATTACAAGCGATGGTGAAAAGTCCCATTTTTTTGGCGACTTCGAACAGACTAGCTGTCTCGGGATTTCCACCAAGAATTATGATTCTTGAGTTCACAAGCGATGCTCCATATAGTAAATATACTCTTTCACCTCATGCCATTGGAAATAACAAAGGTACAATCCTGATTTTTGACCATTTAGCCTATATGTGCCAAGCTTTTGAGCGTTTACTTTATGAGTCTTGGGACAAAGATTCAGCACAAGTGTTTTGGAGTAGATAAGGATTTATAGCTTTCAGCCAAAATCTGAAAATGCACTTAGATATACATAAAGTAAAGTCACAACGATAACACCAGGAAACTCATCCTATAGATCTATGACATAAGCAGGAGTTAAATGGATCCTGCTCAACTTCTTAAGGAATTATCTAATCCAACTAAGGCCAAACCCGCAAAACGAGATTTCTATTGCATGAAAGTTTCCAGGACTCCAGTTTTAAACTTCTTTAGGCGAATAGCTTCCAAATGAATTACTCGTTTGAATTAGTTCAACTCTGTATCCGTCTGGATCTATCATGTAAACAATTCTTCCACCTTTATTTGGACCAATTTCAGGCGTTACGGGCAATGAAACACTGTTAACTCCTTGACTAATCAGGAAATCATAAAAATCATCAAGGTTAAAAACTTGGAATGCAATATGAGCAATCCCCGGATTCCCATTTCGATGATCGATTGATGTTTGTTCAGTATTTCTGTACTCAAGTAACTCTAAGTAGTAGTCAACACCAGGAACTCGGAGAACTGAAATATAAAAATCTGTCTCCTTGTAACCAGTGACTTCGTTTATGTATTGCGCCTTTGGGTTCCATGTAAAAACTTCTTCTAATCCCAATAGATCTCTATAAAATGCTAGGGATACAGTTAATGAACGTACTGTTAAACCGGTATGATGACCTTGAACTATTTTGTATTTCATTTCCTTACGCCTACTCTTAATTAATCACTGAATTGATGTTAATCCATTACTAAACACCATTAAAGTTGCACTGCGCTCTAATTTTAACACGCTTTCTTGACATCGTAAATGATCAATCACAAATACGAGTTTTTCACAGAGTAGAAACTCCTAGATTACCAGACTAATCCATTCCAAAATACTCATAAAATTGAAAACTATCTGCATCTAGTGCACAGTCTGGTTGAGAACTTAATCTACCATAACATCATGATTGAGTCACCTATAATCTTGGTTCCAGCATATCGTCGCCCGGAGCTACTCAATAAAGTTATGACGCATCTTACAAGTAGCAAGATTAGTAATAATATTATGATATCTGTCGATGGTTTGCGTCGTGGTGCGGACGCTACCGAAGAAAATTGGCGAAAAGCGGTAATCGATAATTCGATAAACTGGGCAAACCGTTTCACTAATATAGATGTAAGAGTTTGGGATGTTAATGAGGGAACAACTGCTCATGCGCAGAGAATATTTCCTGAATTATTTGCGAAGAATTCTCGTGTCATTGCGATAGAAGACGACATGCTAATTTCAGATGAAGGATTAATGTTTCTTGAAAAGTGTGTAAACAGTGATCGAGTTCCTCAAATTGCTACGGCTCATACACTTTCTAATCACCTTAATCCAACTTCCGAAATTCGAACAACGATTCTACCAAATCAATGGGGTTTATGCTTTAATAGTAAAATCTATGATGAATTTAATAGGTTCTTGAATGGTAAACATGTCAGTCGGAAAAAAATATACGGATCATTTTTTGAAAACTATCACGGTAAGACCTCTAAGATAGTTGCAGCGGAGAGTTGGGTATTACATTTTGAAGATGTGATTTCTCATCCAAGTTATACCGATGCTATATTTGCTTGCGCAGCATTACACTTAGGAGTTACATTTTCAGTTCCCTGGAAATCATATATAAAAGATATTGCATTTGAGGATCCAGAGAACCGAGGCATCACGGTTCGGAGCGAGACACAAGCCCGAAATCACGCATATGAACCACATATCCGTGGTCAATTGAATTATTGTCACCGATGCGATAGAGAAAATAATAGGATTAAGGGCTTAGGGTTTCGCCAAATTATTGGTGGTCACTCATTCCGAATAAAACAGAAGTTTCTTTTCTGAGCAACAGGGAATTTAAAATTCAAATTTATAAGTTTATTTAGAAAAATCTGTTATGATGTAAAAAGTTAAACTATTAATAAACTTTTTCAAGTACACTCAAGATTTTTAGAAAATCGCTTTCTCGCATAAAATAGTGAAAAGGTAATCCTAGAGTTAGAGAACTAACTTTGTCAGTATTATCTAAAGTCCCAAACTTAAAGCTTGAAAATGCTGACATTTTATGGCAACCTGCTTCCCACCAGTCCCGGTATGCTATGGAATTAGATCTTAAACTTGATACAAAAGATTCTTTTTGGTCTGGGCTTTCGCATTTTAAGATCCAGTAGGGAGTGGCGTATCCATTAGTCATTGATGTATTAACATTTAGAGACAAGCTCCTCGAAACTTCTAATGCAAACTTAGAGTTTTCAAGGAATTTATTACGAATCAAATCCCACTGATCTAAGGATGCGAGTGCTACTGCTGCAGTGTATTCACTTATTTTTGCATTTGTACCGAAATTTATCGAATGCCTTGAACTCTCAAAGCCATAGTTTGTCCAGGAACGGAACTTTTTAGACAATTCATGGTTTTTGATTATAACAATTCCACCCTCACCCCCAGGCATAAGTTTGGTTGCGTGCATACTAACTATCAAAAATGTATTAGTTTCAAGATTCTTTCCAACCTGTTTTAGAGCGTCAAATGATGCTGCACCATCAATAACTTTACTATGTATATTTTTCGGAAGTGGTTTACTTCTAAGGTTATCACCAAACGGTAGCACATCAATTAAAAAAGAACTTTCAGAACTAGGTATAACTCGCCATTCATTATCGATATCGCAAAACACACCGTATCCTCTTGCTTGTTTAAGTGCAGATGGAGTTGCAGCGAATGTCCAAGCAGGTAAATCCCATACTGAACCCGCATCTTTACTCAGAATTTGAATAGCGCCATTAATTCCTTGTGTTGCATTTGACACTGTATGTACTTGCGAATATTCAACATCAAAATAATCTGCAAGACGTGAGATCAATTCTTCGTTTAATGGTCCAAAATTCGAATACTTCCCAGTCTTATCAATACGCTTAAGATAAGGAGTTAAATCCTCAAAACTAGGAACTTTAGGACGCAATAAGTCAATTTTCATCGCCTTCATACTAACACACGGGGATTCGGAAAAATTCTTACGCTAAAGTTGTAAAATTGATATCATGTAATATGATTTATATTCAATCACTTGGCGGGCTCGGAAATCAATTATTTGTCTGGGCGGGAGCGCATAAGATAAGCGAAATGTTTTCAGAGGCAGTTTGCATCCTAAATATTATTGATAAAAATCTAAGAGATGATCGGGCAAATGAATTAGATGGTTTGGCAGAGCATTGTATCCATGAAATAAATTTACAAGATTCAAGAGTTTTAAGCATATTTTTTAGAGCTATTGATAGATTTAAATTAGAGAAAAATTCATTTTTTAAGAATTTATTGCAGAGATTAGGAGTTTATACCTTTGAAAATCCTGTTGAACACATCGAATTTTCAAAAGGGAAGCCAAGACTTGTAAGGTGCTATTTTCAACGAAATGATTATGTTGATTCTGTCTGGGGGCAAATTTCTAGAGAGATACACGAATTTTTGAATCACACCGTTGTTCCAGAGATTAATTTGCTGTCTACAGGTCAAATTATTCACTTTCGACGTGGAGATACGGTGAATCTACAAAGTACTCATGGACTTTTGTCCACTCATTATTTCTTAAGAAATATGTCACCGAATTTAGAAACGATTGTGTGTACGGATGATATGTCTTACAGAGATTTCATTGAAAAGGAGTTTAATACGAGACTGATATTCACACCCTTAGACACATCTACTTGGCAAAGCTTGAAAATTTTATGTGTTGCTAAAGAATTCATTGGGTCAAACTCAACTTTATCCTGGTGGGCGGCAAAGATTAGATCTAAATCTGAGAAGAATGCTTCTATACTTCCGCGACCATGGACTGTTTCAGGCTCAAACTATGAGCATGGCTTGAACATTCCAGAGGTGAGATTTGTTGTAGCTCAATTTGAGGGTCAAGTTAAAAATGGTTGACATCGGTGAAAGTAAATGAAAATTGTATTTGTGCACTTAGGAGAGGGTAGGGCTGACCATCTTTGGGCTAATATAAGATCTTTAATCTCGAGATTTGAAAGTTTTGAAATTGTATTAGTTAGTGATAGGCAGCGTTCTGAGTTAATTGCCCATCCCAGAGTGAGCTTCTTCAAATACCTGCGTTCGGAAACCACAGATAGACTTATTGGTAATCTAAAGTTTGAGCGAGATTTTCGCGATGGCTTTTGGCATTTTTCACTCGAAAGGCTGATAGCACTGAGTCAGTACCACCTAGCCAATAAAGATCAATCAATTTTGCATGTCGAATCAGATGTGTTACTTCTGAGCGGATTTCCAACCAAGAGCTTCAATGGTCTTGAGAAATTAACATGGTTACGTGCATTCGATACTGGTGATATTGCTACTTTGATTTATTCTCCCAACGCTGAAGAAACTTATTGGCTGGCTCAACAGGTAGAAAATTTGATTAGGGGTGGTGATCACCTACTGACTGACATGAAGGCGCTTTTAAAAATTAGAGTTGCAAACCCCGAGAGGGTAACCACCGCACCCTCATTATCTAAAGAAGTGGCAAGCACGTTGTCGAAAGATAGTAAAATAACTCTAGAATTGGCCGCCGACCTTAGTGCAATGTATTCAGATTTCGGGGGCATATTTGATTCTGCTGCTATAGGTATGTGGCTAACTGGTTGTGATCCTAGAAATTACTATGGGTTTACGCGAATTTTTGATACGAAAACAGTGCAAGAGGCAGCGCCTTACCTAGATCCGTCACAATTTGAATACAAAGTTGATGTTTCAGGTAGATTAACAGCTTTAGTTGAAGGCTCCGAAATTTCAATCTGGTGTTTACACATTCACTCTAAAAACTTAGAGCTTTTCAACGCGGGCTGGGAGGTTAAACTACAAGAACTTGTACAGATGTCTAGGCGCAGTCGAATTGTACTACGCTTTAATCTAGGGTGCTTAATCAAACTCATTGTCTCTAACTTAAGGAATAAAACATTTGTCAGCTTCATTCTACATATCCCAAAACTACGTCCCCTTCGAGAATTTTTGATTCTTAATTGGGCTAAAATAAAGTCGTTGAGAAAGTAGATCAGCGGTTTAAATGAAGGCTATCTATAGGAGTGGATTGCATAAATGAGAATACTTGTGACTGGCGCGGCTGGTTTTGTTGGCTCCCATCTATGTAGAGCGCTTATTAAAGATAAGCATGAAGTAATAGGTATAGACAATTTATACACTGGAAACAAAAATAGGATCCTGGATTTAATTTCGAATCCTAAGTTCGAATTACGAATTCATGATGTAACTTTACCTTTTTTTGTTAAAGCTGATGCGATAATGAATCTTGCTTGTCCAGCTTCTCCCATTCACTACCAAAAAGATCCCATACAAACCACAAGAACGAGTGTCTTAGGTGCCTTGAATCTATTGGAACTCGCTCGAAAACTTGATATCCCCATATTGCAGGCCTCCACCAGTGAAGTTTATGGTGACCCGATAATTACGCCGCAAGAGGAAACATACTGGGGAAACGTAAACCCAATTGGAATTCGCTCTTGTTACGATGAAGGAAAGCGTGTTGCTGAAACACTTTTTTTTGATTATTACCGACAGTATAAAACAAAAATACAAGTGGTTAGAATATTCAATACTTATGGCCCCGGGATGGATTTTAACGATGGAAGAGTTATAAGTAACTTTATCATTCAGAGTTTGAGGAATGAAAACATAACCGTCTATGGCGATGGGTCACAAACCAGATCATTTTGTTACATTACTGATCTTGTTTCCGCATTAATTAAATTTATTGGCTTAGATGAGAAAATTACAGGTCCAATTAATCTTGGAAATCCAATTGAGTTCAGTATTGTGGAGATAGCAGAAAAAATTATAAAGCTTATGAACTCAAGATCTAAGATTATCCATGAACCGCTACCATTAGACGATCCAAGGCAAAGGAGACCCGACATTACTAGAGCTAAGAAATTATTGGCCTGGGAGCCACAAATTCAAATTAACGAAGGACTTGACCGAACGATAGCTGACTTTAAAGCCCGAGTATTAGCCAATCAGCACTAGCCGAATCCTAAATTGATTCCCGACAAAACAACCGAATTAAGCGTTGTTATCCCAATAGGAAATTTTGATTCAGACTGCGAAAATATTTACCGAATTCTAATAGACAACAATTCGAAATCCTTCCAAATAATTTTAGTCATGGATGATCAAAACGCTCATGGAATCAAAATTCTAAACAACTTCATTAATTCTAATCATATCAAGAATGTGACTGTGACTGCGGGTAACTGGGGTAACCCCGGAATTGCAAGGAATCATGGAATTAAATATTGCACAAAAAAATGGGTGATGTTTTGGGATAGTGATGATTCACCAGATTTAGCGGAAATTGAATTTGCAGTTGCAAATCTAGAAACCAGAGATGCAAATTGTGGTTTTGCTAGGTTTGAAATTGATTCTAATGGAATCATTCTTCAAGAAAAGCTTTTTAGTACCCAAACTTTAAGTCAAGACTTTACTAGTAGATTAATTTCTAACCCAGGTATATGGAGGTTTATTTTCAGCCTAGATTTTATTCAAGACATTAGTTTTCCGGGACTTTCATCTTGCGAAGATCAAGTTTTTATTCAGCGATTTCTTGCACGAAATCCAAACATAAGAATATTACATGAAGTGGTTTACAGGTATGTCATTGGAGGCCCCAACCAACTTACGAAAGTTAAAGATATTGCTAGCAGGAACATTCAGGCAGTATTAATTGGTTTGGAGGAAATTACCGATAAAAAAAATCCTAATTTGAAAATTATATCTTCTTTGGTATTCAAGCAAATACTTACGGTTGTTAAGCTGGGTAACTTTAAAGAAAGAATAATTGCTCTTAAGTTATCACTTAAACTTGCTCGTAGAATAGGTGTGTTCAATTTAGCTATTGTGACTAGATACGTTATCAAGGTACTAGTGGCGCGTAGTGGCTTTATAAAGACTAAAAAAAGGATCATAAGCGTGACCTTAATGGGAGGTTTAGGAAACCAATTATTTCAATTGGCATTTGCGCATCATGTTGCCACTAAATCTGAGAGTCGGATTGTGTTTAACACTCATGTTGGAAGTGCCCGCTTGAACAACAATCAAACCCCGGCGCTTAGCAACTTTGAGCACGATTTTGAAATTGCTAATTATGATGGTAGTTTTTTTAGTAGATTTATGGGAAAATTTCTGGGCTTACTTATTCGTATCAACTTCTCAAGCGAATTCAGTAAATCAACAAAATATTTAAAGAGAATAATTATTTTATTACTAAGTATTGGCATTAGTGTAAAAAGCTCATCGATAAGCAAAATATTTATTGGTGACAATATTGGATTTACCAAATGGATACCTAGCAAACGAAGCCAACTTTGCATTGGTTACTTTCAGACTTTCAGATATGCTGAGGAGCCAATTGTTAAAGACAAATTGATTAGGTTAAGGCCAGTTATTGATGAAGAAGAGATTTCAACTTTTAGAAGCTTGGCAAAAATTGAAGAGCCACTGCTGGTACACATTCGCCTCAACGATTATAGGAAAGAGCCTTCAATAGGCATTTTAACTCCAAAATATTATGAAGAGGCAATTAAACTACAGATGCAAAAGCGTAGGTATCAAAAAATCTGGGTTTTTTCTGATGAGATTTCCTCCTTTAAAGAATACATTCCATTAGAGTACATAGATCGAGTAAGGACGATAGATAAAGTTGGAACAAATTCAGCATCTTTACTCGAGGTCATGAGAATGTGCCACGGATATGTAATTGCTAACTCTTCCTTAAGCTGGTGGGCAGCTTTCCTTAGCCATAGTTCAGATTGTGCAGTGGTATACCCCAAGCCATGGTTTGCTAAGATGCCCACACCAGTAGATTTGATCCCGCAGAATTGGATTCCCGTTGCAAGAGAATAATCGATTTTTTAAGCCTTCTTTAACTAAGCGATTTTTGCACAATTTTAAATGAAAAAGGCAAGGCCATGGCTAGTTGTAGGTGGAAATGGCCAACTTGGTATCGAGGTTCGAAAAGAGTTAATTAGACGTAATATTGATTTTCAAGCATTGTCATCGAAAGAATTAGATATTCGAGATTTTAAGAGCGTTACTAATGGAGTTTCGGAGATTAACCCTAGAGTAATTGTAAATTGTTCTGGATGGACCAATGTTAGCAAGGCAGAGGAGCATGAGAGAGAAGCTAATTTATTGAACGCCTATGCTCCCGCACATCTTGCCAGGACTGCCCAAGAGTTGAATTCAGTATTCGTTCACGTATCCAGTGATTATGTCTTCTCCGGAGCCAATAATTCACCATACAAGGTTGAAGACACTACAAATCCAGTAAATGCATATGGAAGGAGTAAAGCACTCGGCGAAAAATTGCTTGCAGAATTATCAATTTCAAGACTTTATTTGTTCAGAACCGCCTGGCTTTACAGCGAGCATGGACAGAACTTTGTTAAAACTATTCTTAAAGCATATTTAAGTGGCACAAATCCAATTAAAGTTGTAAGCGATCAAATAGGAAGTCCAACTAGTGCTTCTGACCTTTCTTTTCAGATTATAGAATCAGTAATACAAGGCATTCCCTTTGGAGTTCATCACGCCGTGAATTTAGGAGCCGCAACTTGGTACGACTTAGCCCAAGCTGCTCTGAGGACGCTTAATTTAGATGTTAACTATGTAGTTCCAATCAGTTATGTAGATTTTCCTTCTAAAGTTGTGCGTCCGAGGTGTACTCTACTTGACATGTCTAAGTGGGACCACATCTCTATGCCTAAGATGAAAGAATGGGACGAAGCACTTAACTTAAAAATTCACGCTGTATTTAAATCAGTAGTAAGTGAAAATTCAAGTGAAATTTGAAAAGACTGGAATTGAAGGTGCTTGGTTAGTACATTCCACTCAATTAAGCGATAATAGAGGAGCTTTTCGGGAATGGTTTAGGTACCAAGATAATTTAGAGATCACAGGTTCCAGTTTTAATGTAATGCAATCGAACTTCTCAATATCAAATAAAGGTGTTATCAGAGGGATACATTACAGCTTAAATCCAATTGGCCAGTGGAAATGGGTTACTTGTTTGGCCGGTTCTATTTTTGATGTTGTAGCAGATATTCGTCCAAAATCACCCACATTTGGAAAAATTGAGTGCCTAGAATTAAGTCCAGAAAATGGAACAGGAGTCTTGATACAGGCCAATTTGGGCCATGCTTTTCAAGCCAAAAGCGACAACACTATTGTTGTCTATAACATTACCTCAGAATACAATCCAGAATTTGAGCACGAGATTAATCCTTTTGACCTAGAGCTAAGAATCCAGTGGCCTATAAAAAAGATGATACTTTCAAGGAAAGATGAATCAGCCCCAACACTAAATGAGCTTAAGGATTCAAATCTGCTGCCAAGAGATTTTTTCTAAACTATTATGATAAAACGTTGGCAGCAACTGCCATCTGCTAACATTGCAGAAGTGGATTCAATTAAATCTAATATTGAAAAAGATACAACCAAATTAGTTGTTGGAATAATGCACGTGACTAGAGATCCTTGGCTGTCTATTGTTCGTAAAGGTCAGTTGCCGAGTTGGGAAAAATTCAATAAAAATGATTTAAAAGTAATATATTTCTTCTCAAATTCAAATAGATTTTTCAGTTTTATCGACAGAATTATTGAAGCGATGAGGTGGCGTAAAGGTCGATACGCATCTTATGCAATCTCCTACTTGCTTATGTTTTTTCTACGCCCTTGGATTAATCAGATTCCAAAACCGCAGATTGCTTCTTCATATGAAAGTAAGATAGATGCTATTTCGCTAAGAGTTAATATTCCAGAACTAACTGCAACTATGCGATGGAAGAAAATTGCTTTTTTACAATACTTTTTACATAACACAAGCGCAAAGTTTGTGATAATTTCAACTTCATCCTCAGTTTTAAACATAAAGCGAATTTACGAATACATTAAATCAATAAATGGCGATAGTACCTGTCTATACGCGGGAAGTTTGCAACAAAGTCATGATTGCTTATTCACATCCGGATCCTTTACTCTATTGAGTCGCAAAGCTGCGGCAATGCTTCTGGAAAATAAAAGACATATGCCTGTACATGTTATGGATGATATAGCCTTTGGCTCAGCTTTTAAGCAATTGGGAATAAAGCCCGTCAGTTTGGATTCAGTAAACATCGACTCACTCGAAAAACTGAATAGTTATAATGACAATAATCTTTCAAGGTATTTCCATTTTCGTCTCAAGTCTGGTGATTTAAAGGGACGCAATGACGTTCAAATTATGAATAAACTGATAGACCGGATTAAGTGATTTTAAAATATGAATAGCCGCTGTTGATCCGTTATGTTTAAATTCTTTGAATTTGCGTAACGAGGTTTGTTTGCACTTAACTCCAATCATTAAATCGCAATAAATATTCTAAGCTTCTACGATTCGATTTTTAAGTTGTGACTTACGAACTCTAAACCTGAAAAAATCAAATAAAAATGAGTACAATGGTATTAGAAGGTGATAAAATTTGATTTTAAAAATATTTTTTTCGAGGGCTCTGTTGTACTTTTTAATTGAATCGCTATTCCTGTTAAATTCAAAATCGGTCTCTACTATCAGATTGGTAATCTTTAGATTAAGAGATTCATTGATACCCTTAGTATTAGTTGCATATGAGTCATTTCCGGTGTTTGAAACTAAATTCACTGGAGGAACCAGACAAAGCCAGTTTTTAACTTGGAACTCTGCGGCTAAAGGAGTGTCCCAGGTGTCAACATAACCATTTAAAACTCTACTTGCCCCCACTGCCCAAAAATTGTTTACAATAGGATTACCACTACGAATAATCCATGATTTTTCACGAAGTAATCCTTCTTTCATTTGATACCATTTTTGCCTCCAAGTACTCCAACCCCAGATAATCGGGTAATTGCACCAGTACGCTCCATTAGATTTGTTTAATTCTGTAAGCATTTGGCTACCGGCAACCATTTTCACTATATCATCATCTTTATACCGAGACAGCGCCTCAAAACTAAAACTGAAAAAATCTGAACCAACCACCAAATCGTCTTCCAGTATGTAACCAACCGATTCTTGTGAAAAAAACCAGTCGATTCCGGCAATTACACCTGCCCCAACACCTAGGTTGTTATCTCTGTGTAGCAATCTAAAAATGCCATCCGAGTTTGCCTTAAACTCATCCACCATCCGCACAATACTTAATTGAATCTGCTGACCTTCAAAATCCTTAGGGCCATCAATTGAAATATAGATTCTTTTCACATCATTCTGTAAACACGATTCGATAAGTTTTCTTACCCCATCTATCCTGACAAAAGCTAGAATTAGGGCAGCTGGTCGAGGGGAAACATCACTCATATTGAACCCAAGCCTTTTTTCTAAACACATAATTTCTTATACTTAAAATTAATCGTTGTAAATAATCCGGAATAGATTTAAAAGTAATTTGGCTATAGCTAATTTCTTTAAACTGAATCGCAATATACTTGAACACTCTATTAGTCAATTTCGCCTCATTAAAGTAATTATTGATATCCAACATTCGCCTAGAGGCTAAATCAGAATTCTTAGATGTTTTCACCCGAATTTGAAATGTAGGAATAAAAATATGGTGTGAACTCAAATTGTTTCGACCCAAAGGAGTCACTATAACCTTGTTAGCTTTTAGAAACATTGAAATTGAAAAGTCTTCTGGGATACCCTGGAACTTTTCAAATTGCATCTCTGAGAGTTGGAATGCACATTGCTTAGACATAACCAAAGCTGTACCAGTTACGTACGGCACTTTCTCTAAACTTTTTGAAAGTGGATTTTTACATCTCTCTATATACCCGCCAAAAAAATTACTTTCATTACAAACTTCTAAAAGCATTTTTTCTACATGCTTTATTGAAAAAAAAGTTGATACATTAGTCCTTATAATAAAATCAAAATTCAAATTTTGACAAACCCACTTCAATCCCAAAACTGTCTTGGCTAAAATATTTTCATATCTTTCTTCTACTGGGATATACAGAGTGTTTCCTACTAAGGAATATTCATCTTTCTCCCAGCCGCGAAATACTAAATAACGGTAGTTTTCTGGCATGACCTGGACCCAAGTTTTTAATTGGGCGTTTAAGTCTTGTTGATTTTCAGCATTTTCACTGGCAAGAATTAGAAAAAGTACTTTGATGGGCTTAGATTTAAGCTGATCAACTCTATCCATTTCTAAATAGATTGAATTAACGGCATCCACCAATGTGGATTATTTCTGTACCAGTCAATTGCCTCTCGAATACCTTCCGGGAAACTTACCAAGGGTTTATAACCAGTCAGATCTGCTAATTTTTTCCAGTTAACTGAATATCTAAAATCATGCCCTTTTCGATCATCAACGTACTTTATGCAACTGGAGTCGAGACCCATTATGTCAATGATTAAATCGACAACTTCTAAATTGCTCATTTCTGAGCCCCCACCAATGTTATAAACTTCCCCAGGTTCCCCATGGTTTAGTATTAACTCAATTGCTCTGCAGTGGTCCTTAACATGTAACCAGTCTCTTCGATTTAAACCATTACCGTAAACTGGTATTTTTTTTGACTGCAATAAGTTAGTAATCGAAAGTGAAATCAATTTCTCGGGGAACTGGTAGGGGCCATAATTATTGGAGCACCTAGAAATACGCACGTCTAAACCGAATGATTTATAGTAGGAAAGTGCAACTAAGTCTGCAGAAGCTTTTGAAGCTGAATAAGGTGAGTTTGGTAAAAGTGGGTAATTTTCATCCCAACTTCCTGAAAGAATTGAACCATACACTTCGTCTGTTGAGACCTGATGAAAAATTTCTACACCGTTGCTAAGAGCATAGTGCAATAAATTATTAGTGCCCAGAGTATTAGTTCTTATAAATTCAGAACCATTCTGCAAAGATCGATCAACATGCGATTCAGCTGCAAAATTTACAACAACGTCGGCTTCACCGGTTAATTTATTTACAATTGCTTCATCACATATATCGCCATGAAAAAAACTAAATTTTTTATTTCCAAAAACTTTTTCAAGATTTATCTTATTACCCGCGTAAGTTAGGGCATCCAGCACTGATATTGATTCCCATCTGGAGTTATTCATCTGTAACTTAACAAAATGCGAGCCAATAAATCCTGCTCCACCAGTGACTAACAGTCTCATGCCCATAGTGTATTCATTATTACTGTGTATTTTGATACAATAGGTTGGTGAAGGGTATAATTCTAGCCGGCGGTACTGGTACCAGACTTTGGCCCGTAACTAGAGCAGTTAGTAAACAATTGCTTCCAATTTACAACAAACCCTTGATTTACTATCCCTTGTCTACTTTAATGTTAGCTGGTATTCGTGAAATTTTGGTGATAACAACTCCGGATGACTTAACTGCCTTTCAGGAGTTGCTTGGCGACGGCAGTTCTTTTGGGATAGAAATAAGTTATCGCGTTCAGATTACTCCCCGTGGAATTGCCGAAGCATTTATAATTGGAAAAGATTTTATAGATGATAGTCCTGTAGCGCTAATCCTTGGAGATAATTTGTTTTACGGCGCGGGTTTGGCGAACCTATTTGCCGGAGCGAACAAACAATCCGGTGCTAACATTTTTGTAACAACCGTGTCCAATCCAAGCGATTATGGTGTTGTAAATTTCGATTCTAAAGGCATCGCAGTTTCAATACAAGAAAAGCCAAAAACTCCAAAATCAAATTGGGCAATAACTGGACTATACTTTTTTGACTCCAAGGTCGTATCTTTAGCGGAATCAGTAGTTCCAAGTGCAAGAGGTGAATTAGAGATTACCGATGTTTTAAACAACTATTTGGCAATAGACTCACTGAGCGTTTCCTTTCTATCCAGAGGATTGGCTTGGTTGGACACAGGAACCCCCGAATCACTATATAGTGCGACTTCTTTTGTACGAGTCATTGAAGAGCGAACAGGCACAAAGATTGGATGTCCTGAAGAGATCGCTTGGCGTAACGGCTGGATTTCTTCTGAGCAAATAACTGCACACTCTGCCCATTATGGCAATAACAATTATGGGTCATATTTAAGGGATTTAGTTGCAATCAAAGAGCCTTAGAAACTTTAGAGATAGAAAAATGCAACAGTACTTGCTGAAGTTCACATAGTTTACAAAAACTCTATTGCTGGAAAGTAAACTAGAATCTCATCATTTGGGTTGTTTCGTAACTTTTTAACTTTTTCTGAAATTTCTCTCGCAAAATTCCAAGCGGGGATTAAAATTAAGCAGGGATCTTTAATATCTGAGATTGTCTTTGGATCTTCTACTTTACAGCCACCGGCTGGAGCTAACTTGCCAATTTTGTTTTTGGTATCGTCAACTATAAAATCCATTTTTAGTTTCGCAAAATTTAAAAATGTATTGCCTTTAGCAGCTGCTCCATAACTTACTATTTTAAATTGCTTGGATCGATATTCTGCGATAATTTTTTGGACCTCTTGGACCTTTTTATGTGCTTCAAGTGCAAAATTTACATATAAATCTGAACCATACAAGCCTGACTTAAGCTCATCAAACTCTCTGCCAATATACACATCGTGAGATTGATTTTTACTTATCACCCAAAGGTATGAATCTCCATGTATCGGAACTATGCGGACATCAAGAAGTTTTAAACTTGTGCGCTCTAATAATGCCTTGAAAGATCGCACATTAAAAAAACTGATATGTTCGTGATAAATTGTATCAAACTGGCAATGAGTGAACATATTTGCCTGTGATGTTTGAATATATGCTACACCGTTTTCAGATAAGCAATTTTCTATTCCATGAAGTATTTCAAGAGGATTTGCTGTATGTGCAAAAACGTTCATCGCAACGATTACATCAAAATTTTCTGATAAGAGTGAAGATGTATTTCTATCAAAGAATGTTGGCAAAGTTAGGACTCCCTTTGCGTGAGCGACTGGTATCAAATTAATAGCCGGGTCCACACCAATACAATTCCAACCTAAGTCATTGAACTTTTGCAAGAATGAGCCATCATTTGAGCCGATATCTAAGATATTCCCCGTAGTACCATGATCTTGAATTATCAAATCACGAAAATCTTCAAAGTATCTTGAGAGGGTAGTAGAAGTGCTACTTACGTATGAATAATCTCTAAATAACCTATCAGGATTAACAGCAATACTAATTTGAGAGTGAGTACATTTCATACATCGCAAAAGTTGTAATGGAAATTCCTCGAACTCGTTTTTATCAACTCGATACTCATTAGCTAGTGTTTGGTCTCCTAAATCAATGACAAGCTCAAGTGAACTATGACCGCAGGCAACACATTGATTGAGGACTTTAAAATCAGTACCTATTGTTGTCTGGCGCATTTGAACAGAGCATATCTTATGACTTGAAATTTTCTGAGTGCCTACGCAAAGTCTAGTTGACTAAAAGTAAAAAACTGTTATGTTCATTAGTGAATAGAAATTTCGATCATTTTGATCTAAAATTGCCGGTTGAAGATAGATCTAGGCGCACGCCATGAGTCTTGATTCGTTAAGTTCGAAAGAAACAAAACTTGTACTAATATCAACTTACGATAAAGAATCAAATCCCAGGTGTTACTAGTCTCTGTCTGGTCCGGGTATAATTGAAATCAAAGTCAGCTGTATTTTTAGGTCACATCTTCCAGCTTCAGATTTTTTGATTTATAAGTATTTAAGTCTAATAGAACTAGGCTCAATCGAAGTTTTTGTAACAGACCAGGGCAGGCTAAAAGCATTAATCGTGGCTATGCATAGGCTCTCGGCTTCAATGGACACCAGTTAACTCTGAGCCTGAGATCTAGATCTGAATCCAGGCTGAGTTCACCCCACACAGGGCAGTATTCACCCCATAGGATGCAACATTTACCCCCTTTCCGTGTCTTACTAGTTAGAGGGGTCAAGACGTTGGCTCACCTGAAAGCGGGAAATCAAAGTGTCACTTCGCAAGAAGGCTCAGGCCCCAGCGACTGTTGCTGCCTGGTC
>Ga0164292_10001839_pt1 | contig 17267 bp, 13 predicted proteins | sample GEODES117metaG_FD_111486 | JGI IMG/M metagenome (GOLD analysis project Ga0164292, IMG submission 111486) | Eutrophic lake water microbial communities from Lake Mendota, Wisconsin, USA - GEODES117 metaG | ecosystem: Environmental > Aquatic > Freshwater > Lake | place: USA: Lake Mendota...
AGCCTCTTGGAATTGCCCCAGTTGGCGGTAGACCTTGCCGAGGAAGTGGTGAGCCCAGCCCGAGGCCCCGTCCTGTTCCAGAGCTTCCTCCAGGTAGGTCTGCGCCAGGGCCGCATTGCCTTGATTCAGCAGGGCCTGCCCCAGCAGCAGCTCACTGCCTTCGGCCCAGAGGCCGTAGCGGTTGCGCGCCTCGAGCATCAGTTCAGCCAGTTGCTGCCACTGCTCCAGCTGCCGCAGCACCACCACGGCCCGCTCCAGCAGGCCAGGGGCCGTTGGAGCCGCTTCAAACAGGGCCAAGGCCCGGGAGTGCGCCTCTGGCCATTGCTGTCCGGCAATGAGCCCATCGAGCTCCCCGATCTGGGCTTCCAGATTCGGGGGCCGTTTCTTGCTGGCGCGGGTGCGAGCCATGGTGCTGCCGGTGGTGGTGGTGCAGAAGGCGAGGGAATGGATCAGGGCTGTGGGCTCAGGGCATCCGGCCGCAACAGGTTGCGGTACAGCAGGGAGGCTTCGCGGTAGCGCCCCTCCGCTTCCAGGCCCGCCGCCAAGGCTTCCATCACGCTGCGGTGCTGCGGGTGCAGCTGGTGCAGCGTTTGCAGCATGGCCAGGGCGGCCCCCCGGGCGGCCTCCGGTTGCTCTGCCGCCAACCCCTGCTGGGCCCAGTGCAACCAGCGCTCCACCGATTCACTCTGGGGATGGGCCTGCAACCAGGCGTGCCGATGCTGCAGCGCCGCCTCCAGCCGGCCTGCCTGTGCCGTGGCGGCGGCCACATTGCGCCAGAGGGCAATCTGCTGTTCCGCCGTGAGCGCGAGCGGTTGCTCCTGCTGCAGGCCCTCCAGCAACTCCAGCGCCTCAGCCACGTGGCCACACACCAGCAGGGCGCCGCCTGCATTGATGCGGTGATCCGCCCGATCCGGGGCCAACCGCGACGCCTCCTGGAAGGCCGCCAGAGCCTGCTGCGATTCACCCACCAGGATCGCCGCCCTGCCCCGCAGGCTCCAGCCGCTGTCGCTGAGGCCAGCATGAGCGGTTTCGAGCTCCTGCAGGGCCGCCAGCACCTGTTGGGCGCTCTCCGGGCTCAGATCTTCCTGCAACTCGGCGATGCGCGGCTCCAGATCGGCCCGTGGGAGTGGCGTGGGCGCCTCCACGGCCACCGGGCCTGCGGCTTCTTGCTGCTCCCAATGTTCGGCGGCCTCCAGCAGGCCATGCAGTTGATCAGCCGGAAGCTGGGCCTGCAGTTGTTGCCGCTCCGCCATCAGCAGGGCCAGCGCCTGGCGATAAAAAGGCACTGCCAATTCCATCGCCCCCCGGCTATTCATTTCCTCCGCCATGGCGTAATAACGATCCGCCAGGTTTTGCGGGGCGCCATGGGGTGAAGCGGAATCGGCCGATGCCCTGGTGACAGCAGGAAGGTTGCTTGGTGGTTTGCGTCGTTTGGCGGCGGCCGCGGCGCGGCGGTTGCCGGGGCGCTTTGAGGCAGGATTGGTCATGGCTGGCGGCGATGCGGGCGCAGGAGGGGAGGCCTGGCGAAGCCAATGAAGTCCACCGTATCTCGCGGGGGTTTGCCCCTTCGCCGCTGGAGTCGAAGACAGCCGGTGGCGTTAGCCTGCTTCAAGACATCTGGCCAGTGGTTGCGCGCACCATGAACGCCGTGATGCCATGACCCCCAGCCACGCCGATGCCATTGAGCAGGTGCGGCTGCTTCAGCGGCAGCGCCGGCCTGCGGAGGGTTTGCAGCTGCTGCTCAATGCGGGTTGGCCCTCTCCAGATCCCGCGGCCTGGCTGTTGCGGGGCCAGCTTGAACACCAACTGGGCCGTTACAGCGACGCCGTGTGTTCGCTGGCCATGGCTGTCGCGGAGCCATCCCTGGCCCGAGATGCCTCCTACCACCTGGCGGAGGCGCAGCGTTCACTCGGGCAGTTTGATCAGGCTGCGGCTTGGTTTTTGGCCGCCCTGCGGCACGACCCTGAGCATCGCTTCAGCCACAACTCCCTCCAGTTCACCCGCTTCTCGGCCACGCTGCTGCCGCGCGTGATTGAGGCCTACCGCGCCCTGGTGGCCGCAGCGCCCCAGCAGCCCTTTCCGCGCCAGTTGCTGGCCCATTACGTGCTGCGCAGCGGCGACACGGCCCAGGCCACAGCGATCAACCGGCAGGCCAGCCGCCTGCAAAGCCGCGGAGCCGAGCTGCTGCTCGAGCCTGCAGACCCATCCGCCACCCTGCCGGCATTCCTGGTGCTGGGGGTGCCCAAAGGCGGCACCTCATCCCTGCTTGCCTGGTTGGCCACCCATCCCCAGCTCTGGTGCCATCCCCGCAAGGAGCTGCATTTCTTCGATCTCGACTGGCAGCACGGGCCTGATTGGTATGCCTCCCATTTCCCCCCCTTTCATCCCGAGGCCCTGATCCGCTGCGGCGAAGCCACACCCAATTACTTCCAGCTGCCCGAGGGGCCCGAACGGGTGCGGGCGCTGCTTCCCCAGGCCCGTTTGATCGTGCTGTTGCGCGATCCGCTGCAGCGGGCCCTCTCCTGGCTGCAGCACCTGCGCCGTTATGAGGGTCTTCAGGGCGATCCAGCCACGTTGCTGCTGCAGGAATGCGACCAGCTCGAGCAGCTGCAGAATGCCGACCCTGCGGCCTTTGAGGCCAGTGGATTCCGCTGGCCCAACGCCCTGCTGGGCAGTTGTTACAACGCCCCATTGCGGCGCTGGCAGGCGGCCGTGCCGCCTGGGCAGCTGCTGGTGCTGCGCAGTGAGCAGCTGTTCGCTACACCGCAGGCCACCCTGCAGCAGATCGCGGCCTTCCTGGGTGTGGCCCCCCAATGGCCCTGGGGCGATCTGCCTCCGTTCAATGTGAGCCCCCAGCCGCCGCCGCCCCTGCCGGTTGAGCTCTGCAGCCGCTTGGAGTTGTTGCTCCAACGCCACAGCGCCTGGGCCCTCAGCCAGGCGGTGGTACCCGCTGCTGCCGATGGCCCCTAGCGATCCGGCCCCTGCCCCAGCCGTGTCGGTGTTGCTGGCGTTTCGCAATGCTGAGCGCTGGTTGCCGGGCTGCCTGGCGGCTTTGGCCCAGGAGTGGGCTGTTCCCTTTGAGCTGGTGGCCATCGATGACGGCAGCAGCGATGCCAGTGCGGCGGTGCTGCAGCGGTTGTGCCGCCATTGGCCCGCCTGGCGTTGGCGCTTGATGCGCACGGCGCCGGCTGGGGTTTCAGCGGCCCGCAACCGTGCCCTGGCGCTGGCGCGGGCTCCGCTGGTGGCGTTGTTGGATGCCGATGATCGCCCCATGCCTGGCCGGCTTGCCCAGCCGTTGGCGGTGCTGAACCACCATCCCGAGCTGGCCCATGTGCATGGGGCCTGGTGGCGCATGGATGCGGATGGCCAGGCCCAGCAGCTGGTGCAGCCGTGGCTGGAGGGGGCGGGATTCACACTGCGGGAAGCCCTCAACCACAAGGCCGTGCTGCCCAGCGCCTGGACGCTGCGCCGTTCCGCCCTGGAAGCGGTTGGGGGCTTTGATCCGCAGCTCAGCCAGGCGGAGGATGTGGATCTGTTGTTGCGCCTGGCTAGCGCCGGATTCCTGGGCGCCTGGCTGGATCAGCCCCTGGTGCGGTACCGCGTGCATGCCGAGGCGGCCAGCCAGCAACATGGGGCCCAGGTGGAGGGTCTGTTGCAGGTGGTGGAGCGCCATGGCGCGGCCTTGCCGCCCGCTGAGGCCAGGGAGCTCTATTACGCCACCCTGAGTTGGACCGTGTGGCTGGCCTGGTCGCGTGGGGATGGCGCCCTGGCGGAGCGGTTGTTGGCTGAGTGCGGGCGCCGTTGCCCCTGGCCGCCGGTGCGGCGCCCGGTGCACCTGCTGGAGGTGTTTGCCCGCAGCGCCGCCCGGGTGGGCCAGCCCTTTGAGGCCCGCACCCTGCTGGCCACGCCGTTCTGGAGCCGCGCGGTGGAGCTGCTGCAGCCCGTATGAACCCTGAGGCCGACCACCAGGAAGCGTTGGCCCAGCTCCACCGCGGCCAACCGCTGCGGGCCCTGCGGCTCTGGCGCCAGCTGTTGCTCCAGGATCCGGAGGCGGTGGCGGCCCATCTACAGGCCGCGGAGCACACCCTCAATCAAGATCCGCTGGCGGTGCCGCGCCGCCAGGCCCTGGCCTTGATCGCTCGCTTGCAGGCGGCTGAGCCCGGTGAGCCTGAGCAGGCGGCCCTGGGGGAGCTGTTGCGCAGCTGGGGCGATCTGTGTTGCTCCGAGGCGCCGGACCGGGCCCTGCAGCATTGGGAGCGGGCCTGGGCCTGCGGCAGTGATCCGCGCCTGGCCGGGCAGCTGGCCGGCCTCTATCGCCGGTTGGGGTTGGTGCAGGGGGCGGCATGGCTTGAGGGCAGCACCGATCTGCCGGCCACCTCAAGCGCCTCGCTGCAGCCCTGGCCCCAGAGCCCCTGCGCAGCCCAGGGCTGCCTCCCGTGCCAGCGGGCCCCTGCCCCGGCGGATCCCCCCCTGCAGGTGTGGGAGTTGCCCGGTGGTCGCAGTTGGTTGCAACGCCACAGCAACCCTTGGCAGTTCAGCCATGGCCTGGCCGTGCAAACGGCCGAGGGGGCCTATGTGGAGCCCCTTTGCCGCCGTTACCCCTGGCCCTGGCCCGCTTGCCGGCATTGGGCCGTGCATCGCCCTCAGGCCTTGGCTGATCTGGCGTGGCGGGAGACCCAGCTCTCCCCTCCGCATCACCACAACGGCCCGGTGCTGGCCGTGGCGGAGCTCTCAGGCGAGCAGTTTTTCCATTGGTCGCTGGAGCTGTTGCCGCGGATCGGGCGTTGCTGGCCCGAGCTGCGCCGCCGCTGGCCCACCCTCAAGCTCTGGCACAACGGCGGCCAAGCCCCCTGGGTGGGGGAGGCCCTGGCGCGTTTGGGCATCAGCCCGGCGGATGTGATCGACGCCCAGCGCTGGCCACACCTGCGGGCTGATCTGCTCCTGGTGCCAGGCTTTCTCAGTGAATTTGGCTGCCCATCCCAAGCCAATCTCGAGTGGTTGGAGCGGTTCTGGGCCCAGCCGGCGGCACCGGCCAGGGGGCCACTGTTGTTGGCGCGCCCCGGGGCCTTGCGGCGGCCGGTGTTGGGCTTGCCCCACCGGTTGCCGCCCTGGCCCGTGGGTACCGTGCAGCAGCAGCTGCAGGCCGTGGCCGCAGCGGATGCGATCGTGGCGCCCCACGGCGCCGCCATGGCCAATCTGTTGGCGGCCCGGCCAGGCACCCCGCTGCTGGAGCTGGTGAATCCCGCCTACCAACCCCCGTATTTCCTCCCCTTGATCCAGCGGCGCGCCCTGCAGCATCAGCGCCTGGAGGCGGCCACCACCCCCTGGCCCCTGCAGGAACTCCTCTATGAGGGCCCCCTGGCGTTCCCCATCGATCTGCGCGCCGGCTGCAGTGCGGCGGCGGAAGCGCTGCAACCCTGGCGGCGCCAGCCCGAGGCTGCGCGCTGGCCATGATCGATCCAGCCCTGCGCGCTGCCCTGCAGGATCTGGCGGCTGCCGATCCCAACCCGCAGGCCTTTGAGCGCATCGCCCGCTGGCGGCGCAGTTGCGGCGATGGCGCCGCCGCCGCCCGCTGGCACCTCTGGAGCCTGATGCCCCCTGCGGCTGCGGAGCTGCGGCAGGCCCTGGCCGAGCTTTGGGTGGGGGTGGGCGAGCTGTCTCAGGCGGAGGCCCTGTTGGGCGCCGCTGCGGAGCAGCCCAGCTGGTCGCGTTTGGCCCTGCTGCAGCGGCAGGCCGCCTGGGATCAGGCCGAGCAGCTGCAGAACGCCCTCTTGCGCGACCCGCCACCGCTAGACCAATCCCAACTCCTGGCCTTGGCGGCCACCTGGCAGCAGGCCCAGAAACCAAACCAGGCCCTGGCGTTGATGGAGGCCCTGCTGGCGCACGATCAGCGCCGTGGGCTCGCCATCGAGCCGCCCCTGGCCAATGCGGTGGCCCAGCTGTTGGAGGAGCAGCAGCGCCCGGAAGCGGCTGCCGTCTGGTGGCGCCACAGCCTGCGGCGGGAGCCCCAGCAGGTGCATCCGATGATGCGTCTGGCTCGGGAAGCGTTGCGGCAGGGCGAGGCCGCCGTGGCCGTTCATTACCTGCGCTGTGTGTTGGACCTGAATCCCCAGCACCCCTGGGCGCCTGGCCTGTTGCGCCAGGGCCTGGAGGGTCTGGGGGCTCGGGGCTCCTTGGCCCTGTTGGATGGCCTGCCCTTGCCCCATCCCTGGCGGCGGCGCCAACAGGCCTGGTTGCGGCCCCTGCAGCCCTGGCTGCAGCCGCCCATGGAGCCCCTGCTGGCTCGAGGGCCGGCGCGGCCCCTGCCCTCCGATCAGATGGCACAGGCCAGTCGCCTGGCGCTCTGGGGCGATGCCGATGGCTTGGTTCTCGCACCGCTGCTGCTGCAGGCCACAACCCCGCTGGAGATCTGGTTGCTGGCCAGCGTTGATCCCCTCTTGCAACAGCACAACTTGGAGCGGGTGCAGGCCGCCTGCAGCCACCCCCATCAGCTGCGCAGCTGGCCCACCTGGGACCCCACCCTGCACGGTGAGATCACGGTGCTGGTGGATGGCCGTCGCGGCTCCCGGCCCTGGCCGCCGCTGGTGATCGACCCTGTGCCGGTGATCCTGCGCTGGCAGGTCCGAGACAAGGCCTGGAGCTCCGCTCGTACTGAACCACCGGTGGGCAGTTCCTGATGTGGGTTAGCAGATGAGGGACTGCAGCGGGTCTGCGGCTGATATGCTCCAACGAAATCTAAATAAAGGATGAGGGGAGGACGTCGTCCAAACCTTTCCCCACTTCATCGATGTCTTACGCAATCCCTGCAGTTTCTCCGATTGCCATCGCATCAGTGGTCCAGCCCATCGGGGGATCCACCGTTACTACGGGAACCATTGCTCTGACATCACCCTCTGCAGTCTCGAACCCTGTAGTGGTGCAACCGGCTGCAGGTGGCACGGTCAACATGGCCATGGCCACCCCCGGCGCCCAGGCCGTGATCCAGGCAGTGGCAGGTTCACAGGTCTCTGTTGGCGTTGGCCTCGATGCATTGGGCAACAGGCAGAGCCTCGCGGGAAGTGTGATTCAAACCAGTGATGCTTCTGCTGGTTCGGTTCTTGTGGATTTAGCAGGTGCTGTCGTTGGTGGCACCAAGGTGGCTGGTTCGACTCAGCTTGGTGGCGATCGTGGCGGAGTCGGGACGATTGCTGCTAACGCACCTGCGGGAATCTTTGACAACGCCGCTACGGCTCCTGATACGTATATCCAAACAGGTGCTGGCAATGATCAGATTGAGGGTACTGTTGGGATTGATTTCATCCGAGCTGGCGCCGGTGACGACACGATTAATGCCGGCGGAGGCAATGACATCGTTCGCCCTGGTTCCGGTAACGACAACCTGACTTTGGGCCAAGGCAACGACGTTGTTTATCTCACCATTGACCAGCTCCAGGGCACACAAACCAAAACCATCAGCGATTTCAAAGCCAGCGGTGCCGATAAAATCCAAATCTCCAAAGATCTTCAAGGCCTCGTGTCGATCACTGGTCAGGGGACAAAGCAAATTGTGATTAGCCTGTCTGGTGCGCAATCGGGTACCACAACCATCAGGTCTGGTGATGTGAACGGCAAAGTCATTAACAACGACGACATTCAGTTCGTTTAAGCGCCAGACATCTGAGTAAAGCGGCTCCCAAGCAACCCACCCCCCTACCGCTTCAACAGCCCAAACCTCTGTGGGTCGTTGGCATGCATCGCAGTGGCACCTCCCTGTTGGTGCGCCTTCTCGAGCAGGCTGGGATTCGGTTGCCTCCCAATTTGCTGCCCGCTGCAGCGGATAACCCTGAGGGTTTTCAGGAATCTGCCGACTTTGTCGCCCTGAATGAAGCCCTGCTGGCCCGTGATGGCAGCACTTGGGATGGCTGTTGGCCCTTGCCGAGCAGCGTGGATCCCGCCCCGGTGCGGGGGCTGGATGATCTGTGCCACGCCACCATCCAGGCCTGGCTGGCTGCATTGCAGGCCGGCGATCTGCTGGCCTTGAAGGACCCGCGCCTGTGTCGTACCTTGCCGGCTTGGCAGCAGCTGTTGCCCACTGGAGCCTGTCGCTGGGGCATCGCCATCGTGCGCCATCCCTTCGCCGTGGTGCGCTCGATTGGCTACCGGGATGACATGCATCCCCTCAAGGCTCTGGCCCTCTGGATGCGCCACAACCTGGACCTGTTGCCCTCCGGTGCAGACGCCCAGCGCGATTGGCCGGTGATTGGTTTTGAACCGTTGCTCCAGCGCTCCCAAGCCACCCTGGGGCCTGTCCTGGAGGCGTGGGCACAGGCGGGATGGTCTGTCGATCCCCATGCTGCCCTCGAGGCCTCCGTGCGCCAGCCGATGCCGGCCATCCCCCTGACCCTGGAGGGGATCGATGCGGCCTGGCAGGCCTTGGCCCTGCGCTTTTACGACGCCCTGTTGGCGGCAGACCGGCTGGGTGGCGTGGATGCTGCCGTGGTGGCGGAGGTGGATGGGATCTTGAACCAGCAGCCTCTGCTGCCGCAGCGGTTGCTGGCCATCGAAACGGCCCGGCGCCATCAGCTGGGCCAGGCCCTGGCCACGGAGCGTCGCGGTGTGGCATCACCGGATCGCCTGCTGGGGGAAGCGGATTGGCAGCGCCTTGAGGCCCAGCAGCGTCCAACTCTGCACAGCAAGCCCCTGCACTTTGCCCTGCGTGGCGTGGTTGTGGAGCTCGGGGGCCGGCGTCAACGCCGCTCCCTGCGCCAGCTGGCCCTTGGGCTTCGGCGTCCAGAGCCGGCGCCGCCGGCTCTGGACGGACTGGATCTCGAGGTGCAAGAGGGAGAGCGCATGGCTCTGTTGGGGCATAACGGCAGTGGCAAAACATCGTTGTTGCGCTTGCTCAGCGGCATTTACCAACCCACCGCCGGATCCTTCCACTGCCATGGCCCCCTACTGGAGCCGATCATTGAGCAATCGCTCGGCTATAGCCATTACCTCAATGGTTGGCAGATCTGCTACTACAGCTACTTGCTCCACCACCGTTCCGAACTCAGCTGGGATCAGTTCCGGGAGCAGATCGAGGGCTTCACGGAGTTAGGACCTGCCCTGGCGACGCCGATCAAAACCTGGTCCCAGGGCATGCAAACCCGACTCTCCTTTGCTTTGATCACCAGTCGCCGGCTGTGCGGCCTTGCCCTCGATGAGGGCTTGATGGCCGGTGATCAGTGGTTTCAGCGCAAGGCCAAGGCCCGTTTGGATCAGTTCATGGATCAGAACGGCACCGTGGTGTTGGCGTCCCACGCCGTCGACCTCCTGCAGCGCTACTGCAGCCGTGGCGTGATTCTGGAGCGGGGCCGCATTCGCTTTGATGGCAGCCTGTTTCGCGCCCTTCAGCTTTACCAGGGCATGGTGTGATGGCTGGGCTGCAGGCTTACCGCCAGATCCTTCCAGCCATGGCCTATGCCGCTTGGCTGCGGCTCACGGTGCAATTCTCGCGCACCCTGCTGGGCACCGCCTGGCTGGGCTGTTCGATGCTGCTCACCCTGTTGGTGTTGGGGAGCATCTACGGCACGTTGACCCGCGTGAGTGATTGGCCCGCCTACTGGGTGTACGCCGGCATTGGGCTGCTGAGTTGGAGCACCCTCTCCAACAGCATCACCGCCAGCTGCACCCTGTTGGAGCGGGCTCGAGACCGCTTGCTCAACCAGCCGTTGCCCTTAGGGGTGTTTGTGCTGGAAGAGTGGATGACCGCCGTGCTGGGGCTGCTCACGGCCCTGTTGATGCTCTTGGTGGTGCTGGGCTGGAGCGAACCGGTGATCTGGTGGCGTTTGCTGCAGGGGGGCTGGTTGGGGCTCGTCAATCTGATGCTGGGTTGCCTGTGGTTGTCGCTTTGCATCAGCCCCGCCGCGGCGGCCATTGCTGATCTCCCTCAGTTGATGCCCATCCTGTTGCAGATTGGCTTTCTCGCGTCCCCCATCCTGTTTTTTGCCAACAGCCTGGGCCGTTTGGCTTGGCTTACCCGCCTCAATCCTCTCTATGGCTGGGTGTGCTTAGCCCGCGATCCATTCCTCGGCAGCATGGATTGGGGGTTCCAGCTGGGCATCGCCGCCATTCAGGTGCTGCTGGTGCTGCTGCTGTTGCGGTGGCTAGATCGTCAGCGGATGGCCGTGATCCGCTGGTTGTAAGGCGCCACCGCAGCCCTGGTTCAGGCTTTGTATCCGATCACGGGCGGCCGTAGAAAATCAACCAGTTCCCCGGGATCGATCCAGCGCGGGTCACCACCGGCAATCAGCAGCGGGTCGAGACAATTGCACAGGTTGGATTCCAGCAGATCACGCTTAATGAAGGGAGATCCCTGTAGTAACAGCGGAATGGCCAATTGGTGACTGGGGGAGAGATGCAGGATCGCTTGATCGGCGCTTTCCAGTAAGTGTTGGAGGAGCACCTGTGTGGCAGATTCCGAGCACTGTTGCAGCAGCCGCCGCTCCAGCTCAGGCGAGGTGAGCCAAGCGCGCAGCTCCACCACCCCATGCAACGCTTTGAGGGCAACACCCTGGCGGAGCAGAAGCTGCGAGAGCCCGATTTCACCTTCCCGGATGGCGGTGGCGGTGTTGCCCCAGCTGGGATAGTTCCACCAATACTCGGCCCACCAGGGTTGTTGCAGTACCGGGCCCGGGATGTTTAAGGCGTAGCTCTGCAGGTGATACCCGTTTTGATAGGAATCCGTGAATCCCACCACCGCCTGGGGATCCCCGGCCAGAAACTGTGGCCAGCTGCTCTCCGCCAGGTTCACCACGGGGTAGACACTGTCATTCAGCAGCAGCAGTTGGCGGCATGGCCCCCAACGGTTGAGCTGACCCAACTGGTGCCATCCATCCTGGAAGGCACCAAAATCGCGCCCCTGGTTGCTGCGGAGCAACACCCCGATCTGGTGCTCTTGGCACCAGGCCCGGGCTCCAGCATCCAGCCCGCTGCTGATTACCCATACGCTCCAACCCGTTTGCTCGAGGCTGCTGATCAGGCGCTTGATGCAGCGCTGTAGGTGGCCGTTGGGGCTGTAGTGGCACATCAGGGCGATGCGGTCGCAGGCCCCATCAGGGTTTCCCCATTGCGGTGGCTGCTCGAACGCCACAACACGTTGCAGCGAGCGAATTTGGTCGAGATGCTCCCACCGCTGCCAGCGGCGCCGCGGCTCCGCCAGCGGCTCGATCCAGCGCTGCTGCCAGCGGTGCCAATCCTGTTGCCAGCGCCGCAGGCGCCGTTTCAGCAGGCTGCGGGTTCCCATCAATACGGCCGAAAGGCTGTGGCGCTGAAGTAGCCACCGGGCACCATCGGCACCTGGGTATTGAGGGCCGCCTGTGGTGTTTGAAAGGCCAACGCGGCGAAGCGCTCAGGAACAAAACGAAAGTCAAGACTCACCACCGATGCGGCTTCCTGGTTGGGCAGGCAACCATGCTGACGGTCAATATGATTGAACAACATCAATTCGAAGGCATCCAGCTCCAGTGGCTCAAAGTGGCGGCTGCCCGGGCTGTCTTCGACGTGAAGAGCCGCTGATTGGCGCATGGGCGTGAGCGCCAGAATGCAATTCAGTTCATAGGCTGAATGGCCAAAATCGCTGTCGCGGTGAAAACTGCCAACCCACACATTGTCTGGAAATCCAAATCGGTAGGTTGGAATCGCCTGGATGTAGCAGGGCTCCAGGATCAATGTGGAGACCACGGCCTCAGCAAGCTGGCTGTACAAGTGGCCGACTGATTGATGGATGTGATACAGCTGTTGGTGAAGATCGGTGTGTTGATCCTGGCCCGCTCGGAATCGAGGGTAGGGGCCATACGCACGGTGAAGATCGGCGAGGGCCCCGGGAAACTGGGCTGCGATGGCTTGGCCGAAAATCCTTGATAGCTCGGTTGGCTTGGAGTGGTGAAAATGTAATCGTTCGCGTAATTCTCTGGCTGCCTCGATACTCATTATTCGCGTTGACTCGATACTCATCGTTCGTGTTGAATGTATGGCGCCCGGTGCGTCTTCAGATTCTGCGTACTATGCAGCATCGCTGGCCTTCGGGCAATGCAGATCGCGATCCGCGTTTATGGCCACTTGCGTGCAGGCTTTGGTTTGGCCGGTGGTGCCCAGGCCACGGTGCGCACGTTGCGGGCTCTGGGATGCGCGGTGGAAGAGGTGGATCTGGCCCTCTGCACCCATCCACCGGTGGAGGCGGAGGCTGAACCCGATGGGTCATCGCCCCATCCGCCAGGGGCCCGGTCGCTGGCGGATGGGGCTGCTCCGGTGGAGCTGGTGCATACCAATCCCAACATCCTCCAGCACACCGAGGGGCTGCTGGATCTGCGGCAGTTGCGGGCGCCGGTGCGCATCGGCTACTGGGCGTGGGAGCTCGAACAATTCCCCGAAGGCTGGCAGCAACACTTTCGCCACTTCGATGAAATTTGGTGCCCGAGCGCCTTCACCGCCCAGGCGCTGGCCCAGCGGTCCCCGGTTCCCGTGGTGGCTGTGCCGCACCTCCCGGATTGGCCTCAGCTGCAGCGGCTGTACCACCAGCGTCAGTCGCAGCGCCCAGGGCCCGATCCAGCACGGGCGGGTGGCTCGCGCCCCTTTCGCTTCGCCTGTTTGTTTGATTTTTGGAGCACGCCAGAGCGCAAAAACCCTGCCGGGGTGATCACAGCCTTTCAGCGTGCTTTTCCCCCCGCAGCGGCGGACCATCCGCCTGCCGAACTCTGGATCAAGGCCAGCAGCGCCTCCTCCTTTCCGCAACAGGCGGCGGCCCTGAAGGCCCTGGCGGGCTCAGACCCGCGGATCCGTTGGTTTGATGCGCTCCTGTCGCGCCAGCAGATGGAGCAGTTTTGGTTGCAGATCGATGGTTTGGTGAGCCTGCACCGTGCCGAGGGCTTTGGGCTCACCATCGCTGAGGCGATGGGCATCGGCGTTCCGGTGATGGCCACTGGCTACTCCGGCAATCTGGAGTTCTCACCACCGGGCAGCGGTGTGCTGATTCCTTGGCGGCCCCAGGCCATTGAACGCACAGCCGGCGACTATCCGGCCGGTGCCTTCTGGGCGGATCCCGATCTCGATGCTGCAGCCCTCACCATGCAGCAGTGGGCGCGAGACCCGGCGGCTGCCTTTGCCCTGGGTCAGCAAGGGCGACTCCATCTCTTGGAGCGGTTATCCATGGAGCGGATTACGGCCATCGTGCGGCAACGGTTGGGCCTGCAGCTGCTGCCCCAGGCCGAGCTGCTCCAGCCGCTGGGCTAGCGCCGTTTCCCAGGCACTCCAAGCTGAGCAGCGCGCCAAAATGTGCCAGCAGCCCTCCGCATCCAGCCCCAGGCAGCGGGCCTCCAGCAGGCGTCTGCGGCAGGCTTCATCGCTGCGGTCGTGCTCCCAGAGCCATTGGGCGAGGTGCAGCGTTGGCAGGAACAGTGCCGCTTCCCGGGCTCCCACCCAAAAGGCAGCGGGGGTGCTGGCGTCTTGGCTCCAGCGCTGGAGGATCTGCAGGCAATGCTGTGGATCCACGGGGTAGAGCGCCTGTAGAAGATTTCGGGCTGTTAACGCACTATCCGAACCACGCATTTCCGCCAGTTCGTAATAACGGGCCGCTTCGGCAAAGCGATTTTGACCCAGGAGGGCATCGCCCAATTTGTGGCTGACCCAGAAGCTGCAGCCCGCTTGGGCCAATGCCGGGAGCAGCACCGATTCACAGAGCGCGTACGAGCCTTGCTGGAGGAGGCAAAACCCCAAGGCATCTCGCAGCTCCCAGGGTGGCGAGGGCGCCAGTTGCCACAGGCGCCACAGCAGCCCCTCCGCTTCGTCCCAGGCTTCCTCCCGCAGGCACTGCATCGCCTGCCCCCAGATCAGGCTGAAGCGATCGTTGGGGCTCTGTGGTGGGGCTGGGGGCGTGGGCTGTTCCACGGGAGGGGTGAGGCTCCGTTGGCGGTGGAATGGGCTGGGATCTGCCCGAAGCGGATCTCCAGAATCCCACTCAGGGCGGCAGAGTTGTTGGGCGTTACGTGATCCCCAGTGGTGCGCTCTCCCGCCGTGCGTTGGCCCGATGCGGCCTTGCTGGAGCAGCTGCTGGCCTCTGGCCTGTTGCGTCTCTGGTTGCAGGCCCAAGTGGAGCAAGCCCTGCTGGCGGATCGCCCCGACCCGGATGCTGCTGTTGTGGCCAGCCTCCAGCAGGCCAGCCTGGGCTCATCCGAGCTGGAGTGGCGGCAGTGGTGCCAGCGGCAAGGGGTTGCGCCGGGTTGTCTTGAGGGCCTCGCGCGTCAACGGGCTGAACTGGAATCCTGCCAGCGGCAGTGGTTTGAGCGTGCTGCCCACGAGTTGTTTTTGGAGCAGGGCTCTGCCTTGGATCAAGTGTGGTTTTCGGTGCTCCAAACCAACGATCCGGATCTCGCCCAGGAGTGGTTTTTCAAGTTGCAGGATGCGGAATTGGATTATGCCGAGCTGGCCCCAGAGTCGCTGGGGGGAGAACGCTTCACAGGCGGTAGTGTTGGACCGATCCGGATCAGAGAACTGCAATCCCCCTTGGATCTGTTGCTGCGCCGCATCCAGCCAGGGGTGGTTCAGCCCCCGCTGCTCACCCCAGCCGGTCGTCACTGGCTCGTGCGGCTCAATCAGCGGCTGCCGGCCCGGTGGGAAGGCCCCTTGATCGATGCATTGCTGGCTGAGGCCTACCGCGATTGGCTCAACGGCACCGTGGACGCTCTGCTCGCGCGTTGCCCCGCACCCGGCGAGCTCCTGACCCTGCAGCCGCCTGATGCCTGAGGATCCCAGCCTGCTGGTGCTGCAACAGGGTTGGCTGGCGGATCAGTCCAGCTCCTTGCAGCATGCGCTGCGCACCCACCTTCAGTGGCTGCGCTACCGCACGGGCCAGGCGCTGCTGCAACGCGATCGCCTGCCGCATCAGGTGATGTTCATTGCCCAAGGGGCGGTGCGGTTGGTTGCCGATGACCCCCGCCATGGGCCATTCACGCTCAGCCGATTGGGCCCCGGTGATGCCCTCGGTTGGTGTGGCCTGGTGCGCGGCATCCCCTGTGAAACCGCCCTCGCCATGGAGCCCACCTTGGTGGGGGCCTTGCCAGCGGCACAGTTTCTCAAGGTTTTGCGCACGGATCCTGCGTTGCAGCAGGCCTGCCAGCAGGTCGACCGCAGTGAGCTGGCCGAGCTGGTGCTGGCCTGGCTGGCGCACCAGCCGCACCGCTACCAGGATCACCCAGGCCTGCTGGATGAGCTGTGGGCGCAGGCCCAGCCCACGGTGCTTGCGGGGCAAGCGCTGCAACAGCCCTGCCCATTGCCGCAGGATCAGCTGTGGTTGCCCAGTGTTCCAGCCGCCCAGCCCGTTCAGCCCCTGAGCCACTGGCCAGGCGCCCCCCCGGAAACCCCAGCCCGCTTGGTGGGCCTCACCCGTGCGGCCCTCGAGGCGGCGCTGGCCACCCGCCGACAAATCGCAGCCCCTGGCTCAACCCCCGCCAGCGAGGAGGGTGTTATCCATCCGGCCTTGGACGCGCTCTGGACCAGGGCCCAGGCTGCGGCTGATCTGCCAGATCCCGATCAGCTGGCCCACCTCAGTTGGCAGACCCAGCGCTTGGCTCTGCCGCCGCTCAAAGATCGTGCTGAAGGCCCGTTGGGCACCGCCATGGTGTGCCTCCAGCGCCTGGCCAGCCGGTATCGCTTCCCCTTCCCCCGCGACACCGTGGAGCAGGTGCTCGTGGATTGTGACCGCCGTTTGGGCGGTTTGTCGCTGCTGCATCTGGGGCAGCTCCTGGAGAGTTTGGGCCTTGAGGTGCGGCCGCTGCGGGCCCCTGGGGCCCAGTTGCATCGCCTGGAGGCGCCGGCCCTGATTCGGTTGGAGAATCACTTTGTGCTGCTGGAGGAGGCCTCCCCCCGTGGGGTGGTGCTGGCTGATCCGCAGCGCGGCCTGGTGCAGCTCACCTTGGCTGAGGTGCAGCAGCTCTGGCCGGCCAACCTCGAGCTGATGCTGGTGCGGCCGGCGGCCTCAACCGCCGATGAGCAGCAGGCCAGTCGCTTTGATCTGCCCTGGTTCTGGAGGGTGGTGCGTCCCTACCGCCCTCAGATGCTGCTGATGCTGCTCAGCGGCTTTGTGATCAAGCTGCTGGATCTGGTGTTTCCCCTGGCCACGCTGCAGATCATCGATGTGGTGGTGGGCAGCCGCAATCTCTCCTTGCTGTGGCCGATTGGCCTGGTGATGGCGATTGCAATCGTTTTGCGCGCCGTGCTCGGGGTGCTGCGCCAACTGCTGCTCTCCGACCTTTCCGATCGCATCGATACGCGTTTGGGCAGTCAGATCGTGGGTCATCTGTTTCGCTTGCCCCTGCGCTTCTTTGATCGCCGCACGGTGGGGGATTTGTCCAGCCGCTTGTATGACCTGCAACGGGTGCGCAGCTTCCTCACCGACACCGCCGTTGGCACCGCCCTCGACCTGGTATTCATGCCGCTGGTGGCTGTGGTGTTGTTTTGGCTCCAGCCGCTGTTAGCGCTCGTGGTGCTGGCCCAGGTGCCGCTGCTGTTGGCGTTGGATCGCTTGTCGCTCCCTGCCCTGAGGCGCCTGTTGGTGCGACGCAATCAAGCCTGGGGCCGGGCTCAGGGGTTGTTGGTGGAGGTGCTTACCGCCATCCGCACCGTGAAGACCCAAAATTTTGCATCCCAGGCCCGTTGGCAATGGCTAGATCGCTATCGCACCTATACGGGAGAGGATTTCAAGTTTCATCAGCTGATGGCCACCCGTAAGGAACTTGCGGATGCCATCGGCAACGGCAACCGCATTGTGCTGATCATGGTGTCTGCCTGGATGGCGGTGGCCGGTCAGACCTCAATCGGTGGAATCTTTGCCGTTTACATGTTGAGCAGTGGCATCACCATGCCATTGCTGAATCTGGGCCAATTCAGCACCCAATACCGTGAAGCCAAGGCGGCCATGGATGCGCTGGCTGATGTGTTGGGGCAGGCGCCTGAGGAATCGATCAGCTCCGCCAATCTGCTGCCCCTTTCTCCGGTGCAGGGTCATGTGAGTTTTGAGCGGGTTGTGTTCTCCTACGGCTTGGATGGTCGCCGTCAGCTGGATCAATTCAATCTCGACATTGCCCCCGGTGAATTTATCGGCCTGGTGGGCAGTAGTGGCAGCGGTAAGAGCACCGTTGTTCAGCTCCTCGATGGCCTGTATCAGCCCCAGGAGGGCCGCATTTTCCTGGATGGTACCGATATTGCCAAAGTGCAGTTGGGCAGTTTGAGGCGTCAGGTGGGTTTTGTTCCGC
>Ga0164292_10001842_pt1 | contig 17264 bp, 16 predicted proteins | sample GEODES117metaG_FD_111486 | JGI IMG/M metagenome (GOLD analysis project Ga0164292, IMG submission 111486) | Eutrophic lake water microbial communities from Lake Mendota, Wisconsin, USA - GEODES117 metaG | ecosystem: Environmental > Aquatic > Freshwater > Lake | place: USA: Lake Mendota...
AAAACTTCGGTCGTAGCCAAAGATACTCCGGCATTCATTGGCAACCGGATTGGAATTTTCGGTATCATGAGTCTGTTTCACCAAGTAAAAGAAATGGGGCTAACCATCGAAGAAGTGGATAAATTAACCGGTCCTGTCATCGGCCGACCAAAATCGGCGACGTTTAGAACCGTTGATGTAGTTGGTCTGGATACATTAGTGCATGTCGCAAATGGAATTGAGCAAAACTGTCCGAATGACGAAGCTCATGATTTGTTCAAATTACCTTCTTTCATCCATACAATGATGGAGAATAAATGGTTGGGAAGCAAAACCAAACAAGGTTTTTATAAAAAAGTCGACAAAGATATTCTATCATTGGATTTAGACACGATGGAATACCGCCCGAATAAAAAAGCCTCTTTTGCCACCTTAGAATTAACCAAAACCATTGACAAACCAATCGATCGTTTCCAAGTGTTAGTGAAAGGAAAAGACAAAGCGGGTGATTTTTATAGAAAGAATTTCGCAGCTATGTTTGCGTATTGTTCTAATAGAATTCCTGAAATATCTGATGAATTATATAAAATCGACGATGCCATGAAAGCCGGCTTCGGTTGGGAAAATGGTCCGTTTGAAATTTGGGACAGCATCGGTGTAGCCAAAGGAATTGAAATGATGCTTGCCGAAGGTTATGAACCGGCTGCTTGGGTGACTGAAATGGTAGCTTCTGAAAATACTTCTTTTTACACGGTTAAAAATGGTGCAACACATTTTTACAATATCCCAACCAAATCGCAGGAAAAAATTCCGGGTCAAGATGCGTTTATCATCTTAAACAATATAAGAGAAAGTCAAAAAGTTTGGGGTAATTCCGATGCCACAATTCATCATTTAGGCGATGGAATATTGAATTTAGAATTCCACTCTAAAATGAATACGATTGGTGGCGGTGTGTTGCAAGGAATCAACAAAGCCATCGATTTAGCTGAAAAAGAATACAACGGATTAGTTATTGGAAACCAAGGAGCTAATTTCACTGTAGGTGCCAACATCGGAATGATTTTTATGATGGCCGTTGAACAAGAATATGACGAATTGAATATGGCTATCAAAATGTTCCAAGACACGATGATGCGTTGCCGCTACTCCTCTATTCCGGTAGTCGTTGCTCCACACGGAATGACGTTAGGTGGTGGTTGCGAAATGACAATGCACGCCGACCGAGTGGTTGCTGCTGCAGAAACCTATATTGGTTTAGTGGAATTTGGTGTCGGAGTCATTCCCGGCGGAGGAGGTTCGAAAGAAATGACTGTACGTGCCTCCGATTTATTCCACAAAAACGACGTCGAATTAAATGTACTACAAGAATACTTCCTAACCATCGGAATGGCAAAAGTAGCCACTTCTGCTTATGAAGCTTTTGATTTCGGTATTCTTCAAAAGGGAAAAGATATAGTTGTTGTGAATCGTGATCGTCAAATTGCAGTTGCAAAACAAGTTGCCTTGCAAATGGCAGAACAAGGATACACAAAACCTATCCAACGCAAAGACATTAAAGTATTAGGAAAACAAGCGTTGGGAATGTTCTTAGTAGGAACCGACCAAATGCAAGCCGGAAAATACATTTCGGAACACGATAGAAAAATTGCTAACAAATTGGCGTATGTAATGGCAGGTGGTGATTTATCAGAACCTACATTGGTAAGTGAGCAGTATTTGTTGGATATTGAAAGAGAGGCATTTTTGAGTTTGTGTACTGAAAGAAAGACATTGGAGCGTATTCAGTTTATGTTAACCAAAGGGAAGCCGTTGAGAAATTAATTGTATAATGTATATTGTAAAATTGTATAATGTAAAATTAATGCTTATGAATTATTTTAAAGAATTGAAAGTTTGGCAGAAAGCTATTGAACTTGTTACCAATACCTATTTAAAATCTCAAAGTTTTCCTAAAGAAGAAATTTATGGTTTAACATCACAAATAAGACGTTGTGCCGTTTCAATTCCTTCAAATATTGCAGAAGGATGTGGAAGAAACACTGACAAAGATTTTAATAACTTTTTAGGAATTTCTTTAGGTTCAGCTTTTGAATTTGAAACTCAATTAATTATTTGTAAAAATTTAAATTTTATAAATCAAGATGATTTTACATTTCTTGAAGCCGAAGTACAGCATATACAAAACATGATAATTAAACTGAAAAGTTCTATTGAAAAAAAAATGTAATCGCTTCAATATACATTATACAACAATACATTATACAAATAAAAAAGATATGAAAACAGCATACATAGTAAAAGCATACAGAACCGCCGTCGGAAAAGCCCCAAAAGGAGTATTCCGTTTCAAAAGACCTGATGAATTGGCAGCAGAAACCATTCAATTCATGATGAACGAGCTACCTGATTTCGACAAAAAACGCATCGACGACGTGATGGTTGGAAACGCAATGCCCGAAGCCGAACAAGGTTTAAACGTAGGTCGTTTAATCTCCTTAATGGGATTAAAAGTCACCGATGTTCCGGGTGTAACCGTCAATCGTTACTGTGCATCCGGTTTAGAAACGATTGGAATGGCAACCGCTAAAATTCAATCCGGAATGGCTGATTGTATCATTGCAGGCGGAGCCGAAAGCATGAGTTTTATTCCAATGGGAGGCTATAAACCTACCCCCGATTATGCAGTTGCAGCATCAGGTAATGAGGATTATTATTGGGGAATGGGTCTAACAGCTGAAGCTGTCGCCAAACAATTCAACGTGTCGCGTGAAGACCAAGACGAATTTGCTTTTCATTCCCACCAAAAAGCTTTAAAAGCTCAGGCCGAAGGAAAATTTGACAAACAAATCGTGCCAATCACTGTGGAACAAACATTTATCAATGAAAATGGTAAAAAAGAAACCAAATCGTATGTCGTAAAAAAAGACGAAGGTCCGAGAGCTGACACAACAGTTGCGGCATTGGGTAATTTAAAACCGGTGTTTGCTGCTGATGGTTCGGTAACAGCAGGAAACTCATCACAAATGAGTGATGGTGCCGCGTTTGTTTTAATTATGAGTGAAGAGTTGGTAAACGAATTAGGTATAAAACCCATCGCACGATTAGTCAATTTCGCATCAGCCGGAGTAGAACCAAGAATCATGGGAATCGGTCCGGTAAAAGCTATTCCGAAAGCATTAAAACAAGCCGGTTTAACTTTAAATGACATTGACTTAATCGAATTAAACGAAGCGTTTGCATCACAATCATTAGCCGTAGTTCGAGAATTGGGATTAAATCCTGATATCGTGAACGTGAACGGAGGTGCGATTGCCTTAGGACATCCGCTAGGTTGTACTGGAGCTAAACTATCGGTTCAATTGTTTGATGAAATGCGATTACGAGGTAGTAAATACGGCATTGTGAGTATGTGCGTGGGAACCGGACAAGGTTCTGCGGGAATTTTTGAATTGCTATAAGCCCCCTAACCCCCAAAGGGGAAACGAGGCCTTCATGAAATAAAAAAACAAAAGAACATAAATTTAAGAAATTTATAAAATTTTAAAAATTTCTCTAATTTTTAAATTCTGTGTTCCAAAAATATAAAAGATTAAAAAACTAATTATGGAAGACATAACAAGAGGAGGACAATTCCTAGTCAAAGAAACCAAATGTGAAAACGTATTCACACCCGAAGATTTCTCAGAAGAGCAAATCATGATGCGTGATTCGGTTAAAGAATTTGTGGACAAAGAAATTTGGCCAAATAAAGACCGATTTGAAAAGAAAGATTATGCATTTACCGAAGAAGTAATGCGAAAAGCTGGAGAAATGGGCTTTTTGAGTGTTGCGGTACCGGAAGCCTATGGCGGAATGGGAATGGGATTTGTAGATACATGTTTAGTATGCGATTACATTTCAGGTGCAACCGGTTCATTTTCAACTGCTTTTGGTGCTCACACAGGAATTGGAACGATGCCAATTACTTTGTACGGAACAGAGGAGCAAAAGAAAAAATACGTTCCAAAATTAGCCTCAGGTGAATGGTTTGGAGCCTATTGTTTAACTGAACCGGGAGCAGGTTCTGATGCCAATTCAGGAAAAACAAAAGCTGTATTGTCAGCAGATGGAACACATTATAACATTACCGGACAAAAAATGTGGATATCCAACGCCGGATTTTGCTCGTTATTCATCGTTTTTGCTCGAATTGAAGACGATAAAAATATTACCGGTTTTATTATAGAGAACGACCCGTCCAACGGAATTACCATGAACGAAGAAGAACATAAATTGGGAATCCGTGCCTCTTCTACTCGTCAAGTGTTCTTTTCAGATACCAAAGTACCGGTTGAAAATATGTTAGCCGGACGTGGTGAAGGTTTCAAAATTGCCATGAACGCGTTAAACGTAGGCCGAATCAAATTGGCTGCCGCTTGTTTGGATGCTCAACGGAGAGTGACTTCCAACGCCATTAATTATGCTAACGAAAGAATTCAGTTCAATATACCAATCGCTCAATTTGGAGCCATTCGATATAAATTGGCTGAAATGGCCACTTCTGCTTATGCCGGTGAAAGTGCTACCTACCGTGCTGCAAAAGACATCGAAAACCGAATTAAATTACGTGAAGCAGAAGGTGCAACACATCAAGAAGCCGAATTAAAAGGTGTAGAAGAATTTGCGATCGAATGTTCGATTTTAAAAGTTGCAGTTTCAGAAGATGTTCAAAACTGTGCCGATGAAGGTATTCAAATTTATGGTGGTATGGGATTCTCAGAAGATACTCCAATGGAAAGTGCTTGGAGAGATGCCCGAATTGCTAGGATATACGAAGGTACGAATGAAATTAACCGAATGCTTTCGGTTGGAATGTTAATTAAAAAAGCCATGAAAGGTCATGTAGATCTTTTAGGTCCAGCGATGAAAGTACAAGAAGACTTAATGGGAATTCCCTCATTCGACGCACCGGATTATTCTGAATTATTCTCGGAGGAAAAAGAAATGATTGGCAAATTGAAAAAAGCCTTCTTAATGGTTGCCGGAGCAGCCGTTCAAAAATACGGAATGGATTTGGACGCTCACCAACAGTTATTAATGGCTGCAGCCGATATGCTAATCGAAATTTATGTGGCTGAAAGCACTGTTTTACGTACTGAAAAGTTAGCTAAAAAAGTTGGTGAAGAAAAAGCAAAAGAACAAATTGCAATGGCAAAATTATACTTGTACAAAGCCGTTGATGTAGTGGCACAAAAAGGAAAAGAAAGCATCATTTCCTTTGCGGAAGGCGACGAACAGCGTATGATGTTAATGGGCTTACGTCGATTTACAAAATACACCAATATGCCAAATATTGTAGGATTAAGAGAAACAATTACGACCAAATTAGTGGCGGAAAAAAGTTACTGCTTTTAATAAATTTTAGTTTAGTTGTTGAATAAAAGCCACGTTAGTAAAAAAGCGTGGCTTTTTTGTAATTAGTATAGCATTTTTATTTCCTTCACTTCAAATTTAGCAATAGAATCATCTTCTAAAAGTATGTGTAATAAACCATCATAAGAAACTTTTTGAATTATTCCCATAAATTTATTTCCATGAACATCTTCAAAAACCATCGGAATTACTTTTTTAAATAACTTTTGATGATAATTGACCCATATTTTTTCTGAATCCTTTTCCAACATCGTTAAATTTTGTTTAATAGAAGTGCAAAAATCTAATAGAAGTTCATCTAAATTAAAGGATTTCCCTGAAATTAGATGTAAAGAAGTTGCATTGGGAGCTTTTTCAAAATATAATTGGTTTATATTAAGTCCAATTCCTACTATTGAAATCACTTCTCCATCTGATTTAATACTATTCTCAATTAAAATACCACCTAATTTTAAATTCCCTGACATAATGTCGTTTGGCCATTTGACAGTCAAATTAGGAATTTTATAGCTTTCCAAAACTTCAACTAAGGCAAGTGAAACTAAAATATTTAGCGTAAACAATTGCTTTACATCAACAATTAAATCTTTTAGCAATATACTAAAAGTGAGGTTTTTACCTGATTCTGATTCCCACGAAGTACCCATCTGACCCTTTCCTTTCGACTGATTTGATGCTACAACAATAGTAAAATTAGCTACTACTTGTTTGGTGTATAATTGCTTTAAATAGTCATTTGTCGAGGGAGTGGCACTTAGTTTGATGATATGCATAAGATAATATTATACTGAAATTGTTTTAAACTTGTGTTAAGCATCAAAAATAAACACAAAATTTGATAACTTTGCAGAAATTATAAAATAGTAAATGGCGAATAAAAAAGTTAGTAAAGATGAATTGTTAATCAACATCATCAAAGGAATTGAAGAAGTTAAAGGAAATGACATCGATATATTAGACTTACGCGATATTGAAAACACAGTTTGTGATTATTTTATAATTTGCAATGGTACTTCTAACACACAAGTTAACGCTATTGTTAACTCGGTTCAAAAAACGGTTTCCAAAGAACTAAAAGACAAGCCCTGGCATGTTGAAGGGGCAGATAATGCCGAATGGGTTTTAATGGATTATGTGGATATTGTTGTTCATGTCTTTCAAAAACATGTTCGTGAATTTTATAACATTGAAGGATTATGGGGTGATGCAAAAATCACAACGATTCCAAATAAAATTTAAAAATTGCTAAAGAAGAAAAATATATAATGGCGAAAGAAAATAATTCTACTCCGAATTCGAATAAGTTTAAATTTAATCCATGGTTACTTTATTTTATAGTTGCCGGTATTTTTATATTTATCAGTGTTATTTCCGGTGGAAGTTCCTTTCAGGAACCCGGTAAATTAACCATTTCTAAATTCAACGAATACCTTGAAAATGGTGAAATTGAAAAAGTATTGGTTTACAACAAAGGCGAAAATATCAGTGAAGCTGAAATCTATATCAAGAAAGAATCCCTGAAAGATCAAAAACATAAAGGTGTTGTAAAAGATGTATTAGGTCGTGAAAATACGGGTGCACATTATCTTTTACCTAACATTGCTGATGGTAAATTATTTCAGGAAAAACTGGAATTAGCTAAAAAAGAAACTAAATTAGCCGATTATAATTATTTAGTAAAAAGTAATTGGTCCGGTATTCTAATTAATTTATTACCAATCATACTCATTGTAGTCATCTGGATTATCATTATGCGTCGTATGTCAGGCGGATCAGGCGGCGGCGGTGGTCAAATTTTTAATATCGGAAAATCAAGAGCGAAACTATTTGACGAAAAAACCGATGTAAAAGTAACATTCAAAGATGTAGCCGGATTAGAAGGTGCGAAAGAAGAAGTTCAAGAAATTGTTGATTTTCTTAAAAACCCAGAAAAATATACCGCTCTAGGCGGAAAAATCCCAAAAGGAGCTTTGTTAGTTGGCCCTCCAGGCACAGGAAAAACATTGTTAGCAAAAGCGGTAGCCGGTGAAGCAAAGGTTCCATTTTTCTCTCTTTCAGGTTCTGATTTTGTGGAAATGTTTGTGGGTGTAGGAGCCTCCAGAGTACGTGATTTATTTAAACAAGCTAAAGACAAATCACCTTCAATTATCTTTATCGATGAGATTGATGCTGTCGGTAGAGCTCGTGGAAAGAACAACATGTCTGGTTCAAATGATGAGCGTGAAAACACGCTGAATCAATTACTTACCGAAATGGATGGCTTTGGAACCAATACCAATGTTATTGTGTTAGCAGCTACCAATCGTGCCGATGTATTAGACAAAGCCTTGATGAGAGCAGGTCGTTTTGATCGTCAAATCTATGTTGATTTACCGGACATTAGGGAACGTAAAGAAATCTTTGAAGTGCATTTAGCTCCTTTGAAAAAACAAGAAGGTTTAGATACTGATTTTTTAGCTAAACAAACTCCTGGGTTTTCAGGTGCAGATATAGCAAATGTATGTAATGAAGCGGCTCTCATTGCGGCTAGACATAACAAAAAAGAAGTTGATAAACAAGATTTTTTAGATGCAGTTGACAGAATTGTTGGTGGCTTAGAAAAGAAAAATAAAATTGTAACACCGGATGAAAAAAGAGCAATTGCTACTCATGAAGCAGGTCATGCTACAGTAAGTTGGATGCTGGAACACGCTGCTCCGTTAGTAAAAGTAACTATTGTGCCTCGTGGTCAAAGTTTAGGTGCAGCTTGGTATTTACCTGAAGAACGTTTAATTGTTCGTCCGGATCAAATGTTAGACGAAATGTGTGCCACTATGGGTGGACGTGCTGCTGAAAAAGTAATCTTCAACAAAATTTCTACAGGAGCTTTAAGTGATTTAGAAAAGGTGACTAAACAAGCCCGAGCGATGGTAACCATTTATGGTTTAAATGAAAAATTAGGAAATGTCACTTATTACGATTCTTCGGGTCAAGGTGAATATAGTTTTTCAAAACCATATTCCGAAGAAACCGCGGTTACCATTGATAAAGAAATTTCAAATTTAATTGAAAGTCAATACCAACGTGCTATCAAACTTTTGGAGGAAAATAAAGATAAATTAATTCTATTAGCTGACATATTAATTGAAAAAGAAGTTATTTTCAAAGATGATTTAGAAACTATTTTCGGAAAAAGAACTTTTGGAGTTGAATCACATGTTTCAGTAGGGGAATAATTTTTAAAAGATATTTTAATAAAAAACAGAAAAAACTTAATTCAATATGAAATTTGAATTGAGTTTTTTTTATCTTTGAACGTTTTCAATTACAACAAGTACAATTGTTAAAAATAGTATGAGTCTTTTTAAAAAGTTATTTGGTTCCGGAAACGAGGCTTCAGAAGAGAATAAGGAAAAAGATGCCAGTCCTTTTAATCCGGATAACAAAATTCCTGTAGATGAATTATTTACTTTCAATTTCAAAAAAAATGGAGGTAAATTTTTGTATTGTGAAAACTTAGAAGAAATTAAAGAACAATTCTTAAACATCTTAGAAGAAAACGATTGGTTTGAGTGTGAAGCAGTTTGTTTTGAACCAAAACTTTTCCATTTATTAGACGAAAACAAACTCAATTTTAAAAATCCGGTAAACCCGAAATTTTTATTGACCAGTTGTGAAAATCTAATAGCTGATGAAGGCTCTGTTTTATTAACTTCAAATCAAATTAAACAAAACAAACCACACGAACTTCCTGCAAATATGATTGTTTTTGCTACAACCAGTCAAATCTTAGAAAGTAAAAGTGACGGTTTAAGAGAAATAAAAAAAAGTTACGTTAAAGATTACCCAACTAATATTACTACTATTAAATATTTCGAAAAAGCAAAAGAAGAAGATTTTCTTCAATATGGAAGTGCAGCTAAAAACCTGTACTTATTGCTTTTAGAAGACTTATAAAATGAATGAAACGATTACAAGAGCTTTATCTGGTTTAGTTTATATTGTTTTACTAGTAGGCTGTATTTTACAAGAACTATCTTTTTATATATTGTTTGGTGGTTTTTTGGGCTTAACAACATTTGAATTTTGTAAGTTAGTAGACCTTCCAAAAAGTATTCCAGCGGTTTTCGCAGTTGCACTATTTGCACTATTTTGTGATTCTACATTTTATCCCTTTCAAGATGGAATAATAACAATTTTCACCGTTTTGGTCTCCTTCAAATTATTGTATTCTCTATTTTCAACAAAAGAAAAAACGATTACCAATTTTGAAAAGTGGCTTTATTTAATTGGTTATATAATTTTTCCATTTGTAATTATCACTAAAATTCCATTCGGACTTTCCGGTTACAACCCTAAAATTATCATCGGAATTTTTGTTTTAATTTGGACCAATGACACTTTTGCTTATTTAGTGGGAAAATCGATTGGTAAACATAAATTATATGAACGGATTTCGCCTAAAAAAACTATCGAAGGATTCATAGGTGGTTTTGTGTTTACAATTATTGCTGGTATTATTATTGCAAAATATTTACTGAATACTACCAATTTAACCATTTGGATTGGAACAGCCGTTTTAGTTAGTATATTTGCAACGCTGGGTGATTTAATTCAGTCGAGATTTAAGCGAATAGCCGGTGTAAAAGACAGCGGGAAAATTATGCCCGGACACGGTGGCATATTAGATCGTTTGGACAGTATGATTTTTGTTGCACCATTCATTTTTTTGTTTTACCAAATTTTAAATTATGTTTCATAAAGAAGGAGCTAAAATTATTTTAATTGCTACAGTAATTGTAACTGCTTGGATTCTATTGGCAGATGAATTCATTTCGTTAGTTTGGTTAAGAATGACTGTTCAAACTATTGGACTTTTATTTCTAATTCTGATTTTACAATTTTTCAGAAATCCAAAACGAAACACACCTTTTGATGATAACCATATTATCGCCCCGGTTGATGGAAAAGTAGTAGTTATTGAAGAGGTTTTTGAACCAGAGTATTTTAAACATAAACGCTTACAAGTTTCCATTTTCATGTCGCCAATCAATGTTCATGTTACTAGATATGCCACAAACGGAAAAATTAATTTCAGTAAATACCATCCCGGTAAATACTTAGTTGCGTGGCATCCAAAAGCTAGTACTGAAAATGAAAGAACTACTGTTGTTATTGAAAATAGAATTTTTGGCGAAATTTTATACCGTCAAATTGCTGGTGCTTTAGCACGTAGAATTGTAAATTATGCACAAGAAGGAATGCAAGTAGTTCAAGGAACAGATGCCGGATTTATAAAATTTGGTTCACGTGTTGATTTATTCTTACCTTTAGGTACAAAAATTAAGGTGACGCTTAATCAAACTGTAAAAGGAGGAGAAACTGTAGTTGCCGAAAAATAATTCATGGCTGAAAAAGATTTAGATACTCGATTTCGAGAAGCTTTTGAGAAAGCTTCCAACATGACCGAAACATTACCTCCGGACGTGATGTTGCGTATTTACGCTTACTACAAACAGGCAACTCATGGTATGGTGGGCTACACACAACCCTCTTCAAACGATTTGCGAAATGCATTTAAAACCAATGCTTGGATGCAAATAAGTCACATTTCATCCGATGAAGCCAAAGAACTTTATATCGAAACAATCAATTCATTGTTAAATAAAAAATAATCTCATGAAAAAAAATGTAATACTATCTGCTCTTGTTATCACAACACTTATTAGTTGTAATAATAACAAAAAATTAGAAGAAGTTGTGGAAGTTCCACTTCCTGAAAAGGAAGTAGTAGTAACTGAAATGGGGAATCCTGCTGATGTAAAAGTTGATGAAGGCGGTGCTTTTGAAATGGTAGCCCTTCCCTACGCTTATAATGCTCTAGAGCCTTATATTGATGCTAAGACAATGGAAATTCATTATTCTAAACACCATTTAACTTATGCTAATAATTTGAACAAAGCAATTGCCGGAACTGAAATGGCAAACATGTCCATTGAAGATATCTTTAAAAAATTAGATCCTGAAAACAAAGCTGTTCGTAACAATGGTGGTGGTTATTACAATCATAACTTCTTTTGGGAAATTATGGGAGCTAATAAAGGCGGAGAACCTAAAGGAGCTCTTGCGGAAGCGATAACAAAAGATTTTGGTAGTTTTGCAGATTTTAAAACCCAATTTATTGAAGCTGGTATGAAACAATTCGGTTCAGGATGGGCATGGCTGATTTTGGATAAAACCGGTAAACTAACAATTATTTCTACTGCTAATCAAGATAATCCTTTAATGACAAAATTAGGAAATACCGGAACACCCATTTTAAATGTTGATGTTTGGGAACATGCCTATTATTTGAAACACCAAAACAAACGAAAAGATTACTTAGAAGGATTTTTCAATGTAATCAATTGGGATAAAATAGAAGAAAAATATACATCCGCTACAACCATTAAATAAATTAAAAGCTATTATTATAACAACAAAAAGTCCCTAAAAATAGGGACTTTTTTGGTTTGTACCTTTTTTATACTATTTCAAACTTGCTAAACTTTGCTCGATTGTAGCTATTTTAGCTAAAGCATCGGCTTCTTTTTTGCGTTCCATTTCGATAACTTTTTCAGGAGCACCTGAAACAAATTTTTCATTTGATAGCTTTGCTCTTACTGAATTTAAAAAACCATTCGTGTATTTTAATTCTTCCTGCAATTTCGCTACTTCTTCTTCTACATTAATTGCACCACTAATAGGTATAAAATATTCATTAGATTTTACTCTATAAGTTAAAGCTCCATTTTCTTGTTCAGAAATGTAATCTATGGAAGAAACATTTCCTAATTTAATTATAACTGAATCAAACTCTTTTGAGGCATTTTCATGATTGATAACCTTCAATTCGATGGCTTCTTTAAATGGAATATTTTTGTCTTTACGAATTGTTCTTAAACCGGCAATCACTTCAGTAGCAAATTCAAATTCTACTATCAAATCAGCATTTGTATTCCCTATAGTAGGCCATTCTGAAATCATTAAGGCTTGCTTCGGTGAGCGTTCTGCTAAATTTTGCCAAATTTCTTCTGTCAAAAAAGGCATAAACGGATGTAACAATTTTAAATTCGCTTCTAACGCAGCAATAGCTCTTGTATAGGTTACTTTATCAATTGGTTGTTGATAACTTGGTTTTATCATTTCCAAAAACCATGAACAGAAATCATCCCAAACGAGTTTATAAATTGCCATTAATGCATCTGATAAACGATATTTTTCAAACTGATCTTCAATTTCAGCTAACGTTTTTTCTAATTTTGCTTCATACCAAGCAATTGCAATTTTTGAACTTTCTGGTTGTGGAATAGAATCAATTACTTCCCAACCATTTATCAATTTGAAGGCATTCCATATTTTATTAGCGAAAGCTTTTCCATTATTGCATAACTCTTCATCAAACATAATATCGTTTCCGGCAGAAGCACTTAGCAATAAGCCAACCCGAACACCATCAGCACCATATTTCTCAATCAAATCTAACGGATCAGGAGAATTTCCTAATGACTTCGACATTTTTCGGCGTTGCTTGTCGCGAACCAATCCCGTTAAATAGACATTCTTGAAAGGTTTCTTCCCTGTATATTCATAACCTGCAATAATCATTCTTGCCACCCAGAAGAATAAAATATCCGGACCGGTTACTAAATCATTGGTTGGGTAATAGTACTTAAAATCTTTATTTTCAGGTTCCAAAATTCCACCAAAAACAGCCATTGGCCACAACCAGGAAGAGAACCAAGTATCTAATGCATCTGCATCTTGTTTAAGATTATTTATTGCAAGTTGCGGATTATTGGTTTTTACTTTAGCTAATTCCAAGGCTTCCTCGATAGATTCAGCAACCACATAATCTTCTTTTCCGTCTCCATAGAAATAAGCAGGAATTTGTTGACCCCACCACAACTGTCGGGAGATATTCCAATCTCGGATATTTTCTAACCAATGTTTATAGGTATTATTAAATCGATTTGGATATAATTTTATTTCTTCAGTTTCCATTACGGCCTTAAATGCCGGTTTAACCAAATCTTCCATTTTCAAAAACCATTGATCAGATAAACGAGGTTCAATAACCGCTTTTGTCCGTTCGGAAGTTCCAACTTTATTAATGTGATTTTCAATTTTGGCAATATGCCCAAGAGATTCTAATTCAATTACAATCTCATCTCGAACCACAAAACGGTCTTTTCCTTGATAATGCAATCCATAATTGTTTAACGTTGCATTTTCATTGAAAATGTCAATGATATCCAGGTTATGTCTATTTCCTAATTCTTTATCATTAACATCATGTGCCGGTGTAACTTTTAAGCAACCGGTACCAAATTCCATATCTACATAGTCATCAAAAATAATTGGAATCACTCGATTACAAATAGGAACAATCGCTTTTTTACCTTTTAAATGGGCAAAACGTTCGTCATTTGGGTTAATACAAATTGCAGTGTCTCCTAATATTGTTTCTGGACGAGTTGTTGCAATAGTGACTGATTCCGTAGAGCCTTCAATTTTATAATTCAGAAAATATAATTTCCCTTGGCGTTCTTCATATATTACTTCTTCATCTGAAAGTGTGGTTTTTGCTTCCGGATCCCAATTGACCATTCTATAGCCGCGATAAATCAACCCTTTGTTGTATAAATCAACGAACGATTTGATAACCGAAGCACTCATGTCATCATCCATTGTAAATTTTGTTCTATCCCAATCGCAAGAACAACCCAATTTTTTCAACTGTTCTAAAATAATTCCACCATGTTTATCTGTCCATTCCCAAGCATGCTTCAAAAATTCTTCTCGAGTTAAATCCTCTTTATTGATTCCTTCTGTTTTCAATTTAGCTACTACTTTTGCTTCTGTAGCAATAGAGGCATGGTCTGTTCCCGGAACCCAACAGGCATTCATTCCTTTCAAACGAGCACGTCGAATCAAAACATCCTGAATAGTATTATTCAACATATGTCCCATGTGTAATACTCCTGTCACATTCGGTGGTGGGATTACGATAGTATAAGGCGTTCTATGGTCTGGTTCTGAATGAAAATAATTATTTTTCATCCAGTAGTGATACCATTTCTTCTCGGCTTGTTTGGCATCAAATTGTGCAGGAATTGACATGTGAAATTGGTTATCGGTTTGCAATAAATAGCAATTGATTAAAACAATTACTAAATTTTTGGTCTAATTTTTGTACTATTCAGCAAAAGTAATGATTTCGTTAGAGTATTAAAAATCAAATTTGTATTTGTACTTTAATAAAAAGTGATTAATTTTACACAACCCATAACACATCACCATGAAAAAAATATTCTTTTTTACAATTGTTGGCTTATTGAACTTTTCTGCGTTTGCACAAAATGGCCCTAAAATTGTTTTTAAAGCCGACGATAATACAATAGATTATGGTAAAATATATAAAGATTCAGACAATGGTGTCAGGGTTTTTGAATTTACTAATACCGGAAATGCTCCTTTAATTATCACAAATGTACAGTCTACTTGTGGTTGTACTGTTCCATCAAAACCCAAAGCACCAATTATGCCAGGGAAATCGGATAAAATTGAAGTTAAATATAACATGGCGACCGGCCCTATTCGAAAAAGTATTACCGTTGAAAGTAATGCTGTAAATTATGAAAACGGAACAGTTCATCTAAAAATCAAAGGTGAGGTTTTAGAACGTCCGGAAGTAAATTTATTGGAAAAGAAAAATGTAGGTCCAATGCAATAAAAATAAAGCTCTTCTTTTTGAAAAGCTTTTTTTTATAAAATCCTTTTTAAAACAAAACTGTAATTAAGAAATTGACTTACAAAATATATATAAAACATAAAATTACAAAAAAAAGAAAAGAATTTTCTTATCCTTAAATATATCCTTTAAAAGATTGGGTCTGAATAAAAAAATTTGCAAATTTGCAGTTCAAAAATAACGATATGCCAAAAATATCCAATAAAGGCAAAGAAATGCCGGAGTCTCCTATTCGTAAGTTGGTTCCTTATTCTGAAATGGCTAAAAAGAAAGGTCTGAAAGTATACCATTTGAATATTGGTCAGCCGGATATTAAAACTCCGGAAGTGGCCATGAATTCGATTAAAAATTTAGACATTTCGGTGTTAGAATACAGTCACTCTGCAGGTTTTGAGAGTTACAGAAGAAAACTATCAGTCTATTATACCACACACGGTTTGCCAATAAACATTGAAGACATCATTATTACTACCGGTGGTTCGGAAGCTTTATTGTTTGCAATGGGAAGCTGTTTAGATGCAGGAGATGAAATCATCATACCGGAACCATTCTATGCAAATTACAATGGTTTTTCTACAGCTTCAGGTGTGAAAGTTGTGCCGGTAATTTCTACCATTGACGAAGGTTTTGCTTTACCTCCTATTGCTTCTTTCGAAAAATTAATTTCTCCTAAAACCAAAGCAATTTTAATTTGTAATCCCGGCAATCCAACCGGTTACTTGTATTCCAAAGAAGAAATTTTTCAATTAGCTGAATTAGTTAAAAAACATGATTTATTTTTTATTGCGGATGAAGTTTATCGCGAATTCATTTATGACGGTGAAGAACATTTCTCTGTGATGAATGTACCGGGATTGGAACAAAATGCCATTATGATTGATTCTGTTTCTAAACGTTACAGTATGTGTGGGGCAAGAATTGGTTGCATTGTTTCCAAAAATAAAGAGTTGATGACAACTGCTATGAAATTTGCTCAAGCACGATTAAGTCCTCCCACTTTTGCTCAAATTGCCAGTGAAGCAGCGCTAGATACGCCACAAAGTTATTTTGACGAAGTGATTACGGAATACAGAGGTCGTCGTGACATTCTAATTGAAGAATTAAATAAAATTGAAGGAGTTAAAGTAGCTACTCCCAAAGGAGCTTTTTATTGCATAGCCAAACTTCCGGTAAAAAATGCCGATCATTTTGCACAATGGTTACTTGAAACGTATGAATACAATGGAGAAACAGTAATGGTCGCTCCTGCTGCTGGATTCTATTCTACGCCAGGTGTTGGATTAGATGAAGTTCGAATTGCTTATGTATTGAAAAAAGAAGATTTGGTTAAATCAGTTCAAATACTTAAAGAGGCTTTAAAAGTTTATAAAAACTAATTATAATTTTTGTGCTAATTAAAAACCTTTCAAGTTTGGTTACATGAAAGGTTTTCTTTTTATAATTAACTAAGATAAAATCTATTTCACAAATCGTTTTTTAAACCACCCAAGATATAATTCATTAAATTGAAAATTTTTTTTTGTTTGCAAATTGGTTTTATTAAAAATCAAAATATATGACGCGGTTTGAATTATAAATCTGTTTTCTTCCTCTTGGTGTGAAAGTATTTGGTTTACTTCAAATTCATATACTGTTTGCTCCACCTTAAAGGTGATTTTTTATTAGAAATCACAAGATTTTCTTTCGTATGTACTCCTTCGTAACTCCATTTTAACCATTCAGGAATAGTTAATGCCTGTGGTTGAGTTTCTACCGATTCCGATTCACATCCTACTAAAAATAAAACAGCAAATAAAACTAAAACAATTCTTTTCATCTAGGCAGTATTTATTAACCTGCTGTAAATCTAGTCCTTAGAATCATTATTATACTTTATAATCGTCAAAACGGTAATAAAAATGATTAAGTTAGGCATAGGTGTTGTTTGATCGATAAAAAAACTCCTGACGAAAACATTAGGAGTTAAATTTTTAATATTATTTTTATCGTTTTAACGAAAAATGTGCTTTAAATACTTTTGCTTCTCCTTGCTCTTCATACTCCACCGTAAACCAGTAATCTGTTGAAGGCAGGGCTTCTCCGTTGAAGGTTCCGTCCC
>Ga0164292_10001843_pt1 | contig 17261 bp, 16 predicted proteins | sample GEODES117metaG_FD_111486 | JGI IMG/M metagenome (GOLD analysis project Ga0164292, IMG submission 111486) | Eutrophic lake water microbial communities from Lake Mendota, Wisconsin, USA - GEODES117 metaG | ecosystem: Environmental > Aquatic > Freshwater > Lake | place: USA: Lake Mendota...
ACTTTTTAAAGGCCGATATCAGAACCTTGTTTGGCTTGGTAGCTCAGTTGGTACGAGCGAACGACTGAAAATCGTTAGGTCGCCGGTTCGATCCCGGCCCAAGCCACATATTCTGTATTGTTGAACTCAAATTGTTGCATTGGCACATCCTTGAATCTCTTCATTCTGTGCACGCATTCATTGCTAGTCGGTCTATGTTCGTTGCTCATCTCAGTCTGGAAAGTGTCTCCTCGACTTCCTGATACTTCTCCAAATAATATGGATCTTGTCTTCCACTTAGATGAGCAAGTGCCTTACTTAAACTTTTGATTGCCTCTCCAACATTTCCATTTTTAAGATAAAGAAAATGCCGATTGTAGTCGATCCAAAATGGATCAAATCCTTCTAATTCACTCTCAGAATAGAGGCGAAAAATGACTTCATAGGCATGAAATTCTTGAACCCCTTGAAGATATAAAGCCATTAAGTACTTTATTTCTGCATTACCCTCAATATTTAGCAGATCGAGAACCCATTGTAAATCCAAAGAATCAAATTCTTTATCTATCAAAATCCGTAACTTTGAAACCCTAATCGCAAAGTCGAATTCATCAAGCGCCCTTTCAATGACTTCATGTAATTCATTCTTGGTATCTAAGTATTTAGCTTTCCAGGCCTCATTCCAGTTGTTCTGTAAAGCGGCAGGCATAAATGGAAGAGTTCTAAGGCTCTTGACCGGACAACTCTCCGCATCAATTAAATAAGCCTTTATCGCCTGTGCTCTCTGCAAATCATAAGGTTCGAATGAACCAAGAGTCTCGTTTTGTAAATTTAGAATTAGAACTTCATATGACCAAAAAGTCCCAGAAAACTCAGATTCAAAATAGTTAAGTATAGTCATGAAACAATCAGGAAGAACATAGAGTGCTTTGCCTGTTTTAGCTATAGATAAATTAAAGTAAAACCAAAACAAACTAATACTCCAATTGTTAACCACAAAGTACTGATCTGCATAAATAGCCAATACCTTCACTGTTGCATCTTGTTCGGAGGCAGAATTTTCAGATAACTTTTCAAGAATCATTACGAACATATTCAGAATTCGTTGGGTTAATTGCTTAACTTTTGGAGGATCCAAAGGGCTCAATTTTGAATTCAGTTCTGCCATGAAATCATTAGGCACATTTAATCCAAGGGTCAAACTCAAATAATAAGCGCTTTTGGCGGCAGAATAAAGATTTAACTCGCAACTGGAATTAAGCCCCAATTCCTCTAACGACTTTAAAGCATATGCAAGGATTATTTCCATCGCCATATCTTTTTTTGCGCTCATTGGTCGTAGCGAGGGATCCGTGGGATCTACCTCTAAATTGTATTTTGTGTCAAAATTTAAGAATGGAAAAATTAGTCCAATTTTATCCCTTGAATTTAGATTGAAGTGAAAAGCGGGCTGGAAATCATCTACTCCTAATTCATGGAAAACTGCAAAGGCATTTTTCACTTTATCGCCACAATAATCGTGATTATTGTGGCTATAGAATAAACCCCAGTCGATATCAGATCTATCTTTCGAAAAATCCTTCTTACCAAAAAAAAAGAAATCAGAACTCAAAGAGTGTAGATCTTGCAATACGGAGTTTTCAGGTGCGAATAAAGCTGGAGTAAATTCTCGTGAATTAAACGCTATTCGGTTAAGATCTTGAGAATCGAATGTTTCGATAGCTTGCGTTGTGAGAGTTTCTATTTCGCAAAGAATTCGATACAAAAGAACTCGACGCTTATCTCTATTGGAATATATCCCCTCGAGTGAATATGAATTTTTCCGAATTCTCTCTGCCTCTGAAATTGGCGAATCCATCATTGTTACGATGCTTTTGTAGGGTTCGAAAGTATCTCCTTTGAATCGAAATTCACCAGAACATTGAAGAAACAGGGTTGGGAAAAGTAAATATGTGCCGACCGAATACTTCCAGTGGTACTCATTATCTATTTCAAAGCCATTAAGAAATAAACTGCGAAAATGCTGTCTCACCGAAATCACTTGATGTAAAGCAGAGTAATTGGACACGAGTTGCAAGGCTTCAATATTTATGACGCTAGAAAATACTAACTCTCCCCTTCCCAATGTCTCTAGGGGGAAAAACGCACTGGGGTACATGTTTAGCATTTGTTCAGTAATTGAGATAATTCCATGGTGCTGATTCTTGTCTAGCTTTTGAATTAACTTAATCAGTCTTGGGGTCAACCTCCTCAACTCAATCAGTTTATGACTATTTTGCAAAACTGACTTCTTTATACAACCGAAAAGGTCTACATCTGATGTGCCTGGAATTTCCTCTTTAGATCCGTAACTTCCAACTAGAACTACAAAACTATAGAATTCTGTGAATTCTTCAATCAAAAGCGAAGAAATTTCATCTAGCTTTATGTTTGTTAAATTACTCATTTCGAATTCAAATTGGTGCTTAATCGATTTCAAATTGCTTCTGATGAAGTAAAGTGCATTTATAGATTCACAAATTTCATTTGCAACAATGCTTATCGGAAGGATTCCATTTGAGAAAGTGTCATCCAAAGTAGATTTAAAAAGTGAAAGGTTGGAATCCAAGTGACCATCAAGGTGCAAAGAGATTTCTCTAAGTTTAGCTAAATTCCAACCACTTACATCGATAGTTGAATCGTGATCATTTGAGATTTCTTGGTCTACTAATGATTCACCCACTAAAAATTTGTTTAACAAATTATTTACTTGAATTAGCAGGAACTCGTACAAGGCTATATGACAATTCGTGCCACACAGATCAAAGTTGTCAAGAATTGCTAAGTCGGGTTGAATTTCAATTCTCACGTCTTGATTATCCCGGATAGTGACCAGACTAATTGTTTGTTGAAATCTTGATGGATCAATGGTCGCTGTGGGGAATTGATAGTCACGTGTCATATTCATTATCATATTCTATAAACCGCGGCCGTTTGGCTTATAGAACTCTAATTCAGGCGATCGGTTATTCTCCACTACTCAGAAATTTCAAGCATGACTCTACAATCAACTTGGAAGCTTCGCCATCGCCATAGACACTAGAGCGGAATTGTCCTTGGTTTTGCTCTCTCTGTGAGTTCAATATCTCTCGGCATTTTTGTTCAATTAGTTCGGAATCTGACCCGACAAGAAAATTGGTTTCTGCGAGTGATGATTCTGCCCTCTCAGTCACATCCCGCGTGATGATTAACGGCAGCCCTAGAGATGGTGCCTCTTCTTGAATACCACCAGAATCAGAAATTGCTAACTTCGCATTTCTCAGTAAGTATACAAATTCTGGATACTCTAGGGGATCAACTAAATAAACATGAGGATTGTCTCCTAGAATTTCTATCGCTTGTGACCTTATATTTGGATTTGGGTGAACAGGAAAAAGAACCTTGTTCTTCACCGTAGCGATTCTGTTGATGGTTTCAAGAATTCGCAAATGTTTTTCCCCGAATGATTCACGGCGATGCTGAGTAACTAAAATAAAATCCCTTTCTAGGTACGCATATTTCAATCTCAGCATATTACCTAACACTGGATCGATATCTAGTCGCCCTAAAGTCTGTTTTAAAGAGTCTAATACTGTATTTCCCGTCACGACTACTACCGAGTCTTTATCTTTTGTAATTTGTTCCGCTGCTGACTGTGTCGGTGCAAACAATAGGGTGGATATTGAATCAATAATACGACGATTCGCTTCTTCGGGCCAAGGGGCGTCTAGTCGATGTGACCGCAGCCCAGCCTCAACATGTCCAACGGGGATGTGACAGAAGTGTGCAGCTAACGCGGCAGCCGCAGCAGTAGTTGTATCACCGTGAACCAATACTAAGTCGGGTTTCTGACTATCAAGAATACTGGTTATTGAACTCATTAGATTCGCGAAGTAGTTTGGAACACTATTATTTGCATTTCGCAATTCTAAGTTGAAGTCAATTCTTAAATTGAACCCGACTAATCCATCTTGAAGCAATTGATCGTGCTGCCCAGATGCCAGAACCTTTAATTCGATGTGAGCAGGATTTTTGGCTAAGTAGTCAAAGACAGGTGCCATCTTTATAGCTTCAGGTCGAGTACCTATGATCATCAAAACGGACTTTTTCATGACTTCCCTTTCAGTACTTTGTCAATTGAAACTGTCAATAAACTTTCTTCATTCGAATACTCCATTTTATCTAAGAATCGCTTACGGTTAATATCAAAACTATCTAAGAGAAACTCTTTGCTACTAACTAAGCTTTCTAATAAAGAATTTAGCGCATCTACATTTCCGTATTCCAATGCCCAACCTAGATCAAACTCACGAACGTGGTCAGCCAAGACTGTCCCTTGCGCGACGATGCAAGGAGTTCCAGCCATTATTGAATCTAGAAATTTCCCTGATGCGGTGTTTCGATTATGTTCAAAGGTGGGGTTGTACATAACGTAAGAAATATCAGAATTAACAATCACATTTAACCCTTTTTCATAATCTATTTTTCCTAAAAACCTAAATTGCTTAGATCTGATTGATTTGAGTTCATCTGAAAGACTACCGAACCCAGCGACAGTCAAATTCACCGTTGGGACATTTTCCAAGGATTTAACCAACTCGAGTAATCCTCGATCCGGTTGGAGCACACCAAAGTATGCAATTTCTAATCTATTTGAATTTCGACGCTTCAATGACCTCAAATTTTTATTAAAATTGTTAGACACAACAATTTGATTACCGAATCCTGTGAACTTTCGTGATTTGTTTGCAACTACGGTTAAACTACAAATTCTGAAAAGAATTTTCTCAATTTGATTTGCTATAAAAATCAAAAACTTGTTGTGAAATCTTGAGTAGATTGGATCAAATTGATCATAAATCAATTTGTAACTCTTGATTTTCCGCAATATCGCAGCCGTTAAAGCAGTGTCTGCGTCACATGCGTAAACAAGACCGTAACCTCCAGCGAGAATATTTCTGGCTATCCATGTTTGCCAAATAATTTGGCCACCAAGGTTGCGAATTCCATCACCATAATTGGCAGACCTCGTGAAAGATATTCTCTTAAAGCTCTCCCTTGTCTCTTCGACTTTCTCCCCGGATCGTCGCCAGTTTAAAAGCGTAACTTCAAATCCCAAGCTCTCGAGCGCCTTAATTGCTTGTTGCGTCCGTGGCTCCGGGTCGACGTCTGTTGAACGAATTACGGCTGCTCGTGACATTTTTTCAAGCATTTTGTCCCTTTACACCAAGGATATAGCTTTCCACGTGTTTAAATGTTGATGGAACTTCGATGAAGTTAGAAAGTAGTTCCGTGTTTAGCTTATGAATTTCTAGAGTGGCGCCTCTTTCCACTAGAGGTGGCGGTATTAACAATTTCTCAGTAACTTCTTTAATTGAAACAGATCCAGTAGTACTTACATTTAATATTCCAACAAACTCCGTCAATGCCATGGTTACTACTAAATCAGCAAACCAATCGACATCACAAAATTGAAATTCACTTTCTTGATGCACAAAAATTCGAGAATTATTCAAAAGATCAAAAATAGGATTTTTTTTGAGTCCTTCACCTACAAACCCTGAAGGTCTAATGATGAGATAATTCGACATTTGACTCGTCACCAGCTCTTCAGCTTGATATTTAAAGTTGCCGTAGAGGGAGAGTTCTGCTGTTTTCACTTTGTCTGATTCTTTGGAGTCATGCTGCTCGTTTCCATAAACCTCTCCTGAGGAGATGTAGATATACCTAGCTCCCTTTTGTGCTTGCTTGATTCGTTCAGATACCGCTCCAACAATTTCAGTTAATCCTAAATTGGGATTGTTATTCGTTTGAAATTTACTTGAATTTCCGTTGCAATCGATTATTAGTTCGGACTGTAAACTAATTAAGTCGTTGCGACCAATACAATTAGGTCGAAGTCCCCTGCGTTCGATTGCTCTTACAATGGCTGAACCAATGAACCCTTGATATCCAACAACAGAGATATTCATTTCACCAACGCAGATTTGTCGATTTACTCTCAATGGCTTCAACGAGCCATGAATAAGTGTGTCGTAGGCCCGATTCAAGGGAAGTCTCTGAAGTTAGACCTAGTTCCTTCATCAGATCGGTTGCGAAAATTTTTACTAGTTGTCCCTCGGGTGCGGTCAAATCAAATTCTAACTCCGCTTCAGGATAGATGACTGCTCGAAGAAGTTGCGCTAAATCTGATATTTTCGTCTCACTCCCTGATGAGAGGTTAACTAGATTTGGGACTTCACTCTTCGTCACCAAGCTGGTTATCATTGAAGCAACATCGCCAACAAACACAAAGTCACGGGTAGCCCGACCGCTACCCCAAATTTGGATCGTCTTGGATTGGGTCATCTTCGCTTCATGAAATTTACGAATTAGGGCTGGAACCACATGACTCTGATGCGGCCGAAAATTATCAAATGGACCGTACATATTTCCAGGGACAATTACCTTTGTATCGAGCCCATATTGCTGTCGATATGCAGTGGCCGCTGTTATGGCCGTTTTCTTAGCAACACTAAATGGTGCGCTGTCTAATTGTGGGTATCCATCCCACATTTGATTTTCGCCAATTGGTGACTTTGCAGTTGCCGGATATGAACACCCACCTATGGTTATAAACACCTGGGTATCAATCTCTTTTGCTGCTTCGAATAAATTAGTGGTCAAAGATTGATTCATATAGAAGTAGTCGGCTGGCAGGGATCTATTTGCCTGAATACCACCTACGAGCCCAGCCAGGTGGATTACTAAATTGGGTTCATGCATAGTTAACAGTTTTCGGAAAACCGGCAATTCTGTTAAATCCCCATCACGGGAAGACAAAGGAACAACTTCGTGTCCTTGTTGCTCTAAAAGCGGCACCAAATTTCTACCAAGAAAGCCCGTAGCCCCGGTAACAACTATTCTCATAAAGAATTCCTAACGAAAGAGGTGACAGGCTTAATTTGATATTCCCAATTGTACTCAACTTGGTGTGCACGGAATGCAGCTCTGGACATCTCAGACCAGTTACCGAGTGCAATTTGCTTTAGCGCCATTTCTCCAGCTTCTAAGATACCTTCCGTGGTGAAGTCCGAACTTAAAATTCCGCACCCGTATCTCGCGACGATTTCACTTGCCTCGGGATATGGAAAACTAATAATTGGAGTACCAGCTGCTAGAGAATTGTAAATTTTATTCGGAGCAGCATTTAACCTGCCAAACGAATTTGGCTTCCACAACGTCAAACTAAATTTTGCAAGCTGTGTTTCCTTCAATACTTCCTGATTAGATCGAAGCCCTTGAAAATCTGCGCCTTTTAGGTCAATGGATGAATCTTCAAGATTACCTATCACCTTAGTCAACCCAACTGATGAGATCTTTACCAATGCATCAATATCAACCTTATTTGGGTCCAAATTGCCGGAATAGAGAAAGTCAGTCTGTCGATCCAACAAGGAACTTGGAGATTGTTCGTTAAATGGATTTGCATTTCTAACGATAAACATCCTGTCAGGATCAATATAGGCTGAATCCGCTTCGAGCTTTGCTCGGGCAAAATTAGGATAAACAAAAGTATCAATATATCTAGCGTACTTCTGAAACACCATCTGAAAATCTGCACCATGGTCTAAGAAAGGTTCTAGGCCAAGATAGACAATATGAGGTTTGGACTTAAGCATCGGTAAAACCAGCAGGGATGCAGGATTCACCAGAACTAAAACACGTGTATCACTTTGGATTAATTTTTTGGTGAATCTTGCGCGCTCTAATGCCCCTTGGAAGCTCCAAGGGTGGTATTCCCCATGAAAAGTTAGCTCATTTTTCGCTTCGTGGCTTCGGCTAAAGGGGGCGTTCGGGACAACCAATAAAGAATTGCAATTCAGCACTTCACGCAACGAATGCATGAGTTGAGTCTGTTGTGGTGAACCGTACCCTGATGGCTCGGGAGATAATCCAATTATCATCTTCGAAGATCTTCCAGAATCATTTTTTTAAGATTATTCATACTATGAAACTCATGAAATGAATTTATATCAAAATGGCAAGAACGACTATAGCTCTGCGCCTTTCGATAAAACTCAGCAAGTGCGATTCGAGACCTACCATTTTCTGCAACCACCCCACCTAGGTACTTTGGGTCTACTTCATTAAAAGTACTTACAACTACATTCTTTAAGGAGATGTTCTTATCTAAAGGGGCTATGAGAACTAGATGCTCGCTACCATTTAAGTTGGGGATTGGAAGGTAGCCTTTCCCCGCTGAATCACACCATGAAGTACATTTAAGTACAATCCCTGTATTGAGTTTCACTTCAAAAGTGAGCTTTCCTTCTCGATTAGAAGTAAACGCCATCAAGTTGGAAGAAGTGAGCTGTTGTAGATCAGTCAAGTTGATCGATTTTGAGTTTAGCTCAAACTTCTTTTCCCAGAATGCTTGAGAAAGTTTGTTCAATTCAAAATGCATCCAAGATCCATCACTGACCATGACGGGTTTGTTTGCCATTAATGCCTCAACAAAAACTCCAGAAGACCTGTAAGAATAATTAATTGGACTATAATTAACGTACACAATTTTTGATTTAAAAACTGTATCTGAGTACTCCGCGCTATCCAATGGGCGATTTATTGCCAGGATTTGTTGATCGGAACGATTCATCAAATCATTTCTCGATGTCTGCACCCCCAGCCTTGTACTTGAGTGAGAATTAACTTGTGAAAAGAGATTCTCATTAGTGAGGGTAAGAGCCGTTGCAAGCCCAGCGAATTCATTAAAGCTCTTCTCTTCACGGGCATCGCCAAGATACGTTAAGCCTAAACTTGTTTCTCTAGGAAGATTCAAGATCTGCTCGTGACTCCAAGTTGGTATCGGTAAAACTTCAACTGGGTATTCAAGAACATCACCCCATAGTTTGGATAGGGGGTACGTATCTGCGTACAGAGTAAAGACTTTAGGATCGATTGAATTTCCGAGTAATTTCCAAAACTGTTGGGATAGATTTTCTTCTGCTGGTTCTCGCCGTAATACAACCAGTATCTTTGGTGAATCATTTTTATTCGAGAACATCTTTGAAAGAGCGAGGATCTCAATTGCTGTAATTGTCCCGCAAAAAATCAAATCTGGTCTTTGGTTTGATTCACTCAAATAATCAGATAGCTCTTTTTTGAATTTTCTGCCTTTTTCTTTCGAGATTCGTCCAGGGAATCCCTTTTCCGGATTCAATTGTCTCATTTTATGTCTAAATCTTGATACTTCGGTCTTGAATTTCGATTGAAGTATCAAAAACCATTTTTTCAAAATTAACGTTAACAATTTTAGAACCTGTAATGAAATAAAGACAGGAATAAACATAAAAAATATGAGGCTTAAAAATACCTTACTTTTCTTCCCTTTTGTAAGGATGTAAAGATTTAAGGAATTTCGCCATTGAATTTGCCATCTAAATTTCTCCAGTTTCCCATGAATTGATTTTAGAATTGGACGGTTAAATGGATTATCCCAATAGCCATATGTAAAAGTTGGAATCACGGAAATTTGGTCATCCCGAAACTGATTGGACATTTTTCGTGATGCCAAGATTTTTACTTCAAAATCTTCCTGTAGAACAGATGCTACTCTCTTGGCATACTCAAGGTAATGACCACCTGCACCTGAAGCGGATTGTTCAATAATCAGAGCTCCGGGTTTGATGCCTGCCACTTACAGATTCCCTAAATGGTACTTCGGTAATGCAGAATAGAGCTTGGCAAGTTCTTGAATTCCTTGATCAAGAGAATACTTTGTTGTAAATCCTAATGCTTCAATTTTCGCATTTGAGACTAAGTAGTCTCTCTGGTCCGGATCCTTTGCAAAAGGCACCTCTTGAATCTGTAAATTTGGAAAGTGTTTTTTTATGTCTAAGCACAATTCCATCTTTGATTTATTTGCTTCGCTCAAACCGACATTGAACGTCTCGTTTTTAGTCTCATCTGGATTCTCCACACAGAACTTCAATGCAGAGGCAACATCTTGGATATGTATATAATTTCGGCGAAAGTGTGCCTCGAATAATGTTATTACGCCATCCCTATGCGCCCTAAGAACAAAATCATTCACCAGTAAATCTGTTCGCATTCTTGGGGAGGATCCAAATACCGTAGCTAATCGTAAACTCACGGAATTGCCCTTATCCATAAGCATTTTCTCAAGTTCTACCTTATCAACGGCATATTTGGAGATTGGCCGTAATTCACTCTTTTCATCACAATATCCGCTGGCATCTCCCTTGCCATATGCACTATTTGTAGTAGGCATAATAATAAATTGATTCGGGCTGGCATTATTTATGAGTGTTTTGACTGCATCGACATTTACTGATGTCGACTCAAACGGTTTAAGCCCTACCAATGGCGCTCCAACTAATGCGGCAAGAGGTATCACAATATCTGAAGTTAAAAATTCACTCTTATAATTATCAAAATCTCGGACATCTGCCTTAACTATTTTAAGGTTTCTTAAATGCATCAGATGATTGAGTGAGCTGGTTTCATATCGAAAGTCGTCTACTACCACCACCTCGGCACCAAGCTTCAGAAGCTCATTTGTTGCTACAGAACCTATATAACCAGCTCCACCAGTTACTAGAATTTTCAATTTGAACCTACCTTCTGCACTCGTGCTCCTATGTCTGTAATTGTAATGTCACGACACTGGCTTTCACCTATTTTATTCTTGAATTCTTCTTTCTCACCCGGGTTTAAAATTATTAAAAGGAAGCCTCCGCCTCCCGCTCCAAGAAGTTTTATGCCCTTCGCGCCAGCTTTTTGAAGCACCGATATCTGCTCGTCAAGAAACGTATTTGAGGTCAATTTTGAAAGGCTTTTCTTAAGCTCCCAGGACATGTTCAACATCTCTCCTAGATTCTCAGCATTTAACTTCCCGTCAATTGCGAGCGCGTAACCCGCATCTGCTAGTTGGGCCAGTTCAAGCAATGCTGCAGTGTTTTTCTTCGCATTCACAGCTACATCTTCGACTATCGGAGCGGCTTTTCGCTTAGTTCCGGTAGATAAGATTAAACAGTCATTTTCAATGAAGGATAGATTAGATTTTTCTACTAAATTTGTTTGAAAGTTCATTGGGCCGTCAAATTTAATGTGTTGGACTCCGCCGTAAGCAGCAAAAACCTGATCTTGTAATCCAACTTTTTGTGAAAGCGAATTGCGTTCAAAAAGAAAGGCGTCCGTAGCGACTTTACTTTTCTCGATGGAGTCACTTTTTAACTCACTTAGCAGGCTAAGTAAAGCAACCAAAAAACTTGAGGATGATCCAAGGCCAGTGAAGGCCGGTAAATCCGCCCCGACAGAAAATTCCCATCCATCTTGTATCCCAGAATTTTCCAGTGCTATTCGAAAGGGTAAATGGTCTATCTGGTCCAGATTATCGACTTCCTCAACTTTCCGATAAGCAATCTTAAAATTATGCCCGGCAAGTACTGGGTCAATTTTAAGTGCTGAAACATAAGTTCTTGAATTTATTGCAAAACCAAAAACACTTCCACCGTGTTCACTGAAATGCTCGGGATAATCAGACCCTCCACCCAGTAGACTGATGCGTAGTGGTGAAGATGCAATCAACATGGAGGCCTCAATTGGTAGATGTGGGAAAGCAAGTAGAAGAATACAATCAAATCGCAGCCTTTCTTAAAAGTAATGACTGGCGTCCTGCCTTTTCACAATTAACAGAAATGGCTTCCAAAGCTATTGAATCTAGGGATGGCTTATTCTTTATGGGCAATGGTGGTAGCGCCGCCGAGGCCACCCATCTGGCCGCTGAGTTTGTTGGGAAGTGCGTTGTCGATCACGAACCATGGCCAGCTATATCCCTTAATGATTCAATGAGCGCAATTACCGCAATATCTAATGACTGGTCTTTTGATGAAATTTTTGCCCGCCAGGTGAGAGCACATGCAAAACCAAATTCACTTTTCGTGGGATTGACTACTTCGGGAAAATCCAAAAATGTTTTAGAAGCATTAAAGACTGCAAATTCGCTTGGATCCAAAACTGCATTGCTCACTAGTCAACAGGGGGCTGAATATTCAAAAGAATTTGTTGACATAATTCTCGCCGTACCTAGTATCCAAACCCCACGAATTCAAGAATTACATCTATTTTGGGGGCATTTACTAGCAGAAGTGCTTGAATCAAGGTGAGTTTAAAGCTGATTTTGCTAGATCGGGATGGCGTAATCAACGAAAAAATCGCTGGAGGTTATGTCAATTCGTTAGAAAATTTTATTCTAAACCCTGGAGTTTTTGAATTTCTTAAACTAATTGAAGGTTATGGAATTAGAACAGCAATTGTGACTAACCAACAGGGTCTCGGAAAACATGTTACGAGTTACACTAATTTCTATCACATACAAGGATTTTTTGCAGACGAGTGTGTGAAGCAAAACATCACCCCTCCCGCATTATTCTACTGTCCTCATATCGCTGATACTTGCCACTGCAGGAAGCCAGATACAGGATTACTACGAGCCGCTATCAGTACATTCGACGTCTACGAAAAGGAATGTCTATTGGTTGGAGATTCGGAGTCGGACATTGAATCCGCAAATAGAATGGGTATTCCCTCAATTCATTTTGGTTCGTCGATAACATGTCATCCTTCATGCAATGCACAGCACCACGTGAACGATTTCCAAACTTTGGGAAAAGTAGTCAGAGATCTTTGGAGTCATAAATTATAAATTTGTGTTTGATTTGCGGTGGCGATGTGATCGTTTTTTTGTATTCGGATCAGGTCCCCGAGTTAAAGCAGTGTAAAAACTGTGGACATTGTAGTTTTCAAAAAATGCCTTCTTTAGAAATTCTAGGTGACTACTACCAGACGAAGTACACCGAAGAGCATTTTCAATCTTTAATCCAAGAAGAAAATGTAAACTATTACCGTAGCCATGTCATGGAATTACTGACATTCGCCAAGTTGAAGAATGCCGTATTCCTTGATTACGGATCAAGCTATCCCTACTTTCTCATAGAAGCTGCAAAGATTAAGGGTAATTATTCTATTGGTGTTGAGTTCGATGAGAGTGCTCGTGAATTCGGGAAGTCTAACGGGATTAAAATGCTCCATCCAACTCAACTGGATCAAATTGAGGATCAATCGATAGACATTATCCGATGCTCACATGTCTTGGAGCATGATACGGATCCTCAACAAACTCTCGTTAACCTTCTCTCAAAGCTTAAACATGGGGGCATAATTTACATAACCCAACCAAATTTTCCACAGATTGATTTACAAGCAAATAAAGAGTTTCTCTTTGATGTTGTATTTCCTGAGCACTTACACTATTTCACTCCTGCATCACTTGTCTGTTTGACAAAAAATGTTGGTTTGAAAACTCTTCGTTTTTTTAGTCATACCGCAAATTCTCTGACTGATGGCATAGATGCAAGTTCTCTTTTGAAGAAACCACAGCTAAATCGCTACAAACAGGATCTAGCCTCAGTGGGAGATGATTTCTTCGGCAAGCAGAATAATTATCCCTACTTTGTCGGGATGAATTCATTCTACGTAGGTGTTAAAGAAGTACCTACCTCTCAATGCTAAATTGGCTGAATATTAAACCTTGAAGATGAAGCGACTGTTTAGCTTTCTTTATCAGTACCTAAACCTTTTAGTCACCCTCAAGTTACTTCACAAACTTTAGTCAAGAATTAAGATTAGTAAGAATCGGAATAAATCCATGAGGATGATTTAAGTCTAATTCAAAAAATTCCACCCTTCTTAGGATTTTAAATTAACAGAGATTCCATCCTTGAACTGTCGATTCTCTGGATTTTTTTGTGAGAATCCAAGGACTTTGCGTACGCGAAATGATTTCAAATGCGGATGAGCACAATGCTGCATAGATTTCACTTGCAATAAAGTGGGTGAATTCAAATAAACTGGAAGGCTTGAGTTCGTCGAGTGCGATAGATCTTTGTAATTGCTCATGTAATAGATTGCGTAATCTTTTTTCGCAATATCAAAAATCCCTATGCCTCCTTGACATTCGAAGGGGCCGTGCAAATCAACTTCAATGGTAAATCTTCCCTTTGGTAATAGAATTTTGTTTGGGTGTAATCTCATCTGAAAAAATGAACGTCGAGTTTTTGGAAAAGTGTCTTTTTCTTTTGGGATAGCCAGGACATTAAAGGGGCCTGGTTCTTGCGCGTAGTCACTTTTTACTTCTTTATAATTATTCACTGAAAAGAACTTGTAATCTAAGGATTCTAGAATATCTAATGAATTACCATCTTTGGGTAACTGTGGAAGTTGGCACTCTAGAATAATAATTGGTCTATCACGCTTAATTAGTTTTAATCCACCAAGTAAGGCTTGACTTTCGGAACCTTCAATATCCAATTTTATTAAGCTAACTTTCGGCAAATCAAGATCGTCAAGAGCTACGGTACCAACTTTGATTGTAGTTCTGGTTTCGTCTTTCCAAACTACCGATGAACTTGAACCATAAATGGACTCATCACAAAACAATTCTAGAACTTGTCCACTGGTGCCCCACACTGCTTTTTGAATCAATTGAAGATTCTTATGGGGAGATTTACCCGTCTCTTCTTTCCAGGCTTGCAAAAGGTTGGGATTCGCCTCAAAACAAATAACATTGCCTTCCTTGCCGACTAACTCGGAAAGATTCTGTGCTACCCCCCCAATGTTGCTTCCAAGGTCTAAAACTAAATCTCCTCGAGAAATGTAATTACTTGCCGCAAGAACAACTGCTTTTTCCCATAAGTTCATTTCATGACTGTATCATTTACCCTTTGAGGATACTTCCAAATTGAAATCACTTCTAAACTGATATTTAGCTTACAGGGTTATTCCCTCAACAATGAACTGGCCAAATGGAATTGAGCTTGTCCACCCAGGTGACACCGCGTTCAATACGTGTGTTGAATTTCCTAATTTTCTGACTAAGAAATCTTGTTCGAGTTTTCCAGTTGGCAAATGCACTAACTGAGCTCGAATTCCTGGTGGCTTGCGATGCCAATCTCGCACCTTCATGGCACTCGGAACTAACTCAGTTGATTCCTTTACCAATAATTTTTGTATTATTTTTGGCCATTCACTCTTTAGGATAGCCCCAAAGTCATGCGAGTCACCCGTAATCAAGGATCTCATTCCCTTTAAAGCTTGTGCAATATCTGATCCAGACCAGCCTTCGGTAAATGAATACTGCTCACGACCGGCAACCGGAATTGCAGTTGGGCCGATCTTTACCTTCCCATCGATGGTTAGCGTAAAGTGGACGCCGAGGAATGGATTGATTGGGTGAGGAACCGGATAGACAAGCCTTTGCAGTGGAAGATTTTTTTCACTTGTCGCACGGTATACACCTATAAATGGCAACATCGCATACTCGATGCCTACGCCAACTAATCTGGAAATTCTGTCGGCTTGAGCACCGGCAGCATTGACTACGTGCATAAAAGTAAACTGCCCACTGGCATCATGAATTTCGCCATTTGATTCGGCTAGGTTAACTTTCGAATCAAAATGAATTTCGCCTCCAAGTGACAAAAATTCATCGCGCATCGCATTCACGATTGATATTGAGTCTGATATTCCTGTATTGGGTGACCACATGAAACGATTGTGTGTGATCGCAAGCGGTTCAAAGTCCTTTAACTTCTCCTCTGGATGAATTTCGAGTTCTACGCCGTTAGCAATTCCGCGCTCAAAAAGAGTGTTGAGTCTTGAATCCTCATCGTCATTTCGTGTGACAACTACTTTGCCAACATCCTTTACTGGGATCGCGTATTTCTTCGCCAGTTTTCTAAGTTCAAAGTTACCGTCGCGGCAAAACTTAGCCTTTAGTGAGTCTGGCGAGTAATAGAACCCTGCGTGAATTACGCCTGAATTACGTCCACTTGCGTGCATGGCGATGTCTTTTTCTTTATCTGCAATCAACACCTTAAGATTTGGGCGACTTTGCAAGAGGGCGATTCCAGTTGATAGGCCAACAACACCGGCTCCGATAATTAGGACATCACATTTCTTCGACATGCGAGAAATATAGTCTTTCAGGAGTCACCAGGGGAGATGTACCTAAACAGTCGCGCTATAGAGTCGTAACCGCTTGAGGGAACAATCTCCTTGGAGTGTTTCAGTTAGGACCTTAAGTCCGGTTGTGGATAGGAATGGTCAACCCATTGAGTTTGTCACAGGGTGGTGGAAAGGTTTGAATATGCAAAATTCAGACTACGAAGAAATAAATTCACATGTGCTTCAAGCCCGCTGGTTTGCCGAGCGATTAGAGAACATGAACGAGGCACTTGCCCAATACTCAGGAGTCTTTATTGGATTTCTTGGTATTGAACTGGTGCTTCTTGGCCAAACACCACAAGAAGACTTTCTACGTAACTCATATTCCAAAAGTATTGCCTTGATTTCAGCTTTCCTAATCATCCTAGCGATAGGACTTTTTTCATCGCTCTATGGTCAAAAAAATTCGAGATGCCCGTATTAAGCGACCTAAGAAATGCTTGGAATAATCCTCGTGAAAACAGAGTAAATGAAACTCTGCAAATACTCATTAGTGAAGATGGACCTGCCGGTAACATAATAAAGAGTTTGTTCGAGGAAAATGAACACTTGCATCGCTATTACAGCTGGGGAATCATCGCTGCAGGAATCAGCCAAATTTCTTTAGTTGTATTTGTGCTTAGTAGGTGGTTCTAATCTAGACGAACAACTCCGTTTGGAGTTACTAGATCAACCGCAACAATTCCGTATTCACCATCATTTGTTGATGGATCAACAAAATCAACTGAAGCACCATTCAAACCATCAAGAATCTCGGTCTTAAACCAAGAATCAGCTAAGTGATCAGTATCTGCGATCGTAATCTTCTCAATTGCAGCTACTGCTTTTCCATCTTGTGATGGGTGATCAGCGGTTAACCATTGGATAAAGAAAGGAAGTTCGCGAGAATCAGTAATCTCATTAACTCCGATTTGCTTCCACTTAAGATCAACACCATCGGGGCGGGTGCGGTGGCCTTCGGTTGCGTTACGTCCAAATTTTTCTTCAACCTTTGAAATGTCTTCCGTTGCAAAAACCCAAGTTAGCCAGCCGCCGCCTTCTTGTGCTTTCTTGCTAACAGCTTTACCCCAAGGGGTTTGTTCTGTTGCTGGGTGATCTAGTGGGCAGACAACTTCGATGTACTGGCCGTTTTGAAGAGGCATTGTGAAGTTGCGAGTGCCAAAGCGTGGGTGGACTCCGCCATCAACAAAGGTGCT
>Ga0164292_10001844_pt1 | contig 17260 bp, 14 predicted proteins | sample GEODES117metaG_FD_111486 | JGI IMG/M metagenome (GOLD analysis project Ga0164292, IMG submission 111486) | Eutrophic lake water microbial communities from Lake Mendota, Wisconsin, USA - GEODES117 metaG | ecosystem: Environmental > Aquatic > Freshwater > Lake | place: USA: Lake Mendota...
AGCGCGGTACGCGTTCGGTGGCGGCCTGCACTGGCGATCTGCGTCATGTCAGTGCGGCATCGAGCGAGGATTTCGCATGCGCCAATCCCCTGCCGCTGCCATGAGCGCGGCCCTGGAGCCGGTGACACCCGCCTCGCAGACCCTGCTCGAGGTGGTCGGCCTGTCGCGTCGCTTCGCGCTCGGTCGGGGCCGCAAAGCCTCGCAGTTGCACGCGGTTGATGACATCAGCCTGCGTCTGCGCCGCGGCGAGTCGGTCGGGCTGGTCGGCGAATCGGGGTGCGGCAAGTCGACGCTGGCGCGGCTGCTGGCGCGCCTGATCGACCCGAGCGAGGGTTCGATCGTCTTCGAGGGTCGCGACATCGCCACCCTGTCGGCGCGCAGTTTCGCGGTGTCGGGCGAGCGGGCCCGCATCCAGCTGGTCTTTCAGGACGCCACCGACAGCCTCGATCCGCGCCAGACCGCGCGCGAGGCGATTGCCGAGCCGCTTGTGCGCCTGCGATTGCCGGGCGATGTCGAGCAGCGCGTGCAGCAGCTCGCACAGGAAGTCGGGCTGCCGCCGGAGCTACTCGGACGCTTGCCGCACCAGTTGTCGGGCGGCCAGCGAGCCCGGGTCGGTATTGCACGCGCGCTCGCGCCTTCGCCTTCGCTGCTGATCCTGGATGAGCCGACAGCGGCCCTCGATGTCTCGGTGCAGGCGGTGGTGCTGCAACTGCTCGCGCGGCTGCGGCGTGACCGTGGACTGACCTATCTCTTTGTGTCGCATGACCTCAATGTCGTGCGCCTGCTGTGCGATCGGGTCCTGGTGATGTATCTCGGGCGCCTGGTCGAGGAGGGGCCATCGCAGCAGCTCTTCGATGCGCCCGCCCACCCCTATACCAGGGCGCTGGTCTCGGCGATTCCGGGACGCGCCGGCGAGCGCATTGAACTGACTGGTGAAGTGCGCAGCCCGATCGACCCCGATCCGAACGCCTGCCGCTTTCATGGCCGATGCCCGGTCGGCACCGATGCCTGCGGCCGCAGCATGCCGCTGCTGCAAGTCGTGACACCCGGGCATCGGGTCGCCTGTCTGCTTGCTCAAGGATCAGTCTGATGTCCTCCAGCCCGCTCAGAACCTCCGAGCCGCCGATGAATGTCAACCTCGCCACAGTGGTCTACGAGCGGGTCAAGCAGGACATCTTCGATTTCCGGCTGCTGCCGGGTGACCGCTTTACCGAAACCGAGATCGCGCTTCGCACCCAGGCCTCACGCACACCGGTTCGCGAGGCGCTCTACCGGCTTGAGCGCGACGGCTATCTCGAGGTGATGTTTCGCGCCGGATGGCGCGTTCGGCCCTTCGATTTCAGGCAGTTCGAAGAGCTCTACGATCTGCGCATCGTGCTCGAGACCACCGCGGTCAGGCGCCTGTGCGAAGCCAGTGAGCGAGTCGCGCTCGATGCGCTCAAGAAGCGCTGGCTGTGTCCGCCCGAAGAGCGCGAGACCGACATGCGCGAGGTGGCGCGCTTTGACGAAGCCTTTCACACGACGCTGGTCGAGGCGGCCGGCAACCGCGAGATGTCGCGGGTCCATGCCGAAGTGACCGAGCGCATCCGCATCATCCGCCGGCTCGATTTCACCAAGCCGCCGCGCATCGATGCCACCTATCAGGAGCACGCCAAGATCCTGCGCGCCGTGGTGCAGCGGCGTGCCGACCCGGCCGAACTGCTGCTGCGCGCGCATATCGAAGCGAGCAAGGCCGAGGTTCGCAAGATCACCTTGCACATGATGCAGGAGGCGCGTGAGCGGGCGCTTGAGTGACGCTGCGATCTGTCCGACGAGCTGTTTGCTTTGCCAGTGCTGTTGTTGCCCCCCGCCCTTTTTCAACCATTGCTTCGATCAAAAAGGAAACCTCATGAACCCGTCCCGCCGTTCCCTGCTTCGTGCCGCCGGTGCTACCGGCATTGTCTCGGCCACCGGCCTGCCGCTTGCGGTGCATGCTCAGGCCCCGATCACCGTTGGTGTCATCTATGTCGGGCCCCGAGATGACTTCGGCTACAACCAGGCGCAGGCCCAGGCCGCAGCGATCCTGAAGAAGATGCCGGGCGTGAAAGTGGTCGAAGAAGAAAAAGTCCCAGAGACGGTCGCGGTTCAGAAGACCATGGAAGCGATGATCAATCAGGACAAGGCCAGTCTGATCTTTGCCACCTCCTTCGGCTACTTCGATCCGCATGTCCTGAAGGTTGCCGAAAAATATCCGAAGGTCCGGTTCGAGCATTGCGGTGGCCTGTGGACCGACGGCAAGCATCCCAAGAACGTCGGGTCGTTTTTCGGCTATATCGACGGCGCGCAGTATGTGGCCGGTGTGGTCGCAGGTCACATGAGCAAGACCAAGAAGCTCGGCTTCGTCGCCGCCAAGCCGATTCCGCAGGTACTGCGCAACATCAATGCCTTCACCATGGGTGCGCGCTCGGTCGATCCCTCGATCACCACACGCGTCATCTTCACCGGCGACTGGTCGATGCCGGTCAAGGAAGCCGAAGCCACCAACAGCCTGATCGATCAGGGGGTCGATGTGGTGACCTGCCACGTCGACGGCCCGAAAGTGGTGGTCGAGACCGCCGAAAAGCGCGGCATCATGTCCTGCGGCTATCACGCCAGTCAGGCGGCGCTTGCGCCCAAGGGCTATCTCACCGGTGCCGAATGGGACTGGTCGACGCCTTACAAGGAACTGGTCGAAGCGGCCCGCAACAACAAGCCGATGATCAACTTCCTGCGCGGCGGCCTGAAAGAAGGCTTCGTGAAGATGTCGCCCTATGGCGCATCGGTATCGGCCGCAGCCAAGACTGCAGGCGATGCGGCGCGTGCTTCGCTGACCAAGGGCGACTTCGTGATCTTCAAGGGCCCGCTCAAGGACAACAAGGGCGGCACCGCGATCGCGGGCGGCACCAAGCTGGAGATGACCAACGTCGAACTCGAGAAGATGAACTATCTGGTCGAGGGCGTCGTGGGCAGCATCCCGGCCTGATCCTCCAGGCGCCTTCCGTGCCCCCCTCAGGCAATCCGATGGATCTCGCTCCCCGCGCGCCGCTGCAGGCGTCTGCCCGCCCGCCGGCGGGCTCGCTCTGGCTGCGAGGCTGGCTGGTACCGGTGGGCTCGGTGCTCGCCGGGCTCTTCGCTTTCGGACTTTTCGTGGCGGCGATCGGGCACAACCCGCTCGTGGTGTTTGCCACGATTGCCGAGGGCGGCTTTGCGAGTTCATTCGCCTGGCAAAACACCCTGTTGCGGGCGGCTCCGCTGATCCTCACCGGGTTGGCGGTGGCCCTGCCTGCGCAGGCCGGTCTGGTGGTCATCGGGGCCGAGGGCGCGCTGGCGTTCGGCGCCCTGGCGGCCTCGGTCGTGGCGGTCCCGATTGCATCCCAGCTCGCCCCGCAGTCGGTGCCGCTGGCCTGGCTGGCAGGCGGGCTCGCCGGCATGGCGGCGGGCGGTGCGTGGTATGCGCTGATCGGTCTGTTTCGTGCGCGCCGCGGGCTCAATGAAACCATCAGCAGTCTGCTGATGTCGTATATCGCGATTGCTGTTTTCAATCATCTGGTCGAAGGGCCGCTGCGCGATGCGGCGAGCCTGAACAAGCCGTCGACCCTGCCGCTGCCGGCGGAGGCGATGATCGGCTCGCTACCCGGTCTGGAGGTTCACTGGGGACTGTTGCTGGGCATCGTGGCCTGCCTGCTTGCGCAGATCGTGATCTCGCGCAGCACCTGGGGCTTTTCATTGCGGGTGGCCGGGGGCAATCCGCGCGCAGCGATGCTGGTCGGACTGCCGGTGGGCACGCTCATCGTGCTGGCCTGTGTGGCCGGTGGTGCATCGGCCGGTCTGGCCGGTGCGATCGAAGTCATGGCGGTGCACGGATCGGCCAACGCCTCGGTGCTGGCAGGCTATGGCACGACCGGCATCCTGGTGTCTTTCATGGCCCGTCATCAGCCGCTTGCGGTCATCCCGGTGGCGGTGCTGATGGGCGGCATTGCCGCGGCCGGCAGCCTGCTGCAGCGTCGCCTCGATCTGCCGGATGCCACCACGATGGTGCTGCAAGGTCTGCTCTTCGTGGCCATCCTGGCCGGCGATGCCTTCAGGCCAAAGGATCAGCGATGAGCGTCGATGCTCTGTTGTCTGTGCTGATCGCGGTGCTCGGGGGCGCGATCAGGGTCTCGACACCCTTCCTCTTTGTCTCGCTCGGCGAGTGCATCACCGAGCGGGCCGGTCGCATCAATCTCGGCCTGGAAGGCACGATGGTGTTCGGTGCGATGTTCGGCTATGCGGTCTCGTATCACAGCGGATCGGCCTGGGTCGGTGTGCTGGCCGCCGGTCTGTCGGGCGTGGTGTTCGGGCTGGTGCACGGCGCGCTGTGCAGTCTGCCGCGGGTCAATGACATTGCGATCGGTGTCGCGCTCATCATTCTGGGCCTGGGGCTGGCCTTCTTTTTCGGCAAGGGCTATATCCAGCCGACTGCACCGCGCCTGCCGTCGCTCGAACTCGGTGCCTGGTCTGATTCGCCGGCGCTGCGTGCCGCGCTGCAGGTCAATGTGCTCTTTCTCATCGGTCTGGTCCTGGCGCTTTGTCTGAGCTGGGCGCTGGCCAATACCCGCTGGGGCTTGCAGCTGCGCACCGTGGGTGATTCGGCTGATGCGGCCCGCGCGCTCGGTCTGTCGATCAACCGCACCCGCATCGTCGCGACCGCGCTCGGCGGGTTTCTGGGTGGCGTGGCCGGTGCCTTCCTGTCGCTCTATTACCCGGGCAGCTGGAACGAGGGGCTGTCGAGCGGGCAGGGCGTGATGGCGGTGGCACTCGTGATCTTTGCGCGCTGGCGTCCGATGGGTTGCGTGCGCGCGGCACTGATCTTCGGCGGTGCGAGTTCGATCGGCCCCGCCCTGCAGGCGGTCGGCATCCAGGCGGGCTACCACCTCTGGAACGCCGCGCCCTATGTGCTGACGCTGGCAATCATGCTGGCCAGCACCTCGCGGGCGCGCGCCTCGATCGGTGCGCCGGGCGAACTTGCCATGACGCGTTGAAGTCTGGTTGAACCACGAGCGAAAAGGAGGGCTGTCATGTCAGGACTGGGCGGTTTGAACAAATCCCCGAACGGGGTGGTGATGGGGCTGGTGCAGCTGCAGCTGCCGGTGGTGGTAACCCCCGACGATCTGGCACGCCAGACCGCCCGCATTGTCGAGCTGGTCGGCAAGGCCAGGCGCAACCTTGCCGGCATGGATCTGGTGGTGTTCCCCGAATACGCGCTGCATGGCCTGTCGATGGACACCAATCCGGCGATCATGTGCCGCATGGACGGCCCCGAGGTGGCGGCCTTTCGCCGCGCCTGCATCGAGCATCGCATCTGGGGCTGCTTCTCGATCATGGAGTTCAACCCCGAGGGCAATCCCTACAACGTTGGTCTGATCATCGACGACACCGGCGAGTTGCGCCTTTACTACCGCAAGCTGCACCCCTGGGTGCCGGTCGAGCCCTGGGAGCCCGGCAACCTCGGCATTCCGGTGATCGACGGCCCGCGCGGCTGCAAGCTCGCGCTGATCATCTGCCATGACGGCATGTTCCCCGAGATGGCCCGCGAATGCGCCTACAAGGGCGCCGAGATCATGATCCGCACCGCCGGCTATACCGCCCCGATCCGGCATGCCTGGCAGATCACCAACCAGGCCAATGCCTTCCAGAATCTGATGATCACCGCCTCGGTCTGCATGTCGGGGTCGGACGGATCGTTTGATTCGATGGGCGAGGGCATGTTCGTGAATTTCGATGGCGCACCGATCGCCACCGGTGGCGGGCGTCCCGACGAGATTATCGGCGCCGAGCTGCGCCCCGACCTGGTTCGCGAGGCGCGTGCCCAGTGGGGCGTCGAGAACAATCCCTATCAGCTGTGGCACCGCGGTTATGTCGCCGTGCGCGGCGGCGCCCAGGATTGCCCCTATACCTTCATGCGCGACATGGTCGACGGCCGCTATCGCCTGCCCTGGGATGACACCATCGTTCACCGTGACGGTGCCAGCTGCGGCTTTGCGCCGCCTGAGCGCAACTACCACGGTGCCGTACCGGCCGATGCGTCGGGGCTGCCGCTGGGCAAGCGCTGATCACCGATCGACTGACCCCGGTTCGAGCCGATCCCGATCGACGCCACTCGATGCCGCCCGACGCCGCCCGAGACCTTCCGATGGAGACCGCATTGTTGAAAGCCTTCGCCCCGATCCCTGCCGACCCCTATCCCTGGCCCTTTGACGGCGGCTTTTCGCCGGCTGATACGGCGCTGGTCGTGATCGACATGCAGACCGATTTCTGCGGCATCGGCGGTTATGTCGATCGCATGGGCTACGACCTGTCGATGACCCGCGCACCGATCGCGCCAATCGCCAGACTCATCGCCGCCGCCCGCGCCTGCGGCATGCCGGTGATTCATACCCGCGAGGGCCATCGCCCCGACCTGTCGGACCTGCCAGCCAACAAACGCTGGCGCTCGCAGCGCATCGGCGCCGGCATCGGTGATGCCGGGCCGTGCGGGCGCATCCTGGTGCGCGGCGAGCCCGGCTGGGAGATCATCCCCGAGCTCGCGCCCGCACCGGGCGAGGTGATCATCGACAAACCCGGCAAGGGATCGTTCTGCGCCACTGACCTCGAGCTGATCCTGCGCACCCGCGGCATTCGCAATCTGCTGCTTACCGGGATCACCACCGATGTCTGCGTGCACACCACGATGCGCGAGGCCAATGATCGCGGCTTCGAGTGTCTGTTGATCGAGGACTGCACCGGTGCCACCGATCTGGGCAACCATCAGGCGGCGATCAGGATGGTGACCATGCAGGGTGGCGTCTTCGGTGCGATCGGCCAGTCTTCGCAGGTTCTCGCAGCAATCGCCGCATGAAAGCCCCGGCGCTCGAGATCATCGGCCTGACCAAGCGCTTCGGCGATTTCGTTGCGCTCGATGCGGTCAGCCTGTCGGTGCGCCCGGGCACGGTGCATGCCCTGCTGGGCGAAAATGGCGCGGGCAAGAGCACGCTGGTCAAGTGCCTGGTCGGCTTTTCGAAAGCCGATGCCGGCCAGGTGGTGCTCGACGGTCGCGAGCGTTCAATCGACTCGCCGCAGGCCGCCCGCGACCTCGGGCTTGGCATGGTCTATCAGCATTTCACGCTGGTGCCCTCGATGACGATTGCCGAGAATCTCGCGCTCGCCCGCGGCGGTCTGTCGGCGGTGCTCGACTGGCCGGCGCGCATCAAGGAGATGGAGCGCTTTCTGGCCGACATGCCGTTCACCCTGCCGCTGCGTGCGGTGGTCTCGGGGCTGGCCGCCGGCCAGAAACAGAAGGCCGAGATCCTCAAGCAGCTCTATGCCGATAACCGGCTGCTGATTCTGGATGAACCGACCTCGGTGCTCACGCCCGAGGAAGCCGACGAGGTGCTCGGTGCGGTGCGAAAGCTGGCTCACGACGGGCGTCTGACGGTGATCATGATCACCCACAAGTTCCGTGAAGTGGCGGCCTTTGCCGACGATGTGACCGTGTTGCGCCGCGGCCGGCAGGTGGCCAGCGGCCCGGTAGCGTCCTTCGGGCCCGAGCGGCTGGCGCAGGCCATGATCGGGGCACAGCGTGCGCGTGAGCTGCCGGCACGTGGTGAGCCTGTCTTGTCGGGCGAGCCACTGCTGTCGGTCGAGCGTCTGAATGTCGCCAATGACGCCGGGCGGCGGGCGGTACGCGATGTGACCTTTTCGCTTCGCGCCGGGGAAATCCTTGGTGTGGCGGGCGTCTCGGGCAACGGCCAGCGAGAGCTGGTCGAGCTGCTGCTCGGTCAGCGCGACAGGCAGTCCGGCTCGGTACGGATCGGTGGCGAACCCTATCGCGGCAGTCGAGCCGAGATTGCGCGCCATCGGGTCGGCAGCCTGCCAGAAGAGCCGCTGCGCAATGCCTGCGTGCCGACGATGTCGGTGGCCGAAAATCTCGCGCTGCGCGAGTTCGATTCGCTGCCGATGTCGCGAGGCGGATGGCTGAGTCCGCGGCGCATGATCGAGTCGGCGCTGCCGCGAATCGAGGCCTTCGGTGTCCGTACCCGCAGCCCGCAGGCATCGATCGCCACGCTCTCGGGCGGCAATGTGCAGCGCACGGTGCTGGCTCGCGAACTGTCGCGCGGCTGCCGGGTGCTGATCGTCATGAACCCGGTCTTTGGGCTCGATTTCGCAGCTGTCGATGAGATTCACCGCCGCCTGCTTGAGGCGCGTAACCAGGGAGCGGCGATCCTGCTGCTGAGCGAGGATCTCGACGAACTCATCGAACTGTCGGACCGGCTGACGGTGATGTCGGAGGGTGAGCTGGTCTATGAAACCTCGACGCCGTCTGATGACCGCGCCGAAATCGGGCGACGCATGGGGGGTGCGCGCACGCACGATAACGCCCCGGCGCAGGTCTCCGAGGAGCGTCTGGCATGAAAGAGATAAAGAGTTTTTCCGGATCGGCAACCGGTGCTGCCATCACCGTCAGGGCGCAGCCCTTCGACTTTGTTTTTGAACCGGCGCGCACCGCGCTGGTCATGATCGACATGCAGCGCGACTTCGTCGAACGCGGCGGCTTCGGTGAGTCGCTTGGCAACGATGTCAGCCATCTCGAGCGCGTGGTGGCGCCAGCGCGCGCGCTGCTCGACTGGGCACGTGCCAACCGGCTGACGATTGCGCACACCCGCGAGTGCCATCGCCCCGACCTGTCGGATTGCCCGCCTGCCAAGCGGCTGCGCGGCTCGCCGAGCTTGCGCATCGGTGATGTCGGGCCGATGGGGCGCATCCTGATCGACGGTGAGCCTGGCGCCGATTTCGTGCCGCAGCTCGCGCCGCTTGCCGGCGAGATCGAGATCGTCAAGCCGGGCAAGGGGGCCTTCTATGGCACGCGGCTGCAGGCGGTCCTTGAGGCGGGTGGCATCACGCATCTGATCTTCGGTGGCGTCACCACTGAGGTGTGTGTGCAGACCACCATGCGCGAAGCCAACGACCGCGGTTACGAGTGTCTGCTGATCGAAGAGGCCACCGGCAGCTATTTCCCGGAGTTCTATCAGGCCACCCTCGCGATGATCGCTGCGCAGGGCGGCATCGTCGGCTGGACGGCGGGGCTGGCGGCGCTGGTCGACGCGGGTCGCTGATCCGCCATCGGTTTGCACAGTCGCTTCCGGTATCGTTGCTCCTGAGCACGGCGTTCTGAAGCCTGCACAGGAGACATCATGCACATCACCGACCTCTACTTTCGCGGCGTTCGCACGCACCCCAATCGTCTGGCGCTGACCGGCGACGGCGGCGACTACACCTATCTCGAGGCCTGGCGCACGACCCACCGCATTGCACGGCGCCTGAACGAGTCGGGCTTCGGATCGGGTCAGCGCTTTGCGGTGCTCAGCCCCAATTCGACCCGCGCGTTCGTGGCCATGCTCGGTGGCATGCGCTCAGGCATGGCCTGGTGCAATCTGAACATGCGCGCGGCTTTGCCCGACATTCTTCATATCCTTGCGGCCGGCCGTTGTGATGTGCTTTTTTTCGATGCCTCGGCTGCCGGCATGATCGATGAGATCCGGGCGGGCGTACCCAGCCTGGCTCGGTTGGTGTGCATCAACGGCACCGATGCCCGTGCACCCTCGCTCGAAGACTGGCTGGGCGGGATCAGCGACGAGCCGCTCGATCTGCGGGTTGACGAAGACGCGCAGGGCTTTCAGGGCGCCACCGGCGGCACCACCGGCCGCTCCAAGCTCACGGTCGGCACCAACCGGATGGTGCTGACCTCGGTGATGGCCTGGGCAACCTGTCTGCACTACGACGAGCCGCCGGTCAATCTGGCAGTCGCGCCGATCACGCACGCCGGCGGCTTTGTGGCCCTGGGCATGGGCCAGTTTGGTGGCACCACGATCATGATGTCGACGCCCGATGTCGGCGCCATGATCGATCTCATCGGCAAGCATCGGGTCGACACGCTCTTTTTGCCTCCCACGCTCATCTATGTGCTGCTGGCGCACCCACAGACACCGACCGCCGATTTCTCGTCGCTGCGTTATCTGATCGCAGCAGCCTCGCCCTTTGCACCTGAAAAAATCGTCGAAGCGGTGCAGCGGTTCGGGCCGGTGGTGTGTCAGGCCTTCGGTCAGACCGAGTCGGGTTTTCCGACCACCTTCATGTCGCCCGCCGAAATGGCGCAGGCGGCGCGCGATCCGGCGTTTCGTCATCGGCTGCTCTCATGCGGACGACCCACGGTGATCGTCGAGGACATGGGTGTCATGGACGAGAGCGGGCGACTGCTCGGTGCGAATGAAGCCGGCGAAGTGGTGCTGCGCGGACCGACCGTCATGGACGGCTATCTGGATGACGAGGCGGCGAGCGCCGAGATGAGGCAGTTCGGGTGGCATCACACCGGCGACATCGGCAAGTTCGATCAGGACGGCTACTTCTACATCACTGATCGCAAGCGCGATCTGATCATCTCGGGGGGCTTCAATATCTTTCCCTTTGAGGTCGAGAGCGCGCTGATGAAGCATCCCGCGGTGCAGGACTGCGCGGTGATCGGCGTGCCCGACGAGAAATGGGGCGAGGCGGTGAAGGCCTGCGTACAGCTCAAGCCGGGCGCCTCGGTCAGCGCCGAAGCCCTGATTGCCTGGGCCAAGGAAGGGGTCGGTTCGATGAAGGCCCCCAAATCGGTGGACTTCATCGACTCGCTGCCGCGCAGCCCGGTGGGCAAGGTCCTCAAGCGCGATCTGCGCGTGCCTTACTGGGCGGGCAAGACGCGCGGCGTGGGCTGAGCGAAAAGGCCTTGCGGCGCGAGGCCTGATTCGCGGTGCGCAGCGCGGCGTGATGCGTGCTCAGTCGGCTGCTTTGAGCATCGCCCGCAGTGCCGCCTTGTTGATCTTTTCGAGCGTCGATCGCGGCAGTTCTTCGACGATGTACAACTCGCGCGGGCGCTTGAAACCAGCCAGTTCGGTCGCGCAGGCGGCTTCAACTGCCTGCTTCAGGGCGGCGCGCCCGGTTTCATCGGTCGGCGTGCAGCGCAGGAACGCCACCGGCACTTCGTCGAGCATCGGATGGCGCTTGGCCACCACCGCCACTTCGAGCACGCCCGGCACGAGTGCAATCACCCGTTCGATTTCGGAGGCCGCGACGTTTTCGCCGCCGACCTTGAGCATGTCTTTCGATCGGTCGGCGAAGTAGAGCCAGCCGTCTTGCCCGAGCGTGACCCGGTCGCCGGTGATGAACCAGCCCTGTGCGTCGAAAGCGTCGGCTGTGGCCTGCGGATTGTTCAGGTACTCGGCAAAGAGTGACAGACCGCGCACGCCCCGGATCAGGAAGTCTCCGGTTTCGCCCGGCTCGGCGTCGCGCCCGTCAACATCGATGCGAACACTGTATTCCGGCGCGCACAGACCCATCGAAAGCGAGGCATTGGGGAGTTCGACCAGCCCCACCGTGCCATGGGTGATGGTCTCGGTCATGCCCCACCAGCCAAGGGTCTTGACGCGAAAGTGGGCATCCCAGGGCGGCTCGCACACGCCGGTGCCCCACAGCCGATAGCGATGGTCTGGCACCGGCTGGTCCATCAGCGCCTTCGGGATGAAGCCGATCACCGAGGCCCACGTGCAGCCTTCCTCCATCGATACCGGCCAGAAGCGGCTGGCCGAAAAACGCGGATTGACGATCGCGGTGGCGCCCGCCCACATCGTGGCAAGCATCGAGTAGGCCTGCGCATTGGTGTGAAAGAGCGGCAGCGTGACCATGTGGATGTCGTCCGGTCGCAGTGCCTGGTGGCTGGCATTGACGCGGGCACCCCAGAGCGCATTGGCATGGGTCCAGAGCACGCCCTTGGGCCGCGAGGTGGTGCCCGAGGTGTACTGCACGCTGAAGGGTGCGAGCGGATCGTGAGGACGGGCGGGCAGGATCGCCGGATCACCGTCAATCGCATCGAATGCGTCGGCTGCCGACGGGCGTGCCGAACCGGCATCGTCGCCGTTGTCGGTGGTGGTGACCGCCAGCCAGCGCAGTCGTTTGCACGAGGCCGCGACCAACTGCGCAAAGCGCGGCTGCGTGATGCCGGCAACCACCTCGGCATGGTCGGCGAAATAGCTCAACTCATCGGCGCTCGAGCGGGCGTTGGTGGTGACCGCAATCGCGCCCATCCAGGCGCATCCGAACCAGGCGATGATCGCCTCGGGGCAGTTGTCCAGATGCACCAGCACCCGGTCGCCCTCGCGAACTCCGCGGGCATGCAGGCCTGCCGCGAATCGGGCCACGGTGTTTTCGAACTGGGCATAGGTCCAGACCCGGCGTGTGCCATCGAAGGGTCGCCACACCAGATAGGGATGGTCGGCGCGCAGCGTGGCCTGGGCGCCGACCAGTGTGCGGATGTCCTGGCCGGCAAAGGGATTGAAGTGCTGCGACGCAAAGGGGGCGGCGGCAAGGCTCATTCGGTGTCTCCTGTTGGCAGGGTGGTGCGGATCGGCCTTGTCATCGCGGCACGTCAGCCGCGTGGAGCGCAGCATCGATGGCATGCAGGTCTTCATAAGGCGCGGCGGCATCCGGGCCGCAGGCGTCAGGCGCATGGCGATGTGCAAACATCGGTCGACGGATCCAGGCCGCCTGCAGCCCGGCCTTGCGGGCAGCAATCACATCGAGATGCGGGTCATCACCGATATGCAGCACTTCGGTGTGGCCAACCCCGGCAATCCGGCAGGCCTCATGGAACATGCGCGGATCGGGCTTGGCAAAGCCGACTTCATGCGCGCTGATGGCGCCTGCGAAAAAGCGCCCAAGGCCGACGCGATCGAGATCGGCATTGCCGTTGCTGATGGCGACCAGCCGATAGCGCGATGACCAGCGTTCGAGCACCGGCAGGACATCGGCGAAAAACTCGACCCGTTGGCGGGCCGCCAGAAACACCGCATAGGCCTGATCGGCCAGCGCGGTGTCGTCGCCCGCCTGCGCCATTGCCCGGCGCAGCACTTCGTGGCGCAAAAAGCCAAGGTCGTGCGACTGATCGGGATGATCGAGCAGCACCGCCTTGCGCAGGCTCGCCCGCGAATCGGGCGTGAGCGTGCTGCCGGTACGCGGCGCATGGGTCTGCAGCCACTCGGTGAGGGTCTTTTCGGCGGCCATGAGCGTCGGGCCGACAGGCCAGAGCGTGTCGTCGAGGTCGAGGGTGATGGCGCGGGGGAGGGTCAGGGCAGGCATCCCCCGATTCTAGTGCGCCCGGCTTTCGCCCGGCGCCCGCGCCGATTCCGCGATTCGTGTGATCATCGCGCCCGGTTAGGCATTTTCAGGTCCCGGAGCGCAGCTGTTTTGATCACTCTCAAGAATCTCGTCCTGCGCCGCAGCGCCAAGGTCCTGCTCGACAAAGTCTCGGTCACCATCACCCCCGGCGAAAAGGTCGGGCTGGTGGGTCGCAACGGCGTGGGCAAGTCGACGCTCTTCGGTCTGCTCAATGGCAGCCTGCATGAGGACGGTGGCGATTTTTCGTATCCGAAGCAGTGGCGTCTGGCACAGGTCGCACAAGACATGCCCGAAACCGACGAGTCGGCAACCGACTTCGTGGTGGGCGGCGACAGCCGGCTCGCCGAGGTTCGCGCCGATCTTGCTCGGGCCGAGGCGCGATTTGCTGCCGACCCCGATGACGAAGAAGCCGGCATGGCGATTGCTCACGCCTATATCGAGCTGGCCGATGCCGGTGAGCATGATGCGACAGCGCGCGCCCAGGCGCTGATCCTGGGGTTGGGCTTCGGTTCGGACGAGGTCGACAGCCCGGTCAACAGTTTTTCGGGCGGCTGGCGCATGCGGCTGCAACTGGCGCGGGCACTGATGTGCCCGAGCGATCTGCTGCTGCTCGATGAGCCGACCAATCACCTCGACCTTGATGCGCTGGTCTGGCTCGAAGCGTGGCTGAAGTCGTATGCCGGCACCATGATCGTGATCAGCCATGACCGCGAGTTTCTCGATGCGGTGACCGCGGTGACCCTGCATCTGGACAATGCGCAGATCACCCGCTATGGCGGCAACTACAGCAAGTTCGAGGAGTTGCGATCGGAGCAGATGCTGCTGCAGCAGGCCGCCTTTGCCCGCCAGCAGGACAAGATCGCCCATCTGCAGAAGTTCATCGACCGCTTCAAGGCCAAGGCCAGCAAGGCCAAGCAGGCGCAAAGCCGCGTCAAGGCGATCGAGCGCATGGAGAAGGTGGCGCCGATGCTGGCCTCGGCCGACTTCGAGTTCGAGTTCAGGGAACCCGGCCACATTCCGAATCCGATGCTCTCGATCACGGCTGCGAAGTTCGGCTACACCGTTGACGGCGAAGAGCGCGTGATTGTGCGCAATGTCAGCCGCTCGGTGCTCGCGGGTCAGCGCATCGGGATCCTGGGGGCCAACGGACAGGGCAAGTCGACCGTGGTCAAAACCATTGCCCGTGATCTGGCAGCGCTTGGTGGCACGATCACCGAGGGCAAGGGGCTGTCAATCGGTTATTTCGCGCAGCAAGAACTCGATGTGCTGCATCCGCAGGACACCCCGCTCGAGCACATGGTGCGCCTTGCCCGCGAGGTCGGCGCGCAGGCGCGCGAGGCGACCGGGGAGCAGGCGCTGCGCGGATTTCTGGGCAGCTTCAATTTTGGTGCCGACATGATCCGCCAGCCGGTGGGCACGATGAGCGGCGGCGAAAAAGCGCGGCTGGTGCTGGCGATGATGGTCTGGCAGCGCCCGAATCTGCTGCTGCTCGATGAGCCGACCAACCACCTCGATCTGGTCACCCGCGAAGCGCTCGCCATGGCGCTCAACGGTTTCGAAGGCACCTTGATGCTGGTCAGTCATGACCGCGCTTTGCTGCGCAGCGTGTGCGACGAGTTCTGGCTGGTCGGACGCGGTGCGATCTCGCCCTTTGATGGCGATCTTGACGACTACCAGCGCTATCTGCTGGAGGAGTCGAAACGGCTGCGAGAGGAAGCGCGGGCCGGTGCCAGAGCAGGTGCGATCGCCTGAGTGAGACTGGGGCTTGCGTGCGAATCGGCTCCTGCGCTGTGCTGGACTAGTCTGAAGTGATGCATCGCAGGCTTGCCAACGATCGGTCTTTCTGCGCGTTCATCGAAAAATCGTGACGAATATGTCACAAACAGGTTAAGATCACCTCATCAATGATGCGATTTCGATTTGCATGCCGACTGCACACATCCCTTCGAATGAGGCTGAGCGTCTGGCTGCTCTGCGCGCCTATGACATCCTCGATACGCTGCCCGAGAAGGCCTTCGACGATCTGACCCGGATCGCGGGGCATATCTGCCAGACACCGGTCGTGCTGGTGAGCCTGGTCGATGGCCAGCGGCAGTGGTTCAAGTCGCGCATTGGTATGGAAGACACCGAAACCTCCCGGGAAGTGTCGTTCTGTGCCCATGCGATCCTCGATCAGCATCATGTGCTGACCGTGCCCGATGCCACGACCGATCCGCGCTTTGCCGACAATCCGCTGGTCACCGGGGACTTTCATCTGCGCTTTTACGCGGGTGCGCCGCTTGTCTCGTCGACCGGCCATGCGGTGGGGGCGCTGTGCGTGATCGATCATGTCTCGCGTCAGTTCTCGGATGCGCAGCGCGATGCGCTGGAGGTGCTCGGCCGCCAGATCGTGGCGCAGATGGAACTGCGCCGGGACCTGGTCGTCATGCGCCAACAGGTCGAGCAGGAAATCACCGAACGCCGTCGCGCCGAGCTTGAGCGAGAAACAGCCATTGCCGCTGCCAAGGCGCGCGCCGAGTTTCTGGCGGTGATGAGCCATGAACTGCGCACGCCCATGAACGGCGTGATCGGCATGACCGAGCTGATGTTTGCGACCGACCTGAGCGAGGAGCAGCGCGACTATCTCGAGACGATCCAGCTGAGCGGCAATACGCTGCTCGCAGTGATCAACGACATCCTGGACTTTTCGTCGATCGATGCCGGCCGCGTCCGGCTCGAATCGACCCCGCTGGAGCTGCGCCGATGTCTGGACGACGCGATTCAGGTCCTGGCCAGTCAGGCCGCCGGCAAGAGGCTCGGGCTGCGGTGCGAGGTGGACGATGGCGTGCCGCGCTGGGTCATCGGTGACGCCGTCAGGTTGCGTCAGGTGCTGCTCAACCTGATCAGCAATGCGATCAAGTTCACCGATGCCGGTGAGGTGGTGGTGCGGGTCAGTGCCTTGCCACCGCGATCGCTGCGCATCGAGGTGGTCGATTCCGGTATCGGCATCTCGGCCGCAGGGATCACGCGGCTGTTCAGCGCGTTTTCGCAGCTCGACACCTCGAGCACGCGACGCCATGGCGGCACCGGACTCGGGCTGGCGATCAGCAAGCGTCTGGTCGAACTGATGGGCGGCGGGATCAGCGTGCGAAGCCAACCCGGTGTCGGGACCACCTTTACCGTCACACTGCTCGCGCCGACGGCCGATCCACCGGCGGCACTGTTGGTCAGTCAGGCAAGGCCGCCCTCATCCGGTCGGCCTGACGCCACACTGGCCCATCGTTTGCCGGCCACAGTGCTGCTCGCCGAAGACAATCCGACCAATCGGCTGCTCTCGCAGATGGTCCTCGAGCGCATGGGCTATGCGGTTGAGGCGGTGGCAAGTGGCATCGATGTGCTCAATGCCCTGTCGAGGCAGGCTTACGACATTGTCTTCATGGATGTGCACATGCCCGGGATGAACGGCCTGAGTGTCACCCGTGAGATCAGGCGGCGTTTCGACTCACCCGACAGACCCTGGATCATTGCGGTCACGGCCGATGCGCTGCTGTCGGACCGTGACCGGTGTCTGGATGCCGGGATGAACGATTGCATCGAAAAGCCCGCCCGCCTGAACGCCATGCAGGATGCGATCCTGGCCTGGGGCGCGCAGGTGGCTTAGCTGGTCGCTGATTCAGCCCAGCTCAGTTCAGCCCAGTTCGGCCCGAACGATGCGCGCGCCCTCGGCCAGCGCCTTGAGCTTGCCGAAGGCCACCTCACGGGGCAGGTATTTCATGCCACAGTCGGGGGCCGGAATGAGGTTTTCGGCAGGCACATACTTCAGCCCGGCGCGGATGCGTGCGGCCACCGTCTCGGCGGTCTCGATGCGCGGGTCGCCCAGATCAAGTACGCCCAGCATGATCTTTTTTCCGGCCAGATCGCTGAGCACGCCGAGGTCAAGGTGAGGCTGCGCGGCCTCGATCGAAATCTGCTTCGCATGGCTGTCGGCAAGACCCGGCAAGAATGAGTAGCCGCTGGGCTTTTGCCCCGGCACGACCGC
>Ga0164292_10001846_pt1 | contig 17255 bp, 15 predicted proteins | sample GEODES117metaG_FD_111486 | JGI IMG/M metagenome (GOLD analysis project Ga0164292, IMG submission 111486) | Eutrophic lake water microbial communities from Lake Mendota, Wisconsin, USA - GEODES117 metaG | ecosystem: Environmental > Aquatic > Freshwater > Lake | place: USA: Lake Mendota...
ACCGAGGCCGCCGCGGATGCGGCCCACGAAGGCGTTCGCGAACTCGATCAGGCGCGGCATGATATCCGCCTTGATCATGAGCTCCCCCGCCAGCATGAAAAATGGAATCGACATCAGCGGGAACGAGTTGATGGCGTGCAGCATGCGCTGCGGCATCATGTTGGGACCGACATTCGCCATCCACAATCCGACGAGCGAACCGAAGCCAAGTGCGAAGGCGATCGGCATGCCAAGCAGGCCGAAAGCAAAGAAGGCCAGCGTGATGGCGAGGCTCATGACCTTCTCTCCTCAGGGCTAGCTTCTCCATCGAGTCCGCGAAGGACCGGCTCGCCGGTGAGCCAGATCTCGATGGTCCGCAGCGCGCTATGGGCGCTGCCAATGGCAATCGGCACGTAGAAGAGGCCGCCGCTCAGGCCCAGCGTGGGGATCGTCTCGTCCCAATTGTCGATGGCGAGAACTGCCGCTTCGCGCGCTATGAGAAGCAGCATTAGGAAAGACAGGCCCGACATCAGGCGGTAGCAGAGGTCGCGCCCGCGCGGCGACAGCCTGATCAGGATCATTTCCATGACAATGTGCCCGCCATTGCGCAGGGCCAGCGGTATCGCCAGGAACACAGTCCAGACAAAGCACAGGGTCGCGGTCTCGGCTGCCCAGTCGATCGAACTGTTGAGGACATAGCGCATGAAGACCTGGCTCGTGACAATGGCGAGCATCAACGCCATGATGGCGATGATGACCTTCTCGGCCAGCCAGTCGACGGACCGAAGCATAAGGCGGAATACGCGTACGGCAACAAAGCTGTTCAACCGATCGGAGCTTGCGAGGGGCCTCGTGTTCACAGTCAAATCACGCACCCTTTCGGTCGTAGCGATTGTCTCGATCGGGCGATGATGGAAGAGCGGCGCTCGTTCAAGGCGAGTGACCAGCCCCCACTGAATGATCCGGTTGGAATGTTAGTGTATTGACGTCCTCGACGCCAGCACGGGCGGCGGTCTGCTTTCCGACGCTCTGTCAGCCATCAGATCAAATGGGACAAGGCGGGCGTTTCAGCAAGAGAGGCTGTGCTCCATGTGGGTTGAAGGTTATGCTGCCTGCAGTTGGTGCTGCAAGCAGCGATTGGCGATGGTCATGCGCTTGATCCTTTGGCGTTCGGCGAGGATCTCGGCGGCGCATCCGAGGTAGACGTCCGACGTCGTCACGTTGTCGAGGCTCTCGTGGTAATGGGCATGGTTACAGTGGCTGGCGAAGGCTGCGAACTGCCGTTCGAGTTCGCCGGGCAGGTAGTAGTTGTCCAGCGGGATGCGGTTCTTGAGCGTCTGGTGCCAGCGTGCGCTCGATGTTGCCTTGGGTCTGCGGGTGATAGCGCGCACCGCGCACATGGCCCAAGCGCTTCTCGGCGAGCCATTTGGCCAGCGTACTGTCAATGCCAGCGTCCGCACAGAAGGGTGATCTCAGTAGGGAAACGGCGTTGCTTGAACGCGGACATTAGCAAAACGGCTCCATCAAAATGAGCCATTCCCTTAGCCAGATCGAGTTAATGCAAAAGTGCCGAGCAAAGAAAGGCCAGTGCCGATAGCCGACCCGCTGATTGATCCTGCCAACACCGAACAGAAACGAAAGCGCGTCAGCCTGGACCCCTGCAAGGGCCCGGGCTGTTGCGCTTCACCACCCACTCAGCACCAGTGGCCGACTTTTACGCCGCCCCGCTGGCCGGAAATTGCGCCACCATTGACCGTATGATCCATGAGCCCAGCCATCGAAAGAATCTGCGGTGGCGTACTGGTTCAGAGCATATCCTCCCATTCCACCACCTGCACAAGCGTTCGCCCCTCCTGCGATCAAGCAATGAGTTCGAGTGTCAGCGGCTTCAGGCGGAAATTATTGCAGGCGTTGAACAGGATCGGGCAGTTTGAGATAGCCACGATCTGCGGCATCAGCGCCTTCATCAGGATGTAGTCGCCCGGCTTGCCCTTAGGCGCGCGGATTTCCCACTTGCCGTCGGCATCATAGGCCACCGTCATGAAGATGTTGAAGCATACGTCTATGTTGAAATCCCATCTATCCATGCCGTAGCCGGCAACCGCCATTTCGAGGTTAGACTGGCAGTTCGGAGCGCCTTTTCCCTTGTCGCCGTAGCGCGTGACGTTGAGGTGCTCGCTGCAATAGCCGCCGCCGCAATAGTTCTCGCCGGTCAGATCCTCCTCCACATGCCACATCTCCTGCGAGCGGTTGGAGTAAAGCTTGTGCGGGGCGGTCAGCCGCCAGTTGAGATTGATGGCGCGGCTCGAATGCATCGACAGCAATTCGCGCGTGTCGTCGCGGTTGAACGAGATCAGGTCAGCGACCTGCTCGCCCTCCGGCTGGGTGATCTTAAGCCGCTGGCCGGCCTCGATCTCGAACGAGATGTTGCCGGCCGGATCGAGCGTCACCGGGACGCCGGGCATCAGGATGGCGGTTGCCTTGTTCATGGTCTCTCCCCCTTCTTGTCTTTTGCGTCAGGCTTTCATGCCGTCATGCGTGCCAATGTCGCGCCAGATGCGATCGCACAGGTCCCGGAACTCGGGGATCCGGCGCACGCCGCGGAAGTCGCGCGGGCGCGGCAGGTCGACCTTATACTCGCTCTTGATGCGGCCGGGATTGCTCTCCATCACGACGACGCGATCGGACAGGCCCACCGCCTCCTCGATATCGTGCGTGACGAACACGACGGACTTGGCGTCCTGGCTCCAGATGCGCAGCAATTCGCGGCCCATCATCATCTTGGTCATGGCGTCGAGCGCGCCGAATGGCTCGTCCATCAAATAGAGCTGCGGCTGGTAGGCGAGCAGCCGGCCGAGCGCGGCGCGCTGGCGCATGCCGCCCGACAGCGCGTTGGGCCGGTAATGCTGGTAGCCGGACAGGCCCAGCATCGCGAGCAGTTCCTCGATGCGGTGCTGGTGCGCCTCTTTGGGCGTACCGTTGAGTTCGAGCGCGATCGTGATGTTTTCGCCCACGGTCGCCCAAGGGAGCAGCGTATCGCGCTGGAACATGAAGCCCACGCCCGCGGGCGGCTCCTTCACGACGGCGCCGTCAACCAGGATCGTGCCGCTCGTTGCGGGCATCAGGCCCGAGATCAGGCGAAGCAGGGTCGACTTCCCGCAGCCGCTCGGACCGACGATGGCGAGGAATTCGCCATCGGAAATGACGAGGTCGATTCGGTCCAGCACGAGGTTCGGCTTCCCGTCTGGACCGGTGAAGATCTTGGAAGCCTGGCGGACCGAGACCCGCTCCCGGACAGCGGGAGCGGAAGGGGCGCCAGGAGCCGGCGCGTCGCGCGCCGGATCCTGTTCCTGCTGCATGGCGGCTCTCACTGCTTGACCAGCGAAGCGTCGAAGGCTTCGTCGAGCGAGACCGGCGTCAGCGACTTGTCGGTCGCGGTGACGATCTTGTTGAGGTTCTCGAGCGAAGCCGCGCTCACGATGCCGCCGTTCGGCGTGCGCTGCACAGCGCTCTTGGCGACCGCCGCCGCCAGCTCGGGCGAAAAGCTCGGATACATCTTCTGGATGACCGAGACCGCAAACTTTGGATCCTTCTTGAGGTCCTCGATCGCGCGGACCGTCGCCTTGGCGAAGGCTGCGGCATCCTTGGGATTGGCCTTGACCCACGACTGCAGCACCAGTGCACCGAACGAAGCGTAGGGCATGTCGCGATACTCGATGACGACCTTGTAGGCGCCCGGCTTCTGCATGATGTTCTCGATGTCGGTCGTGATCAACATGCCGGCATCGACCTGGCCGGTATCGATCGCGGCGATCATCGGTCCGCCGCCGCCCGTGCCCATGATCTCGAAGTCACGCTCGGGACGGAAGCCTGAGGAGACCATCGAATAGCGCAGCGTGTTGTCGGTCAGACTGCCCGGAGCGGTGATGCCGATACGCTTGCCCTTGAGGCTCTCCAGATTGGTGAAGGGCGAGCTGGCCTTCGCGACGATGGCGTAGGAGTGGAACTCGTCAAGGCCGACGAGGATCTGCGCAGGCATGCGGCGGCCCTTGAGGCGCACGATGTGGTCGGCGGCGCACAGGCACATCTCGATGCCGCCGCTGACGAGCGCCTGGATGGCAGGAGCGCCGCCCCTGAAGTTCGTCATTTCGACTTCGATGCCGGCTTCCTTGTAGTAGCCCTTCTCCTGCGCCGCATAGATCGGCATCAGCGCTTCGTTGAACGATGCCGTTCCGGCTCGAATCTTGGTCTGCGCCTGCGCAGCGCCGGCATGGGCCGACATGGCGATGACTGCGGCGGCGAGGGTCTTGGTCGCGAATGCCAGTTTCATAGTTCCGTTCTCCTCTGTGTCCTGATTCTTGTCGTCACTTAGGCGGGGTGACCCATTTTTCGAGTACGTTGACCGCCTGGTTCATGGCGACGGCGATGATCATCAGCGCCGTCAGTCCGGCGAAGACGCCGGTCGTGTCGAGGCGGCCGCTGGCATGTTCGACATACCAGCCGAGACCGCGGTTGGCGCCGAGCAGTTCGCCCAGCACGGAGCCGATCAGCGCCAGACCCACGCTGATGCGCGCAGCCGCGAACAGCCACGGCAGCATGGCGGGGAATTGGACACGCCGGGCGATATACGCACGCGGCGCACGCATGGAACGCAACAGGTCGATGTGGTCGCGGTCCACTTCGCGCAGGCCCTGGATCGTGTTGAGCAGGAAGATGAACACCACGAACGAGAACGCCATCATCACCTTGGAAAGCAGGCCGATGCCGAACCACAGGATGAACAGCGGTGCGAGCGCGATGCGCGGCAGGCTGTAGAGGCCCATCACATAGGGGTCGAACGCCTCCTTCATGCGGTCGTTGCTGGCGAGCAGGAGCCCGAAGGCGATGCCGACGACGATGCCTAGCGCCATGCCGAGCATAGCCTGCCATATCGTCGCGGTCGCATGCCAGACGAGGTCGCCATTGGCAATTATCTCCAGCAAACGCTGCGCGACGAGAATTGGACTCGAAATCCAGAATTCGTCCACGATTGTATTGGCCAGCACGTGCCAGATCAGCATGGCGCTGACAAACAGCGCTATGCGGTCTACGATCACACGTAGTTTTCCAGAAAAAAAGCCGGGCTTTTCCGTCACTTCGGTTATCATCGGAAACAAACCCTCCTCATCCCGCGTCATTAAGAATTACGATACGTCCCGTGCTCTCTTCTAAGAGCAAGTTCCGGGCCGCAGGCTGTACCGGTCCGAAGCCGCCACCGGTCGGCGTCTGGATGGTGATCGCTTCGCCGGCCTCAATCAGCGTCTGATCGCAGCCGCCAATGGGCTCGATCCTGCCGTCGGCCCGGCGCACGGAATTGCGCCCAACCTCGCCCGGCTCGCCGCCCGCCAGTCCGAAGGGCGCGACCCGGCGATGGGAGGACAGAACCGCACATTCCATCGGCTCGCGGAAGCGGATCGTGCGGCTGGTGCCGTCGCCCGCCTTCCAGCGGCCCTTGCCGCCCGAACCCTGCCGGATGTGGAAATCCTCCAGCACGACGGGGAAGCGGAATTCGAGGATCTCAGGGTCCGTGAGGCGGGAATTCGTCATATGCGTATGGACGCCGCCGACGCCGTCGAAGCCGGGTCCGGCGGGCGAGCCCGAGCAGATCGTCTCGTAATATTGGTAGGTGTCATTGCCGAAGGTCAGGTTGTTCATGGTGCCCTGCGCGGCGGAGAGCACGCCGAGCGCACCGAACAGGCAGTTTGTCACCGCCTGACTGACCTCGACATTGCCGGCAACGACTGCGGCCGGATAGCGCGGCGCGAGCATCGAGCCTTCCGGCACCACGATCCGGATCGGGCGCAGGCAGCCCGCATTGAGCGGGATCTTGCCGTCGACCATGACGCGGAAGACGTAGAGCACGGCGGCCTGCGTCACCGGCGCGGGGGCGTTGAAATTGTCAGGCCGCTGCGCCGAGGTGCCGGTGAAGTCGACTGTCGCCTCGCGCTTGTCGCGGTCGATCGTCACCTTCACGCGGATAAAGCAGCCCTGATCCATCTCCTGCTCGAAGGAGCAGTCCTCGAGCCGATCGATGACGCGGCGCACGCTTTCCGCCGCGTTGTCCTGCACATGGCCCATGTAGGCGGCGACAACGGCCTGCCCGAACTGGGCGATCATCCGGCGAAGTTCCGAGGCGCCGCGCTCGCTCGCCGCGATCTGCGCCTTCAGGTCGTTGACGTTCTGCACGACGTTGCGGACCGGATATCTTGCCCCCGTCAGCAGCGCGACGAGTTCGGCTTCACGGAATCGCCCCTGATCGACCAGCTTGAATGTGTCGATATAGACGCCTTCCTCCTCGATATTGGTCGCGCGCGGCGACATCGAGCCCGGCGCGACGCCACCGATATCGGCGTGGTGTCCGCGCGCCGCGACGTAGAACAGAATGTCGCGCCCAGCATCGTCGAAGACCGGCATCACGACCGTGATGTCGGGCAGGTGCGTGCCGCCATCATAGGGCGCATTGATCGCGAACACGTCGCCCGGCTTCATGTCGCCGCCGCAATTGCGGATGACGCTCTCGACCGACTTGTCCATCGAGCCCAGGTGCACCGGAATGTGCGGAGCATTGGCAACGAGCGCACCCTTCGCGTCGAAGATCGCGCAGGAGAAGTCGAGCCGCTCCTTGATGTTCACGGAATAGGCAGTGTTCTGGAGCGTTACGCCCATCTGTTCGGCAATCGACATGAACAGGTTGTTGAACACCTCGAGCAGCACCGGATCGGCCTTCGTGCCGGCCGCAGCAGCGTGCTGCGCCGCAACCGCGCGATCGAGCACGAGATGGTCCTTGGCGGTGATCGTGCCGCGCCAGCCCGGCTCGATGACGATGGTCTGGTGCGGCTCGATCAGAAGTGCGGGGCCGGCCAGCGTCTGGCCACGCCGGAGTTCGTCACGACGGTAGACGGGCGCCTGCCACCATTCGCCCTGCGAGAAAAAGCGGGTCGTCGTTGCCGGCGTCGCCTCGCCTTTTGTCAGCAGCGCATCCGCCTCGACGATCTCGCTGCCGCCGCCGACGGCTTCGGCCGAGATCGCCTCGATCACCAGCACCTTGGACGGGTCGATGAAGCCGAAGCGCGCGCGGTGCGCCGCCTCGAACGCCGCAACGATCTCGGGCACGGTGCCGAGAGCGACGACAAGCGCCGTATCCGTACCGCCATAGCGCACATGGACGCGCCGGAAGACGTCGATATCGTCCGGCTCCACGCCCTGTTCCAGCAATTCGCCGCTGACGGACACCGCCGCCGCATCGAGCGCAGCCTGGGCAATCGCCAGTCCCGCCGCGTGGAGCGGGGCCTCGACGGTCGCCTGCCGTGTGGCGCGGATGTCGGCGAGCCCCATGCCATAGGCCGAGAGCAGGCCCGACAGCGGGTGGATCAGCACAGAGCGCATGCCGAGCACGTCCGCGACAAGGCAGGCATGCTGGCCCCCCGCGCCGCCGAAGCATTGCAGAGCGTATTTCGTGACGTTGTAGCCGCGCTGGACCGAGATCTTCTTGATGGCGTTCGCCATATTCTCGACGGCGATGCGGATGAAGCCGTCCGCGACCGCCTCGGGCGTGCGCCCGTCTCCAATGCGCGCGGCGAGCGCGGCAAAGGCGTTGCGCACAGTCTCGCGGTCGAGCGGCTGGTCGCGGCCCGGCCCGAAGATCTTCGGGAAGAAGTCCGGCTCGAGCTTGCCGACCATGACGTTGGCATCGGTGACCGCGAGCGGCCCGCCACGCCGGTAGCAGGCGGGGCCGGGATTGGCGCCGGCGGAATCCGGGCCGACGATCATGCGCGCGCCGTCATAATGCAGGATCGAGCCGCCGCCGGCCGCGACCGTATGGATCGCCATCATCGGGGCACGCATGCGCACGCCTGCAACCTCGGTCTCGAACGCGCGTTCGTATTCGCCATCATAGTGCGACACGTCGGTCGAGGTGCCGCCCATGTCGAAGCCGATGACCTTGCCGAAGCCCGCGAGCTTGGCAGTCTCGATGCAGCCGACGACGCCGCCGGCCGGACCGGAAAGGATCGCGTCGCGCCCCTGGAAGCGGCCCGCATCGGTCAATCCGCCCGACGACATCATGAACATGAGGCGCGTGGCCTCACCGGCGGAATCGAGTTCGGTCGCGACCTGGTCGACGTAGCGCCGCAGGATCGGCGACAGGTAAGCGTCGACCACCGTCGTATCGCCGCGCCCGACGAGCTTCATCAGCGGGGAGACCTCGTGGCTGACCGATACCTGCGGAAAGCCGACCTCGCGCGCGATTTGGGCGACCGTCACTTCGTGCTGGGGGTAACGATAGGCATGCATGAACACGATGGCGCAGGCTTCAGCCCCCGCCGCACGCGCCGTCGCCAGATCGTGGCGAACGGCAGCAAGATCCGGCACCGCCTCGACCGTGCCGTCCGCCAACACGCGCTCGACGACCTCGACCACCTGATCGTAGAGATGGTCCGGCTTGATGATCTGGCGCGCGAAGATGTCCGGCCGGTCCTGGTAGCCGATGCGCAGCGCGTCCCGGAACCCTTTTGTCGTGACGAGCACCGTCGGCGCACCCTTGCGTTCCAGCAGGGCATTCGTCGCGACGGTGGTGCCCATCTTCACGGCATCGATGCGGGCGGACGGAATCGGCGCGCCCGGCGCGACGCGCATCAGGTCGCGGATGCCCTGGATCGCCGCGTCGCGATAGGCTTCCGGATTTTCAGAGAGCAGCTTGTGCGCGGCGAGCGTCCCGTCCGGCCGGCGCGCCACGATGTCCGTGAACGTGCCGCCCCGATCGATCCAGAACTGCCACCGTGCCTCGTTCGTCGTCATCATTCACCCATGTTCGCGGCGAGCGCCGCTGTCTTCGTTCCGCAACCGTCCGGCTAGGCGCCCCTGACCACGTCCGCGAAGGGCACGTCGAGCCCGAGAATGCCGACGCGCATCGCGAAGCGGTTCATCTGCGCAATGTCGTCGGGCCGGATTACCTCGTCATAGAAGGGCAGGTCACGCCGGATCAGTTCCGCCGTCATCGCGGCGGGTTCCGCCGGAAACACGCGCTCCGCCACCTTCGTCGCGACCGAAAGATCCGCCTTTAGCGTCTCGTGCACCCGGCGGATCGCGCGCGACACCTTGCCGGGCAGACCGGGATCGGCGGCGATGGCGCGGTCGGTCGCGGCGACCGACGGAAACGTGTAGCCGAAGCCGGCAGCAAACTGCGCGTCGCGGCGTGCATCGACGACAACGTCACCGAAGCCGTTGCGTACCGCCACTTCAGCCGCCATGCCGTTGGCCCAGAACCCGTCGACGCGACGGTCCTGCAATGCCTGCGCGGCGGAGATGCCGAAATTCGCGCCGATGCCCTCGGCACGCGGAACGGGTGCGATCTCGATGCCGTCGCGCTCCGCATCGAGCCCCGCATCCAGCAGCAATCCGCGTAGCCCGTACTGTACCCACGGCGCGCCGCCGATCTTTCGGCCCTTCAGCGCCGCGAGGTCGCCGCGCGCGATGCCGAACTCGCGATGCATCACAAGGAACCAGTACATGCCGCGCGACTGGGCGCAGATCAGCTTGACCCCCTTCCAGTCCGGAAAGGCCGCGAGCGATGAATGCGCTGAGGCGGCGACGAGATCGATCGCGCCGTCACGCATCGCCTCGTTGGTCTTGTTGGGCGGGAACATCAGTTCGAGTTCGACGTTGAGCCCCTCGTCGCGAAAATAGCCCAGCTCGATCGCGGCGATCGCCGGAAAATAGGACGGAGACACCTTGTCCGGGATCGCGAGCTTCACGGGCGCACCTCCTGGTCCTGACCGGCATTGAGGACCTCGAGCGCAGCGTCGACCATGCCCTGATAACCCGTACATCTGCACAGATTGCCGGAGAGCGCCTTGCGCACGGCCGGTTCCGTGATCGGCTCTCCGGCAAGGTCACGCTGCAATTCGATCAGCGTCATCACGATGCCGGGCGTGCAATAGCCGCATTGCAGTCCGTGGTGCTTCGACAGCGCCGCCTGGATCGGGTGGAGCAGATCGGCCTCCGCCACGCCCTCGATCGTTGTGATCGAACGACCGTTCGCCTGCACGGCGAACATCAGGCACGAGCGCGCGGTCTCGCCGTCGACAAGCACGGTGCAAGCACCGCACACGCCATGTTCGCAGCCGATATGGGTACCGGTCAGGCCGAGATGGTGGCGCAGGAAATCCGCCAGATGGGTGCGCGGCTCGGCATCGCCGGTGCGCTCGACGCCGTTGACGGCGATGGTGATCGGGACCGTCTCAGCCATGGCCGGTGCCGCCCGCATGGGCGCGGTCCCGCGCCGACCGTAGTGCACGCAATGTCAGTTGCTTCGCGAGATGCCGCTTGAACGCTTCGTGGGCGTAGAGGTCGCCTTCCGCTTCCAGCTCTGATGCTGCCTCGCCCGCCTGCGCGATTGCCTCGTCGCCCGGGGCGACGCCGGTCAGCACGGCTTCGGCGGCATCGGCGCGCACCGGCGCGGCACCCAGCCCGCCGATGGCGATGGCGCAGCGATCGACGGTGCCGTCCGCTCCCATCGAAAGCAGCGCCACGACGCTCACGATCGAATAGCCTTCGCCTCGCCGCGTCACTTCCTCGAAGGCCCAGCCATGCCCGGCGGGCCAGCACGGAAATGCGATGGCGGCCACGATCTCGCCCGGCCCGATCGCCGTGGCGAGATAGCCGTCCGACCATTGTGCAAAGGGAACCTCGCGCGTGCCTCTGGCGGATTCGAGCACCACGACCGCATCCATCGCGCAGGCGACCACCGGCAATTCCGCCGTCGGGTCCATATGCGCGATGCTGCCGCCGATCGTGCCACGATTGCGCGTCTGCTGATGGCCGACGTGGGACAGAGCATGCGCGAGCAGCGGACAGGCCTCGCGCACCAGCCCCGAGCGCTCGCCATGGCGCTGGCGGGTCATCGCGCCGATCGTGAGACGTCGACCCTCCATGACAATCCCCGCGAGGTCGGCGACGCCATTGAGGTCGATCAGGTTTTCGGGCGCCGCAAGGCGCAGGTTCAGCATCGGCACGAGCGACTGGCCGCCCGCCAGCACGCGCGCATCCTCGAGCTCGGTGAGAAGCTGCAGCGCCTCCATGCGCGTCGACGGCGCGTGATAGTGGAACGGAGCCGGCTTCATGCGGCGGCTCCGTCGCGCGTCGCCTTTGCCATCAGCGCGTGCAGCCGGCCCGGCGTCATCGGCAGTTCGCGCACCACGACGCCGAGCGGCGACAGCGCATCCTCGATAGCCGAAGCGATCACGGCAGATGCCGCGATAGTCCCGCTCTCGCCCGCACCCTTGATCCCGAGCGGGTTCAGCGGCGACGGCGATTCCATGTGATGGATGTCGATACGCGGCACGACGTCGGCGGTAGCGAGCAGGTAATCGGCATAGGTGCAGGTCTGCGGCTGGCCCTGCGCGTCCACGCTCATCCATTCGAACAGCGCGCTGGAAATGCCGTGCACCACGCCGCCGAGCACCTGCCCGTCGACCATCATGGGATTGATCAGCCGGCCACAATCGTGAACCACGGTATAGCGCTCGACGATGATAGAGCAGGTCGCGGGATCGATCTCGATTTCAGCCACATGCGTGCCGTTGCAATAGGCCATGCCTTTGGGCTGGAAATCGACGGCCGCTGCAAGCCCGGGCGTGGCGCCCTTCGGCAGTGCCATGCCGGGCAGGCCTGCGAGTGAGCCCGCGATCTGACCGAAGCTCATGCCCATTTCGGGCGCACCCTTCAGGCTGACGCGACCGTTCATCAGCTCGAGATCGCTTTCGTCGATCTCGAGCGCGTTCGAGGCGATGGCGAGAATCTTGGCGCGCACCTGCATCGCGGCCTGATGGACGGCATTGCCCGCCGTGACGGCCTGACGGCTCGCGAAGGCACCGAGCCCGAGCGGGCTCGCCGCGGTGTCGCCCGCAATGACCGAAATCTGGGATGCCTCGAGCCCGAGCGACGCAGCGACGAGCTGCGCCAGCATCGTCGCCGTGCCCTGCCCTTGCGCGGTCGCACCGGTCGTGACGACGACCTTCCCGGACGGGCCGATGCTGACGGCGGCACTTTCGAACGGCCCGCGTCCCGACCCTTCTACATAGTTTGCAAGCCCGATGCCACGATAGCGGCCCTGGCGCACTGCAGCTGCGCGACGCTCCGCGAATCCTGCCCAGTCCGAAACATCGAGCGCGCGGCGCTGGCATTCGGGATAATCGCCGCTGTCATAGACCATTAGACCGCCATCACGCGTACGCAGCGGGGTCTCGTAGGGCATCTGATCGGCGCGGATCAGGTTGCGGGAGCGGATCTCCTCCCGCGGCAGGCCGAAATGGACTGCCGCACGGTCGAGCAGGCGCTCCATCACGAACGTGCCCTGCGGACGGCCCGCACCGCGCGTCGGCGTGGCTGGCACAAGATTGGTCAGGCAAAGCCGGATATCCAGATCATAAGCCGGCAAGACATATGGTCCGAGCAGGTTGGTGCCCGAGTTCTGCGGCAGCGCCACGCCATAGGGCGTGTAGGCGCCGTGATCGTGGATCAGCGTGCCGCGAATGCCGAGCAGCCTGCCCTGCGCGTCGAACGCGGCCTCGACCGTCCAGAACTGGTTGCGCTCCTGCGCGGTCGCCATGAAGTTCTCGAACCGGTCCTCGATCCACTTGACCGGCCGCCCCAGCAGCATGGAAGCGGCGGCTACCGCCAGCTCCTCCGGATGGAACACAAATTTCGGCCCAAAGCCGCCACCGACATCGGGCGCTATCACGCGTACCTGATGCTCGCCAAGCCCGAGCGAACGCACCAGCACGCGTTTGGCCTGGTGCGGCATCTGCGTGCTGTCCCAGACGGTGAGCATCCGCTCGGCAGTGTCGAAGCGGGCGACGACGCCGCGCGTCTCGATGGAATGACCGCCGCCCTTGTGGAGATGGAATTCCTCCGCAACGACATGCGCCGCATCCGCGAAGGCGCGCCCGATATCGCCATATTGCATGGCCGCGCGGGCAACGAGATTGTCCGGGCAGTCGAGCCGGGCTTTCGGCGCGCCTTCCGCCAGTCCCCCACGCGGATCGACGATCGCAGGCAGCGGCTCGATATCGACCGCGATCAGGCCCAGCGCATCCTCGGCGATGTGGCGGCTGTCGGCGATCACGAGCGCGACCGGCTCGCCCACGTGGCAGACTTCGTCGCGCGCGAGCACGAACGGATCGACATCGAAGCGGATCGCGCCGGCCGGCATGGCGAGCGGGATGCGGTCGCTGGTGAGCACGGCGCGAAGGTCGGCATAGGTGAAGACGCGGTGCACGCCGGGCAGCACCTGCGCTTCCGTGACGTCGATCCTGTTCAGCCGGCCGTGCGCATAGGGGCTGCGCAGGAAGGCCGCGTGCAGCATGCCCGGCAGCGCGACGTCGTCGACGAAGCGGCCCCGGCCGCGCAGCAGCGCGTCGTCCTCGATGCGTTGCACCGAGCGTCCGAGCCCGTTGGACACGGGCGCATCCGTCGCCTCGCCGGCATGCTGCGCCATGCTAGTGCGCGCCCTGCTTTGCGCGCTTGATGGCGTGGTCGAGGCGCTCGTCCGGCGGCGTGATCTCGGTAACGAGATCGCGCAGATGCGTCTTGTTGCCGAGCGGCTCCAGGATCATCTCGCGCGGCTCGAGACGGGCTGTGCAGGCATATTCGACCTTGCCGTCGACCGAGATCATGCACTCCTTGCACGTGTTGGCGCTGATGCAGGAATGCCGGACCGACAGGGTCGGGTCGAGATTGGCGCGCACGTAGCGCAGCCCGTCGAGCACCGACTGGCCGGGCGTGTAGGGCACCTCGTAGCGCGAGGTTTCGTCCTTCTGTCCGGAGACGCCGCGCCGGACGATGAGGGTTGCCGTGACCGACATCATGCCACCTCCCGCACATGCTCGACCTGCACGGGCACGCGACCGATTACGAGCCGCTCTCCATCGAGCGCCACCGTCTGGTGGATGGTCCATTCGTCCTGCATCGTCGGGAAGTCCTCGCGCTGGTGCGCACCGCGGCTTTCCTGCCGGGACAGTGCGGTGCGCGCGACGGTTTCCGCGACCAGCAGCATCGTGCGCAGGTCGAACCAGTCCAGCCGCGCCATATTATAGGGCCCGGGCTCGCCGGGCGGTAGCGCGCCGATTTCCGTGCGCAGGGCCGCGATTTCGGCGATGGCTTCTTCCAGCCCGGCCTTCGTGCGGAACGGGCCGACCTTCACCGCCATGATCTTCTGCAGGCGGTCGATGATGCCAGCCAGATTGTTGCTCGCATCGGGGCTGCCGGCTTCGAGCAGCGCGAGATACGCAGCTGCGGCCAGCGACGCGGATGCGCCTGCGAGCCGGCGCTTCGCGGCAGCCTCGCCCGCGACGCGTCCGAAGACGAGCGCCTCCGTGATGGCGTTGCCCGAAAGCCGGTTGGCGCCATTCGCGCCGGCGACCGCCTCACCCGCGACGAACAGGTTCGCGACGCGGGTCTCGAGCGTGTCGTTCACGCGCACGCCACCCATGTGGTAATGCGCGATCGGCGCGACCTCGACGGGCATCTTGGTCAGGTCGATACCGTTTTCGGCCAGCTTGTCGATCACGGGGCCGAAGGCGGCGCGAAGCTGATCCTCGGGAATGTGCTGGAAGCTGAGATAGGCGCCGCCCGCCGGCGAGCCGCGCCCGGCCTTCACCTCGCTGAGGATGGCATGCGTGGCGCGGTCGCGGGTCACGTTGTAGCGCTCGCCCTCGGCATTACCGTAATCGTTGACGAATTCGCGCATCTCGGCGTTGAGCAGCCGCCCGCCGAGCTTGTAGCGGAACGGGTCCCACATGATCGGATCCATGCCGACGAGACGCGGCGCGAGGTTCCCGATCGGAAAGAACTGCACAAATTCCATGTCCATGAGTTCGGCGCCCGCGCGCAGCGCCAGTGCATGGCCATCGCCGCCCATATTGGCCGACGCGCTGTTGCGCGCGTAAAGCCGCGTAATGCCGCCCGTCGCGATCACGACCGACGCGGCGCGGATCGTCACCGGGCGTCCGTCCGCGACCGAGAAGCCGACCGCGCCCGTGACCGCGCCATCCTTGACGACGAGATCGGTGATGCACAGGTCGCCGACGCGGGTGACGTTCTCCTGCCGCAGCACGCGTGTGCGCAGCGTCTTGGCGAGCGCGGGGCCCGTATTGAGGAAGTCGACATAAACGCAACGCGGGCGGTCGTGCCCCGGCGCCTGCGTGCCGCGGATGCGCCCATCCTCGTGGCGGGCCCAGCCCACCTTCCACTCGTCGAGCCGGCGGATTTCGGTCGGCCCCTGCGCGCACAACAGTGCCGCGAGACTGGCGTCGCACAGGCCACGACCGGCGGCCAGCGTATCGGCATAATGATGCTCGACGGCGTCCGGCGTCTCCTCGCCCAGCGCGACAGCAACCGTCATCTGCGCCATGATCGTCGCACCGCTACGCCCGATCAGGCTGCGGTCGGCGATGAGGACGGACGCACCGCGCTCGCCCGCCGCCAGCGCGGCAGACATGCCGGCGGCACCGGCACCGATCACGAGTACATCTGCGGCAAGTTCAACGACGTTCGATTTCACGCTCCGCCCTTCCCTGTCGCTCGTCAAATGATTCCGGCATCGTGACCGTCTGGAAAGCATCTGCCCTGGAGCAGGCCGCCCTCAAACAATCCGCCGGCAAATTATCAACCATTTATCGATATGATGCACTATGCGTGCCAGTTTAGCGTTCGACAAACGCTTTCTCGATCACATAGGTCCCGGGGGCGGAATGGCTGCCTTCCTCGAATGCATGGGCCTTCAGCCAGTCCACCATGTCCGACAGCATTGCGGGACTTCCGCACAACATGAAGCGATCGACCTGCGGATCAATGGCCGGCATTTCAAGCGCGCCGGGCAAGACGCCGGTTTCGAACGCATTGGTGATGCGCCCGGTATTGCGGAACGCCTCGCGCGTCACGCTCGGATAATAGACGAGCTTGTCGCGGACATATTCCCCGATGAACTCGTCGTTAGGCAGTTCCTCGGTGATAAGTTGGTGATGGGCCAGCTCCGAGCGGTAGCGGCAGCCGTGCACCAGCACGACCTTCTCGAACCGGTCGTACACGTCCGGATCCTTGATGACGCTCATGAAAGGGGCAAGTCCTGTCCCCGTTCCGAGCAGGTAGAGCGTGCGGCCAGGCTTCAGGCTGTCCTGCACGAGCGTCCCGGTCGGCTTGCGCCCGACGAGAATGTTGTCGCCGACCTTCAGGTGCTGGAGGCGCGAGGTCAGCGGGCCGTCCTGCACCTTGATGGAGAGGAACTCGAGCTCCGGCTCGTAGCTCGAACTCGCCATGCTATAGGCGCGCAGCAGCGGACGGCCCTCGACTTCCAGGCCTATCATCGTGAACTGGCCGTTCACGAACCGGAAGCCGGCATTGCGTGTCGTGCGGAAGCTGAACAGCGTGTCTGTCCAGTGATGCACGTCCAGAACGGTCTCAGTGTACAGACTGCTCATCGGCGCTCCAAACAATGCAACGACCGGGAAATGCGCCCCGGCTAAGACGGACCGCAGGGGATGATTACTGATCGACGCGTTCGTACTCGCGATGGATCGACGAAGCGTGCGCCTCGTGGTCGAATCCGTAGACATGCAGAGAGATCGCTTCCTGCGTCTCGTCATTGACCATCTGGTGCAGGTTCGCGCCGTTGGGCATCATGCAGGCGACGTCGCCCTGTACACGCATCTTACCGCCGCTCACCACCGCGCGCCGATCGTCCAGCGCCTGGAACCATATCTCGCGGATCGACCCCTGCAGCATGCCGAAGCAGCACGAGCAATGGTGATCGTGGATGACCGTCTTGGCACCCGCCGCCCACACCAGCGCCCAGACGCTGATGCGTCCGTCACCGAATAGCAAAGTGCGGCCATATCCGCCCGTAACACGATGCAACGGGACGCCGGCGAGCAGATGCGGGGTGCGCACCAGTTCATCGAGAAGCGCTCGGGCGCTGGCCAGATATTCAGTCGCACTCGTCTGGCTCGCCGCGCTCAGGTGCGAAAAGACCCGAACATCTGCAACTGTTTGAAATATCGTCATTTCCCACGCTTCTTCCAATAGAAAATGAAAAGTAGCGTAGTTGCAATAACAGGGTCAAGTCCGGAAAATGCTGGATCAGGGCAATCGCTTGAAGCGGGATGCGATTGAACGAACCCGCTGTCGCGGGAGGGGTGCGCGGTTTGTGACGGGAAGCTCCTGATGGGAAGGTTTGGGTGTTG
>Ga0164292_10001847_pt1 | contig 17255 bp, 17 predicted proteins | sample GEODES117metaG_FD_111486 | JGI IMG/M metagenome (GOLD analysis project Ga0164292, IMG submission 111486) | Eutrophic lake water microbial communities from Lake Mendota, Wisconsin, USA - GEODES117 metaG | ecosystem: Environmental > Aquatic > Freshwater > Lake | place: USA: Lake Mendota...
ACCGCAGCCGCTGGAATCAGGCTGGCACATAGCAGGGGAGCGAAGAATCGGGAAAAAGCGCGTTGAATCATGACTGAGGCTCCGACAGATCGTTGAAAAGGACTGCCGACCTTTTGGGCGACAGTCTAATCAATTTATGCGGAGCCTTTGCTCAGGGCAACTACAGTTGAACCAGCGGTCAGCCGCTTGAACGAACGGTTGAGTGACCGCTGCGCTTGGCCATTGCGCCCCCGTCCTGTCATTGTGCTCCCGTCCTGTCATTGCGAGGAACGAAGCAATCCATCGGCGGTCGCACAAAGACAGCGATTGCCACGGCGCGGCGCGCCTCGCAATGACGGGGTAGGAGTGTCGCTGCCCGTTTCGCAACAACAGCTTGGACTCGCCTCCGCCGTAAAAGGCCGAGGCCTTCCTCGGCGCTTTAGCTCTCGATCTTCATGTCGCGGATGATGGGCCGGAACTGGTCCATCTGGCGCTTGAGGATCTCGTCTTGCGCGGCGGCACTCGAGCCCACCGGCTCGGCGCCGAGTTCGATCAGTCGCTTGGCCACCTCCGGGTGACGCACTGCGGCGGCCGACTCCTTTTGCAGGCGATCGATGATCTCGCGCGGGGTCTTGCCCGGTGCAAAAAGGCCGTTCCAGCCCTCAAGCTCCAGACTGGCAAATCCGAGTTCGCGCACGGTGGGCACGTCGGGCAGGCCGGCCACGCGCTTAGACGCGGTGGTGGCCAGTGCCTTGAGGGTACCGGCGCGGATTTCGGCCAGCGAGGTCGACAGCTGGTCGCCGCCGACCTGGATGCGCCCGGCCAGCAGTTCCTGCTTCAGGGGCGCTGCGCCCTTAAAAGGAACGTGCTGCATATCGACGCCGGCCGCCTTCTTGAAAGCCTCGCCCTGCACATGCATGGCCGAGCCAGGACCGGTGGAGCCATAGTTGTAGGCCAACTGCTTTTGCGTGCGCAGCAACTGCCCGAGGTCGCGCAGGTCCTTGGCCGGCACGCTTGGGTTGGCGGTCCACATGAAGGGCACATAGACCGAGATGGAGACGCCTGCAAAGTCGGTGTCCACATTGAAGGGCGAGCGGCCCGCCAGGGTCTGCGCCACCGTGGTCATGGGAAACGTCAGGTTGTGCATCAGCAGGGTGTGGCCATCGGGCGCGGCCTTGGCCACGGCATCGGCGCCAATCGCGCCGCCCGCGCCACCCCGGTTTTCGATCAGCACCGGCTGGCCCATGGTCTCGCTCATGCGCTGGGCGATCAGGCGGGCCACCACATCGGTGGTGCCGCCGGCCGGAAAGGGCACGACGATGCGGATCGGCTTGGACGGGAAGGACTGCGCCCAGGACAGGTGGCTGCCCAGGCCCAGGCTGGCTGCGGTCAGGCCCACAGAAAAGCGGCGGCGGGAAATGCGCATGGGGTCTCCTTGGTGGTTGAACCCAGCCATGTTGCACAAGTCGTGCTGGCTGGGTCAAGGGTGGAAACCTCAGGCCTGGGAGGCCTGGCTCAAGCCGCTGGGCTTTGGCGCCGTGTCTGATGGCGACTGCGCGTCGGTGACAATAAGACAGCCGAAAACAAATCGAGTTCACCATGTACACACCCGAGCACTTTCGCGTACGTGACCCGGCGGCCCTGCACCGCATCATGGCCGACCACCCGCTAGGTGTGCTGGTCACCGCCCAAGGTGGCGCGCTCGATGCCAACCATCTGCCCTTTGAACTCGATCCCGCTGCCGGTCCCCTGGGCACGCTGCGGGCGCATGTGGCGCGCGCCAATCCGCTGTGGCAGCAAGGCGATGGGGATGTGCTGGTGATCTTTCGCGGCAACGAAAGTTACATCTCGCCCAATTGGTATCCGAGCAAGCACGAAACGCATCGGCTGGTGCCGACCTGGAACTACGAGGTCGTGCATGTCCACGGCCGGCTCGTGGTGCGCGACGACGAAAGATACCTGCGCGGCGTGCTCGCACGGCTGACTCGCACGCACGAGGCGCAGGAAGCGCGACCCTGGAAGATGGGCGACTCGCCGGCGTCCTACATCGACACCATGCTGCGTGCGGTGGTCGGCATCGAGATCACCATCACCGCCATTGAAGGCAAATCCAAGCTCAGCCAAAACCGTGAGCCGCGCGATGTGCAGGGCGCCGCCGACGCATTGCGCGGGCGCGGGCAGGCCGATCTGGCGCAGGCGATGCAAGCGCCGCCCACCCGCTTTGGCGATGGATCGGCTTAAACCGTTTCAAGCCTTCGGGAAACACCTCGGGGCGGGGGAAAGCTCGATCCTCCTTGCGGCCGATTCGATCAGCATGGCGGTCCATGCCCGGCGCCAAGAAACTCGCGCCTGCGTGCTCGGGCAGCAGATGATGGCCTTCGCAAGTCATGAGGCTTTGGAGCCATGAACCCTTTGCTTGAAAGCCACCAGACCTTTGGCGCGGTGCTGGAGCGGCTCATGTGTGTCTCGCTGCGGGCCAACGCGCCTGGGGCTGATTGATCATGCTGCAGTGCGTTGCGACCACGCTCCGCCCGGGGCCTCTGTTTCCGCGCCTGCTCGGTGACGTCGGAGGAACCAACGCCCGCTTTGCCTGGCAGCCGCACGCAGGGGCGGCCATCGAGCAGGTCGAGGTCTTGCCTTGTGCGCAATACCCAAGCTTGGCCGATGCGGTGCAGGCCTATCTGGGGTCCAGTCTGCAGGCCAATTTGCAGACCGGGTCGCGTGGCCGACCGGCCTGTGCAGCCATCGGTATCGCCACGCCGGTGCTCGGTGACTGGCTGGCCATGACCAACCACCCGTGGGCGTTTTCGGTGAGCGCTTTGCGCTCGCAACTTGGACTCGAGCGTTTGCTGGTGCTCAACGATTTCACCGCGCTGGCCTTGGCTTTGCCGCACCTGGACGAGCAGGCCAAGCGACCGATCGGGGGTGGCGCGCCCGTCTCGGGAGGCAATATCGGTTTGCTCGGTCCGGGCACGGGCTTGGGCGTTTCGGGTCTGATCCACGCTGCTTCAGCAGGCGTGCTTTTACCGATTGCGGGGGAGGGCGGGCACGTGACGCTGGCCGCGAGCAACGCTTTGGAGTTTGCCGTCCTCGAGACGCTGCAAGCGCGCTACGGCCATGTGTCAGCCGAGCGGGTGCTCTCAGGCGGGGGACTGGTCAACCTGTACGGTGCGCTGGCGCAGCTGCGGGGCCTGCCGATCGAGCACCTGATACCGGCTCAGGTCATGCAGCGGGCTGCAGGCACGCAAGCGGGGGGCGACCGCGATCCGATAGCGGTCGAGGCGCTCGATCTGTTTTGTGGCTTTCTCGGTCAGGTGGCCGGTGACCTGGCTTTGACCTTGGGCGCGCGCGGGGGCGTTTACATTGGAGGCGGCATCGTGCCGCGCATGGGACGGCTTTTTGATCGGTCGCCGTTTCGCGCACGCTTTGAGGCCAAGGGCCGCTACTCGGCTTACCTGCAGTCCATCCCGGTGTGGCTGATCGACAGCCCCGTGCCCGCGGCCTTGCTCGGCGCCGCGCAGGCGCTGTCGTTGCCAGAGTCCATGCTGACCGCGGTTTGAGCCAGGTCGGCGGCCTCAAGCCTCCCTCGAGTGCGCCCTCAGTCAGGAAGCTGCGAGAAGACCACCTCCTGCGCCCCCTCCCACAGCACTTTGCGGCCGATCTCGGGCAGATGCGCCTGGCCTTCACACACGGTCAGGAAGTGGTTGCCAGCGAGCTGGCCGAGCTTGCTCGAAAAGCTGCACGGGCCGTAGGCCATGATGATCTCGGTTTCGCTGTAGCCGCCGGGGTAGAACAAGATGTCTCCGACCGAGGGGTGGCTGGTGTGGTTTTCAAAGCCCACCCCCAGTGACCAGTCGCCCAGGGGCACCCACACGCCTTCTCCGCTCCAGCGCACATGGATGAATTTTTGCTTGTAGGGCAGCAGTTTGAGGAAGGCGGCCACGGTCTGGGGTGCCTGGGGGTGGGCCTGGGCGACCAGACGATGGCCGGCCACGTCGATGGCAATTCGAGGGGTGTGCATAGGATGTGTGGTTTGCGCGGGGCTTAGACCATGGCCATTTCGGATTTGCGCTGGCTCCAGCCCGTCATGCGCCGCTCGATGAAAGACGAGATCGCGTACAGCGAAATGCCCAGCCCTGCCAGGATGAACAGGCCGGCAAACACCATGGGTACATCAAAGTTGCCGCTGGCGATCATCATGACGTTGCCGATGCCGCGGTTGGCGGCCACCGTCTCTGACAGCACGGTGCCCACAAAGGCCAGGGTGATCGCGATCTTGAGAGAGGCAAACAGGTAGGGCAGCGAACGCGGCAAGCCCACGTTCCACAGCAGGTCGCGCTTGCTCGCGCCCAGCACTTTGAGCACGTCTTCGAGCTCGGGTTCGGTCGAGGCCAGCCCGGTGGCCACATTGACCACCACCGGGAAGATGCTGATCACCGCCGAGGTCAGGATGGCCGGGACGGTACCGGCGCCAAACCAGACCACGAAGATGGGCACAACGGCCACCTTGGGAATGCTTGAAAAGCCCACCAGGAGCGGGTAAGCCACGTTGTAGGCCAGCTTTGACGAGCCGATCAGCATGCCCAGCACAATGCCCACGGCCACGCCGATGCCAAAGCCGACGACCGTGGTGTAGAGCGTCTGAGCGGTGTGCGGCCACAGCAGCGGCATCTTGGTGATCAGCACCGTCGCAATTTGACTGGGCTTGGGCAGGATAAGGCTCGAGATGGAGAAGGCCGTACAGACCACCTCCCAGATCAGAAAGAAGCTGATCAGCGCCAGGAGCGTGAGCAGGTTCTGTTGTGCCGATGCGGACAGTTTGCTCATGCGGTGACTCCTTCAGACCGCGCGTGTGCAATGCGCAGCCTCAATTGCTGGACCAGTTCGCTAAATTGGGGCGCGTAGCTCATCTCGACGGTACGAGGCCGCGCAAAGGGCACGGGGCAGTCTTCAATGATGCGCCCTGGGCGCGAAGACATGACGCAGATGCGTGTAGCCAAATAGGCCGACTCGCGCAGGTCGTGGGTGACCAGCAACACCGTCGGCCGGGTCTTGATCCACAGCTCCTGCATGATGGCCCACAGCTCTTCCCGGGTGAATTGATCGAGCGCGCCAAAGGGCTCGTCGAGCAGCAGCAGCTGGGGCTCATGGATCAGGGCGCGGCACAAGGAAGCGCGCTGCAGCATGCCGCCTGAGAGCTGCCAGGGGCGCTTGTCGGCAAAGCCTTTGAGTCCCACCTGGGCCAGAAGGGCATCGGCACGATCGGCAAACTCGCCCTTTTTCTTGCGGGCATAGTCCTGGCGGTAAGGCTCGACGATCTTGAGCGGAATCATGATGTTCTCGCGTATCGTCAGCCACGGCAGCATGGTGGGGTTCTGGAACGCCAGGCCCAGGCGGATGCCTGACGCAAAGGCATCGCGCTGGCCCGCTGCGCCCACCTCGCGGCCGCCCACCACCACGGCGCCGGCGCTGGGCCGCAGCAGCCCGGCAACGAGCTTGAGGATGGTCGATTTGCCGCAGCCGCTGGGCCCCACCAGGGCCACAAAGTCGCCCTGCGCAATGCTCAGGTCGGTGCTCTCCAGCGCCACGGTGCCATTGGCATATTGCAGGCGTACGCCCGAGAGCTCGATCAGGGTCGGGTTCATGTCTTACTCCCTGCTTGCGGGGCCTTGACGATGGCTCGGCTGTAGTGCTCCATATTGCGCGGCGCAGGCGGGGGCATTTTCTGGATCGGCTTGATGTTGCGGCCCCAGCCGGCGGCATCGCTGACCAGCTGGCCTTCGCGCATGACAAAGCGGCCGCGCAGCAGGGTATGGATCGGGTAGCCTTGGACGCTGCGGCCATGCCAGGGCGAGATCTTGCTGATGCTTTGCAGCCGGCCTTGCGATAACGTTCCGGTGCGGCCCATGTCCACGAAGGCGATATCGGCATGGGCGCCAACGGCGATCACCCCCTTGGTGCCGTACAGACCCCAGGCCTTGGCCGGATTGACCGAGCTCCATTTCACGTAGTCCATCAGGCTGGCACGGCCCTTGTTGATTTCGGTCAGCATCAAGGGCATTTGGGTCTCGACGCCCGGGAAGCCACAGTCGCACTCCCAGATGTTGGCCCGAGTCTTTTCTTCGGGCGTGTGGGGTGCGTGGTCGGTGGCAATCATGTCGAGCACGCCTTCGACCAGCGCATCCCACAGCGGCTGGTTGTGACGCGGCTCGCGAATCGGTGGGTTCACCCGCATCACGCCGGCCAGCTTGACCATTTGCTCGGTGTTGAGCAGCATGTACTGTGGGCAGGTCTCGGCCGTCACATCCACGCCGCGTGCCTTGGCCTGCCGCAGAAGAAACAGCGAGTCGGCGGCGCTGTGGTGGGCGATGTGCACGCGCGCGCCCGTCCATTCGGCCAGGGTCAGCACGCGGCCGATGGCCTCGATTTCTGCGACCGCCGGCCGCGCGGCCAGGTGAGCCAGCGGATCGGTGCGCCCGGCCGCTTGCAGCTGACCCTGCCGCCGCGCCATGATGGAGGAGTTTTCGGCATGGACGACTGTGCGGATACCCAGCGGCGCCAGGGTTTCAAAGCCCTCGAGCAAGGCGCCATCGGTCGGTGCGGGCAGGTTGCCAAAGGTATTGCCCACAAAGGCCTTGAAGCTGCTCACGCCGGCTTCGAGCAGTTGCTCGAGTCGGTCCACCGTGTCGTCGCCCAGCAGGCCATGGATGCCAAAGTCCACATAGGATGACTCAGCTGCCTTCAGTTTGAGGGCCAGCGCCTCCAGTGTGCCGGTGGGCGGGTTGGTATTGGGCATCTCAAAGACGGTGGTCACGCCGCCGCAGGCGGCAGCCGCAGACCCGGTCTTCCAGGTTTCCTTGTGCGGATAACCCGGATCGCGGAAATGGACATGGCTGTCGATGGCACCAGGCAAGAGGTAAAGGCCATCGGCGCGCATTTCTTGCCGCGCCGGTGGCATGCAGTCGTCGTGTCCGACGGCCACGATCTGCTCGCCCGCTATGGCCACGCTGGCCGGGATGATCTGCTCGGGAGAGACCACTTGTCCCCCGCGAATGACGAGGTCGACTTCTCTGGGCGCGTTTGTCATGAATGTTTCCTTTAGAGCATGGCCCAGCCGCCATCGACCGGCAGGTCGACACCGGTGATCTGGCGCGAGACGTCGCTGGCCAGGAACAGGCAGGCATGGGCGACATCGGTGTCGGTGGAGACCCGGCGCAGGGCGTAGTCGGCGGCATGGCGAGTCATGGCCTCTTCCAGGGTGATGCCCAGTTTTTCGGCCATGTTGGCGCACACCTTTTCGCGAAAGCGCGGACCGTCGACCATGCCGGGGGCTACGCAGTTGACGTTGATGTTGTGTGGGCCGGCCTCCAGCGCAAAGCTTTTGGTGATGCCGCGCAAGCCCCATTTGGATGCCGAATAGGCCATGCGTCCGGCGCGCCCTCGCATGCCGAAGGTGCCGCCCACATTGACCACCTTGCCGTAGCGCTGAGCAATCATGGCCGGCAGCACCGCGTGCATGGTGTTGAAGCACCCCGTCATGTTGAGCTCCACGATCTCCTGGAACTCGGCGTGGCTGGTTTCCCAACCGGTCTTGCCGATCGGGCCGGAGCCACCGGCCACATTGACCAACACGTCAATGCGGCCGTAAGCGGTCAAAGCGGCCTGGGCCATGGCCTCGGTCTGCGCCGGGTCGGTCAGGTCGCAGCGCACCACCTCGGTGGCCACGCCCATGGCCCGGGTCTTGGCGGCCACCTCATCGATGGCGGCGGTATCCCGGCCGGTCAGCACCAGTTTGGCGCCTTCCTGGGCAAAGGCCAGCGAGATGGCCTGGCCCATGCCCTTGGCCGGGCCGGTGATGACGGCCACTTTGTTTGTCAGTTCAAGCTTCATGATGGTTCGCGATCCATGGGCTCAAAACTTGGAGGCGCGCTCAGCGCGTGCCGGCAGGAAGGAGCGGTCAAAGATCTCGTTGTTGGCCGGTGTGCGTGGCAACTGGGCCGACTCCACCACGATGGCAATGGCGCGCCTGAGTCGGTTGTCGTCCACATCGCCTAGCCCGATGCGGGCGATTTCGGGGTGACTCATCTCTTGGTTGATCGTGGCGAGCAAGCGCTCCTTCTCGACAGCGCGGTTAAGCAGAGGCTCGCGCTTCATGACGGCGTCCATGCCGGCCTCTGGATTGGCGATGACCTCGTTAATGGCACGGTTGAGCGCCTTGAGGAAGCCGCGCACTGCGGCCGGGTTCTCGCGCGCAAAACTGCGCGAGAACATCACGGTGTTGGAGTACAGGTCCATGCCGTGGTCGACGTACTTGATAAAGCGCAGTTGCTTGTCAGGGTCGACGCCGGTGAGCTTGGCACTGAACCAGACCGTGTTGATAAAGCCAAAGGCTGCATCGACCTGGCCACGCATCAGCATTTGCTCGCGCAGGTTGGGTGCCATATTGGTGACGTTGATTTTGCTGGCGTCGATCTTGGCGGCCTTGGCGAAGGCGGGAAAGAGCTTGAGGGCGCCGTCGTTGGCCGGCCCGCCGATGGTCTTGCCCTCCAGATCCTTGGGCGATCGGATCGGGCTGTCGGCGCGCACCACGATGGTGAAGGGCGGCGTGTTGTAGAGCATGGAGACCGCGATCGGCGCCTCGGCACCCCGCTTGGCGGCCAGATCGATCAGCGCATTGATGTCGCCAAAGCCGGCGGTGTAGGCGCCCGTGGCTACTTTGCCCACGGGTGCGGCCGAGCCTTCGCCCTGGTCGATTTCAACGTCTAGGCCTTCGGCCTTGAAGTAGCCTCGGTCCTGGGCAATGAAGAACCAGGCTTGCGGGCCCTGGTACTTCCAGTTCAGGACGAACTTGATCTTGGTTTGTGCCAGCGCCGCGGCGGGCACCAGCAGGGCTGACAGGCACAGGGCCAGAAGTCTTTTTTTCATGATGACGATCTCCTATACAAGGTAAAAAACAGGGCAAGGGTTTCAGCGCAGGTGCAAGGGGCCAGCGACCTGCACGCCGGCCTTGAGTACCGACAGTCGCGTCGATTGCTCCAAGATGGCCTGAGGCACGCTGTACGCATCGAGCACCATCAGGTCGGCGGCGCAGCCTGCAGCCAAGCCGTAGTGGGGCAGGCGCAGCATGCGCGCGGCGCGGGTGGTGGCCATAGACCAGAGTTTTTCCAGGCTCGCGTCGTCCAGGCTAAAGGTGAGCTGGGCCAGCAAGAGCAAAGCCTTAAGCGGATCGGCGTCGCCGAAGCGCACGAAAGGGTCACGCAGGTTGTCGGTGCCGCAGGCCACATTGACGCCCGCCTCCATGAGCTCACGCACTCGGGTCAGGCGAACGCGGGTGGGCAGCACGCACACGCTGATGTCGGCCTCCCGGACTCGGTCGATCGTCTGGGCGGCCTGCGCGTCCGATACCTGGGCCAGCGAGGCAATGTGTGAGACCGCCACCCGGCCCTGCCAGCCTTGTGCGATCACTTTTTCGGCCACGTAAGGCAAGGTAAACGCATGCGCCACGTCAGCGTTGTCGAGGTGGTAGTCGACGTCACAGTCGTGCGCGGCGGCCAGGGCAAAGGTGGCGTCGACCTGGGCCTGAGGGTCCGAGGGCCAGAGTGACGCATTGACGTTGCCGCCAATGACCTTGACCCCCCGGCCCAAGGCTTGTTCCACGTAGGAGCCGGCTCCGTCCTCGAGCGTGCCGGGCGTGTCGAACCAGCCCTCTTGCGGAAAGGCAACGAGCTGCACATCGACCTGTGCGGCCATCTCACGGCTGGCCTGCTGCAAGCCCTCGAGTGCGTGAAAGCCGGCTGAGCGGTCGACCTCGCAGTTGCTGCGCACTGAGACCGTGCCGTGCTGCACGCCCATGCGCAGCGCTCTGCGACCGCGTTCGGCCACATCGGCGCGGGTAAAGCCCGCCTTGATGGCCCGCACGGCTCGAATCGCCTCGTCCAGGTTGCGGGCGGCGCCCTGGCTGCGCTGGCTGGTCAGGCACTTGTCGAGGTGCAGGTGGGGGTCCACAAAGCCCGGCGAGACCAGGCGGCCTGCGGCGTCCCAGGCAGGGCCCAGGTCGCGGCCGCCGCCGTCGTCTTGCGGCTCGACGCTGACGATGCGTGCGCCGGCAATGCCCACTCGCCACAAGTCGGCACGGCCGGGCAACCGGGCATTGCAGATGAACCAGGGATCGACCATGGGGGGCTCGTCAGGTGTCATGTGTGGCCAGCCCAGCGGCTTACTTGAGAATGCGCTCGGCCTTGGGCGGCAACGCCGCGCGGCTAAATACCTCGCCGACGGCAGGCAGGCGAGACAAGCCGTAGCTTTGCGCGATTTGTGCAATCGCGTTGCTCATGCGCGCGTCTTTGACGTCGCCCAGGCCCAGTTCGGCCGTCTCGGCGGTCAGTACCGAGCTTTTGAGCACGTAGTTCAAGCGGCGCTTTTCGATGTCCTTGTTGATCAGCGGCTCGTTGACCGCCAGGTTGTCGATGCAGGCGTCGATGCGGCTGACGCACTCTTTGAAGGCCGTGTTGAGCGCCTTGACCATGCCGCTGACAGCCTTGGGGTTGTCTTTGAGCAGCTTGCCCGAGACCAAAATGCCGTTGCTGTAGAGGTCCAGGCCGTGGTCGTTGTAGAAGATCCAGCGGATGTCTTTGTCCGGATCGACGTTTTGCGACACCAGGTTCATATAGCTCGTGGCAGAGAACACGGCCGATGCGGCCACCTGGCCCTGCAACATCATTTGTTCTTGCAGGTTGGGCGCCATGTTGATCCAGTTGATCTTCTTTTCGTCCAGGCCGTTTTTCTTGGCCAGGGCCGGGAAGATGGCCAGAGCGGCGCTGCCAGCCGGTGAGCCCAGGGTTTTGCCCTCCAGGTCTTTGAGGGTCTTGATGTCGCTGCTGGCCCGGGTGATCAGCGCAAACGGCGCGCGGTTGTAGACCATGTAGACCATCACCGGTGCTTCGCCGGGCTTGAGCGAGGCGTTTTGGATGATGGCGTTCATGTCGCCGATGCCGGCCTGGTAGGTGCCCGACATGACGCGGGTCACGGCAGCGGCCGAACCGTTGCCCTGGTCGATCTCGACGTCCAGACCTTCAGCCTTGAACAGGCCTTTGTCTTTGGCCCAGTAAATCCAGGCGTGCACGCCTTGAATCTTCCAGTCCAGCGTGAACTTGATCTTGGTCTGCGCCGAAGCGTGGGTGCAGATCGCGCCGAGCAAGGCAGCGGTGGCGCACAGGCCAGCGAGTCGGCGCAGGGAGAAGTTGGGCAATGCAGCGGTCATGGTCGGGCTCCTTTTGGGGTCAGTGAAACAATCAGGTCCTGGGCGCTGGCGACAAAGCCGTGCAGCTTTTCCACCAGAAAATAAATGGCCCGGCTCACATAGCCGGGCGAAGGCGTGGAGCAGGCGTCTTCGAGCAGCACGCAGTCGTAGCCCAGGAAGCCGGCGTCTTGCAGGCTTGAGAAAACGCAGCGGTCGGTGTTGATGCCCGCAAACAGCAAGGTCTGCAGACCTTGCTGGCGCAGCAGGCTGTCGAGTTCGTTGTCGTAAAAGCCGCTGAGGCGGTGCTTGAAGACGATGAGGTCTTGGGGCGCAACCGTCAGCTCATCGACGACCTGCGCACCCCAGTGACCCGGCACCAAGCTTGGGCCTCGGTCCAGTGGGGAATGCTCGGCGTACCCGACCGCGCCAAGTTGCCCGTGGGCATCAACCTTGGCTTTAAAGCGCACGGCTGCGGGCAGGTTCAGGGCATCGGGCCGCACGCCCCAGTTGAGCCAGATCACTTGGGCGCCGGCGGCGCGCCACAGGGGCAACAGGCGGTTGAGGATGGCAATCGGCTTGCGGGTGGCCCGCATGCTCACGCCCTTTTGACCGAACCAGCCCTGCGGGTGGCAAAAGTCGTTTTGCATGTCCACCACGATCAGGGCACTGCGGCTCAGATCGATTTCGATGTTCTGCGGCCGCGCGTTGAGCCAGCAAGGCTGCGCCTTGCGTGCAGGACGCAGCAAACTGACCCCCTCTGGCGTGAGCCGCCAAGGGATTTGCCGCTGGGCGCGGCTGGGGCGCGGCGCCTTGCTGGCGCCCCGAACTGGTGCGTCTGGCTCCTGGGTGGGCGCAGGCGGCTTTGCTTTGGTGCGCGGTTCGAGGCGGTGGGCGTTCATGCCGAGCTACACAGCACCCCCAGTGCCAGATACCGTTCTTCGAAGATGCCGAATCACGCTGCTTGCGTTGCCGTCTTGGCATCACTCGTGCTTATCACCAGCCCATGAACCATTTGAGATTCCTGCGCTACGTCGATGAAATCGCCCGCAGCGGCTCCATTCGTGCCGCGGCCGAGCGCTTGCATGTGGCCCCTTCGGCCGTCAACCGGCGCTTGCAGGACATCGAGCAGGAACTTGATGCGCCGATCTTCGAGCGCCTGCCGCGCGGCATGCGTTTGACAGCCGCCGGCGAGTTGTTCATCACCTACGTGCGCTCTCGGCAGGCCGAGCTCGAGCAGGTGCGCTCACGCATCGAGGAGCTCAAAGGCTTGCGCCGCGGCACGGTCAAGCTCATCACCAGCCAGGGACTGGCCCCGAGCTTTGTGCCGCAGGCCATTGCATCGTTTCGCCAGTTGCATCCGCAGGTCGAATTCAAGGTTCAGGTTGGCGACCATGTGCAGGCACTGGGCGCCCTCAGGGCACTGGAGACCGATCTGATCCTGGTGTTCAATCTGGACTCGGAGCACGACTTGCATCCGATCGTGTTCCACGAGCAAAAGCTGCTGGCGGTCATGCACCGCAGCCATCGACTTGCGCAGGGATCGGCCTCGATACGCCTGGCCGACTGCGCCAGCTATCCATTGGCGTTGCCTAACCGGGATACGGCAGGCCGGCAAATGCTAGAGCGCTTCCTGCTGCGCCGCTCGATCGAGTTCAAACCCACGGTCGAGAGCAACAGCTTTGAGTTGCTGCGCGGCTGCCTCTACCACCAAAATGCGCTGACCTTTCAGTTTGAAAGTGGCGCGATGACCGACGGGGGAGAACTGGTCACGCGAGAAATTGAGGACCGCGGCTTCCCCCTGGGGCATATCTTGATGGCCAGACTCGCAAAACGGCAACTGCCGGTGATCGCACACGCTTTTGCCGAGCATGTGTTGTCGCGCTTGGAGCGCCAGACCGATTGAATTGGGCCCATGAAGTGGCCGCACGCCCGTCTTTTTGTGGTCGAATCCCTGGACCCCGAATCGGGGCCCCTGATGCAAAGGAGTTCATGCCATGGGTGACGTGTTGCCGCGCCTCAAGCTCGCTGCCGTGCAAGCCGCCTCGGCCCATCTGGACCGCCAGGCCAGTGTGGCCAAGGCCTGTGACTTGATCGCGCAAGCCGGTGCGCAAGGTGCCGACCTGATTGCTTTTCCCGAGGGTTTTATTCCGGCCCACCCCTGCTGGTTCACCGTGCGACCGGCCACCGACAAGGTCAGCCTGGGTTTGTCCGCGCGCCTGTTCCAAAGCGCGGTGGTCATTCCCAGCGCGGCCACCGACGAGCTGGCCCAGGCCTGCCGGGAGGCCCGAATCACGGCGGTGGTGGGGGTGTGTGAGAAGCGGCCCGACAGCACCGGCACGATGTACAACACCCAGCTGTTCATCGGTCCCCAAGGGCAGCTGCTGGGCAAGCATCAAAAGCTGATGCCGACCCTGGCCGAGAAGCTGGTGCACACCGGCGGCTACGGCGACACGTTGAGCGCTTTTGAGACGGCTTTTGGGCGCATCAGCGGTCTCATCTGCGGGGAAAACGGCAACCCTCTGGCGGCCTACCACCTGCTTTTGCAGTACCCGCTGGTGCATGTGGCCTCGTGGCCTGCCTTTGTGTCACCCACGGTCAGCTTGGGCGACGTAATTCCCACCCTCACCCGGGGCTTGGCGGTGAGCATGGGCTGCTTCGTGGTCAATTCAACCGGCGTGCTCACCCAGGAGGCCATCGACGCTTACCAGGCCGGCGAGCAGGAAGTCGCGTTCATGCAGGCCCTCAAAGGAAAGGGCTATGCCAGCGTGATCGGCCCATCGGGTCAGGTGCTCACCCCGGCACTGGCCGGAGAGGGCCTTGTTTACGCCGAGGTGGACCTCAACGACATTTTGGTGCGCAAGATCGCCATGGATTTTGCTGGCCACTACAACCGCGCCGACGTGTTCGAGTTCAGGGTGCGCACCGAGGTGCCCGCGCATCCGAGCGCACCCTGACAACCACCTGGCCGCTGCGGGGGTGACGCCCGTTGACGGGCGTCACCCGGCCCCGGCGATCAGCCCTGCAGCTTGCTGCCTGGGAAGGCAAACTCCCGCGGGTGCACCACCAGCCACTTGCCGTTTTGGATCTGCTTGACCCGGTTGGAGTCGTCGCCATAGTTGTTCGGCCCGTCAAAGCGAAGCCGACCGACGATGGTGTCGACCCGGTTCTTGCGCAGCCAGTCGGCGATGCGCTTGTCGTCCAGGCTGTTCGTGCCCCTGACACCGGCTTCGAGCACCTGCCAGCCCGCGTAGCAGTTGGCAGCCTGCAGCTCGAAGGCGGTGTCCGGCAGGTTGGCCTTGGCCGCGCGGTCGTTGAAGGTCTTGAACACGTCGGCGTAGGCCGGGTTGCTGGTAAAGGGCGGGTGCTGCTCGAACGTGGTGAAGGACAGCGCGTTGGCGGCCAGCGGCGATTGGGCCATGGGGCCTGGCGTGGGGTAGAGGTGAAAGTGCAGCTTGGGCCGGTAGTCGATCTTGGCCATGGCCTCGAGCAGCTGGATGCTCTCTGGGCCAATGGAGCCGACCCACAGAAAGTCGGGGTTGGTGTCCTTGATGCGCGAGGCAATCGAGCCGAAGTCGCGGTTGCCAAACTCCCACTCAAGCCAGAGCAGCTCGCGCATGCCGCGCTTTTTGAACACTTCGCGTGCACCCTGAGACATAAAGACCACCGAGGGGAACTTGCTGGTCACCAGTGCCACGGTTTGCGGCTTCTGGCCGTTGGCTGCAAAGGCGTCAAGCAGGGTGGTCGGCGAGGTGGTGCCTGGCTCGTGGCCCATGGCATAGGCCGGGAAGTGCATGTCGTACTTGGCCAGCGAGGGGATGCCAAACGAGTTGGTGATGATGAATTTGCTGTAGCGCTGCGCCACGCCCATGGCGGCCAGCGAGGTGGCGGTGGCGTAGGGGCCCATCAGCAAATCGACCTTGTCGACCGTCATCAGCTGCTCGTACTGGGTGCGCGCCAAGTCGGGTCGCGACTGGTCGTCCTTCATGATCCACTCGATCGGGCGGCCCAGCAAGCCGCCGCGCTTGTTGAGGTTCTCAATGAAGATCTCGGCCGAAATCTTGTGAATGATGGCGGTGGCTGCCAGCGGGCCCGTCATCGACATGGTGCTGCCAACCCGGATGGGCTGGCCCTGCGCGCGCACCAGCGAGGGCATGCTGGCCAGGGCCATGGTCGATCCAAGTGCCTTGAGAAAGGGACGCTTTTGCATGACGGACTCCTTTGTGGAATGATTAGGGGGTGAAGATTGCTGAGCCGGATTATTGAAGGGCCGGCTCGCCACGGGATCAGGGCTATCCCGTAGTGAGGGTTATTGTTGGGCCAGGCGCTCGAAAAGCCGTTACATTGGGCGCGCAAAATGACCCTACAGTCTTGTTAGTTTGCCTGTGATGCCGATAAAGGAGAACCCGAAATGAACGCACCGACCGAGAGCGGTCTGAAAAGCCGCTACGACGCCACCGACCTGATCACGCAGGAGGTGCTCAAGCGCTACGAGAGCACACCCGATCCGCGTCTGCGCGAGATCATGCTCTCGCTCATCCGCCACATCCACTCCTTTGCCAAGGAGGTCAAGCTGACCTCGGGCGAATGGCTTTACGCCATGAACCTGCTGGAGGAAACCGGCAAGTGGTGTGGCCCGGGGCGCAATGAGTTCATTATTTTTTCCGACGCCTTGGGCTTGTCGATGCTCACGGTCACGCAGGACTATCCGCGCCCGCCGCACACCACAGAGCCCACCTTGGTCGGGCCGTTTTTGCTGGAGAACGCACCCGAATTTCCGCTCGGCGCCGATATCAGCGCGGGCGCGCAGGGCACGCCCATGTATGCGCAAGGTACCGTGCGCGACGTCGATGGCAAGCCGGTGCCGCATGCCAAGATTGACGTCTGGCATTCGGACGACCGTGGCCTGTATGACGTGCAGCAGGACCTGGAGACCAACGGGCCCTGGGCGCGCGCCTTGCTCACTGCCGATGCCAATGGCCGCTATCACTTCTGGTCGGTCATGCCGGTCGACTACCCGGTGCCGCAAGAGGGCACGGCCATCATCATGCTGAGCAACACCACCGGCCGCAGCTGGCGTCCGGCCCATCTGCATTTCCGTGTGCAGGCGCAGGGCCAAAAGCCCTTGATCACGCATATCTTTGATCGCAATAGCAAGAACCTCGATGCCGATGCGGTCTTCGGTGTGCGGCCCTCCCTGATCGCCGACTTTGTGCACCAAGGCGCCGGCACGGCGCCCGATGGCAAGGTCATGAGCCGCGATTTCTACACGCTCGACTACGACTTCGTGATGGTGCCGGCCTAAGTGCCGCCCCCGCTCAGATGATGGACGCGCTCACGGGCGCGGCCCCATCGAGCTGAAAAGTCACCCGGCTGCCGGCCTGCGGGAACTGGCTCTTGACCAGGCTGCCGGTGGTCACGATGTCGCCGCGGCGCAAGCTCAGGCCACGAGCCGTGAGGTGGTTGGCCAGCCAGGCCAGCGCGGTCAGCGGATGGCCCAGCACATCACTGCCCTTGCCGCGGCCGACTTCTGCGCCGTCGATGCTGGCTACTGCACAGATCTGGTCGAGCCGGCTGAGCTCAGCGCCCTGGATCGGCTCCCCCATGACCAGGCCTGCACTCCAGGCGTTGTCAGCCACCAGAGTCAGTATGTCCTGGCGCAAGCCGCTGTAGTCGGCTCGGCGGTCGTCCACCAACTCGAGCGCCGGCACTGCCTGGGCAATATGCTCGGCAATGTCGTGCCCCCAGGGTTGCGAGCGCGCAGGCAGATCGCCTTTCATGATGAAGGCGATTTCAAACTCCAGCGCCAGACGCCCGTAGTGACAAGCCTGGAGTGTCGCGCCGCTGGACTGAATCTGACAGGCCAGCAGTTGACCGCTGATGCTGCCTTCAAATCCCACCATGGTCTGCATCGCAACGGTGGTCAGCGCGATCTTGTAGCCGGCGGGCCGGGTGGTCAGGTGGGCGCACTTGCGGCGCACCAGCGCTTCTTGGACGGCGTAGGCACTGGCCACATCGCGCAGCGCAGTGGGCACGCTCA
>Ga0164292_10001848_pt1 | contig 17254 bp, 13 predicted proteins | sample GEODES117metaG_FD_111486 | JGI IMG/M metagenome (GOLD analysis project Ga0164292, IMG submission 111486) | Eutrophic lake water microbial communities from Lake Mendota, Wisconsin, USA - GEODES117 metaG | ecosystem: Environmental > Aquatic > Freshwater > Lake | place: USA: Lake Mendota...
CGGCGTCGCCAAACGCGCCGTCTCGCTCCGAGCCCCCGGCAGCGTACGATGCGGCGCCCACATCCCAGCCGGAGCGCGACTCGAGGGCTGGGTCGGCGTGCTCGGGGGCGAGGCCACCGCCGAGGTCCGAGTTTTGACCGACGCAGCACCACCCCACGTGGTGGGAAACTATGTTCTTCGCTCTTCATCCAACGCGAACTCAAAAACCCCCGACCCACAAGGAACCGACTCTGCCGCTTCCGGCTGGATCCCCGTCTCCCTCCCGCTCGGCGACCACGCCACGCTTGGGCAAATTCAGCTCGTCGCCAAGCAAAGCTCCAAAGGCGCGCGCGTCGTGTTTGCCGAGCCGCGTATTGTCACAAGCGCCAGCAGTCGTCCGAGTCCCAACGCGGCCCAGCTCGCGGAGCCGACAGTCTCGCAGGCGTCACCTTCACACACTAGCCCCGCGACTGCGCCTTCGAGTGCCGCGAGTGCATCGCGTCACAACGGGCTCCCCGGCAACGACAGCTCGGCTCACGCGAAAAGCGTTGTTGTCGTGGTGCTAGGCTCGGTCGCGCGCAGCACACTCGCGCTCTACGGCGGAGCGCTACGCACCCCCGAGCTCGACGACGTCGCCGCCTCCGGCACGATCTTTCATGCCCACCGTGCCTCATCGAGCATCGCAAGCAGCGCGTTCACATCGATGCTCACCGGCCTCTTGCCTTTCGAACACCGCGTGCTTGATTCCGAAGCCATCCTTGCGGCGAGCGTGACAACGCTCGGTGAAGCCGCACGTCATGCGGGGATGGCCACCGCGCTGTTCACCGCAAACCCCACAACATCAGCCCCGTACGGCTTCGCGAACGGGTGGGAGACCGTTGGTTTTCGCAACCCCACGGATGACGCGCCATCTACCGCGGTGTTCGATGACGCCGAGCAATGGCTCGATTCTCACAAGGACGATCGATTCGTGCTCGTCGTGCATGCCCGCGGCGGACACCCCCCGTGGGATATCCCGCCACGCGATACCGAGCTCGATCCTCCGGGGTACACCGGCGGACTCGATCCGAAGCACGCGGCCGAGCTCTTCGCGAAGCTGCGCGCATCGTCGAGCTCAGCCGCAAAGCCCCTGTCCGAAGCCGATCGGCGCCGCGCCGTTGCGTTTTACCACCGCGCTATCGCACTTCACGCGGCGGCCGTAGGGCGCCTCAACGCCAAGTTGCGCGAACACGGACGCGACCGCGACACCGCGGTGTTCATCACGTCCGACGTGGCCGCTGACCCGGCCATGCGCATCCCCTTCCTCGACGACGACCGGCTCGACGAATCCCAACTTGCGCTCCCGCTCATCGCACGCGGTCCTGGCTTTGCTCCGGGAGCACGCGTCATCGCCCCCACAAGCAGCGTGCAGATTGCACGCACCGTCCTCGACAGCCTTGGCCTCCCGCCCCTCGAAGCTATGCAAGGCCCCAGCCTTCATACGAGCGCCCCCGAAGACAAAACCAACGCATTTTCATTGCAGATCGCACAATCGACCACACGCTTCTCCGCGCGATGGGCAGACTTCCTGATGGTAGGCGACGCCGACCGCGAAGCCCGGTTCTGCGCGCTTTCGCCCGACACCGACGCAACCCTCACCGCGAGCAACACAGACGCCGCGTGCGCATCCGACGCGCGCCCATCCCATCCGATCGCGGCAGAGATTCTTCAACGCCGCCTTTTCGAAACGCTCGCACGTTCGCGTTCGCGTTCGGGATCGCAGCCCGATGCGAACCGGGGCGGCATGGTTAGCCACGTCACCGCCGATGCGACCACCGCAGCAGCCTTGCGGATCTGGGGCATCTCCGCCGGCATGCGTCCTCACAGCTCGAAGTAACGGCAGGCTCACGGCCCCATTCCCGATAGTCAGCGCTCCACAACAGCGCCTCGCGCCCGCGCTTCGAGAATTCCAGAGCGCATCCCGCGAAAACAAGCGCCCCTCCCCCTTGATCGCAGCACCGCGCACGCCGTTACACCTCCTGCTCATCGAGCAAACGTCAGCGAGGTTTTTTGGCGATGAAAATCCTATTGGTCGACGACAGCAAAACGATGCGCATGATCGTCCAGCGCACGATGCGCCAGGCCGGTCTCGGCGGGCACGACATCACCGAGGCCTCAAGCGCCGTCGAGGCACTCGAAATTTTACGCGCGCAGCCGTTCGATCTCGTTCTCTCCGACTGGAACATGCCGGAGATGACCGGCCTCGAGCTGCTGCAAACCATGCGTTCGAAAGGCATTCGCTCGTCTTTCGGCTTCGTCACATCCGAAGGCACTCAACCCATGCGCGACCAAGCGGCGGAATCGGGCGCGCTTTTTCTGCTGGCCAAACCGTTCACGGTCGAGTCCTTCGAGCAAACGCTGAAGCCAATTCTCCGCTGACGCGACCTCGTTGGCGTGGCCGCACCGGTGCAAAAACCCGCCTCTTGTTGCGACTCCTCGCGACGCGTTGCAAAACGAGCCCCAAGTTCAGCCTCGCCAACGCGTGACTCGCCTCGTTCTCTCGCGCAGCCTCGATTCCGAAGAAACCCGCGCGCCGTCGGGTTCGCGACGCCCCGAAGGGTCACGTATCGCGCCCAGGCGAGGTGCGGTGAGCAGGGCGCTGGCCCGGCGACAACCGCGCCCGAAACACGCGCACCAAGCAAAAAAAAACGGGCTTCGCGATCGTTTGCGAAGCCCGTTTCTTGCGGAGGACGCCTGGCGGCATCTTCTGTGTTAGCCATCACCGCGCTGGGTGACGCACTTTGACCACTTGCTCACTGCGGAGACGGCGCGTCAGTCGCCATTCCGAGTGTGGTCGCGCCGGCGGCCTTTGCGCCATCGAGGGCGAGCACAAGCTTGCCGTAGTTCGCCTTGTCGTCAGCCACGATAAACACCGTCTTGTCGCTGCGGGCGGCGACGCGTGCCTTCAGCGTGTCGACATAAGCTGCGGGGTCGACGGGGTTGCCGTTGATTTGCATCTGCCCATCAATCGCGACGCGCACGACGAGCTGATCGGGGGGGATGTCTTTAACTTCTTCCACCTTCTCGGTGCTCGGCAGCTGCACGGCGAGATCCTTCTCGAGCAGCGGCGTCACGACCATGAAGATGATGAGAAGAACAAGAACAACGTCAACGAGGGGCGTAACGTTGATTTCGCCGTTAGGGGCCGATTGAGGCTTGATGACAACGCCGTGCTTCATTTCTTCTCCTGCACGGCTAGAGCCACACCTCGAGCACCCGCCAAGCGCGCATGCTGCATCACCTTGCGTACATCACCCACGGTGAGGTGATCATCGCCTTTGAGGAGAACCTTCTTGCCGGGTTCGCGGCGCAGTGCCTCCGCGACCTTCGACTCGATGGCATTCTCTTCGACCTGCGTTGACTCGACCCACATTTTGCCATCTTGAGTGACTGAAAGAACAAGAGGGTCGCTCTTCTTCTCTTCATCGACTTTCGACGCCATTGGCAGGTTCACGTCTTTGCCGCGCTGAAGCATGGGCGTGATCACCATGAAGATGATCAGGAGCACGAGCACAACGTCAACGAGGGGCGTGACGTTGATTTCGTTGCGGACGCCCTTTCCTCCGCCGCCGAACGCCATTATTCAGCGCCGTATCCGGCCGCGTGCATGCCATTGGTCGGCATTGGGCGCGGCTCCTGCTTCATGTGCTCGGGCGTAAACTCGCGGGGAATGAGCGGTGACCCAACCGCGCGCGCGATCGTATCGAGCAACTCGTTTGAGGATTCAGCGAGGTCTACGGCGCGGGCATCAACCCACGTTTGGAGCCAGTTGAACGCGATAACCGCCGGGATCGCCACCAGGAGACCGAACGCGGTGGTGATGAGCGCTTCCGCGATACCGGCCGAAACCGTTCCGAGACCGCCCGACCCCGACGAAGCCATCGACTTGAAGGAGTTGACGATACCCATAACGGTTCCGAGAAGACCCACGAACGGCGCCGTCGACGAAACAGTCGCGACGGCCACCTGACCGCGCTTCATCGTCTGGATCTCGCGCTGAGCCTGGCGCTCAAGGGCGCGGCCCACGCTCTCGATGATGTATTCAGAAGGTGCTCCTTCTGCGCGGAAGAGAGCGCGAAGGCCCGCCTCAACAACGCGGCCCAAGTAGCCGCCGGTGTTGCCGACCTTGCGGGCGGCGACGTCACGCAGACGCCCTGCACCCAAAAGCTGCTCGACACTCTGCGCGTAGCGAATCGAGTCATTCTTGGCCTTCATGAAGAACAAGACGCGCTCGATGGTGACGCCGAGGGAGACGAGCGACATGGCGCCCAGCGCGATTACGATGAGTCGCGCAAAGAGGCCCATGTTGGCCCACATTGCACTGAGTGTAAAATCCATGTTCGTTCTTTCGCTCCGTGGTTCGAGGACTTAGTCAGGCAATTGAAGGCGAATCGTGAACGTGTAGTTGACGGACACGGGGCGCCCTTGAAGTGTAACGGGGGTGCCGCGATGACGTGCGAGAGCAGCAAGCACTGCCTCATCCATCATCGGAAGGCCTTTAACGATTCTGCAATTGGTAAGCGAGCCGTCCGTGGTGATGACGCATTTGACGATCATCGTTCCGGCCACACGAGCCTCTCGAGCTTGACGCGTATATTGAATTTCGCCAGGCTGAATCGGCGACGGACGAGTCATACCCTCGCCGAAGGCGATAACGCCCGAGCCGGTTCCGCCGAGCGTCCCGCCGACAACACCGCCCACAACGCCGCCGGCCACGCCGCCAGGAACACCACCCGGAACACCGCCGGGCTCGCCCGCTGGTTCCGCCGGAGGCGACTCTTTGGGCTCAACCTTCGGTTCTTCGCGAGGCACGTCTTTTTTCGGCTCGACGAACGTGTCTTTCTTCGGAACGATCTTTTTCTCCGCCTTCGTTGTTGCCTTCGTCGGCCCACCACCGGGCGGCGGCGGAGGGGGCGGAGGGGGCGGAGCGTAAAAGGTTACCTCGGGGGCTTCATTCTTGAGCGCGTGGGCACCACGTAACGATGCCCAGGTAACCGCTCCGAACGCAGCTACGTGTAACCCACCGGTCAAAAAAGCGCCAAGCCCCCAGCGACGAGGTCCTGAACTATGGCGACTGAGTACAGCGTCGAACATGGCTAGTCCAATCCCCCGAGCGTGGAGGTCAAGAGGTCAGAGAGTTTCACTTCAATGCGGGTAGCACATCTTTTGTGAGAACGCAGGTCAGCAAATCAGGATCGCACTTCGTGGGGAAGTCTGGGCTGATGCCCGACCCCGTAGGACGGCCCGCAGCCGCATCAGGCTCCGCCAAACACTTCGAGTTGTCGGGGGTTCGGTCCCTCTTATGCGCATCACACTTCACGTCCGGGAAGATACACTTTCGAGCGCGCGCTTCCGTGTCGTCGAAGCTCTTGTTGCACTCGACGTAAGGACTAAGGCCCACTACCTTATAGGTGCAAGCAACGCCATTCGCGGTCCGCGTCAGCTCGGCGCTGAATTGAGTACCGAGCGATAGCGCGGTGACGAAAAAGCGCATCTTCGACCACTCATACGTGACACTTCCCGCTTCTTCGGCCCGCCGCTTTCTCTCTATGTTCTCTGGATACGCAGGAAAGTCCTGCCGCGCAGGCCCGTTTCGCTGCGGAAATACCACTTCACAGATGTCGTTAACCGGCTCCGGGGTTCTAAAGTTGCCCAGCTGATACGGCCTGTTCGCCGGCTCCGGATCGGGGGCGATATCAAACCGAGCACCAACAGCCTCCGCTTGCACAGCGAGAAGAGCTACGTTGTAGTCGGGCTTTCCGTCGGTTCCCGGCGGATTATAGGTACCGAAACCGATCTTCTCGCCTTTCAGCTCGGCGCATTCAGGCGGTCCGGAGAGAGGCTTGTACACAGCCATGTAGGGATTGTGCGCAGCAACACACTTCGGAAGCGGCTGCTCACAACCGTAGACGCTCGCGAGCGCGCCAAGTACTACGGCCGCGGACACTGCTGATTTCCGTAAAGTCATAAAATACATAACCATGCCCCTTTAGAAAGTCCCACGCAGGCCAAAGCGAATCTGACGCGGCGTTTGGAAACTGGTCGGGTTGGAGAAGTTCTTGTTAACTTCATTGGCTGAGAGCGGCGCGTTGTTGTCCGATTTTGTCAACTTGCCGAGGTCTGCAATCTTGCCATTGACGATGGGGTTCACGTCGCTCGTCGTGTAAGACTCGTCGCGACCGGTAATCTCCTGGAAGTTCAGAAGATTGAACACGTCGACCGTCGCCGCGATGGTCGCGCCGTTGCCAAGCTTGACGGTATAACCAACGTTCGAGTCGAAATTGAACGTCCACGGCAGACGATTCCCCTCGCCGCGAGCCAGGATGAAGATTTCACTGGGCCCGTAGAGAGGATGGGATCCTAAATAATTGGTGGGTCCGCCCGACTGCGCGCGCGCGGCTGCACCTACCTGGATGTAGGTGCGCTCGCTCGTATCGAACTGGCGAGAGCCGAAGAACTTGAACGCGTGGCGTGAGTCGCCGGGCAGCCATCCACTGCGGTTCACAGTGAGCGACTTCAGGTCGAAGTCCGAATTCGTGAGAGGGTCGAGCTGTCCACTCTCCGGACGGAACAAACCGGCGTAGTTACCCTCGAGGAACGAAAGCGTGTAGCTCGCAAGCGCCTCCCACTTGTCGCTGAAGGTCTTTTGTAAAAAGAACGTAAACGCGTTGTAGACGCGGCGCGGCTTGGGAAAGTCCGTCGTCTTTCCTTCGCCTGGATTTGTGATGAAGTAAGTTTGAGCCTCGTCACGGCTCACGTCTTCGATCACTCGCCCAACGCTTCGATGAGTGAACGAGCTGCCAATGCGTCCGTTGCGAATAATGTCGTATTCGGCACCGAAAACGAACTCATCTGAGAATTGCGGTTTGATATCCGCATCGATTGCAGCCTTCCCGGCACCGGTTACGCCGTACTTTCGATCGGGAGAGTATGCACCTTGCGAAACAATAACATTCGCAGGGTCACCACAAGACCCCTTGAGCTGGTCGAGATCCAAGGGGTTACACGTGGAAGCTCGACGCGAAGAGGTGGTTTGCGGTTCACCGGAACCAGCACGATCAGCAATATTGAGAGGCGCCGTCTGGTAGTATCGGGAAAAGTTACCGTAAAGTTTACCACGCCCTGACTGGCTCGGGTCCCAAACGATACCCGCACGTGGCGAGATCATGTTGGGCAGCACAAGACTGCGCTCACCATCGCCGCCCCACATCAGCTGCGCGTCGTATCGCGCACCAACGTTGAGCGTGAAGAGATCGGCAACCGCCCAGCTGTCCTGCACGAAACCGCCGAAGATGACGGCATGATTCACGTTTCGTAACGAGTCGAGCCGAACGAGCTTGTCGGGGGAAACGAGGAAGGAATAGTTGCGATTATCGGCGAATGTGGCGCCCGAAGGACTTTCTCGAAGAGAGAACCTTCCCGAAAATCCCCGAGTGCTGATGTAGCGAAGGGCCTCTCCCTCAATTCCGAACTTCACAACGTGATGTCCCAAGAATTCACCGAGAAGCGTCAATACCGTGCGGCCGGTCACGCGATCGGATGACTTCAACGACAGCTGCCCTGGGCCTCCGGAGGCGTAGGTCAGCACGGGACACAGCTTGGGATCCGTCGTCCCCGCGGGATCGCACTGACCCAACGCGACAGGCTCGAAGTCGGAGATCGTATGAAGCCCCGGATCGTTACGTCGCCACGCGACGCGAGGTACCGCCGCCAGTCCCGTGGTGTCTCCTGGCCCCCGCCCGTCGTTCGCGAGTGTGTCCTCGTATTGGTGCATCCAGCCGAACGTCGTCTTCAACATCACCTTTTTCGACGGCGTTTGGGCCTCCCAGTCGGCCTGAACACTCGTCGAGTTTGCATTGATCTCGTTGAACAGCGCCGAAGGCGCGCCGGCAAGGTTACCGAGCGGAGCACCTGTCAGGTTGTCGAGCGGGCTACGGTTGCTTCCTCCGGAGGTGGACGGAAGCGTATAAACCGAGAACGAAAATTTGTTGTTTTGTGACGCGGCCCACGAAAGCTTCGCGAAGATCTGAGCCTCTTCGCGCGCCGCCTCGTAGTCTTGTCGTGTGTTGAACAGCTCACCCGAAACGGTGTTAATGATTGACCGACGCAAGTTGTAGGCTGTCCGCGCGAAGACGAAGCCGGTGTAGAACCAGAGCTTGTCTTTGACGATCGGTCCTCCGACCTCGCCGCCGATGTCGGCGATCATGTCGAGCGACCGGTCGGTGAAGATGGTCTGGTTGTCTCGGAAAACGCGTTTGCGCGCGCCTTCGAGACCTCCCGGTGTGATGTTGAACCACCCGCCGCCGTGGAACTCGTTGCTTCCCGATTTGGTCGTCGCGCTGACAATACCGCCGCCGGCTGCGCCGTACTCGGGCATATAGCCGCCCGTGAGAACGTTGACCTCCCGGACGAACTCAACGGAGAGACGCGCACCATTGACGCCGACCGCCGCGTTGTTTCGCGACAATCCGTCGATCGCGTAGTTGTTTACCGGAGAGGTCGTTCCGTTGATGCTCGTACCGTACGCGTCACCGGTGGCCTGCGGAGTCGCCTGGGCCGCAGCCTCGAACGACCGCACGGCTCCACCGGCGCCCGAAGTGGGTCGCACCAGAGGCACGCGGCGCGCGAAGTCGTTAGACACAGACAAGCCGGTGTTGCTTGAGCCGACGTCGACGGTGGGCGCTTGCGCGACAACGACGATTTCTTCCTTGAGCGAGTCGGGGAGCAGCTGCGCATCGACGCGAATGGTGCTGTCAGCGCGCAGCGAGATGCCGCCGCGAGCGTAGGGCTTGAACGACTCTTTATCGAGGCGCAAGGTGTATTCACCGGGCGGGAGGCTCGGCAAACGCCATTGACCTGAGGCATCGGTCACGACGGTTTCTTCGCCTTGAAGGTTCGGCGAGGTAACAGTGACAACGACGTCACCTACAGGAGCCTGTGTCGAAGCATCAATGACGCGGCCTGTGAGGCTCGCGACGCCAATTTGCGCGCGAGCGTCGTTTGCGGCGAACATCACCAACGCAATTACCGATGCGCTGGACCAAAGCCCTAAACGATCAAGTTTCATTCAATTCCCTAGCTGTCGGTTGGCGTGTGGAAAGCGACATAAAGACTCGAACGCTTGGGCTTGTCAAGGTGCGTCAAACGAACTTTCTGCAAATAAAATGCGCCCAAAATGAGACCCATTTGGGGCTTGACTCAGGCACACTGTGGGGCAGCCAACCACACTCACCGCCTTGATGAGTGACGTCATCGCGCATCGAGCGAAGCCTGGGGACTTTGGCTTCGAGCCGCGGTTGAGACCCCAAGAGGGATTGACGCCGCGCGGCGTACTGGCGTAACGCGTGAGCGTCATGAGCGAGAATTCACGTTCCTCCGCGCCGAACGCGCAAAAATCCTCCACCCTGCGACTCATCGCCCTCGGCGCCGCCGTTTTCGCGCTCGCCGCAACCGGCATTGCCGGGATGAACGCATGCGACGACACCGGTCCTTCTCCCAAGGGACGTCACGACAGCGGTGCGCCTGAAACGCCAACTCCTGCGCCTTCGACTCCTACCGCCGATGCAGGCGATGCGGGCAACGAAGTGACCGATGCCGGCAACGAGCCGGCGGACGCCAGCACGCCCAGCGACGCAGGCGACGCCGGAAAGTAAGTTTGCGCTAGGGAGCGAACAAGACGCGCGCACAGAGGGGGTTCGGTGTCGCAACCACCGCTCCCCCTCGCCCGCCGCTGGCGCCTCTAGCTAGGACGCCATGCGTCGCGCGCCTAGAAACCCCACGTGTATTCCGCACGCAGCAACACGGTGGTGAACGACGCGTAGTCTCCGGACGTAAAAAGCAGGTGCTGGCGCGCGGCGACGCCGGTGGCGACCGACGGCGTGACTTGGTAATCGAGGCCGGCTTGCAGCGCCCCGCCCACATGCACGTTCGGCGCGGCAAGGTCGCCACCTGCGAAGACATATGGCCCCACGAGCAGGCCTGCGTATGGAACCCATCGCAGCACGTCGAGCACGTAGGCTGCCCCAACGAGGCCGTGGGCGATGGTGGCGGGCTGCCGACGCGCAGCTCGCGTCTCGTCGTTCGGGGCGAGATACGTGGCGCCCGCATCGACCATTAGGTTGAACTGATCGGTCAGGCCATACGTGTAATACGCACCCAGTCCGCCACCGAGCCGCCACGAGGCCTGGTCGGCGACGGAGAGCGCCGAAAACGACGGTGCAATTCCCACGTGGTGCTGGCGCTCAACAGCGCTTGAAGCGCGCGGTGCGGCAAAAGCCAGCCCAAAAGCTGCGACCACGAAAGCCCACCGGCGCGCGACGCGGCGCCCAGCGCAAAGACTCAGCTCAATACCCATCGAAGCTGCCGGTCACCATACAACGCGAGAGGCCGAGCACCCAGCCGAACAACCAACGAGCGCGCGCTCGCCTGCCCTCGGTGCGGCATTACGGCGCGACAGGGCAATCGGCGCGGCACGTACGCACGGTTTCGCCGAGATTCGGCTCGCACACGCCGTTGCCGTTGCACTTGGGATCGCTTGTGCAAAAGCAGTCGCCGCACGTGCCGCACCACTCGCCGAGATTCGGCTCGCAAATGCCGTTTTTGTTGCACGTGGTTATCGAAGGGCAGTCGGTAAGGCAGTCGGCGCGAGATTCGCCCGGGTCGCACACGCCATCGTGGTTGCAACTCGGTCGCGAGGGGCAATCAGCGCGGCAATTGTCGAACGTTTCGCCGCGGTCGCGCTCGCAAACGCCGTTGCGATTGCACGCCACCACCGATGGGCAACACAACGGGCTCGACCGCGACACAAGCGCGCGGGCGCCCTCGGGCGCTGAGCCATCGGGCGAATCAAGGCAGCCGCGGTCCGTCCACACGCAGTTGTAACGCGACTCGCAAGACCGGCAATCGGTCGCAGCCAAACAGTGAGCGCCGACGATGTCTTCGCTTGCACGAGGGTCAAACGCTTTGCAGTCGCCCGCGTATTGCACCACGGGGGAGCCATTGCAGACCGTCTCGGCAAGCGCACGAAACGACACGCACCGAGAACTGCGTGCGCACCAGAACCCGCCCGAGGAGCCGATGCCGTCAACGCCCGCGCTCGTGCAAGCTTCGCACGTTCGAAGGTCACCCAGCGCTACGCGCGGCTTACTGACCCAGGGAGAAGTCTGGTAGGCCGCGATTTGGGCCTCTATCGCCTCGGCGTTGCCCACGACGTCGGCAAACACGTCATTTTGGCGGGTGGTGTCGAACCCACTGTGAATGCGCACAATCTGGTTTTTCGCATCGATGGTGGGACCGCCGCTGTCGCCAGGGCACAGAACAAAGCTCGCCTGCCCATATGGCACCGTCGCAACGCGCTCAACACGAGGCGAGGTGCCTTGCGTTTGGTCGCAGCGGTTGGTGCACCCGTAGCCAAAAAGTGACACGCTTTCGGTTCGGCTCGGCCGAGTGCGGGCTATCCGCACGGGTTTGGCGACCGACAGCGGTACCGGCTGCTCGAGCTCAAGCAACGCAAGATCGCGCAAGCGCGACGACAAGTCGCGATTCGACACATTTTCCGTCTCGAGCCACACGCGCTGGCGAATTGCCTTGTACGACGTGCCGCCCGTCTTGAACGTGAGCTTGGTGTTGACTTGCGGCTCCTCCCCGCTTCGAAAGCCGACGCAATGCGCGGCGGTGAGCACGAATCGCGAAGCCGCCAGCGGCCCGGCCGACGGGGCAACCAACGTGCCCGTACACGCCGCGGTGGTGGCTCCAGAAACGAAGCCAATCTCAGTGCGGCGTGACGTCGCCGACGACATGAGCTCGGCGTCTTGCTGTTCCTGCGATGACGCGAGCGAATCCGGCCCGACCGGAGCGCTGCACGAGGCAACAAGAACGACGAGCCCTGCTCCGATCCAGTGGCCGCGCATTCGAAAGGCGCTAGCACAACCCACGCCGCTGCGTCAACCGCTCGCTCGAACAGCGTGGCCAACCGAGCGCGATGCGACGTGAGAGCGATGGCTTCGGGCTGCCATGCAGCGACCGAAGGCATGACGGCTGCGCCGTATTCGAAGGATCAAAAAAGAGGTGACGCTTCTGTCTACTGATAGTACCCGGGGGTTCCCTCGCGGGAGAGGACTACCGCTCGCGCTCTTTTCTGGGTTTCAGGCGTGCGTCGTCACGCGCGCTATCGCAGCCCGTGCAGCCCTTAGCTTGTAGTGTCGGCGGACTCCGCGGTTTTTCTGTGCGCTAAGCGTTGCCGCTCGCATGGCCTCGGAGCCGAAACCATTACCAGGTTGAATATCGCCTGCGGATGGCCGTCGGCCCCTTGCGCTTGATGTCGTGGCGCAAGCGGCATGGTCATGCCGCCTCTTTCCCGTCTCTGGAGCAACCAATGAAGAAGTACGTGATGATCGCAGCCTTTAATTCGCTTCTAACGCTGGGCGTCGTGCAAGGTTGCACGATCACCACCACGTCGGACACGTCGTCGCCCGATGGCGGAGCGAGCAACGCCGACAGCGGAGGAGCCAACGCCGCCAACGCCGATGACGGAGGAGCCAGCGCCGATGGGTCAAGCGCGAGCAGTACGACGCAAGGCTGCACCTTTGGCGAGCCGAACGACACGCGCGATCAACCGTTTGCTTTGACGCCTGGCACCTACAAAGACGTGTGCCTTAGCGATAAGGGCGACGTCGACTACTACGCCTTCACAAGCCCAAGCGAAGATAAAGCCGGCGGCTACGTCATCGTCTCGCTCACGAACGTCCGCTCGACGGCGACAAAACTCTTCGTGTCGGATGCTTTAACGAATGAGCAGTTCACAGAAGACGGCATCCGAGGCGAATTGGGCGAATCGACCAAGGCTTGGTTCACTGTGCAACCTGGCAAAACCTACCATGTCAGGGTCGAGGCCGGCTATAGTTATGACCAAGAGGGCAAATACGACATCACCATCGATTACAAGAAAATCGACGATCCGTTTGAGCCCAACAATACCCAATACGAAGCTGCACCCATCGCCTTCGGCACTTCAGTTAGCGCCTTCGTTACGCGCACGCGCGGGGGGGAAGCGGCGAATCTTGAGGACGATTGGTATAAGCTCGAATTTAATGGCGGCAACTTCCGTGCTTCCCTCGCATCAGTGCCGACCAACTTCACATGCGAGATGGCTCTTTTTGATAATACGTTCACGAAGATCGGGAGGGAGGATTACCAGACAACAGACGGGGCGAATTGTGAGATCAACCGTTCAGCTCTTCAGAAAGGCACGTATTATTTACAGGTTAAAGCGTTTTCGACCCCCTCTTACGACACGTTTGGTGCAGGCGAGCCTGCTGACCACATCACTCGCAAGTACACGCTGACAACATCGTCGCCTCAATAAACACGACGCTCCCAGCTGGTACGGACCGCGCTTCGCTCTGTCGAAGCGCCGGGCCGTTCTTACGGCACTACGCAAAAGCCTCCTTGCGCCACGTGGGCGACAAGGAGGCTTTGCTGGTTTAAGCGATGAGCGCGGCGGGCGCGCTCACCTCTGCGTACGCGTTTGGTTACTTTGATTCGGCGATCGCGCGTTCAATGACTTTTTTGAACTTCGCGAAGGGCTGCGCGCCGCTGATGTAATAGCCGTTGACCAAGAACGCAGGCGTGCCGCTAATGCCCAGATCGGTGCCCGCCTTGTCGTCGGCTTCAACTGCAGCTTTGTGCGTGTGGTTCTCGAGCGCCGCCTTGAATTTTTCAAGGTCGAGCCCCGCTTCTTTGGCGTAGCCTTCAAGATCTTCGCGCTTCAGCTTCTGCTGATTGTCGAACATCTTCTTGTGCATCTTCCAAAAGCCGTCGGCTCCCTTTTGCTTGAAGGCTTCGCGACCGGCTTCGGCAGCGAGCGGCGCATCGGCGTGCATTGGCAGCGGCTTGTCGCGCCACACGATCTTTACCTTGTCGCCGAAGGTCTTTTGAATTTCAGAAACCGTTGGCTCGACGCGCGAGCAGAACGGACACTGAAAGTCACTCCACTGCTGGATCACCACTTTGGCTTCTTTGCCGCCTTTAAACGGGCTTGATGCGGTGACAGCGGGTGGCGCCTTCTTCTCAAGATCGGGACCGCTCTTCGCGTCCTTCATGAGCGATTCGTAGTAGTCTTTTGCGGCAACTTTGCCCTTCTTGGCGTCGAATTTTTGCAATTCTTCGTCGATGAGCTTTTGGAACTTCTCAAACGGTACGGCGCCAACAAGACGACGACCGTTGATAAAGAAGTGCGGAGTGCCGCTCGCTTGGATGTCGTCGGCCAAATCGACATCGGCGTCGATTTCTTTCTTGTGCTTCTTGTCTTTGATAGCCGTTTTTACTTTTTCGACATTGAGCCCCATCTCGGAGGCAATCTTTTCGAGATCGGCGTCGTCGAGTTTGGGCTGAGACTCAAACAGCTTGTGGTGCGCCGTCCAGAATCCGTCGTTGCCTTTTTGTGCGCGGGCCTCGAGCGCAAGTTCGGCAGCGGGCTCTGCACGTGGGTGGAACGGCAAAGGCTCGTGCTTCCACACGATGCGAACCTTGTCGCCGTACGTCGAGCGCACCTTTTCGAGGGTTGGCTCAACGCGCTTGCAGTACGGGCATTGGAAGTCCGAGAACTCAACAATGGTCACGGGCGCATCGGCTTTGCCGAGCACGGGCGATGTTCCCACAGGCGCTTTCCATACGCTCGTGGTGTCTTCTTTTTCGTCGCCGTCGTCGTCGTCTTTCTTCGGAGGCGCGGCTTTGAAGTTCTCGGCCGACATCGCGACGTAAACCTTGTCGCGCGGCGTGCCCGCTTTGATCTTGGCTTCGGCTTTGCCAAGTTCGCGATCAATCGCTTCTTTGAACTTTTCGAACGGCTGCGCGCCGGAAAGCTCTGAACCATTGATGCGGAATGCAGGCGTTCCGTTCGCGCCAACTTTGTTCGCGAGCGCCTGGTCTTCGTCGACCTTCGATGCACCCGCATGCGAAGCGACCGCCGCCTTGAAGGCTGCGAGGTCGACGCCAGCGGCCACCGCCCACTTTTCGTAGTTCTCAGGCGAAAGCTGCGATTGGTTCTTGAAAGCCGTATCGTGGAACTTCCAGAACGCATCCGAGCCCTTGAGCGCGAATACCGCTTGCGCGGCCTCGGCGGCGGGCTTGGCCTTGTCGTGGAACGGAAGCGGTTGATTTTTCCACACAATGCGAACTTTTTCAGGACCGTAGGTTGACTTCACCTGGTCGAGCGTCGGCTCAACCCGCGAGCAAAACGGGCATTGAAAGTCCGAGAAAACAACCACGGTCACCGGAGCCGAACGGCTTCCCCACACCGGATCTTTGCTGGTTACCGGTATCGGAGAATCGGCATCCGACCACGCCGCGGCCGAACTCGCCGAAGGCGAATCGAGGCCTCCGGTCGACTTCAGCCGGTATCGATCGACACCGAACATCAGGATGGCGCCCATCACGAAACAGAGCACCATTCCGATAATTGCAACGCCTTGGTTCATTCCTCCGCCGTCGGAGCCCGACAGCGCTGCCTCTCCAGAGGCATGTTTTGCATCACTATGTTTGGCCATAATGGCCCCCTCTTTCTTCAATGGCAATGCCATTGCACTCTGCAATTAGACACACACACGAACGTCGATCGCACAAACCAGCGCGATCGAAACTTGCCAATCACATCGAAATCCGCGAGCGGGTTACGCCCGCGGCGGCCGTTCGAGCTTGTAACGCCACCCTCGCTGGTGGCGCAAACGCTCCCGCCAGCTTCGTGCCTTCGCACGAGACGAGCCGTCATCGGGCACGTCACCTGCCCCAACCCGGTGCGGTACCGCAAGCCACGCGGCGAACACGCGATCGCGATGCGTATGCGCCGTGGCATCGCCTGCGCGACGCTCTACGCCCGAGGCTGGACCGCCTGTTGACGCTGTCTGCCCGCGGGTGCGCCCAAGCGACGCATCAAGCGCGGCGCACAGATCAGGCGGCGGATCGGCGCTCTCGAGCGCGGCCTGGGGTTGTTGCATTTGCGACGGCGGCGCCTCGGAGAATCCGCCTTGCCGATTGCATAGCATCGCGCGGCCGCGATAAGATGCATCATACACAGAAGTCGCGAGACATGCGACGACCTCGTCATCCGCTTCGCCCTCGTTCTCGTCTTCGCCGTGCGCGAGCGAATCGAGCTCACCGTCATCGACGTCGGCACCATTCGCGACACGCGCGAGCGGCGATGGATCTGCATCCGATTCGCACGCAAGCGCCGACGCGACGGATAGCGCGATCGACTCGGCCGCAAACGCGCGCCGCGACGACCATGCGACCACGAAGGTCAGCACGATCACGAGGCTGCGAGCGAATCGTGAATTCATGGCCAATTCGCGCGCAAGTCTGCCGCCACTTCCACCAGGAGAGCAAGCGCGGCGTTCAACGAAGCCAACCAAATTTTGCTGAGGCGCTGGGGGACAGCGTGCACACGCGCCGAAACCGAGGGCAGAGCCGCACGACGCCGGAATTCCCTGCGCTCGCGCATCTTCGCAGCGCGTCACGCCATTCCGGCGAGGTCCGCGAACCCGTGCGGAGCGCGGCTTGATGACCTGCAACAAGCACTTGGCGGGCCGCACGCGACGGCCCACCCCGCTACGTTTCTCCGTCCGAATCTTAGGCCGGAACTGTGGCCACCAGGGTATAGGTCACCTGCGCGCTCTTGAGTTTCGCCTTGAGCGACGCGAAAAAATCACTGAGCTGTGCGGTGACTTCGGGCGTCGTCGTAAGCCCTTTTTTGGCTTGGTAACGCGCCGACAGCCATACGGCCTCGGGCAACTTCAACGCATCGGCCGTCAATAGCGCGTCGAAAAACGCCGTCGCTTCGAGCGCGAATTGCGCGGCATCGGAGGCGCTGCCGTGATGCGCGTGCGCCGGGTCGGAGGCATCGTGCTTCGCAAAGAAAAAGGCCAGCGTGCCCAGGCGAGAGGCCTTTGCATTTTGCACATCGGCCTCGCCCACAAACACATCGATTTCGATGAGTCGCAGAAGGGCGTGATCGTCCGGCACAGGCAGACCCTTGAGCTCTACACGCATCGAGCGGCGAAGCGGAGCGCTTGCCGCCGCTGCGAACGCTTCGAGCGCCGGCTTCGCTATGGCAACCTCGAGCTTTGCCGCTATCGTGGTTGCGGAGCTCACGGAGTCCGGTGATGCAAAGTCAATTCGCACGTCGTTCCGCCGGTCCTCGGTTGCGGCCAGCGCAGAGGAATTAGTGAGAATGCGCAGAGCC
>Ga0164292_10001849_pt1 | contig 17252 bp, 20 predicted proteins | sample GEODES117metaG_FD_111486 | JGI IMG/M metagenome (GOLD analysis project Ga0164292, IMG submission 111486) | Eutrophic lake water microbial communities from Lake Mendota, Wisconsin, USA - GEODES117 metaG | ecosystem: Environmental > Aquatic > Freshwater > Lake | place: USA: Lake Mendota...
CAAGGTACGCAGGGCCCTCAGGGTGCGGCAAGCACGGTTGCGGGTCCCGCTGGGCCTCGAGGATTTCAGGGTCCTGTAGGTCCTGTAGGTCCCGCAAGCACGGCTCCTGGACCCGCTGGTCCCGCTGGTCCCACGGGGCCGGCAGGTTCGGCTGCTGCGAGAGGTGACACGGGTCCTCGGGGTCCTGCGGGTCCTGCAGGTGCGGCTGGCGCACCGGGTCCTGCGGGTCCTGCGGGTTCGGGTGTTGTCCCCCCGTCTCTGATCAACGACGTTGCGAATCTCAAGGCAAATGCGATCACCAAGGACACTCGGTTCCGTATCCAAGATGGCGACGGCAAGTACATGTCGCAGAACGGTGGTGGATCGGCGGGGCCGTGGGAGGTGCTCAAGTTTGCCCCCGTCAACTTCCAGAACGTAACGTGGGCGCAGCAACCTAAGACCGACCTTACGAACTGGGGGGCGGGCGCACGTTAGTCTCGCTATACAACAATGTGCTGGAACGCTGAGGTGTCGTTCCAATCTTTCTTGGTGGGAATCCTAGCCATAGGACTGGGTGCGTATAGAAATACGCCAATTCCTGTGCTTCTCTTCTGTCTGTCGATTGTTCTCATGCAGTTCATCGAATTCGTGGTCTGGTCGAATTACGAGAACAAAGACATCAATCGCCAAGCAAGCCTTGCGGCAGCGGGTCTTCTCTGGCTCCAACCCATTGCGTCTATCCTGACACTACCGCCTTCGGGAACTCGGACAGCGGCTCTCGGAGCCTACGGCGGTCTCTCGCTGCTGAGTGCTCTGATTGGAAAGGATCGGGATTACAGCATGACACGTGCACCAAACGGGCACCTGGCATGGAATTGGCTCGAAAAGGACTGGAAGACTGCGATAGGGCTCGCTGTGTATTTCGTCTTCCTTCTTGCTCCTCTTCTGATCTCGAAGAAGTTCGTCTTGCTGGGACTTGCTCTCGGAACTCTCGCAGTGAGCCTGTTCACGTATTGGAAAGACAACACGTGGGGCTCTATGTGGTGTTGGATCGTCAACATTCTCGCAATTCTCTCGATCGCTCGTTCTCCGCCTTTCTAGAACGGATTCCACGTCCGACCAATTCGCACAAGACTCGGGACTCGTCCAACACCTCGGCCATAGGACAGCGGCCCACCCTTGTAGCAGAGATACGGCATACCCGGCAGGTGCTTGGGGAAATCCTTTGGACACTGCTTGTAGCAGAGACCATCAACTCGGTCAGGATGCGTGGCCTTGTAGTTCTTGGGGTCGCTCTTGTCCACGAGCCAGCTTGGCAGCTCACCACGATCCTGCGGCCAGTCGCAGACACCGCCATTGTTCAGACGCCCTTGGAGTCGCCCTCCTTCCAGTCCTCCGATGCACAGCCCAAAGAGCTTCCATGAACACGAGTTCCACTTCAGAGGCTGACGGCAGATCAGACCATCGTTGGTCCAACCTGCGGGACACGGCTCAAGACCAATCGGTTTGCCAACTCCAATTCCCACTGTTCTCGCCCAGCAGACGGGACCCACGCCCTTGAATCCTTCCCGACAGCGCTCGTAGCAGAGACCTGCGTCGAGCTCTGGTTTGTCTTGGGGACACGTATGCGGAGTCGTGCTGAAGATCTCGACACCGTCATTGGTATCCGTATCGGTAGTGAATCCCCATTCACCCGTTCCGAGTACAAGTCCGAAGTGCTCTCGTGCCTTGTTGAACACGAAGAACACGACAATTAGCACTAGCAAGAGTGCCCACATTGTTTTCCTAGCACATTTTAAGATGGACACAAAGAAGTTCGATCGCAAGGCTGCTCAGACCACCTATGAGGTCCCCGTTGCAAAAGGTCGGGAAGTGACATTCCCGTTTCAATGGCTGCTGTTCAAGCCTCAGCTCCACGCCGTGACGCCGTTCGAGACGAACAAACCGTCAAGGCTGGAAAATAGGTCTTACCCGGAGTCGAACCGGGGTTTCGGGAGTCAGAATCCCACGTACTGAACCACTATACTATAAGACCAGTGCGCTCGGTGGGAGTCGGACCCACGACCAATGGTTTATAAGCCCACTGCTCTACCGCTGAGCTACGAGCGCTGAGTGCCCTCGGTGGGAATCGGACCCACGACCTACGGTTGTCTCGGGAGCCCTTTACGGGCGACCTACAAAACCGGCGCTCTACCACTGAGCTACAAGGGCTGGCACCCTCGGTGGGGGTCGAACCCACGACTTCCCGCTTAGAAGGCGGGTGCACTATCCACTGTGCTACGAGGGCAATTTGTAGCGACTGCTACACTCTTCTAGCAAGTTTCGTGTGTAAGTCGTGTGAACGCAAATAATCTGGGGCCCCAACAACAAAGATGGAGGTCCCGCTTCTACTCGGACTTGCGGCACTGGGGTATGCACTGGCCCCGATCATGGCAAAGAACATCGACGATGAAAAGAAGGAGACTGGCAAGATTGACCCGAAGGAGACCTTCCTGAGCCCGCAGCTGTTCAACGAGATGGACGAGGTCACGATCGTCCAGTCTTCGCAGGGGCACAACAACATGGTGCCCTTCTTTGGCGGACGGGTTACGCAGTCTACCTACAACGGTGCGACGGACGGCATTCTCGACACCTACACGGGTTCGGGCAAGCACACCTTCTTCCACAAGGACGAGGCCCCCGCCTTCTTCAAGCCGGAGCCTGCGACGGGCCTGCCGTGGGGTCGCCAAGTCGAGACGGATTTCGAGCAGTCTCGTATGGTCAGCTCCATGCGCATGGCGAACGTGTTCCCGATTGAACAGACTCGTGTCGGTCCGGGTGTGAACGACGGCTATACGAACCTGCCGTCCGGTGGCTACCAGCAGGATGCGATGCGTGAGTTCGCTCTGCCCAAGACCACGGATGAGATCCGTGTGGCGAACAAGCCCAAGATGACCTACGAGGGTGTTGTCGTGCCGGGTGCTCACTACATCACGGAGATGGGTATCCAAGCGCCAGTCAAGAAGAACCGCCCCGACCGCTTCCAAGTGCTGGAGGCGAAGGACGGCTCTCTGCCTCACGTCAATACGGCGGTGGGTCAGCAGGTTGCGGCAGCGATCTACCCGACCACCATCATGAAGGAGCAGGATCGTGAGACCACGTCCGTTGCCTATGGCGGTACGGCACAGGCGGCTGCGGGTGGTTTCCTCTCCTACATCCGAGCGTTCACGGAGCCCTACCAAGAGTTCATGAAGCTGACCACCGAGGGTCGCCCGACTCCCGCAGGTCCTCCGGGTGGTTCGGGTGGTCTGGCGGCGGGTCCTCAGTCCTACAACGTGCAGACGCACCGTGACGAGTCCCTGCTCAACAACTCTCGTGGCTTCGAGGTTCCGATGCTGTCTCTGGGCGGTCAGGCGCCGTCGGCGGCCCTGCAGGGATCTGTCAAGTACGTGGTGCCCCTGCAGGAGGACATCAACATCCAGCGCAATGAGCCGAATATCCTCGATGCCTTCCGCAAGAACCCCTACACGCAGAGTCTAACTTCTTCTGCGTAATGAACAATGCGGTTTCAGGTACAGACGAGGCTTAGTACGAACTGGCTTGATGTCAAGGCAGCCCGTGCGCTTGCGGTTGCCAATCTTACGGCATACACTACTCCGTTTGCAGAAATGGCGGGTATCGGGTTTCCGTGGGGAATATATTCACCCGGTTCCACCGATATGCTGAAGGTCCTCGCCGACGACGGAACTCTTATCGGGTTTGCCCTGTTTGACAACACGGCAAGGCATTGGGGCGAAGGCAATCCAATGCTCGTCATGGATGTCTACGCCAATTCGGACAAAACGCTAGCTGCGATGATGGCGTATCTCACGGAACTGGCTCGAAACTCGAGGCGGTCTCGGGCAGAATTTGTAGACGTTGGGCATCCAAACGAGCGTGGGAAGGCTGCTCTCAAGAAACTGGGATTTACTCGGGTTGCGTTTGCCTACATCTCGGGTGCCGGTGGTCAAACTCCTACTCTGCGAAAGCTGTCGTCTCTCGAGTTCGAAAGAGCGAAGGGCAATGTGCCGGGTCTTGTTGCGATGACGAGCCTGAGCAAGGCGGGTCTTACTCCGAGAGGAGAGGCACTTCCCGAAGATCTCGAGAAGAAGATCACCAGTTATCTGTCTCCTGAAGGGAAGGAGGAAGAGCCAGAGCGTGCGCTGAGCAAGACGGCGCTAATTCTGAGAAAGACCGGAGTTCCTACACGTCCTCCGGCGCCTCCCTCGGGCCCGCCTCCGGGTGGGGCGGGTCCTGCCGCTGCGGGTGCTGGTGGTCCTGCAGGCGGACGTCGCAGACGTACCATGCGGCGCCGCAAGTCCCGCAAGTCCCGCAGACAAGTAAAGTCAAGACACTAGACAATGAACTTCCGGTCCTATGTAGCGAGTGGAAAAACCGACTATATGCGAGCCTACCGACTTCTTCAGGAAGCCGATCGGTTCGAAGGATGTACCTCGATGATTCAGGACATCCTTCTCGAACCCGACCGAGATTTTGGAGGGAAGTCGTTTCTGGAGGCACGCCAACCCGACGGCAAGCTCTGTGGGATTGCGATATATCGTCTAGAGCCCGATCACATTTTTGTTGAACTTCTGTGCTCGGACTGCAAGGGAACCGGCACGCAGATGCTTGCCGAACTCTCTCGTCTAGCACGAGACGCTGGGAAACCGGTCGTTCGCTTATTTTCCACGATATCGGCCCGAGGGTTTTACATCAAGTCGGGCTTTGGACCGGTTCCAGGTTCGGACATTGCTGATTGGGGTCAGCTCTTGCAGCGAGCGGCTGGGCGGACTTACAGACGGCGCAAGTCCAGAAAGCATGGATCTACTTCGCTACGCCGACACAAAACTCGACGTGTGCTTCCGAGATAAGAGTCGTCGAGAGATCCACGACACGCTGCGTCAGCTTCTCGTCCACCCCGATCGTATTCGGGTTTGCCCTTGCGTACAGGATGTCTGGGTTCGGAAAATACTGGAGTTTCTCGGCGCACAACTGAACAATGAACCATCTCATCCGGTCTGAAGACCTGTCTCGCATTGAAGGGATTCTGATTCAGCGACGGGACGAACTCGTCCAAGCCACATCGTGGGTATTCAACCTCATGTTGCTTGGATTGGTACTGGCGGGATTTGGGTATTTCCTGTACACGCAGTACAACACGACACAGGAAACCCAAGAGCAGGAGAAGCGTATACCGTTCGAGCCGCAGGTGTGGTACTCGGCAACCCGAAATGTTCGCAGTGAAGAATATGGAAGTCAGCTCCAGCCTCATGAAATTGAAACTGGATATGGTCTACCGGGATCTCCCGGAAGAATCGGCGAGAACTCGCTTTACGGAGATTACGGCTCCCTACCCCGCTGAACCGGCCCCTCCTCCCCGTGAGAGACCCCGAGCTGTTCGGCGTCGGGTTCGTCTTCCTCCCGCAGCTCCTCCTCCAGTCCCCGCCGAATAAAGTTAAAGTCCAAGTGTTGACATCATACAATGGGTGTTCTCATCAACGGAAGTCCCTTTTCGGGAACTTCGACAACGCTAGCAGTATACAAGTACGAAATCATCTCGTACATTCTGACGGCGTCGGGCGGGGACACATCTGTCACGCTCATCTCTGCAACGACTCTGATCCGTGCGCTCGTAGCCCAAGTCGGAGACGAGGTTCATTTCGAAGCCCCTGCGGGCTATTCGGGCAATGTATCGTCTGCCGAGAGCATCGTCGTTAAGTCGGTGCCCGGAGATGTCACCTATACGATTGGCGTCACCATCGGTGCAGGACGGTTTATCCTGACTCCGCCCCTGACTTCTTTCACGTTCAACAAGAACACACGTGTCGAAGACACCTATGGGACTTCAATTCTATTCACGTCTCCGATCCCGATTTCCCTTCCGAGATCGCTGACAATTCTTCCGCCGGGTGTTGGGTTTGTTCAGCTCAATTCCAGCAACTTCTACCTGACCGGAACACCGCTTACCACGTCTCCCTCCACGTCCTACAACATTATTGGATTCGGAACTCCCGACACCTCGAAGGTCATTTCCAAGACGATTACAATCACGGTCAATGACGAGGTAATCACGACGTCTCTCGCAGGCGGCTCAAATGTCTCGGGCATGATCGTAGATTTCCCGATCGGTGAACGAGTCATTACATCGGCGTATCCCAACCGGTTCGCAGGAAACCTTGTCTATAGTTGGAACACGCTGCCCGATGGTATTCGATTCATTGATCTCAGCGGAAATACGGTCTCCAGTGGATTCGCTCCACTGGACGTGAACTCGACGATCCGCCTTGTCGGTGTCCCGTCACTGACCGCAGCCTATTCCTTTGCGAGTCTGAGTCTTTCCAACTATCCCGTCACCGTGAGAGCCACTCGGCAAACGACTCCGCAGCTCACCTCGAGTGTTGTTCTGAACTTCTCGTTCGCCGAGACCGTGCTGTTCGATCCCGTGTCAAACGTATCGGTCTACACGAACGCTCCCATCCCCTTTGGGACGATTCCCTTTACGGCCCGCACATACTTCTCGTCGTCTCCCGTTGGAATGCAGTTCATCGTTGCAGCTGCGGGTCTTCCCGCAGGTCTCGTTCTCAGCCACACGGCGGGGTCGTCCAATGCCTATCTTACGGGAACGTCGACGGGTGCGGGTGCGGGAACCTACACCCTGACGGCGCAGAACTCCAACGGAGTCTATCGGGATGTCAGCGTAAACATTGCGATCTCTACAGACAGTGTTCAGTTTGTGTCCAGTTCTCCTATTCAAGACGTCTCTTACAGCTTCATCATCTCTCGCCCACTCAACCAAGCCAAGACCAGTTACTATCCGGGTTCCATCCAGTACACAGCAACGGCTGCATCTGGCTCGGCGATCACGTATTCGACTGCGAATCTTCCGTCGGGAGTTACCGCCACGACATCGGGCGGGAGTCTCACTCTCACTGGAATTCCAGACACCATCCAGTCTCTTCAGACGGCCGTGATTACCGCAACCGCTGCATCAACGGGCGCAGACCTCTCTCGCAACATGAACTATCGGGTTCTAGCGGATACGATGGTCGTGTCCCCCACGAGTGGGTTTTCGTTCTTCCAGAACCAGACAATCAACCGAACCCAATTCACGGGGACAACCCTGAGTGAACGACTTATCACAACATGGACGTCTCCAGATCTCCCCGATGGACTTTCGCTGTCCTCGACGGGTTTCCTTGCCGGAAGCCCTATCAATGCGACCTCTGGAAATGCAACGTTCACTGTGGTTTCATCGACCGGATACTACTCCCAGAACAACACGATTACCTACAAAACCATCGGAGACAATGCGCTTGTTCTTCTGAATACCAACCCGACCGTAACAACCGATGTCTTCTCCAATGTTCCGATCAGCGTTATTGCGTACAGCGCAAAGCCCGTGACGACCTTCGTCTCCAACATCCTCCCGCCGCAGAACCCGCCCATCAGCCTATCGACAAACGCATTGAGTACGTCCATCTCGGGCGACGTTACGACTGCGGGAAGTGTCTATCCGGAATATGAGTTCAGCATCTATACGCAGGTCAGCAACGTTACGATCGACGAGCAGAAGTTCCGACTGACGACTCAGACTCCGAGCACGCCTCTTCATTATATCCTCGACGTTTCGGTTACAGGAGGGTATGTTCAACCCACTGGGTCCACGCCTCTGATATTCCCAACGGGTGTTCCGAAACTCTTCAAGAACGTGACCAGCGCAATCACGGCATCCAATTGGATCAATGAGACGCCAACTCTGACGTCTTCGAATTTTGGGTATCTTTCGGACTTTGACCACTCCAAGAACCGAATCGTGCTTGTTGCGGGCTCGGAGATGTTCCGAACCACGGACATTTCTGCAACGGGACAGGATCTTTTCGAGAAGATTGGTGTCGGTGATATCTCATCGCTACCCGACATCGTCGGCGACTACAGCAATGTTCCCTCGTATAGTGTTTACACCAGCCCAGGGCCTCTGCTGATGTCGATTGCGACGAACCGCAACTCGAACTGGCTCGTGGCGGGGCAGGGGTTCGACTCGAATACGGGAACCGAGTATTCGATCATCCGCACATCGAGCAACGATGGCCAGACTTGGGTGGATATCTCGCTGTCTCCGTTTGTGGTCAGGTCCTCGAACACAAGTCTCTACTACAACAACGGGCGATACTTCCTCTCGCAGCCGAGTAGCCTCTACTACGCAGAAGAGAACTCCCCTGCGATATGGTCCAATACGGGAGTCAGCATAGATGCGTCGGGTGGATCCATGGCGTTCAGCAACAACACCGTACTGGTCAATGATATCTGCGGCGGCGTCTTGGTTTCCTCAAACAACGGAACCTCGTGGAGCCCACTCACTCCGACTCCTGTAAGCACCGGACTTGGAGCACGGAAGCTCGCATATGGGCTTGGAACATGGGTAGCGTGTATGACTGATTTGGTGGGCGGTTCTACGACGTATATTTCCATTTCGAATTCGAACACGGTTGCAGTAGGAAGCAACTGGAGCTCAGAGGCCGTTTCTACGGGAAGAGTTGATGGGATTGATTTCGATGGCTCCTATTTCATGATGTCCTTGGCTACGGGGGATTCCAGTCGAAACATGTTTGTTGACAACGTACCGTTCAGCCTTACATCCAACGAATTCGCAACAAATTCGTCCATCGTCTTCACTCGCCGCATGAGATCTCGGTTGATCGGGTATTCCAATGCGGCCGTGACCATCTCCACGATTTCCAACTCAGCAACGTTCATAGACCCATCCAAGAGTTCGTATACGCTCTTCCAGTATGTTGGGGCCAACATCCCGATCGAACTCTCTCCGCAGTCGAACTTCATATACTACTACGGGTCGAACCTTCCGCAGGGGCTTCGAATTGCGCTGGATCCTTCAGGAGTCTTTGCCGACATCTCGGGTGTCCCGAGTCGTTTCTCGGATGGATTCCAGAGCTCTACGATCTATGCCCGTATCCCCCAAACAGACACGGTTGCAGGATTCCCGATCAGTTTCCGAGTTCTCGTTCCCTTCGTCATGAAAAAACAGGACGGGGCCAGTGGATACACCGCCTTCCTGCGGCAGTATGTCACCGTCAACGGAGCGCAGGCCTCTCGAGACTCGGTAGCCCTGCCGGTTGAGACTCGGCCGATCGGCGAGTTCATGCATCCCGGAGCCCCCATGGTGATCACGGACTCGAACTGCCCGTGCTAAATGGTAAATTTTTTATAGAAACATGCAGCGACCGGACTAGAGCTTACTCCTCATCCGTGTCGTCGGGCGTCACCTTCATGTCGGCGAAGTCGCCCGAACCCACGTACCCGAGGTGCTTCGTGCCCTCTGCGTTGTAGACCGCCATCGCATCGGGCTTCCGGGTGTCGACTGAGTAGGTGACACCCTTGAACACCACCTCCGTCACCTCCACCTCATCGTCCCCCGCCGCAGCCCGACCGCCGTCGGACGGCTTCGGGGCGGCCGCAGGGGCCGGTGGGACAGACGCCCGCAGGTAGTCCCGCATGTGCTCCTCAAACGTCCGAGCGTCGTAGTCAGCCTTCGACAGCCCGTTGAGGTGCGCAGCGAACTCCTTCTGCTTCGCCGGAGTCACGTTCATCGTGAGGCCGAGCTCCTTGACGACGGGCTTGACCCGCTTCGTCCAAGTCGGCGACCACTCGATGTTCTTGTCCGCCGGCGGGGCGTCCTCCTTCTTCGCCTTCTTCGGAGCCTTCTTGACCTTGGGCTCCTCCGTGGCGGGTGCTGCAGGCGCCCCCGCACCTGCAGCTGCCGGCCCGTCCGCAGCAGCGGGGACGGGCTCGGGGTCGACCTTCTTCGCCTTCTTCGCCACCTTCTTCTTGGGCTCGGCCGCCGGAGCCGCAACTGCGGGCACCGTCGAGTCGTGCGGGAAGAGGGTGGAGAAGAGGTCGGCGAGGAGGACGTCGAGGAAGTCATCACGCTCGACGTCGTAGGTCTTACCCTCAAGCGCCTTGAACGCAGCCGTAATGGCCTGCTTCATGGCGTGCTCCATGGTGATGGTCGTGGTGGAAGACATTCTCGGGCGGTTGAGAACGGAGCAAGGGGTGGTCTGGGGGACACTTCTTCATTCTCTGGTCCAACTCGATTCGTTTTTCGCAGGTCGAGATCCAAAGTGTAGATCCACCTATAAAAAACGAATCGGTTTGGTCCAACATTTGGACAGTGTGCCCCACTGGTCTTGGTCTGAGTCATCGAACTCAGACAGGGACAGGGGCCGCCACACCACACGCAGTGATAAGCGAGTATCACACCCACGCCACCATGTCGCTCACCTCGAACTGGTACGACATGATGGCGACCGAGGACGACGCTCTCCTCGACCTCAGTCTGGAGGACTGGACTGCCCTGCGGGTCACGCTGATGAAGACCCGTCCGGCGTTCACCACTCGGATTGACCACCTCCGGCGGGCCCTCTGGTACGCTCGGAAGGACCGCCGGACGGTGACCCCCGAGATGCCGCAGATGCGGTACTATCGGGATATCGCCGACGAGCCGTGGAAGTACGGCGACGACGCCTTCGAGCAGTGGCAGCTGCTCGACAACGACCTCCCCAAGTTCCCTGGGCGGTGGCGTGTCGAGGCGTACTGGACGATGCGGCTGGAGGAGGAGGTTCTGGCGCCCCAGCGGCTCCGGTTCTTCGCTCTCCTGCAGCAGGCGCAGGCGGAGTTCGAGGCGAAGGTGAAGGTCGCCAAGAACCTGCAGGCGCTGTTCCGGAAGCGGCAGCTCCACCAGACGATCGCCAAGCTGCAGGCGGTCGTTCGGGGCCACCAGCAGCGCTGCCGGATCAACTGGATGGACTGCGCCGAGTGTCTCGCCCACGGCCCGACGGCCTACGAGGTGGAGGGGCGCTGCGTCTGCCAGACGTGCTACGACAGCATGGGGTGGTGCGAGTGCGCCCACTGCGGGATGCCGGTGCACCGTGACCGGCTGGCGGACTTCTCTGGGTGCTGCAGCTCGGAGTGTATGGCGGAGATCATCGGGGTCGAGGAGGACCCGGAGCCCGCCTTCTGCGAGGGGTGCGGGTGCCCGATGGACCCCGAGGACCACAACGACTATCGTCGGGGCTTCTGGTGCTCCCGTGCGTGTGCCTATGCGTGATTGTATAATGGAAAAACGGATCGAGTGGACCGACCGTCTTTCCCATTAGACACTATGCGGAACCTTCACAACGCCCTTTCGGACACTCTGGAGGTTCTTCAGATTCGGGACGCTCATACCAGCATTCTTCGGGATCCCAACGACGACGACTGCTGGCGCATCTCGCTCTACACGCTGGATCACGAGAATCGAGACGTCGTGCTCGAGGTCGAGATCATCGACAGGGTAAATGGACCCGTGGGAGCCGTCCTCTTCCGTAGGAACGTCGGTCGCAGGTCGATGTCTCGTTTCATGAACACGCTGATGGATCGAGTGACCGATTAGATCTTCTCAACCTTCGCAGCCTCAACCTTCACGAGCTCGACCTTGTCCTTCGAGACGTGAGTACACACATGGACTTCCGGCAACAAGCACGCCGAACAGAACATCTTTTCACATTTGCACTTGAGCTCCAAGTGCGTCTTCTTCTTGCAGCAGGTGCAGCGAGGCATTCTCTTTATCACTCGAGGTCAATGTATTTCGTTTTCTCGGGGACCGGTAGCTTCGGCTGAGGCGGAGTCCGGCGGCACTGGCAGTGCTCGGTCAGCGGGCACGGCCCTGCGCAGGGGCTGGTCTTGGCGACGAAGCGGCAGCGGGCGGCTACGTGCTGTGGGTCTCGGTAGACGCAGCCCGTCTCACACATCGACCGAAAGATACGAGGAAGAGTACAGCGAACCTTCTGCATTGTGCTGTGTGTATCTATGCGATACCCATTTTCGTTTTGAATAGACAATGGGCGAGGTTCTCTACGACGTGGAAATCGGAGAAGGCGTTCAGTATCCACTGGCGAAGTTTCGCAAGGAGGTCGAGAAGTACCTCGACGATCCCGATGGATGGAAGGCACGGGGTTACAAGTTCAAATACATTAAGGAGGGCCAGAAACCCCGCTTTACCGTCATTCTGACCTCACCCAAGACGCTGCTAAACAACCACTGCAACGACGCCAATCTGTCGTGTGCGATTCTCAATGGTGGAAAGGTCTGGATCAATGCGATGCGCTGGACGAACGGATCGAAAGCCAGCAAGCAGGATCTCGATGGTTACCGGCAATACGTGATCTCGCATGAGGTCGGCCATGCGCTGGGGTACGAACACGTCAAGTGTCCGGGTGCGCATTCGCCCGCCCCAATCATGATGCAGCAGACACTGGGAATCGGTCAGTGCACTCCGAATACGAAGCTTACACCCGCCGATGTGAAGAAAGGGAAATGATCTATCTGGTCGCCCCCGTCTGGATGGATCACGTCGACGAGTGCCGTATTTTCACGACCTACTCGGCGATGGAGATGTATGTTCTGACTCATGCGTTGCAGCGCAAGACTTGGAACGCAGATCCCGAATGGTGCAATGTCTATGCGTTCGGTGGTGATGCCGAACTGCTTCATCCCATCTTTCGCTACTACATTCGGGACGGACATCTGATGCGTGTGCCGATAAAATCGTAGAAAAGAACAAATGGCGGGCGAACAAGCACGGGCAGAAGATGCTAAGTTAGAAGAGTTGCGGTTGAAGTACTATCTCGAGTTGTATGCGATTCGAAACCGTGCGGGTCGCCCCACTCGTGCCGATTTAGTCCTCCAAGTCATGGAAACAACTCCGATTCCTGCTGGGACACTAACTCCGCAACATCGGAATATGTTGCGGGGATTTCTCTCGTTTAGACACCGGTGGGATGATGATGGACTGATGGGAATGTTCCAAGGGTATATGGAAGACACCCGTTTTAACTTCAACGAGAGGATGGTGGCGTACGACTATGTTATCGACTTGATTGAAAAGACCGTGAAATTGTCGAAGAATCCGAAAGCCGTTGCCGACCAACTGAAGGTTCAGCGACTGATGTCGGGGAGGCATGCGGATGTCGAATCCCTCTTGGGCCCGTACTTTACGGAAAGTCGTGAACCACTTGCCGTTCAAAAGAGCAAGGCACTGACTTCAGTTGGAAAACCAGGTGTACCTGATTTTAGTCCCAGGGGACCGCCGCCTCCTCCGCCGGGTGGAGCGGGCCCTGCGGCTGCGGGTGCGGGCGGTCCTGCGGGTGGAGGCGCAGATGGTCCTGCTGCTACCGATGTTGGATGTACGGGGGGTCGGTGCTCGGTAATGGGTGGTCGTCGCAAGACTACTCGGTCACCTTCAAGATCGTCACGCCGGAGACGATCAAAGCGATCGCAAAGAAGTCGTGGAGGTGCAAGGTTTCTTTGAAAAGGAGGATACCGACCGTTGTGGTCGCCACAACGGAGAGCGCCGACCAGATGGCATTGGTCATCGCCATGCCATTCGTATTCATAGTGGTTCTTAGCATATAGCCTACCGCAGCGTAGAACAGCACACCGAGTGCAAAGAAGGCCGTGCTGTCTACGCTCTTCTTGAAGCAACTCATCGCCAGTGTTTCCAGCATGACGATGAGTAGCACATACCAGTAGATTCGGGGGATACCCATTTATTGCTAGTCATCAAGAAACTTACCAATGGATCCTGCTTACGCTGGAAGCATTGGTGGGTTAGCGGTTATGGGAACGGTTATCCTGTGCGGTGTTGTGTATTTCGTATACGAATGTCGTCAGTCAACTCGACAGGAGAGACTGCTTAGTTAGAGTACGCCAGACCGCCCATGCCGGACATGATGCGGAAGATGTTGTAGTTCACGGCATACAGGCGGAAGTTGTACGGGTAGGCCTTGGACGGGTAGGTGCCCGCAGAACCCGACGTCTGGGAGTCGAAGACCAGCGTCGCAGAGTCAATGCGAGAGAAGTTGCACGTGCCAGACGGCTGGTGCTCCTCGGGCTGGATCGCAAAGGAATACACGTTGATCGGGTTCGTGCTGCCGTAGACAATCGGTCCCGGTGTCGTCGCCGGAGCCGTCGCACCGAGGATGCGAGAGCCCATGCCCGTGCCACCGGTGTGGTGCTGGTACGGCTGGACCTTCCAGAAGTAATCACCATACCGCTCGTCGAACCGATCCTGACCGTTGATCTGGAGGCGGCACCGGTCCACAATGTCATTGTAGCTGAACGGCTGGGTATACGCATTCGCAGTACCCGTCACGTTCACCGCCGTGCCGTCGTTCGCTGCCGCAGGGAGGGGGATTAGCGTCAGAGTCGTGTCACCGCAGTCCGTCTTGCGGGAATCCTGGAAGATCCAGATGAGCTCCTTGATCGGGTGGTTCAGCGTCAGGTCGAGGCGGGCCGACGAGGTCGTGATCTGCTGCTGGCCCTCGAACTGCAGCTGCTCGATGAGGTACTCGTGCGACTCCTGCGCAAACTTGCGGCGCTCGTCCACGTCGAGGTAGACATAGTCGATGTACAGCGCCATGTCACGGAGAGCGGGGAGCTGACCCGCCGCATAGCTGATCGTCGTGCCAGTCGCCTGCGTGTTGGCGCAGACAAGGTCAGTCGCATCCGCCAGAGTGATGTTGAAGCGAACCTCGTGGTACTGGAGGGCGATGAGCGGCAGGGCAAGACCAGGGTTGCGGTTGAACCAGAACTGAAGGGGGACATAGAGAACCTTGGGGCGCCCGCCGCACGCATCCGCCGCCGTGATCGTCGAGACCTTGCCCGAGTAATCGCCGCCGACCATCGCATCCAGCTTGAAGGCGGTGTCAACGTCGGCCGTCAGGGTCTCCCACAGGTAGAGCCACTCGCCGTAGTGCCGGTCGATGATCTGGCCGCCAATCTCCACCTCAATCTGCTTGAGGAGCACATAGCCCAGCCGGCGCTGCGCACCCGCCGTCCAGACAATGTCCGTGCCGTTCGTCGAGTTATCCGTGTTCGGCAGGGTCACTTCGACGTAGGTCTTCCAGATGAGATCGGCGTTGCGGTTCACGACGGCGACGACACGCTGGCCATACGTCGGTGCACCCGTGAAGTTCACACGGAACGCCTCGAGGGCGAAGTTGGTGTGGCGCTTGTAGAGCACCTTCCAGAAAGTGATGTGGGGATTGCCAGTGATGTAGGCATCCTGAGCACCGTATGCGACGAGCTGGAGTAGACCGCCACCCATTTGTGTTTACTAGTTCTCGAGGATAAATTCTACTTCAGCAGTGCACGCGAGCAGAGGATGTAGAAGAAGAGAGTGTTGAGGATAGCGATAACAGAAGTCGGGAGGATGCCAAGTGCAAGCTTCCAGCCAACCTTCGGGATGGTGAGATACCAGATGAAGATAAGCCCGAACGATACCGTCACGATGAAGAACAGCACATAGAAGTACCGGCACAGCGTTTCGTTCGAGATGTCCTTGGTCCAGTCGGGCTCCTTGTCGTTGGCCATTTTGTATAGTCGAAAGATAAATGAAGATCGGTGCTAAGTTCAGTCGCTGCGTCAAGTCTGTGCGGAAGACCATTCGTCCTCGCAAGGGATCAAACAAGGAGTCTGCGGCAATTGCCATTTGTACCAAGACGGTCCTCTTCCCGAAGGGCAAGACGATTAAGCGCTACAGCAAGAAGAGACTGATCACCCAGCGCCGCAAATAGTCGGGAGGAAGAACAAATGTCAACACCTTCGACAACTCCGTCAACTTCGTCTACTGGGAAACCTGCTTCTCCCAGAGGAGTGGCAACCGGAAATACGACTGCGCCACGAGCACGCCGTGGAGGTCAGCGTGGGTTTATGGAGCTGTATGCGAACCTCGTTCGCAATCCTACGAAGGAAACGCTGCTCAATACGGCGTCGGATCTAAAGGAGGCTGCACAGATGTCTCTTCAAAATTTCGGTCAGCATATTGAACGTCAGCTTGCGGCAGGAGCCGTAAGCATACCGCAACTCGTCAACGATACGAAGGCGCAGATCCGTATCTATCTGTCTCCCGCAGAGAGACGCCAGCTCGTAGACCAGCGAGCGTTTGGAGGTCGCAAGACTCGCAAGGGCAAGTCTCGGCGCCGGTACACCCGTCGTCGTTAAAAAACCGTGCCGATTTATAAATGTCGAACGCAGTGTACGATTACGTCAAGAAGTATCGTGCGAGACTCGATGCCCCCAATATCCTTGAGGGAACGAGACTTCAGCGAGTGGCGCAGGAGTTCTGGCGGGAGACGTCGAATGAGGGTACCGCACTCGCAGGTCCGCTTGAAAAACTCCCAGAAGGTACGCTTGGACTTCAGTTTACGATGCTCTGGCGTGCCAACTATGGTGCCAGACAGCTCGGTCCGGGCGACAGCATGGAAGAAAAGCAGGAAATTCTGGATGAAATCAAGCGTGAAGCCAATCTTTTCCTGTCAATGATGTCCCATGTGGAAAATGAGCGGGGCATTCTCAGTATGAAGGGAATGAGCAAGGAGGGTCTTTCGACTCTTCCCCCCGAACTCCAGCGTGAGGTTGAGGCGTTCCTGTCGCCGAGTGGGCGCTCGGAAGAGAGAGCGATTCTGATTAGCCAACTCATGGCTCAGAAGGGTCTTCCCGGTGTGCGGTCCGATGTCAGGACGGGGCGCAATGTACCCGGTCGTGGTCCTCCCCCGCCTCCTCCGGGTGGTGCGGGCCCTGCTGCAGCGGGTGCAGGCGGTCCTGCGGGTGGCAAGAGACGGAAGACTCGCAAGGGCAAGTCTCGTCGCCGCTACTCTCGTCGGCGTTAAAAATCAAGACCCTAGACAATGGTAAATCGTAGCAACTACGCTGCCCGTGTTCCTCAACTCTACGAATCTGTGCGTGATCTCCGAACTGCATTGGATGCACCCGATATTCTTGAAGGAACTCGGTTGTACGACACGCTCAAACTATACGGTGAGGCGTTTCACGAAGAAGAGCTATACCATGTCGCAGACTACCTTGAGACTCGCTCTCGAGAAGCACACGAAGCAGCCGTAGCGGTCGTTCGAGAGGTTGGGGAAGCGGTTAATGCAGTTGCTACCGGACAACGTGAGGCGACCGATATGGAGTGGAAGAGGCGTGCGCTTTTTCGCACCAAGGAATGGATCGATGAGTTTCTTTCGATCCCCCCGAGTGCTGGGGTGAATGGTGGCAAGCGCCGGAAGACTCGCAAGGGCAAGTCACGGCGGCTAGGGCGTCACCGGTACTCCCGCAGACGCTAAGGCCTCACGACAGGCCATCTGCTCGGCCTTCTTGCGAGTGGTTCCTGCGCCGTATCCCAGATGACGACCGCTGTC
>Ga0164292_10001850_pt1 | contig 17244 bp, 29 predicted proteins | sample GEODES117metaG_FD_111486 | JGI IMG/M metagenome (GOLD analysis project Ga0164292, IMG submission 111486) | Eutrophic lake water microbial communities from Lake Mendota, Wisconsin, USA - GEODES117 metaG | ecosystem: Environmental > Aquatic > Freshwater > Lake | place: USA: Lake Mendota...
CCATGTCACCATACCTCGCCCCCAACGTCCACAACCCCCATCGCCTTGCTCAGCGGAACAGCCAGATAACGGCCCGTTGAGAGCCGTTTTTTGAGCCCACCGTTCAACTTCAGCACCGCCGCACCCGCCAAACTGGTGTCCCTTTTACTGGGACTCCTCACGTCCAGCCACCTCAGAATCTCTGAGGCGCTCATCCACTTACACCGCGTTTCGCTGAAATCCGCCCACGCCAAACCGTCCGTTATGAGCTCCACAATCGGGTCGGACTGCTCAAACTGGTTGTTATGCACGCTCACCTCGCCCATCTCCGACTGGCTCAGGTAGTGCACCTCGCCAGCCTTCCAGAGCGCCAGCACCTCCGCCCAGAGCTGCTGCATGTCGATCGAGTGGTCGTGCACGACAGCACTCACCGGGATCACCCAGAAGCGACTGTTGCCCGTGGGGTCACCCAAGAACGTCTCGTCGTTCACCGAGGCCGCGAACACCGTGCGCCGGGCGTAGCGCGAAGACGCCGCGGCATAGGGTCTGCGTATCTCGTCCACCGTCTGGGTGAGGAACGCCTTGAGCGCCGCGATGTCGCTCTTCTTAAACGTCGCATCAAGCTCACCCAGCTCAGCCAGCCAGCCCGAGAGCACGTTCATGAGCGAGTCCTTGTCGTGCACGTTCAGGCTCTTGCCGGTGTTGACTAGGTTCAAGTTCGCCGGCACAAGCGAAGTCAGCCACCGGGTCTTGCCGATGTACTGCGCGCCTTGGAGCACCAACACGCCGCGAGCCATCACCCCGTCGGGCGAGTAGGCCGCGGCAATCGCCGAGAGCGCCCACTTGCGCATGAGCAGCTCCTTGCGCCCGCGCTCGATGGCCTCGGTCACCTCCACCAGCGTGTCGTACCAGCTCTGCAGCCGGCTCATCCCGTCCCACGGCTTGCTACTCACCCACTCGACCACCGGGTTGTAGACGTTCATGTCGGCGATGGTCGTGACGATGCTCTTCAGGTACTGCGTCCTGATCTCGGACTTGTGGCACATCGAGCGGATCACCGTGAGCGAGGCCTCGGCCGCGTTGTCCATCGTCCACCCCGCGCCGGGCACGAGGATCTCGTCGTGCTTGTTGATGCAGTTGTAGCGCACGACTATCCCCGCGTTCTGGCAGACCGCTGCCACGTTCTCAATCGTCTGCTGGGGCGCGCCCTCGGCGTTCATGTCAGGCAGCGCCACCTGCGCACGCCGTGGGCGCATCATGCGCCGGATGTCGGCAACTGGCATGTTCGCCCCCAGCTCCGCAAAGCGACGCCTAAGCGCCTGCACGAGTGCCGCCTGCTCAACCTGCCCAACGTCCAAACCGATCTCTGCCGTGAGCGCCTCCAAATCTGTTAAAGCGGCCGCCGCGATGCGCTCCGACCAACTGGCGACGGCCGCTGTCTTTTCCGCGGCGATTTCTGGCAAACCCTCGCACATCTTGAGCATGGCCAGCTGCGAGGGGTGTGACTGTATCTGCACCAGATCGAGCGGGTCAGCACCCTCATCGAGGTGCCCGAACTTGTGCACCCGCACCAAATCGAAGACGTTAACCGCGCGCCCCAGACACGGGTCGGTCGCGTGCTTGTTGACCACGTGCATACGGTCGTCGCTGATAAAGGCACCACCCACTGAGCCGCCACCGGCCTTGTAGGTGAGCCGGCGCTCGTTGTCATCCATCTGGAAGCGGAACTTATCCGGGAGCCAGCGCACGATCACCTCCTCCACGCTAAACGCGCGACAGAACGCGCCCACCACGCCGGGCTTCTCGCGAGGGTCACTCATCGTGTACGACCCCTCGTACTCAGGCACCTTCACGTCCGACACGTCGATTGCGACCGAGTCAAACCAGCCAGACGACATGCCTGAGCGAGCACCGACCGGGTCAGCCACACCGGCCTCGAACACAGGCGCGGCCGTGTAGTGCGCCTGCACTGGGTTAAAGACCGAGTGATCAAGGCCTGCGATGCCGATACCCCACGCACGTAGCTGAGCGCTCGTGCGAGGCTCGGCCAACCAGAACCACACGTGCGCCTTGAGCACACCGGGTGTGCGCCCTGCAGACGACGAGAGCTGCCACCAGTAGCGCACACCAGCGAACGCAGGCAGCGTGGTCTCGATCCACGCGTCGATCGCCTCCTCGGGCGCGCCCTCGTGCTCGAAGTTATCAACGTCAAACATGACCGCGTGCAGCGGCTGGTCAGTAAAGTTTACCAGAGCGCGGCGCACGTAGCCCGGGTACTCTGACTTCTCAGCGAGCTCGTCACCCACGTAAGCCCCGCGTATCAGGCACACGTCGGGTTTACCCTCAATCCTCTTGAGCATCGCGCCGAGCTCGTCTAAACTTGCGACCTGCTCGCGGCGCATCTTAAAGTGCTTGGCGTCCTCGTAGCCATCGATCGTACCGTCTTGTTTCCATAACTTGGTCATCCTGCGACCGTTCATCGTTTTAAGCAACGTTATCGTGTCTGTCATATCAAACCTTGTAGTTGAATTTCTTACCCGCGGCCAAACTCAGCGCTGCTGCGAAGCGCTCCGAGGGTTTGCGCTTCCCGTGCGCGATCATTCCAAGATAGCTCATGCTGCTGTGCACGCCAAGCGCAAGATCACGCTTTTGCTGCGCAGTCAGCGAGGCATAATACTTACTGAACTTGAACATACAAAACCTCCGAAAGAGCAAAAATATTAACACAGTTAAAATCCGTGCTACTATTTAATTTCACAAACACGGAGAAACACAAATGTTTACGATCAATATCCAAGCCCAGACAATTGAAGAGCTACGCCGCAAGGTATCTGATTTAAGTAGCGCGATATCCACGATTAGCAACGCGGTGATGGTGGCCGACGAGCCACCAGTCGCAGAGGAAGCCACGCCCGTCACACCACCCAAGACCCGCAAGAAAAAAGAGCCCGAGCACATCAGTGTCGAAGACCTGCAGGCGCTGTGCGTGGCCACGGCCGCGGAGGTTGGTAGCCCCGCAGTCAAGGCGATGATCTCGTCCTACAGCACCGGCGGCATCAAGGCCATGACCGACGAGCAGCGCGACGAGCTGGCCGCCAAGTTGAGCAACCGCCATGAGTGAGCACGCCTACCTCGGATGCTCCAAGAGCCACCAGTGGTTAAATTGCACACCGAGTGTGCGGCTTGAGTCGCACTTCCCCGACGAGCAGAGCCCATACGCGGCCGAGGGTCGTCTGGCGCACGAGCTCTGTGAGCGCGCGCTGGTGACAGGCAAACCGGCCGATGAAATTATCGGTGACTACAGCCAAGAGATGCGCGACGCGGTGCAGATCTACCTCGATTACGTGCGCTCGTTCAAGCACGAGCACATGCTGGTGGAGGTTAAGCTTGACGTGAGCCTTCGGGCACCCACGGGCTCACGTCAAGCTTTGGTACGAGCGACTGCGTGCTGATCGATCGCCAGACCATCCACGTCTTTGACTACAAGCACGGCAAGGGTGTGGCCGTGGACGTTGAGAATAATTCACAGGCCATGCTCTACGGCTTGGGTGCGATTAACGAGTACGACTTGGTGTACGGGCCCTTCACTGACATCGTGCTCCACATCGTGCAGCCACGCATTCATAACATCAGCTCGTGGGCCACCAACGTTGACGCACTCCTTGCATGGGGCGAGACAGTCAAGCCAATTGCTGAGATCGCGTTTAAGGGCGAGGGCGAGGCTGTTGCAGGTGACCACTGCCGGTTCTGCAAGGCGCGTCACTCGTGCCGGGCACGCGCTGACATGATGATTGCAACAGTGTCTGACCAACCCGCAGGCGAGCTGATGGCCGATGCAGAGCTTGCAGCCATCTACCCCAAACTTGCTGGCATCGTCGCGTGGGCAAACGACTTGCAGGATCAAGCGCTTAAGCGTGCAGAGACTGGCGTGAAGTTACCGGGTTTGAAGTTGGTCGAAGGTCGCAGCGTGCGCAGTTGGTCAGACGATGCAAAGGTTGCAGACAGGCTTTTAACAAACGACTTCAAGTCCGAACATATTTATGCTACAAAGCTGCTTGGAATAGGTGCCATCGAAACCCTCGTTGGCAAGAAGAAATTTACCGAGTTACTTGGTGATTTAATTACCAAGCCGCCCGGTAAACCCACGCTGACAACGATCGAGGACAAGCGATCGGAACTCAGCACAAACGATGCAGCGCTCGCCGAGTTGCTGCGTTCTTAAACACGTTAAAAAGGTCCTACTATGGCAACCGCCGCTAAAATCCAAGTTACACGCTCTTCACGAGTTAACTCACCCAAAGCACGTGCGTCCTATCCGCACATCTTCAAGCCCACAGCCTTCCAAGGCGAGGGTGACCCGAAGTACTCGATCAGCCTGCTCGTGCCCAAGGCCGAGAAGAAGTTTATCGACGACCTGCGCGCAGCCCAAGACGCCGCGGTGAAGGAGCTCTACCCGACCAAGGTGCCCACGAACTTTGAGCGCTGGGGTATCACCGACGGCGACGAGGTCGACGACCCTGCGGCCAAGGGCAACTGGGTCATCAAGGCGAGCAACAAGCAGCGCCCGCGCATCGTGGACGCCAACAGCGCCGAGATTCTTGACGAGCTCGAGGTCTACGGTGGCTGCTACGTGCGCGCCAGCCTGAACGCCAAGGCCTACGGCACCTCACAAAAGGGTGGCGTGACGCTCGAGCTCAACGTCGTGCAGAAGGTCGCCGACGGCACACCGTTCGGTGGCGCAGCCAAGGCCATGACCGACGCCGTGGGCGAGCTCGGTGCCTACGTCGGTGACGACGAGAGCTGGTAAGCTAGTTACAGGTCGCCGGGCACCTGAACCCAAAGCCCGGCACCAACACGCATGGGGATTGCCGTAACCACAGAGCAGCAAGTCGTAAGACCCTATGCCCGAATAGCAGTCCTCAGCCGTGTTGGTATGTGAAAGCAGATGCTGTGGTGATGGGTAGCGCCCAGCAGCCATTCTAGATAGTCGCTGAGAACAGCTTGCCACGGTGCAGCGAGTAGTATGCCAACAACTAAAACGGAGAACACGATGAAAACGGTCGCACTAGATATTGAGGTCTACAAGGATTACTTCCTCGTCATGCTGAAAGACCAGCAAAAGACGATGTACTACGAGATGTACGAAGGCCACGACCTGAACCGCGACGCACTGCGCAGCGTGCTGAGCAAGGTCTGCGTGGTGACGTTTAACGGCAACGGCTACGACATGCCGCTCTTGAACGCCGCGCTCGAGGGCGCGAGCTGCCAAGAGCTTAAAGATCACTCAGACAACATCATCGTGCACGACACACGGCCGTGGGAGCTTGACCTGCGCGCGCCCAAGGGTGTGAACCACATCGACTTAATCGAGGTCGCACCGGGGCTCACAGGGCTTAAGAACTACGCCGGGCGTATGGGCGCACCCAAGATGCAGGATTTACCCATCGAGCCATCGGCAAGCATCACGCCTACCGACCGCGTGGCGCTGCGCGAGTACTGCGAGAACGACCTAAATGTGACCCTCATGCTCTACGAGCGCCTGCAGCCCCAGATCGCGTTGCGTGAGAAGTTAGGCGACCAGTACGGCCAAGACCTGCGCAGCAAGTCCGACGCGCAGATTGCAGAGGCCGTGATCAAGGCCGAGGTGCACAACGTGACCGGTAAGCCCGTTGGCAAGCCCCGTGTGACGATCGGCAAGGTGTTTAAGTACAAGGCACCCCCATTCATCCAAGAGAGCGAAGCGCTTGATTTCGTGCGCGCGTGCGACTTCGTGATCGCCGACACAGGCTCACCCAAGTGCGAGGCGCTAGACAACTACCGCGCTGGCAACTACCGCGCTGGCAACTACCGCATGGGGATCGGCGGCCTGCACAGCACCGAGAGCGCGATCACGCACATCGTGGCCGAGGACGAGTTCTTAATCGAGCGCGACGTGGCGTCCTACTACCCCTCGATCATCCTGCAGTGCGGCCTGTACCCAGAGACGATGGGCGAGGCCTTCCTTGACGTGTACACGACCATCTACGAGCGCAGGCTGGCCGCCAAGGCCGCGGGTGACAAGGTGACCTCGGACACGCTCAAGATTGCGCTTAACGGCACCTTCGGTAAGCTTGGCAGCAGGTATAGCTGCCTGTACTCACCGGGCCTGCTCGTGCAGGTCACGCTCACCGGCCAGTTAGCACTACTTGACCTGATCGCGATGGTAGAGGGCGCGGGCGCGCAGGTGGTGAGTGCAAACACCGACGGCATCGTGATACGGGGCAAGAAGACGCGCTACGTGGCCGTGCAGGAGGCTGTGGTTAAGTGGGAGAAGTGCACGGGCTTTGTGACCGAGGAGGCCGCCTACCGCGCGCTGCACTCGCGTGACGTGAACAGCTACGTGGCCATCAAGCCAGACGGCCGCGTCAAGCTCAAGGGTGCGTATGCTGCCACCACGCTCTCAAAGAGCCCGGCTAACGAGATATGCTCGATCGCGGCCGTGAAGTACTTGGCAGAGGGCACACCGATCAGGCAGACCATCTACGGCTGCGAGGACATCACGCTCTTTGCCACGGTGCGTGCGGTGCGCACAGGTGCGATCTACAGGGGCAGGTACTTGGGCAAGGTGGTGCGCTGGTACCGCGCTACTGAGGGTGACTTCATACGCTACAAGAAGAACGGCAACAAGGTACCCAAGTCAGACAACGCGGTGCCAATCATGGAGCTGCCAGAAGTTTTACCCACTGATATCGACTACCAGTGGTACATGAGCGAGGCGATTAAGATTCTGATAGACGTAGGTCTTCATAAACTTTATTGACTCAGTTAAAAAAAAGCTTTACATTGTCAATTCACACGGAGAAACACATGCTCACACGATATCTTGCTTTTGTAGTTAAGGCCTCAGTAATTCTGTATTCCATCTTCATCCTGTACTTTGTTATTTCTTACGGGATGTGATCATGGAACTCAAACCAGAGCACTTACCCTACGCCCCAGCCTCGGCCACCAACGTGCAACGCACTTGGAAAAAATACGGCTGGACCCCACCCTCAAAAGATTCAGAAACCATTGCCAAGTGGGACTACTACAAGAGTCTCTCGTTGTTATCAGAAACCGCCCTACACATTAAAAAGGATTAAACCGTGGAACAAATTACACAGATCGCATTGAACAAAGCCATTGTTTTATTAAAGGCCATCAAGGCCGAGTACGTCATCCAGATACCGGATGAGCCAATCATCAACGAGGGCTCGCTTGAGGTGGTCGCACCGCGCGAGCGTAAGAGGCGTCAGATGACGGTACCCTACGGCACGTACAGCACCTTTTTAACCGGCAAAGACTTTGACAAAATGCAACCCAGTGACGTGTTTTTACTTGAACCCGGCGAGTTTGACGCCGAGTCGTTGCGATCGGCGGCCGTGTCGCGTGGGTGCAAGCTGTGGGGCAACGGCTCGGTCATAAGCACCATTAAAAACAACGTCATCGAGTTCATGAGGCTGCAATGAAAGAACAACGCGAAATGCAGACGCACGTCGACGAGCTCAACGCTCATATTAAGGCGCAGTCAGATAGGATTGACTTCTTAAGCGCGACGCTTGATCGAACGACTAGGATACACCGCGGTCTGGCGGCTGATGCGGCACGCTACCGCTGGCTGAACAAGTACACCAGCCAGTTGTTCATGGTGACCGAGCAGCAGATGAACGACGAGGTTGATCGTGCTATGGCGGGGGGTGTGAAATGAACAAGGAACCCGTAGCACATGTTGTATTCATCAACGGCGCACCACGGTCCGTGATGCTGACAGAACATGCAATTGAGCTTGACGATGAGTTGATTCAATCAACTCCTGTATACAAGAGCGTACAGAAAGATTGGTACTTCATCAATGAGGTGCAATTTAAAACGCTTGCTAAAAAGTTTGGGTATGTGAAGGAGAAGGTGAAATGAAACACAAACACGCAGACCTTATCCACGCTTGGGCGGATGGTGCGAAGATTCAAGGTAAAAGTGAGTATGTGGAATGGCGCGATTTAAGACACCCGTCTTGGGATAAAAGTTGGCAATATCGCATCAAGCCTGAACCAAAGCCTGATGTAGTGAAGTATCTAATCTGTGGTCTGAAGTCGTGGGTAGAGGTTGACGACCAAGTCGGGCATGAGTGTATCAAGATTGTTATTGATGGCAAGGGCAGGTTGAAATCAGCGGAGGTGATGCCGTGATAGACCTAACCTCTAACGCACTTGAGCAAGCCCTTTTGTCTTTGTGGAACGCAATTGATGAGTCAGGTGAGCGTATTACAGTACGTCCAACAAAGTTGATTGTGCCGCGCAAGTGGTTACGCAAGGCTATCTTTGTGATGCACGGCAAGCACAAGAAGCACTTGATGCCGTTTAAACAGCGCAAGGCAACACGCAGGGCTAAGGCTCGACAACACGCATCATTTATGACACCGAGGTGGGCAGTATGACAATCAAAATTACTGACAACCATGAAGATTGTATTAAACGCATTAAGCATTTGGAAACGGTTTGTATGGTGGCGGGGTTTTTGTTAAATAAAGTAAATCTTTCGTTTGTTATGAGTTATGGAATGCAAGAGCAAGTGTTGCAATGCATTAAAGATTGTGACGAAATTGCTGAAACAAGGGGCAAGCTATGACCACACCAATCACATCAAAACAACTTGCAGCGCACATCTTGAAGATACTTGACGATGTTGTTGCTGACTACCCTGAAGACGAGCGTGAGGAGGCTAAGGCTGCGATCCTGAACGCCTTCTCAGGTCAGATGTTTGCTATGCCAATGGGAGATGACGCATGAACGAACGATTAAAAGAGTTGGCTGAACAAGCGGGGTTGGAAGAGCTTGGTGATGGCGACTGGTGCTCATTAAATCACCCTGATGTACGAGCCGAACACCTTGAACACTTTGCCGACCTTGTGCGCCAAGACGAGCGTGAGGCTTGTGCTGCCGACTACCTGCAAGATTGCTGTGATGCGGTTGAGGCTGCAAGGCTTGATGAACGTGAGCTTTGTGCGAAGATTGCTCTTAAATATGAGCCAACTGAACGACAGCCTTACGTTACTTATGCCGCAGATGAAATCAGAGCAAGGGGTAATCATGAGCAAGATTGACTTAATTATTGATGCGCTATCGTGCTATTGAAGCCAAACTAAAGGAGAAGAATTATGGGTCTGTTTAAATCAGGTAAGTCAAAGGCAGATGATCTGCTGTCAATTTTAATACCATCACTCGAATGGCAAATGCGAGAGGAACTCAAAAAACGTTTAGCTGTACAAATGGAAGATGTAGTCAATGAGGTAGCAACGCAAGTGATTGGTTATGGCTATGACGAGGCAATCAAAGAACTAACTGTAAAGGTTCGTGCGCCTAAGCGTGAATGGGTCGGGCTGACCGGAACAGAAATAAATCATATCTTTGCAGCAAATGTTGGATACCCCGAACGAATGTGTCTTGCTATCGAAGCCAAACTAAAGGAATTAAACACATGAAAGTCCAATCAGCAATTAACTTGCAGGGTATTGTTTTTACAGTTGGCACAACTTCTCAAGAAATTATGTTCAAAAAAGGTGAGCAGTTTGAAAATGAAATGGCAAACACCATAGAAGTCATTGTCGGCGGTCAAGACATGACGATTGCGCAGGCTCGCCGCAAAGAGATGCACGACAAACTGGATCAATGGATTGATGGGGTGGAAGAATGAAAGATAACAAGGACAAGGAGTTTTACGACCTTGGCAAAAAGATGTTTGACCACATACAAGTGATTAAAGCAAGGACAAAAACGATGACTGAAGAAGACGAAGCCTTTGACGCAATTGAACGCGCCCAACAGCAGCGGGTCGAGGACAGCATACGCCGCGCAGCACAAGAGAGTGCGTTGCACTTCATATCGGAGAGTGACGCAATCGAACTGGGCATGATGACGCTACGCAAGGCGTATGAGATCGGCTATCGCGCAGGGATGTATACAGAGCAGAGGAAGAAAGATGAACATCCCCGCTGACCTGCCAATATGGATGATGTGGTTTTACGGCGCATGGTGCGCACTGATATTATTTTTTAAATGGTGGTTTAAATGAAAGAACTAACCGATTTTCAAAAGAAGTTCTTTGCCCGCGGCACAGGTGCCACGCTGTTCACGCAGGAGGAGTTTGATCAGTCCCTTGCAATTGCCCGGGCCGAGATCATGCAGATCGCGATCAACACGACCAAGACCGCGATTTCAATCGAGCGCGACGAATGCGCCAAGCTCGTTGACGCGATGCGCAAGGGGCTCGATGGTGTGGACGTGCCGATGGTGCTGGACGTGGCGCTCGAGCAGCTCGCAACGCAGATCCGCGATAGGCTAACGAAGCAGCGGCATGGTTAAGGGGTCCGACATGGAACTGAACGAGCAAGAGTTAAAAGGTATTGCGCAAATAGGCGCAGCAATACGCGCCAACGCGCAACAAGTAGGTGGCGCACACTACGCAGTCAAGGCCATACAGCCGTGGGATTACATCATCGCCAACAACTTGGGCTATCTAGAGGGCAACGTAGTGAAGTACGTTAGTAGGTGGAAGGACAAGGGCGGCGTTGAGGACCTGAAGAAGGCGCAGCACTACCTACAGAAACTTATTGAGGTGAGCGATGAAAACATTTGACGGGCTTGAAAGCGCCCTAGTTGGCACAGCCGAAGTTTGGCAACCGGACGGTAACCGTGTCACCCGGGCAGTCTACGACGGCGAGAAGATCATCAAGCTGCTCATGCGAGACATGCCGCAGGGTGAGGCACGCGAGTACTGCGACTTCAACATCGAGGGCGGTTACCACGGTGAAGCCACCCCTATTATTTTTTGGAATCACGATGAATGACGACGAGCTGTTCAAACTGTACGCCGGCATGGCGATGCAGGCCCTGATAACGGCCGCCAAGGTGCCTTGGGATTTAATCCCGCACTTGGCCAACGAGATGGCGCAAAAGATGATTGCCGAGCAGGGGAGCTCGTAGTGGCCGGCTACTCGCTATCACTGATCAAGCAGATCAACGACACGCCCTTCACGCCCTTCACACGCTTGGCCATGAAGGCCATCGAGCTTGACGTGAGCATTGTGGATATTGCCGATCACCTAGAGGTGTCACGCACCGCGGTGTACGCGTGGTTCTTGGGCAAGTACGAGCCAAGCGCTGATAAATTTACCAAACTGGAGAAATACCTTGAACGAATGTGAACAGGCATACCAAGACTGGCTCAAACTGCTCGACGACGCCAACGCACGCGACCTGCTCGAGGACCCCTACAACATCTGGCTAGAGGCGTGGGAGCAGGCGCGCATTACACAGGAAAAACCTACTCCTTAGGCTTTGTGAGGTACCTGTAGCCAGCGCGAGCGAGCGCAGGTGCCTGCATCAACGCACCCGCGCCGATGCGCAGTGGATTGCGCGACATCATCATGAGCCCGCCTGCGCCGCCTAATCCTGATATGGCCGCGTTAGCGTAGTCACCTTGGTTGTATTCGTCAATTGCGCTTGCAATGTCGTAGCCCGAGGCCGCGCCACCCACAATCGGCATCACCTTGCTCTTTGCCAAAATGTCGCCAGCACCGCCTATAACGTTTCTAATGGTCTGACTTGCCGATGGATTAGCCGCCCTGCGTGCCTCGACCGCCTGACGCGCGGCCTGCTGCTCTTGAATTTCACGCGGCAGCATCAGGTTCTCACCGGGCACGAAGCCCCGCGTCTGGCTAGCAAGCGCCTGCGCCCTGCGAGCCTCGTCCCACACTGCGCCGTAGTTACCAGCTCGGGAGGCCTCAAGGTTAGTAATTGCGGGGGTCACTTGGTTTGCGTAGTTGATGACCGCGGCACCACGTCCCGTGGCTCTGGGCATAGCGCCGGGCGCGCCAGCGGCCGCAGGGGCGCCCTCGGCGGCCACAGTGCGTGCGATGTCGGCCACTGAGGCCGTGGGTGCAGGTGTTGGTCGAAGCGCCCTGTAGGCCGCCACAGGGGCACCCATTACAGCACCGATGCCTGCGGGCACCAAGTTGGCGTCGATGTCGGATCCGGTGGTGGGTTCCTTGAACGACTCCTCCATGCGGTCAACGTGGGTCGCGTAGTGGCCGCCCATGCCGCGCAGGCGCTCGGCGGCCTCCTCGTAGGGGGACTTTTTTTCGTCAGCCATTATTTGGGCGCTCCGTATGTGGTGATTGCTAGGTCACGATAAAGCTGGCCGTACTTCTTGGCAATATCCTTGTACTCCTGCGAGGTAAAGAACTGGTACGGCTTCTTGTTCGTGCCCTCGGTGGACGTCACGTAGTCGCCAAACGCGCCGGCAATTTCAAGCCTCTGGTCGGCCAACGCGCGCTCCTGAGCCAACCAGCTGTTGATGATCTTGGCCGTGTCGCGAATCGATGCCATCTGCTCTTTCTGCGTGAGCACGTCAAAGTTACTGATGGCCGGGCCGAACGCCGACTTGCCGTCCTTAGCCTTCTGTATAAAGATGGTTGACAGAATCATATCCATCTGACGCAGCTTCTCCTGCTTTTCGGGTGGCAATTGTTTTACAAACGCAGGATAGGCGTCGACACCGATGCCAAAGTTGTTGACCTTGACCCCGCTCTTTGCCAGCTCATACATCGCAGCACCAGCACCCTGCTTGAACATCAAGCCGAGCGCCTTCTTCATGTCGGGGTCACTGTTGACGAGGTTATCAAGCGAGTCATACAGACCCTGTGTGCGCATGATGTCGTCGGGGTTGATCGTGCCGACCTCCTTGATTCTTGGCGCAAAACTCTCTCCGCGTTCTTTACTGGCGTTCGCAATCTGATCGCGCTCAAACTTAATAGTCTCAGCCCTGCGCTTATCGTATTCTGCACGGGTCGTTTTTATTGTGTCTTGCCAAGTGGCAAGCGTTGTTGACCCCCGCTCGGCCAGCACTTCCCCATCCGGGGCAATGATGCGGTTACCTTCAACCCTAATCGGACCAAGAGCCTCGGTGGCCGTTCTGACTGTGCCAGTAGTAGCCGCGGGAGTTGGTGCTGCGGCAGGTGCGGCAGGTCTATTGTTTTGTTCAGTGCCATGAAAGTCAGCCTCTTCGCCTGCTGCTCTTGGGGGAGGTTCGCCCATCATACCGTTGCCAGTGGGCGCGGGTTCGGCAGTGCCGCCACCTGCAGGGGTTGCCCGTGGTTGCCCAGCCCCGCTCGGTTGAATGCCGCCCATGCCACGGATCATCGGAACGATCTCAGGACCATACTTAGCAATCAAGTCGGCCTGCGTCATGCCCGCCTTGAACTCTTCAAGCAGCGTGTTTGCCATGTCCTTGTACTGGCCGAACATGGTCTTGGCTAGTTCCGTAATCTTGGGCGAACCGTAAAACAACGGCATCGCGGCGTTCAGGCGCTGCATCATGGCGGGGTTGGTCCGTGCCTGAGAGATGCCTGACTGAATGTCTTGCGGGGTCGTGCCGAGCACCTTAGCAAACGCGTTAAGGGCTTGCGCCTCCTTACCCATCTCGTACTTCTGGCCAACCAACTGCGCACGCATCTGGGCGATTGGCAGGGCTTGTTGTTCTTCCACTTCGCGCTGCTGACCAAGAACGCCCATTGCGCGACCAAAGCCCTCAGCAGCCGAGCCTGTGCGACCGGGGTCTGCCAAGGCTGCAGAGATCTTGAACCAAGGTATAGAGCTGCCCCTGTTTTCAAGCGCAGCGAGCACCTTGTCAACCGACTCGGAGTACTGCTTCTGAATGTCAGGATCAGCCAAGCTCATGCCTGTTGGCGCGGCGGGTAGTGCTGTTGTTGGGAGAGCCATGATTTATTCCTTCAATTTAATCGCCGGGTGATATCTGACCAATGTCTGTGGCTGTACTTGGGTCAAACGACCCGCTACCGCCACCTCCACCGCTGCTACCAAAAGTCTTGCTCAGCCAATCGCCAATGTTGCTAATAGTGTTTTTACCACCGCCTGAAGGCGTCTGAAACAAGCCAGCAACGCCTGTACCCAACGAGCCGAGCTGCATGAGCGGCGAGGTCTGATACGCGCCCGGTATTGGACCTGTGTACGTAGACGACACAGACGTCGGAATCGTGAAACCTTTCATCAGAGCTGCTTGCTGCGCTGCAACCTGCAACGGGAACAGCTGCTGGTTCTGAGCCATCTGCTGCTGCTGACCGCCCATCGTGCTGAGCGCGTTCACGTCACCCATGCCCAAGTTCTGCGTCGTGGTGCCTAAGGCACCCATCTGAGAGCCGCCCATCATCTGACGCTGCAGATCAGCCTGCGCTGCGGTCAGCGCGTTCTGGTAACCGCTCGCGAGCAAGCCCTGCTGCTGACCGCCGAGCGTCTGCAGAGCGTTAGTGACGTTCTGACCGAGCACGTTAGCACCACGAGTCGAGCCAAACTGACCGCTACCCACCGCACCAGCAGTTGCCTGAGGCGAGATCGTGTTGCGAATGTTTTGTAAACCTAAGCGACCTGCCTCATCAACGACGTTTCGCATGTACGGGTTCATGTAGCCTTGAGCTAAGTCAGGCGCACCCGTCGTCGCGGCGTTCATCGTGAGCGCGTTGGCAGAGGCTAGATTAGGCTGGTAGTTACCCACGTTTGCAGCCGTCTGATTAAACGCCTGCTGCTGCAGGGGCTGCGCACCAATGTACTGAGCGTTTGCACCAGCTTGGGTGCTCGTGCCGGCTAAGTTGTTTAGGTAGTCCATGTACCACGCAGGAGCCGCTGTAGCCTGCTGCTGCGTAGTCGTGATGCTAGGAAGCGCCGCACCCTGCGTGAACGATCCGCTTGATGGCGTAGAGGGTGTGCCCAACTGAGGCGGGGTCACATAGTTTGACGGCGCAGCGGTCAGGTTCGGACCCGTCGCGGCGTTGAACGTTGCGCCCGGTGTGGGTGCCGCAGGAGTAGCCGCCGCGGCAGTCAGTGGGGAGACTGGCACAGACGTCGGGTCAAAAGTTGTCAGATCAATGTCAGCCATGATTATTTCCTTCCTACGTTTTGTAGCGCTTCTTTCATGTACTCAAGAGGCGACGCTTTTGGTGGTATTTTATCAGCGGGTGCTGACCTCGTGTGATCTCTGAGCGACTCGCGAAACGCGTCTAGGAGCTTAGCGCCTGCGTCAGATGAGCCATTGCCAAGCGTTGACACGGTCGATGCGTCAAAGACGTACTCGCCGTCTGCCAACATTGCGGGGATGTCGTCTGACTGCCCGTCGCCGCGCCCCCTGACGTAGTGCCCAGTCGCACCCGTGATGAACTCAGGAATATGCTCGTCCTCGCCGCCATGAGCCTGCCCACCCTCTGCCATCATGCCAGTGGGTAGGTTGGCAATTCCTGTACCAGCCATTGCAAGAGGGTTGGTGCCCGAGCCTTGGTAGAGCCAGTCGGCTGCTGCTTTTTGACCCGTGGGGATCACTGGGATGCCGGGTGTTGGCTTGCCCATCAATTGGCTACCCGCAAACGTCGTAGGATTGCCGCCAGACGCATCTTGACCGTAGGTGAAGTAGTTAGGTGCTTGGCGTTTTTGCAGCACGCTGTAGAGTCTTGGATCAACCCCAGAGACGCTTTGTTGCATCTGCGCAAGCTGTAGCGGGCTACCACCCTCAGCGGCGCGTACAGGCGCTGGTGAGCCTAGTTGCTGATAGACGTTGTAGTTCTCAAATGGGTTGTATTCGTTCACGTTCACACCTTGCAAGAATGTACTTTGTAAGTTACCGGGCAACGCCCCCGGACCCGAGCCTTGAGCACCTGCGTACATATACGATGGAGTCATCGCAGCGCCCTGTGCTGATGCTTTAGGCGCAACCGTAGGTGGCGTGATCGCTGCCTGAACCAAGGGTGGTGGGGTTGGGATAGGTGGGTTTATATTGATTGGGGGTACTACGTCAATCGGTGGGATGACGCTTGGCGGTGTTGGTATAGGCGGGTTGACGCTCGGCGGTGGATAGACAGCTGGCGGCGGTGGGTTAGGCGGCAGAACAGGCTTAACTGGCAGCACTGGCCTGACTGGCCTGAGCGGTGCCACAGACTCTGGTTGAGGTTTAGGTTGTGGCTTAGGCTGCGGTTTAGGCGTAGGCGAAACCATCTCGCCTAGCTCAGTCTTTGTGCCGTTGTTATTTAGCAACCCAAGCTTAATCGCCTCAGCGGGCGTGATACCGAGCTTGGATGCGTTACTGAGCATCTCTAGCTTAGCGGGTAGTTTCTCGTCAGCGCTAAGCGGGTCAGTAGCTTTATCAACCTGCTTTAAGATGACCTCTGGTGGGGCGGCTTTATTATCAAAGGTGTTTTTAATACCGTCAATAACGTCGTCAGAGTACGCACCCTCAGTAAACGTTTTATTCCAAAAATCTATAACAGACGGCTTAACGCCCTCTGGCGCGTAAGTCTTAACCGTAGTGTCAATCAACGACTTCTCAGCCTGCCGTTGCGGCTCAGCGCGACCGTCTCTGCTTTGATCAATAACGCTCTTGAGCTCGGTGATGGTTGCCAACGAGTTTGCATCGAGCCGTGGGCCTAAGTTTATTGGACTAACTGTGGGCTCTGCAAGCGTTGTAGGTAACGCACCACGAGACTCAGGCGCAAGCTGCGTGACAGGCGCGGCTCTTGATACCTCAGGTACGTCGTAAGTCGGAATACGATCAGCCGCATCAAATGCGTCATTAAAAATGCTTGCAACGTCTCTAGACGGTGCAACCACTTCGGCTGGTGTATAACCCAAAGCAGGCGCAGGTGCTGACAACCTCTCAGGGCTTACATAAGATGGTGCCTCGTCAATGATCTCACCGAGGTTGATGTTTCTTGTAGGGGGATCACCACGCATCAAGCTAGTGTCTGGCGCTCGAGTCAAGTCAGCAACGGTAGCGCCTAAGTTGTAAGCGCCTGTGGGGCTTTCGTTCACAACGCCTGTGGCTGCATCAGCGTAGCCACGACCAACGTCTTTGACGGCCGCACCGGCCTCTCTAACCGTAGATAGGGCGGTACCGGGGCGCATCAAAATAGAGTCTGTTATTAACCGGATATCGCCCGCGGGCAAGCCTGTCTTCTCAGCCAAATAATCAGCGCCCTTATCTAAGTTCTCGCTGATAAAACGTAGGGCTTGACCGCTTGCCTCGCTCGTGTAGCCCGAGGTGTTAGTTACGCCAAACGCCTTACCAAACGGGTTACTAAGCGCCTCGGCTACCCTGTTCGATATTTCACGCATCAGCTCTGGGTTGGCTTGGTAGTCCTTGCCAATCATAGACGCAGTCAGTTGGGCTATTTGGTCGCCCGTTCGCAGACCA
>Ga0164292_10001851_pt1 | contig 17236 bp, 12 predicted proteins | sample GEODES117metaG_FD_111486 | JGI IMG/M metagenome (GOLD analysis project Ga0164292, IMG submission 111486) | Eutrophic lake water microbial communities from Lake Mendota, Wisconsin, USA - GEODES117 metaG | ecosystem: Environmental > Aquatic > Freshwater > Lake | place: USA: Lake Mendota...
AAGGTGCTTCCGCTCAACGCCTGCCGGGGAACCCGAGACATTCACCCATCCACCCGCTTCCGACAATTCCGACTTTCGGGCTGTTCAACCAACCACGGCGGAAGGGGCGAAGTTTCGCTTTTCCGCGTAAAACCGCTTGAATTGCTCGAATTTCTATTTTCGGACCGCTGAGTCAGTATATTAAACAGCTGTTTTGAGTCAACTTGATTTTGCCCGTTTCACTGGGGTTTCGCCCGGTCCAGCGGCACTGGCGACCATCGCCGCGAGCTGGACAGGCGTGGCTTGTGACGGAACTAGGCCCTCCTGCCGCTTTCCGCGAGAGGCTCTGGGACGCTTTCCGATTTCCTCGCCAGTCCCGGGTTACTTTTTAAAGCGGGCGATTGTCGGCCGGTGGTCGCTGGTCTGGTCGTTATCCGGAAAGTCGTTCGGTCGGACGACGACATCGGACTCGCCCTGCCATTGCTTGGCACCGTTGGCGACAAAAACAAAGTCCAAGATCGAATCGGGGTAACGATCGACCCGCTGCGGCAACGCTTGCCGGTCATCCGACCAGTTGCTGTCGATCAGCGGGTCGGGTTTAAGCCACTCCCAAACCCCGCCTTCCATCATCGCCTGATACCCCGGATTCCCCCGCCCGGTCTTGAACTCGTAATCAAAGTTGAAGTCCCCCGCCGCAATGACGGGCTCTTGCCGATCAGCTGCCCATTTGACCAGCATGCGGGCTTGGTCAGTCCGCAGCTCGGCTTCGCCCCGTGCGAGGTGATTGGCAACTACCCAAAACGAATCCGCACTCTTCAGGTCGACCAGTTTGACGGCCAGCGGCGAGCGGGCCCGTAACGCTCCGAAGTCAGCCGAGTCGGACTCGGGGTTGTTGAAATTGGCGGCGATCCCGCCGTGTCGATGCAGCTCCACGGCTTCTTCGATTCGAAAACGCTGCTTATCGACGATCAACAGCAGTGAGTCGGTATCCTGGAAACCGCCGCTGGCGGAAGTCACATAGTCGATTTCCGAGCCAAGTCCCTCTGCCACCGCTTTTTGGAACCTCAACACCGTCACCGGATCGACTTCGCTCAGCACAATCACCTCGGCTCGCGTAGCCGGGTCGCGCATCAGTTCGGTCAATTGCTCGGCAATCACCAAGGGATTACTCACCGGAGGTTGGCCGGGACGATTGCTTTCTACATTCCAGGCGATCAGCCGGAAATCGTCGGCAGTGGCCAGCGAAGTGGTCCCACCCAACAGGGAGGCGGCGAGTAATCCAAAAATAGTCAGCGGTCGATACACGTTTGAGTCACTCCCTGATGTAAGACACAGAACCCCTCAGTGGGGCTCAGCATTCTAATTACCGGTCCCAGCCTCCGTCCAATGAAGATTGGGCTTTCGCTTCGCACCGCTCAGTTGGGGGGAAGAGTTGTGTCGCCGTGCGCTGCGCGAAGGACCGCCAACACTACGCCGTCAGCAATACGCCGCCAGCGCGGAGCCAAGCTGACAAGCCGCGGCGGATCGACCAGAGCTGCCGAGCTGGGGGCTGGCGCCAGGCCCGGCTGGGAAGAACTGAATCGGGAGCTGGTGTGGAGTCCGGTAGAGTTTGCGCCGAGCAAAGAGGGATTTGGGCGCTATATCCGCGCTATCCACTGGACCAATCGCCAGTCGAGCCAGTAAGGATCGGGGTCGTGTGGGCGACCGGCCAGATAGCCTAAATGCCCGCCATGCTTGAGTAGCAACAATTCCACGCTGGGCGACATTGCCCAATCGCGATACATCTGCGCCGGTACGACCGGATCGTCTTCCGAGCTGATGATCAGCGTCGGGATGGTAATCTCTGCCAGCAGCGGACCGGCACTGGACCGGGTGTAGTAATCGCGGGCCCCACTGAAGCCGTTCACCGGGGCGAGAAAGCGATCGTCAAAGTGCACTAACCGCCGCGGGAACTCGCGCAGACGGTTATCGACGAGGTTCGCCACCCGCTCCCGTCGCTGCCGCAAATTCTGACGCAACTTGTCAATGAAGAACCAATCGTAAAGCCTGTTCCCCCAATGCCGGAGGTTTTTTGAAGCTGTTTCCAAGTCGACCGGGGGTGAGACGGCGATCACGCTATCGACCTCAGGCGGAGCTGCGCCCCAAGGCTCCAGCTGCGGCGGCGGAAAATGAAGAGCAGCCGGGCTTTGGTTCGCTCGAAATGGAGAGTCGGCAAGGAGATCAATCGCAGGCTCAGCTGGCGACGCAGAGGCCTCCAGCCCAGTTGGTTCAATCTCCGCTCCACTGCCGCTCGTTGGTCCGCTGCCGCCCAGCCCCTTGCCCCACTGTCCGGCCAAATGCAACACGATATTCCCGCCGAGCGAAAAACCGACCAGCGTGATTTTCGAAATCGGACTTAACCGCTGCACGGCCGCGACGACACAGGAGACGTCAGCCGATGAGCCGGCATGGGCATGACCGCGCGAGACGAATTGACTGGCGCCCCATCCTCGCATATCGACCCGGACGACGCGCACGCCGGCCCGGATCAGTTTGGCGGTGATCCGCCGCATATAGGGAGACTCGCTCGAACCGCACAGTCCATGCACGAGGATCGCGATCCGGTCACCCGTAATCCAGTTTTTTGGTTGGCTGTCGTGAATCACAATCCGGTCGCCATCCGGCAGACTCACCAGCAAAGGCTGGGAGCGAGGGTTCGGCGCGCGGTGCCTGGAGAAATAGGCCGCGACAGTTTGCGCATGGGGATTACTCAGCCACGGCGCGGGACGAAACGGCGGATAGGACGACAACAGCATGAATCTGCAGGAAGTTGAAGCAAGGGTGGATCACGGGACGGCCGAGCAGCTGCCCGCTAATCAACTATAAACGGGAAGTCGCACAGCGGGCGCGGGGCATCGCTGCGGCCGGCAGAGTTTGTAAGCAGAGGCTAGCCTTGAGTTTTAGCCAAAATCCTGCGCCCCTGCAGAAAACGTGCGATCCGAGAGCCGCTGGATCGCCTTCCCGCCGCCGGCACTCAGCGTCTTTTACACCGCGCCTTCAGCGCTTGCCGGCTTTGCCCGGGCGACTAACCAAGCACATTTCGCTCGGCCAGGAATTTGATCAGCTGCTCAACCGAGTCTGCAATGGCGTTGCGATCAGTATCAAGGACCAAATCCGGATTGGCGGGCGGCTCGAAGCGCACATCGGCTTCTTCAGCCGAGGTGGGGGACTGCTTGCCAGCTTGGCGGGCGCGGCAGGTTTCCTCGGCCGCGGTTACATGCACGATAAAGAACCGTTCGTCGCCGACCAGCTCGCGGGCTCGTTGCCGCACTGCTTCCTGCGGCGACACGAGCGCGAGGATGCAGATTAGCCCTGCCTGGTTCAGCAGCTTGGCGACTTCGGCCGCGCGGCGGATATTCTCCGAGCGACCGGACTCGTCGAAATTCAGTTCGCGGCTCAGCCCCAACCGCAGGTTCTGGCCGTCAATCACCATCGCCGCCCGACCTTCATCGAACAGCCGGCGCTCCAGCGCCGAAGCGATCGACGACTTGCCTGCGCCGGGCATTCCGGTCAGCAGCAATGTGACCGGTTTCTGGCCAAACCGCTGGGAGCGCTCTTCGGCCGTCACTTTGCTGAGCTGGGCCGATAGCGAAGAGCTGGCAGGCTCGGCATCCCACAGGCTGCCGCGGCGCTGGTCTGGCTCGCGATCAAGGATCATCCCCGCGCCCATCGTCGCATTGGTCAGTCGGTCGATAATGATAAAACTGCCGGTTGCCCGATTGCGGCGGTAGGCGTCGTAAGCAATCGGAGCTGAAAGCACGACCTGACAGCGGCCGATTTCGTTCAGCTCCAAAGCCGGTGCCTCCTGTCGATGCAGCGTATTGACGTCGACGCGATAGCGCAGTGTGTTGACCGATCCGGGCAAGACCCGCGTCGTCTGCTTGAACAGATAGGACTTTCCGGGGACCAGCTTCTCGTCGTGCATCCAGACGATGAGCGCTTCAAACTTTTGCTCCACCCGCGGTACGTTGCCCGGGCGGACGAGCATGTCGCCGCGACTGATGTCGACTTCGTCTTCGAGAGTCAGCGTCACCGATTGCGGCGCAAAGGCTTCTTCCAATTCCCCATCAAAAGTGGTGATCGCTTTCACATGGCTGGTTCTCCGCGAAGGCAGAACCATGACCTCGTCACCCTTGCGGATGATTCCGCTGGCTACGGTACCAGCGAAGCCACGAAAATCGAGATTCGGGCGAAGCACGAGTTGGACCGGGAATCGCAAATCGGACAGATTGCGGTCGCTGCCGATGTAGACGGTCTCCAGGAAATGCACCAGCGGCGAACCCTGGTACCAAGGCATTCGCGGACTGTTGCGGACAACGTTGTCACCCTTGAGCGCTGAGATCGGCATGAAGTGGACATCTGGAAGTTCCAGCCGCGCGGCGAACGCCTGGTACTCGTTCTTGATACGCTCAAAGACCTCTTCCGCGTAATCGACCAAGTCCATCTTGTTGATCGCCACCACGACATGCTTGATGCCGAGCAGGCTGACGATAAACGAATGGCGCTTGGTTTGGGTCAAAACTCCGTGCCGGGCATCGATCAGGATAATCGCCAAGTCGGCGGTCGAAGCTCCGGTCGCCATGTTGCGAGTGTACTGCTCGTGTCCCGGCGTGTCGGCGATGATGAACTTCCGCTTGTCCGTGGAGAAGTAGCGGTAAGCGACGTCGATCGTGATACCCTGCTGCCGCTCGTCTTCCAGTCCATCGGTAAACAAGGCGAGATCGACCTCGCCTCCGGTAGTACCGTAGCGCGAGGAGTCCTTGCGAATGGCTGCCAGCTGGTCCTCGTAAATCATTTTCGATTCGTAGAACAACCGGCCGATCAGCGTGCTTTTGCCGTCATCGACGCTGCCGCACGTGATGAACCGCAGCAGTTCCTTGCGTTCATGCTGCAGGAGATAGGCGTCGATGTCGGTGGCGATAAGCGAGGATTGATGAGTCATGTGGGATGGTTGGAAAGTAGAGCGGTTGTCCCCAGTCGCCAGGCGGCCAGGGAGTGTATCGGTTGAAGTCAACGCCGGTTGTTTGCTGCCCCGTGCCCGGCCAAACCGTGCCCGGCCAAACCGTGCCCGGCCAAACCGGGCCGAGATGAGCCGGGCCGTCCCGAGGAACAAGCGGACGGGGCAATGGTCGGACGCGCTCCCTAGAAATAGCCTTCCTTCTTCTTCTTCTCCATCGAGCCGGCTTCGTCGCTGTCGATCAGCCGGCCTTGGCGTTCAGAGAAGGTGGTGAGCAGCATTTCCTGAATGATCTCGGGTAGCGTGGTGGCGTTGGAGTCAATTGCTCCGGAGAGCGGGTAGCATCCCAGCGTCCGGAACCGAACCTTGCGCATCTCGGGAGTCTCGCCTGGTTTGAGCGGCAGGCGATCGTCGTCGACCATGATCATCACGCCGTCGCGCCAGACGATCGGCCGCTCCTTGGCAAAGTAAAGCGGCACCAACGGAATATTCTCAAGGTGGATGTACTGCCAGACATCGAGCTCGGTCCAATTCGACAGCGGAAAGACGCGAATGCTCTCGCCTTTGCGGACCTTGGTGTTATAAAGACTCCACAATTCGGGCCGCTGATTCTTGGGATCCCAGCGATGAAACTCGTCGCGGAATGAAAACACTCGCTCCTTGGCCCGGGATTTCTCTTCGTCTCGCCGGGCGCCCCCGAACGCGGCATCGAACTTGTACTTGTTGAGCGCCTGCTTCAGGCCTTCGGTTTTCATGATGTCGGTGTGCACCTTGCTGCCATGGGTGATCGGATTGATCCCCTTGGCCACACCTTCCTGATTGACATGCACAATCAGCTTCAGCCCCAATTCCTTGGCGATGTAGTTGTCCCGCAGATCGTACATGTCGCGGAACTTCCAGGTGGTGTCGACATGCAACAGGGGAAACGGTGGCTTGGCTGGAAAAAAGGCCTTCTCGGCCAGCCGCAGCATGCAGGCCGAATCCTTGCCGATCGAATACAGCATCACCGGGTTTTCAAATTCCGCGACGACTTCGCGGATGATGTGAATGCTCTCGGCTTCCAGTTGCTTGAGATGAGTAAGGTTGTAGGCGTTCATCATTCGGCGCGGTCGGGTCAGACCAGCGAAAAAAACGGCGAAACAGCGTCAAACTTCAGTATAGGGCTCTGTGCCCAAGCCGAACAACGCCAAGTTTTTCGGCGGTAAGGTTTGAGAAAACTAAAACGAGGACTGGCAATCGTCAGAATTTGGAACGTGGAAGGCGGAATCCAGTCGAGCTCCACGGTGGCAGTTCAGGTCGCCAATTGCGGCCCCGTTATTTCCGCAGCGGCAGATCCGCGCTGCGGAAGTGCCGGCAGGCAAAAGCCCTTTTCAGGGCGAACCTGGGGCCGCACTCGCCGCCCGTTGAAGTCGGCCTATCGCTGCTCGGTCGTCGCGGCTGCCTGGCGAATGGCGCCTCCCTCGAGCACGGAGAATTCGGCCCAGACCGGCAGGTGATCGGAAATCGCCAAGGCCTGCTCGATTGTCAAATTGAATTGCCGCAGAAAGTCGAACACCCCGCTCTGCCCGGTGAATTCGCTCGTCGCCCGCACATCAAGCAGAATGTTGTCGTAGTGCTTGGTCCCGCGAGTGTTGGTTGCCGCCCCCCGCAGAACCGGAGCCAGACCGCTCTTTTTTCCCGCTCGCTCCAAGCTCCGCTCGCCCAAGTTGAAGTCGCCGATCAGCAGGACATCATCCTCGCCCCGGCCGTCGCTCCGCACAATCCGAAACAGTTCCTGCAGATACCCCATCTCGGTTGTCGAGCGTCTCGAATCAAGATGCAAGTTGACCAGAGAGAAGGTAAAAGCTCGATCTGCCGGAGCCTGAGTCGCCCGGAACCAGCCCACATAGGGCTCGCGGATCATGACGTCATCCGGATCGTTGATGGTGTAAGAGTAAGCATTGTCCAGATGCACCACTTCTTGGTTAAAAATGAAGGCCGCTTGCTCGCGATAAGTGTTGCGGCCAAGCGGCGGGCTGAGGACAAAGCCATACGAGGCCCCTTGGCTGTTGATCTTTTTGACGAACTGGGGCAGCAAGGCCTGATCCTGACCGCGGATTTCCTGAATCGCGATCACGTCGAAGTGTCGACAAATCTCAGCCAGGTATTGGAGCACCTCGGCATTGGCTGCTTTGGCCGGTCCGAAGGCCTGGATGTTGAACGTCGCAATCCGAACCACGCTCGCATGCGTCTGGGGTTGCGACCAGGATGCCAGCCGTGCCGGTGCGGACCAACTGCTTCGCAATCGCTCGACCTGCTGCCGAACGAGCCTCAGCCAGTCTTCCGACGATTGCAGCTTGTCGCGGTTGACCAGCGCCCAGCCGCCGCCGACGAGAAACAGCCCCAGCAGCAGAGTGGTTAGCAAGCGTCGCATCGCGTCATCCCCATACGAAACAGGAGCCGGACAAGGGCCGTCGAAGGCCTTGCCATCGTTTCGATTCGACGCAATCACCCCGCCCGGTCCAGTCGCGTAGGGGTTGTAGGACTGGTGCCGGAAATGCCGGGGAATGCCAAAGCAGGTTGGCGGAGAGACGCCTTGAATTAGCGGAGGGCAAGAAGGCGGGGGCGAAGGAAAGAAATGCCCGAGACCGTCCGGCTCTTAACAGGAACGCAGACAGAGCTGAGTCTGGCCGGCAGGTGGTTATCCTGCCGACCGGCGGAGAGAATGGTCTCCTATTCCGCAGTTCCGTGCTGCGACTCAATCCGGCCGCAGCGTCTTCGGGCTGGCCTGCTCAAGCTGCGTTCAGGACATTCTGGGCCCCGTCGATGCGAAGTCGGCGTCGAGTTGCCCAGCCCGGGTTCAACTCATTCGTGGCCAAGCGGTCGCTCAAATTGGGGCGGAAGAAGATCGCCAGCGCCAGGGGGACATACCAGGCGAGATAGACGCCCCCGGAGTAGCCGTGCCAGAATTGGACCGCTACCATCACCGCCGAGGTGTAGGCAATCAACGTCCCGAGGCTCTTCCGCATCGGCCAAAACACAAACGAGACGCAAAGCGTAATAAAAGCCACCAGCACCGGAATCCGGAACCAAGGGTCCCACCCCAAACTCCAAATCCCCTCCAACCCTTGCATGCGCGGCAGCCAAAAGCCGAACATCGTTTTGAGCTGAGCCATGAATGCCGCCGCATCGGGCGAAGTCGGCAGCAGCCCGGCGATACAGACCGCCAGCGCCGTCAGCATTCCAGCGACAAACCGCCCCGCGCCCCGCTCCCAGTAAAAGCTGACCCACAACGGAAGCAAAAAGAACGGATAGTAAGCGACGCCAGTTGCCAAACCGAGCATGACGCCCGCCACCATCGGCTGACGGAACATCACAACGGCCCACAGAATCAAAACCCCAGGCAGCAAGTGCATCACGTGGCCGGCATACAAAGAAGTGTGCGGCAGCATCAAATAGATCACTGCCATGCCGACACCATTGCGGAAGTTGCTGAAGTGGTAATACCCCAGCGCAATGATTCCCACCACCATCAGAATGTGGCTGAAGATCACCACAGCCTTCGCAGCCATCTCCATCTGCACCAAAGCAGCAAGCTCGGTCGTGTCCGCTTTCATCATCGAACGCTGACCGGAAAAGGTCCAAATGACCGGGAATACATGCAGCATCGGATAACCCGGTCCGTGTTCCAGCAACTGCTGGTCAACTGCCGAGTCGATCGCCTCCCGTTTGACCATGCGGACCGCACCGATCGCACCTTCCAAGTCGTCAGAGCCAGGCGCAGCGGTGATGATGTTGGCGAAAGAAAAGATCATCAGGCTGCAGCCCAGAAACACCAGACCGCCAATTGTCAGATTGGGTTCGAGCATTGGCTTGCGGACGAGGAGTGGATCGATCAGCAGCCGAACCAGAAAAATACCGCCGACTGCCAACAGCCAGATGTAGCCCGCTCGCTGCAGGCGTTGGCCGGCAGTCAATTCGGTCATCGGGGTTGGTTCAACATCGGCCGGGCGAGTATTGGCTGGTTGTGCCGGTGTGGGAGTAATTGGCGCTGGGAGTCCGGCCTGGGAATCCGATGGGAGTTGGCTATCGCCCGTTTTCGCGGGCAATTCCCCCGCGAAGCTGCCCTCTGGGTTGGACACTTGGTTGGCCTGACCATCGGCAGGACCGTTTTCGCTTCCGCTGCCTGGGGGCGACAGGGGGTTCGTTTCGGCCGGCTTGACCACCACCGGCAAGTTCGCGCCAGCAACCGCGGAACCGCTGGGCATCCGTTCGCCGTGGTAGACCATCAGCAGACCGGGGGCCAGCAGGATCAGCAACAGCAGATCGAGATTGCGCATCGTCCAAAAGCGATTGAACTTAAAAAACAACGCCAGCATCAGCAGCGATGATAAATAAGCCCAACTCGTTTCCTGGATTCGCTCGTAGCCAAACGGAAACTCGTTCATCGTCGTCCCACCGAAGGAAACCTCCGGTACCTGAATGAAACCCAACCTCAACGCATCCGGCCGCAATCAGCCCGGTGGTCAGTCCGCTCGCCGGACACCAGCCCGCACGAACGATCATTTCATTATGCTTGTCCCCCTCCCCGCGGGCAGCACCCGGACGCACCGGCAACCAGTCCAACCGGTCCCGAAAAGACTCCCCGAGAGTTGGTGAACCGGTTCAATCCCTCCAACCCCTGAAATCCTCAAGAAGTCTCAAGGGACGAGGTCGGACCCTTGCGCAGTCAGACAACCTGGTCGAGTCGATGACCCAGCACTGGACAGCACCGGGAAAACGCCAGTTCGGTTGTGAGCGCGGTTGAGCGAACCTCTGGTGGTTTGCTGTTTGCGTGGCTGCACCCAACCTGCCGGGATCGAGCCTAATTCTCAGGCATCGTCTGGAGTGGGAGTCGATTTACGCCTTTTCTTCGCGGCGTTTGATCATGACGATTCGGGAACCTTTGTCGGCGTACCGGACCTCGTCCATAAAGGTTCGAATTAACAGCAGGCCCCGTCCGCTGAGTTTCTCCAGATTGTTTGGCAAGGTCGGGTCGGGGACAGCTTGCGGATCGAACCCGGGCCCTTCGTCGTGGACCTCAATCTGAATCCACTCGGTCGTCGTTTCAATCTGCACGCGCACTCGGCGGTCGCAAAATGGCAACTCTTTTTGCCGCTGTCGGATCAGGAAGTAATAGTCGGCGTCATCGTCGGTTCGCAGCGTCGAAGGGACCTCGAGATTCCCGTGATGCATGGCATTGGTCAAGGCTTCGTTCAATGCCATGCCAATCTGCAGTCGAGAGCTGTCCGACCAATGCGGCAGCTGGGCCTGAAGATGGTCAATCAACGGCATGATCATGCGGGCTTCATTCTCAAGCACGAAGGCAGTGCAAGCGGGACAAGCCTGATTGAGCGGACGGTTCTGTAGCCGGCTGGCGATCTCCAACACATAGGCAACCGTCCCGGCGAGGTCCCGGGCGAGCTGTGTTTTCGGCGAATAGCTCGCTGCTCCGCTTCGCAGTGCTTCCATCGCCGCCTGTTCGCTGCCCACACCAGTCACGAGCACGACGGGCAGGTGCGGACGCTGCTGCTTAATCCAACGCACCAAAGCCAAGCCATCGACGCGCGGCATTTGCAGGTCGGTGACGACAGCGTCAATCGGTTCCGCGGCAATTCGCTCCATCGCCGCTGGTCCGTCATTGGCCTGCACGATCTCCCAGTTCGCCCCGGCGCGCTCCAGCAGCCGCTGGATCAGTAAGCGATCCACGGCAGAGTCGTCGACAATCAGAATCTTGGCTGGAGTAGTCAGGGTTGGATTTCCGTTGGCTGCAATGAAGTAAACTCACCCGGCGATCGTAGCACGCTTGTCCCCAATCGTTGGGCAGCTGGTTTGGGCCTGGCCTGAATGGACCGCCTGTCCTCGCTTCGCCGCAGTTGGGGACAACTGCGCTACGATCACTGCGCTACGATCTTTGGCCTTCCGCTCGCCGCTTCTTAATCGGCGGGCTGTTCGAAATCCTTGAAAAAAGTCGCCCGATCGCGCGTCGGTCGCCGGGCGTAGACGCGGACGTTTTTTACCGGATTGTATCGCAAGTCGAAAATCGCTCCCGTTCGCGTGACAAACCGATCCAGCTCGTAGGTTCGCTCCTCACCGGGGTTCAAGGGATCCCGGTCGTAGATCTGATAGAAGTGGTTGATCTGGATGTTCAACATCGTCCAGACCTGGTCGCTCTTGTTCAGCACATGCAGTTGGCCGCCCGCGACTTTCGGGCGGTCGCCAAACGGTTGGTCGTAAAACTCGGGCGACGGCAAATTAGTCGTCCGGGCATCGGCTTCGAGCTGACCTTCAAAGACGGGTGGAAGATACGACCAAAGCGAGAAGATGGTGATCGTTGGCACCAAACACATCGCCACCAGCAACAGGGTCAGCCCACGATGGGTCAACCGCGGTGCATTGCGGCGAGCGGAGGACTGGTCTGCGGGACCGGAGGGGGCCGATTCCATGGAAAGCGCGGTGGAAGCTGAAGTGGGCAAATCGTTCATGAACATGATTGTTTCCGGAAATGGTCTCCAGATCAATCTGCAGCAGCCACAGCGATGTAACATGCCCGCAACGCAAAAACAGCCGAAACGCTCAGAACCCAATGGAAACAACCTCGGGAGTCGCTTCCCGCTCCTGCTGAGGTGCCCTCTCTGCGACTTTCGCCCGCAGTGTTACGGCCTCGCAGTGTCACGGCCCCCAGTGTCACGGCCCCACAGTGTTACGGCCCGCCGAGTTACGGCAATCAGCGTCACGGACAGCCGCGTTACGGGGCCATTTTTTTCAGCTTTCGCTGCAGCGTGCGTCGCGGAATGTCCAACCGGCGGGCTGCTTCCGAGATATTCCCGCCACAGTCGGCCAGCACGCGGTGGATGTGTTCCCACTGTGCCGCCGCCAAGCTGGGTGGATGAGCATCGCTGATGTCGGCTTCGTCGCCGCTGATTTCGACCTTTTCAAAAGCAGCCAGTACCTGGTCGGCATCGGCCGGCTTGGTCACGTAGTTCACCGCCCCCAGTTTCACGGCCTCAACGGCGTTGGCAATGCTCCCATAACCAGTCAGAATCACCGCCCGCAAAGCGGGGCAGATCGCGATCAACTCTTTAAGTACCTGCAGCCCGCTGTTGTCCGGCATCTTCAGGTCGAGCACGGCCATGTCCGGCTTGTGCTCTGCCGCAATTTCGATCGCTCCCCGCAGGTTCGAGGCGCAGAAGACGGTCAATCCGCGCTTGGTAAAGGCCTTTTCCAGACGCGTTCGCAGGATGTCGTCATCATCCACCAAGAGGATCGACTGCTCGGCCATTAGTCCACTCGCACAGATACATGAATCGAGCCAAACCCGGGGGCACGGACCACCCCGCTTCTACCCTTTGTCTGGCATCTCAACTCCACTTTAACACAAATTCGCCAACTTGGCCGAAATTGCCTCCGCTGGGTGCCAGGTTTTTCCGGACCAAAACGCAGCCCAAGAAAACCCCGGGCCCCGCAGTCAAGCTGCAGGGAAAGGAGGATGTTTTGATCGGCGTGCCGCCAGCTCTTTCAGCTTTGGCCTCGGCGGAGCAGAAGCCGACATTGTGCTGCAAACTGCCAGCCCGAATCGATCGGCAATCAACCCCTCTCAGCGCTCCTTCTTGTTATCCCCTATCCCTCTTCTTTCTCTTGCTGCTCTCTTCATTCGCTCCTTTTCCACTGCTCCGCCCTCTACGCTCTCGCGCAGCGCGGGAGTCGGATGGTGACTTTGGTCCCCTGCCCCGCGGTCGATTGGAAATCAATTGAGCCCTCCAGACGCTCAATCACGTTCTTGGCCAGAAACACCCCCAGCCCCATTCCCTTTCCCGTCGGCTTGGTCGTGAAGAACGGCTCGCTCACCCGTTTCAAGACCTCCGGTGCCATTCCCTCTCCCAAGTCGGCGATTTCCCAAGTCAGATGCTGGGCAAACCGTTCGACCGACACCTGCACGCCCCGTCGCTGGGGATCGGCATCGATCGCATTCTGCACCAGCCCGCGGACCGCTTGGCTCAAGACCACCACCGGCGCCGCAGTCAACTCCGTCGCCACATCGCTTTCCATCCGCAACCGCACGTGGTTGCGGTCGGGCAAGTCCGCCAGCACCAGCTCCCAGAACTCCGACATGCTGATCGGGCGAATGGACTCGCCGATCGCCTGCCCCGCTTGGCCCGCCATCCGGTTGAGAATCGAGCGACAGCGATCGAGCTGGCTGCGAATCAGCCGGATATCTTCAACCACATCCTGGGCGTCGGGATGGTCGGGCGGATGGTCATCGAAAAACTTCGCCACATCCCCGGCAACCACCGCAATCGTCGACAGCGGAGTCGCCAACTCGTGGGCCGTCCCCGCCGCCAGCGTGCCCAGCGCCTCCAGCTTCTCGCTCCGAGCCTGATTCTGCTGGGCTTGGCGGAGGTTCTCTTCCTGTTGCTCCACTTCACCCGTCAATCGCGTCACGAAGTAGACCAAAATCCCTGAGCTGAGGGTGTAGCCCATCAGCAGTCCGAGCTGATGGAGGCTCGGTGCGCCGGCTTGGCGAATTGAAGTCTGCCAACCGGTCGGCATCAATTCGCGCAGCTCAATGTGCTCGAACAGCAGAAAGCCAAAACAGGCGACCGAAAGCAAGTTGATCGCCCAAGCCCAATTTCGTGAAAGCACCAAAGCCGCGAGCGACACGTTGACGTAGTAAAAGACCCAAAATGGATTGTTCGTCCCGCCAGTCGCAAACAGCAGCGTGGTCAACGAGAACAAGTCCATGAGCATCACCAGCCCCAGGACCAGATGCCAGTGCCAAGCTTCGTAGTTGACTAACTGCCGCCAGTGCCGCAGCCAAACCATCAAAAGCAGATTCGAGACCGCCGTTGTGAGGATCACGACCAGCAGGGCCCAAGTCATCCGCAGCTCGATCCCCAATCCGTAGGCGACAGCGGCAATCGTCAAAAGCTGCCCGGTCACAGCCAGCCAGCGGAGTTTGATGATCCAGGTCGCATTGACAAGCAAACGGTGGCGTTGTTGAAACATCGAGTTAACCACGGAGGGGAAGGAGCAAGCCTCGGAGAACTTGGTGTGCGCAGTGCGACCAGCCCCAAGAGGGGAAAGCGAAATGGACAGTTTGAAAAAGGCAGGTTTTGGATTGGCTTTACTTTAACGCAGGAACTGCCGCTGTCGCGGTGACCGGCCTCGAGGCGTTTTTGACTTGGCGCCGGTGCACGGTCGTTTTTTGGTTTGCGCGGTTCATTCGCCACCGAACCGGGGGCTGGCGCCCAGCCCGGCTGAGAAGCTGGCCTGAAAAGCAAGCCCAGCCCGCCGCGAATGATCTGCGAACGGCTTCACCTGACTGCTGGTGGCGTCTGCAGCCCATTACGCAAAAAGCCAAACTGACCTAGGCAAAACTCAGGGGATTCGGCACAATTGTGAAAATTGTCACAAACTTTTGCGGTTTCCCCGGCTCTGTCTGCATCGTCGTTTTCTTTTGGAAGGCGTCCCGAACATGGTCCTCGCAATCTGTCTGATCTTCGCGATCGGCTACATCTGCATCACGCTCGAGCACACGATTAACGTCAACAAGGCGGCCACGGCGCTGATCACCGGCGTGCTCTGCTGGACCCTGTTCGTCGTCAACACCCCGCCGCTGCTCGACGAGTCACGGGTCCCTGACTGGTTTGCCCACGAAGCCAAGGCCGAAGGAATTGAAAACGTCGCCCAGCACTACGCCATCGACCATGACCTCCTGCACCACACTGGGGAAATCGCTTACATCATCTTCTTTCTGATGGGTGCCATGACGATCGTCGAACTGGTCGACGCCCACGAAGGATTTTCCCTGATTACTGATCGCATCAAGGCCAAGAACAAAGTTCAATTGCTGTGGATTATCGGCTGGTTTACGTTCTTCCTCTCCTCGGTACTCGATAACCTCACAACGACCATTGTGATGATCTCACTTCTGCGGAAGCTGATCGCCGATCGGGAAACGCGATTGTTCTTTGCGGGAATCGTGGTGATTGCAGCTAATGCGGGCGGAGCCTGGACGGTGATCGGCGACGTGACCACAACGATGCTCTGGATCAAACATAAAATCGGCACCGTCGAAGTCATGCGCGACTTGTTCTTCTGCAGCGTGATCTGCCTGCTCGTTCCGCTCCTGGCCCTGTCGCGTTCCAAATTCATGCAAGGCGAGCTGATCGCTCCCGAGAAAAAGGATGAACATCATCAGTTGCGTCTGGAAGCTTGGCACAAGGGTCTGTTTCTGATTCTTGGCTTGGGCGCCTTGCTCAGCGTCCCGGTTTTCAAGGCTTACACCCACCTGCCGCCATTCATGGGAATGATTCTCGCGCTGGGTGTGCTTTGGGTTGTCTCGGAAGTCGTCGGCAAGAATTTTGACGAACGAACCCGTTCCAGCACCGGAGTCTTGTCCGCGTTGAAGAAAGTCGACATGTCGGCGATCCTCTTCTTCCTCGGTATTTTGCTGGCGGTCGGCTCGCTGGGCTCGATGGGCACCCTGGGCCAATTGGCTGGATGGCTCGACAAGGCGGTCCCCTATCACGAAGTCGTGGCGGTGATCATCGGGTTGGTTTCGGCGGTCGTCGACAACGTGCCGCTGGTCGCGGCCGGTATCGAGATGTATGCCATGCCGATCAATGACACCTTCTGGATGCTGCTGGCCTACTGTGCCGGAACGGGTGGCAGCTGCCTGATCATCGGTTCGGCTGCCGGCGTGGCCGCGATGGGTTTGGAGCACATCAACTTCTTCTGGTACATGAAGAAAGTGACCCCGTGGGCCCTGCTCGGCTACTTCGCCGGCGTGGGCGCCTATCTGCTGCAGCGCTTTCTGCTGGGGTAAGCAGCCCTGATGTCGCCACTCGCTTGATGTCGCCACGCTCGCGTAGAGCGTGGTCGCATCTGCAATCGGCTTCCCACTGGTCGCCGTGTTTTCTGCGCTACCGCCTTCTCGGCTAAAGTCGCTACTTCAGGAGGAGCCAGCCTCGGCTCCTCCATGCTTCTTTTCTGCTGCTGGACGGTTCCCTTTCCACGCGGTTTGGACGAAAATGGTCAGTGCTTTAATCCACTCACCGTTTCGCCAGACAAGTCCATGTCTACCGCCACCGCTTTCGACTACTCGACCCGGCATGAACCAGTCAGCGACCTGTTTCGCTGGCCTCGCACCGAACAGGAATGGGACCAATATCGGCTCAGTCCCGAGCAGGTTGCATTCTTCCACACTAATGGCTACCTCCCCAAGATCCGGATCCTCACAAGCGAGCAGGTCGAATTCCTCCGCAGTGAACTGGCCGAGCTGATGCAGCCGGAACATCCGGGGCGGGAGCTCTGGTACGAATACCACTCGAATGAATCGGGTGACCCGAACAATGTGCTCTTTCATGCCCTCGGCGCCTGGCGGCTCCGCCCCGGGTTGCACGATATTCTCTGGAGCCCAGCCTTCGTCATGGCGGCCTCCCAGTTGCTCGGTGGTTCGGTCCGTTTCTGGCACGACCAGCTATTCTGCAAGCCCGCCCGCCATGGCGGCGTGGTTGCTTGGCACCAGGACTATTCCTACTGGACCCGAACCAAGCCGATGAACCATCTCACCTGCTGGATCGGGCTGGACAAAAGCACTGTCGACAACGGCTGTGTGCAGTACGTCCCCGGTAGCCAGAACTGGGACCTCCTGCCGATCACCGGCCTCGCCGGCGACATGGCGGCGATCCGCAAAGTGCTCAACGACGAACAATGGGCCCAGCTGCAAAACCCGGTCCCCTGTGAAATGGATGCGGGAGAGGGAGTGTTCCATCACCCGCTGATGGTGCATGGCTCGCAAGCTAACCGGACGGACATCCCCCGCCGCGCGATTGTCTTGAATGCGTTTCGGGACGGCACGATCTCGGATTCGGACGAACCACTCTTGGCTGGTGTGCCTCCAATTCCCCGGAGCCAGAAGATGCAGGGGCAATTTTTCCCGCTGTTGTTTGAGTCAAAGCCTGGTGGCAGTTGTTAGTGGGCAGTTGTTATTTGACAGCAGAAGAGTTTTTGCAATTAACAGGTTGAGAAGCCCCAGAAGAGCAGAGCAAGCTGGATGATCCACAGATAGGCATGGCCAGCGATTGCAAGGCATCAATAGATCCCAAAGGCAATCCGCTTATCCCTGCCGTCCCAAGTCGAAGTAATCTCTGAAATGCTCTGAAAATTTTCCCGAAATACTTCCGCTCCACCGCAACTACCAACCAACAACACTGATCCACTCGCCACACGCCACTCGCC
>Ga0164292_10001852_pt1 | contig 17235 bp, 11 predicted proteins | sample GEODES117metaG_FD_111486 | JGI IMG/M metagenome (GOLD analysis project Ga0164292, IMG submission 111486) | Eutrophic lake water microbial communities from Lake Mendota, Wisconsin, USA - GEODES117 metaG | ecosystem: Environmental > Aquatic > Freshwater > Lake | place: USA: Lake Mendota...
CCTTACCAAAGCCATTGGAGCAGTCGCAGCCAGCATTGCAGCCATTGGCGGCGGGTACACGTTGGCAGACAAGTTTGGGTGGTTTGACAGGGCTATCCTTGAGTGGTCACCAGAGCATTTTAAGATTACAGCAGCGGCAGGGCAACCTATCAACGTCACGGTGGCCCGGATTAAAAAACGTGATGACTGCTCAGTAGAGAGTTTTACGCCAAGCATCCGTGACGCAGCAGGTATGGTGCACGAGGCAACGACAACCGCAAGCAAGTTCAGCGGCCCAGCAGGGCCAACGATTGACACGTTTACATACCAACTCACGATGGTGAGAAAAGAGAAGATTGCGCCGGGTTCAGCTACATTGCTAGCGACGATCAAGTACAAGTGTCCCGAAGGTGAACGTGTCGTTCAATACCCCCGCCATGCTAATCTGAGTTTTGATTTAAAAGGGTGACCATGATTCCAATAGTTGCGTCCCTCCTCGGTACGTTGGCCCAGAACGGTCTGGGCCTTTTGTCTTCTGCAATCCAAGCCAAGGGCAAAGAGGTTGTTGAGAACACCTTTGGGATAAAAATTCCTGATTCCCCGACCCCGGAGGACGTGGCCAAACTACGTCAGCTTCAGTACGATCACGAGGAGCGGTTAATTGAGCTTGGCATTATGAAGGCCCAAGCCGAGTTGGAAGAACTCAAGGTGTTTGCCCTAGCCGCTCAGAATGAGGATAACAACGTCTCAGACCGCTGGAAAGCGGATATGAGCAGTGACTCTTGGCTGTCCAAGAATATTCGCCCTATGAGCCTTGTAGCCATCTTCGTGGGGTACTTCATCTTTGCCATGATGTCCGCATTCGGTTTGAACGCCAACGAGTCCTACGTCCAACTGCTCGGTCAGTGGGGGATGCTGATCATGGGTGCTTATTTTGGTGGACGCACGATTGAGAAATTGGCTGACATGAGGAGTAAAAAATGAGCCTAAGTCAAGAACAAGCCGCTTTCCTGCTGGATATGTGCAAGCTGATCCAGTACGCTACCGAGCAAGGTTTTGTGGTTACTGGCGGGGAACTGTCCCGGACGCCAGAGCAACAGGCTATCTATTTCAAAACAGGTCGGTCAAAGACCATGAACTCAATTCACCTCAAAAGGTGCGCCATTGACTTGAACTTCTTCAAAGATGGGCGGATAATCTGGGACAAGGGCATCATTGCTCCGCTGGGCGTTTACTGGGAGTCTTTGCACCCCAAAAATCGTTGGGGAGGCAACTTCAAGTCGCTGGTTGATTGCCCGCACTTTGAACGCAACGTCGGATAACGGAGAAAAAAATGACAGTCGCAGCCGTAATGACGTACGACAGTTTGGTCAATGACATCCAGACCTATCTGGAACGCACAGATGCCCAAACTTTAGACAAAATTCCGCAGTTCATCATGCTGGCAGAGCAGATCATTGCGGCTGAGATCAAATTTCTTGGCAACTTGACTGTGGCCACAAGCAACATGGTTGCGTCCGAGAACGTAATTCCCAAGCCTGCACGCTGGCGCAAGACTGTTTCAATGAACATCACCGTGGCAGGCAAGCGCCAGCCTGTGCTGCTTCGGACCTACGAGTACATCCGCGAGTATTGGCCAGAGGCTGCCAGCACTGACGTTCCGCTGTATTTTTGCGACTACGACTACGAGCACTGGTTGGTAGGTCCCACCCCTACACTGGCCTACTCCTACGAGGTGCTGTATTACGAGCGCGTGCAGCCTTTGGACTCATCGAACCAATCGAGCTGGTTCACCCAGTACGCCCCACAGGCGCTGCTGTATGGCACTTTGCTGCAAGCCATGCCGTTCCTCAAGAATGACGAGCGCATGCCTATGTGGCAGAGCAATTACGACAAAATCATTGAAGTCCTGAAGACAGAGAACGTCATTCGTGCTGCTGATCGTCAGGCGATTGTGAGGGATTCATAATGAGTTTTAATAGCCCCTTCACGGGAACCGTAATCCAGCCGACCGACGTCTCATACCGCAGCATCACGCTTTCTGCTGATTCAACGCTTTCGTGGCCAATCAATGGGAGCGACACCGACAACGCGGCGGCCCGCGTCATGGACGTCACGTCGCTGTCAAGCGGCTTGGTGTTGGCGGGCGTCCTTGTTACAGGCACGGCAGGCCAGTGCTCTTGCACTACAACTCCTAGCCTGTTTGTTGGCCAAGCTGTTGTTGTTGCCGGGACTCTAACTGGCACGTCAACGGGCCTTGTCAGCGGCACCACCTACTACATAATTCTCACCAACGGCTCAACAACTTTCACGCTGTCGTCTACTTTAGGCGGCACGGCGGTGGCCACCACGGCCGGCACGACTACCGGGCTGACCTTCACGCTTGACTCGTTTACCTTAGACATGCCGCCTGCAAATCAGGCGTCTGTGGGTATTGATGCCTTGTTCCGCAACGTCGGGTCTTACAGTTTTGAGGTCAGGACTTACGCAGGCGGCTCAATCGTCACGATCGCCCCCGGTGAGGCTAAGTACATTTACCTGACAACCAACGCCACCACGGCGGGCACATGGGGCCTAATAGCCTTTGGCGTGGGTACATCCAACGTGGATGCGGCCACCCTTGCTGGATTTGGCCTCAAGGCCATCTCTAACACCTTGAACGGAGCTATTGAGGTCAACACCTTTGCGTCCAACTACACCGCGCTGGCCACGGACCGGGCCTCAACCTATGTCTGGACCGGCGGCGCTGGCACCCTAACCCTAACGTCAGCCGTCACGCTGGGCAACGACTGGTACATGATGGTCCGCAACGGCGGGACTGGCACGCTGACCATTGCGCCATCTGGCGGTGACCTGATTAATGGCGCTGCAAATATTTCATTGCAGCCTGCCGACTCTTGTGTGCTTTGCTGCTCCGGCTCTGCCTTCTTCACTGTTGGCTTGGGCCGTAGCACCCAGTTCAACTTTACCCAGCTCACCAAGGCTGTAGTGACTGGCAGCTACACCCTGACCGCCGCCGAGGCCGCCAATGTAATTCAAAAGTACACCGGGACCCTGACAGGCAACGTGACCGTAGTGCTGCCCCAGACGGTGCAGGTGTACTACATCACAAACCAGACCAATGGTGGAGGCCCCGGCTACCAGATCACCTTTACCACGAGCGGTGGGGGGGCTACGGCAACCGTACCTGCGAGCCAACAGGTGATCCTGCTGTGCGACTCGGTCAACTTGCTCAACGCCTCAACGATCGCTGCTGGTGCGTCGAATGTGTCTTTGGTGGACGGCACGGTGGGAGCCCCGTCGCTGAACTTTGCAACGGAGACGTCAACAGGCATCTACCGACCCGGCTCTGGTGAGTTTGGTATTGCAATCTTGGGCGTCAAGCTGTTTGGTTTAACGGCTACAGGGCTGAACATACCCGGCACCGGCAACTTTACTGGGGGTGTTCAGGGCGGGGTTTTCTGATGGCAACCAAGGTTTTTACCCTTGACACAAAGCCGGGCATTCAACGCGACGGCACAGTCTTTGACAAAATTTTTTACACCGACGGCGAGTGGGTGCGTTTTCAACGTGGTCGCCCCCGCAAGATTGGTGGCTATCGTGTCATCTCTGACCAGCTTACGGGCCCCTCTCGTGGGATCTGGGTCAACACTCAGAACGCCTTCACCTCAATTTTCAGCGGTTACAACGACGGTCTGCAAGTTCTGACCATTGACAACAACGGCGTTGGCGCTGGTGTTAACAACTTTACGCTGACCAATTTCACCGCATCTGACCTAAACCTGTGGCAGTTTGACGGTTTCTATGACGTCTCAGGAGCCGGCATTCAGTCGCTTGTAGCGCACCCGGGTTTGAACCTGAACTCAATCAGCAATAACAGCAACACGCCTGTGCTGATTGGCGACATTGCTGCCTTGAATATGCAGCAGGTTGGCGTTTTTACTGATACCGGCTCTACTACAAATGCAAGCCCCAATGTAACTTTTGCAGCAGTAAACACGCTGATTGGGGCTGGGCAGTCGGTGACGGGGTCGGGAATCCCCGCAAATACAACCGTTGTTTCTGTTGATCTTGTGGGAACCACAATTACCTTGGCCGGGGTTGCCATAACCGGAGTAGCCGGGCAGTGTTCGTGCAGCGCAACCACCCTAGTTTTGAACCAATCAATTGTTGTCAGTGGAACTTTGACGGGTACTGGGAGCGGGATTTCTGCCGGGACTTATTTCATCATTGCAACAAACGGAACCACCACCTTCACGCTGTCAACAACTTATGGCGGGCCGGCAATTGTTACAACGGCCGGGACAACTGCCGGACTGACGTTTGTTGTGCAGGTGTCTAGTTTGTGGACCGTTGTTTTGAGCGCAAACGCAACCGCTACGGCCTCCGTCACCCTGACCTTCAACAACAACATCTCAGTCTCTGGCGGGGTTGTGTCGCTGCACCCGTACCTGTTCGTGTACGGCAACGACGGTCTGATTCAGAACTGTTCGGCCGGCAACCCCAGCGACTGGGTCTCTGCCGACGCCAATGCGACCAACGTGGCCTCCGGCAAGATTGTCCAAGGGCTACCCGTCAGGGGCGGCTCAAACGCGCCTTCTGGGCTGTTCTGGAGCCTTGACAGCCTAATCCGCGTGTCATTCATTGGCGGCACGGGGACGCCGGCTCAATACTGGCGCTACGACATCATCAGCAGCCAGTCCTCAATCCTGTCTTCCCAGTCGGCAATTGAGTACGACGGCGTCTATTACTGGTGCGGCGTGGACCGCTTCCTGCTGTACAACGGTGTGGTCAAGGAGATCCCCAACAGCATGAACCAGAACTACTTCTTTGACAACCTGAACTACGACCAGCGTCAGAAAGTTTGGGTAACAAAAGTTCCGCGTTTTGGCGAGATCTGGTGGTTCTACCCCCGTGGCGATGCAACCGAATGCACCGACGCCATCATCTACAACGTGCGCGAGAACATTTGGTACGACGCGGGTGAGGCTCGCGGTGCCCAGCGCTCTGCCGGGTATTTTTCGCAGGTGTTTGCCTTCCCCGTGGCTGCTGACTGGCATGTCAGCGAAGCTGAGATCGTGTTTACTGATACTTTTAACACGGTGTCTGGCAGCGTTTTCCTCTACAGCGACACCTACAACACGCAAGTTGCGATTGGCCAAGTCATCACTGGCACCAACATCCCGACAAACACCACCGTGGTGGCCATCACAACCAGCAACATCAAAACGCTTGGAGCTATTACAGCCGGGTCTGGCTACGTTGATGCAACCTACACCAACGTAACCCTCACAGGAGGGTCAGGATTGGGCGCTAAGGCCACGATTGTTGTTGCCGGGGGGGCAGTGACCACCGTGACCGTTACGGCTCGTGGAGCGGGTTATTTGGTGGGCAACGCCCTGAGCGCTACGGCAGCCAGTTTGGGTGGCGCAGGGGCTGGGTTTTCTATTCTTGTGTCGGCCATCTACCTTCAGGCCATTCAAATGTCGGCGGCGGCTACGGGCACGGGTGCGGTGTCATTGACTTTTTCAATCCCGGCTGACCTCATTGCCATGTACCAACATGAAATTGGCACGGACGAGATTGATGGCCAGAACGTGTTGGCCATCCCCAGCTCGTTTGAGACTAATGACCTTGGCTGGGTCTCTGGCGGCCCGTCCCAGCTTACCGCAGAAGGCCCAAACCGTTGGATTCGACTTGATCGGATTGAGCCGGATTTCATCCAATCCGGTGAAATGTCGGTAATTGTTACCGGACGCCCGTTCGCTCAGGGCGAGGACAAGGAGTCCGACCCTTACTTTTTTGGTCCCAACAACGGCAAAATTGACATGCGAGAGCAGCGCCGGGAGCTGCGCCTCAAGTTCACCTCTGACGTGGCCGGGGGGGATTATCAGCTTGGCAAGATCTTGCTTAGTGCCGAGATCGGCGATTCGAGGCCATATGGCGCTTAATCCTGCACAGATCTATGACCCCCGCTACAGCACGTTTGAGTCGTGGGCAAGCCTTATGTGCGAGCTGTACGGGGCTCAAAACCTCCAGATCCCCGATGCCCAGACGGACTGGAAGTTGTGGGGCAATGGCCTGAATGCAATCGACGTTTTTGCAAACGAGGCCACGCCCCGCACGGATCAGTACGACAATTGGTTTGATTGGGCCGAGGCCATGGTGGCGGCGGTTAACCCGGCAACTCAAACAACATGAACTGGCTTGGTAACTTATGAATATTTTGGAGTACCGTCGCAGAGCTTTGGGATATACCTACCGTGAGGGTTTGGGCTATGGCGATGACTCTGGCTACGGTACCACAGCCGCTCCTGTTGCTCCTGTTGCTCCTGCTCCTGCAAAAATAGACCCACAAATTACACGAGCCACTATTGCGGCCTCGCTTGGGGTTCCTGTTAACAGTGTAGACATACGGTACGGGACAAAACTTGGTGGGCGAGACGACAACACTGAGGTACAAGACACATCTAACGTCATCGGTTTTGCAGTTAAACACAGCCCAGAACTTGGGTCATTATTTGATCCTGCTGGGAACACAACGGGTTACTACATTCCCAAAAATCCCTCAACTATGGGGGAGCAATTTCTTGATTCACTGGAAGATATTGCCAAAGTAGCTTTTGTCGCCTCCGCTGCGTACTACGGCATACCTTGGCTAATAAATGCTGGCGCAGCGGCTGGGAGTGGGTTGGGTACTACTCTGGCGGCTACTACTGGTGCTGCTGCGTCAGGTTTTACCGTCTCCGGGCTTCTTGCTGCCCCCGGGCTGACTATCGGCACTGCACTAGGGATCACCAACCCTGTAGCTGCGGCGCTTGCTGGCAATATTATTATTCAAACCGCCACCAACGGCGGGGATGTAGGCGAAGCCATAAAAGGCGCTGTGCTGTCTGCCGGTTTAAACTTTGTAGGGTCTAACGTATCTGGCGCTGTAAACAGTGCGTTACAAGGTGTTGACCTTCCAGCTTTTGTCAAATCAGGAATAACGCAAGGCGTCACCAGTGTTGTAAGCTCGGGGATAACTGGTCAAAATCCCCTAAATGCATTGGCTGGCGCTGCGATCGGAACAGCAATAAGTGGCATTACCAATGCTATGCCGGGGTTTAGCCAGCTACCGCCAGCAGCCCAAAACGTAGCTAGAGCTTCTATTTCAGCAGCGTTAACGGGTAGAGACATTACCAATGCAGCTCTAAATGCCGCGCTTGTAGAAGGTAAAAAAGCTGCTGTTAATTACATCGACACTGCAACGGGTTTGACCCCGGACGTAAAAGCAATCGCCGACGCCTACAGGGACCCAAGCCGTGCTCTTGATGTAGTTCAAACCTCGGCACCCCCCCCCGCCGCGCAAGGTGCTGTTGCACAGCTCTATCGGGATATTGTTGGCAGGGAGCCAGATCCAACCGCATTAGATTTTTGGCAAACCGCGTTTGGGCCGAGCGTAGAGCAAAGCGAAATTGACTCATTTGCCAAAACAGTAAGGCAATCAGAACCAAACATAGATGTTGTTGGTAACTTGCAACGCGCCGGCTTAACAGAAACTACTCCAGTTACAGGATCAAATGTAACTGGGACTGCGCTTCCTCCTGTAAGTGGCACAAACGTAACGCCTACCATAGGCGGGGCCGCAGACGGTAGTACAGGAACAACTTATGTTACCCCTACCCAAGGGGGCGCGGCAGACGGCAGCACCGGAACAAGTTACGTAACGCCAACTGTAGGCGGTGCAGTGGACGGTAGCACCGGGACTGTGGTAACGCCGACTCCTACCCCTACGGCAACTTCTACGGTCACGCCTACCGTAACGCCTACCGTTACAACTACCGTTACACCTACTGTAACGCCTACGGTAACGCCTACGGCATCTCAAACTGCGTACGATCCTGAGTGGGGGGACCTTGATGCCGCAATGGCACGGGCTCAATCAGTTACGTCTAAGCCCACTACACAAGCAGAGGCGTTTGCCGCTTGGAGAGCAGCGCTCGGGCCAAACCAAACTTTTGATTGGACAAACCCGAGAACAGGAAAAGTAGAAACAATTTCTACGAACTACGCCAATGAGGTGCCGCAGCAAGTTATTGGCAACGGGGAAATTAACACAAGCCGGGCTGGTGTATTAGCAAAGCAGGCCAACTACGTACCAATCTTTAGCGAGGGTACTAAAACTGCTTACGCTGATCCAAGTACGAATGAGGTTATCGTACAGCAAACAGACGAACTGGGAAACCCTGTTGGCGGGTCCATCACCTACGCAGGCGAAGCGCCAGCCGGTTTTGTTCAACTCAATAAATTAGCCGGTGATGTAGCAAGGACTGGACTTGCCTTGCCCGCATCTGCCTTCGGAGAACTTGGGCAATTCTTTTCAGACGCGGTTACTTTAAGCACTGGGATGGATCGAAATTCCAGTTTCTATAAAAAAGCAACTGATCTGAAAAACTTTGGCGACAAGATAATGCCAAATGAAATTAAAAGTCAAGAACAAAATATTAAAAATGACATTGCTGCTGCGGATGGAATAGGAAAAAAAGCAGCAACCTTTTTTATCAGCGCATTTGAGAACCCACTTGGTGCAGGATCGTTTGCACTAAAAGAACTTTTGCAAGATGTATTGCCACTCGGATTGGCTACTAAAGTTGGCAAGATAGCTGGGTACACGTCTGCTCTAGGTGTAAATATTACGGCTAATGTCATTGAAAATTATGGCGCAGGAATAGGTAGTGGTTACGATCGACTGAAAGAAAAGGGATATTCTGAGGACGCTGCAAGAAGCGGGGCCATGCTTAACGGCGCTGAAGCCGCAATTGTTTCTTTAGTAACTACCGGCGTTGGGGACGCAGCTTTAATTAGGCGTCTTGTCGGAGATATTACTAAAACCGGTACTGGGTACACCGTAAAGGCGGGGGTAAAAGAATATTTATCAGAATACACAGAAGAATTCTTACAGACCGCTATAGAAGACTACAACGTAACTGGCAAAGTTGATCTAGCAAACGCACAAAATAGCGCTTCATTAGCCGCTGGCGTTGCTTCAAAAGTTACTTCTGGAACTCTTGCGGCAATGCAGGTTAACGAGCGGTTTAACGCAGCCGACGAAAACACTGCCCCGGTAATAAACACGGCGGCGGTTAAAAACGTTGCAGTTACAACCCCGGCCGCCGCTACCGCTGCAACATCCACATTGACCGTTGCTCAAGCGCAAGAGATGATGAGTGACTTGGGTTTGAACAACATCTCAGATCAAAATGCGTTAGATTTAGCTGGAAAAATTACTAGCGCCACATCTACCCAAAATCAAACAATTTCAGCGGTTGACGCTTTAAAAATAACCGACGATTTGGGGTTAAAAAATGTTTCGGCCGATGTTGCTATTGAGATAGCAAATGAAATTTTTGACGCGGCAACTCCAGATGCGGCCGGGGTTACAAAAGTTGAACCTACGATTGACCCAAATTTTGTTATTGGGCAAGACGAAAATGGGGACCCCGTAACTTGGGGCACTATAACTTCCTCGTTGACAGAGCTAGTTGACCCCAACATCAAACTGGCAACCGATGCGGGGTTCCCGGACTTCGCCACCTACACCCAGTACAACGGGGACATCGGCGCATACAACACGGCCAAGACAGCCGCCGCAAATTTGCAGACGGCTCAGACGGCCGGCTTTCCTGACTACGCAAGCTACATCCAATTTAACGGGAATTTTGCCGCTTACGAAAAAATGAACAATGATGCTGCAAACATCCGGATGGCCACAATAGCAGGCTTCCCGGACTACGCAACATTTTTGCAGTACAACGGAAATTATGGCGATTATTCAACAGCAAAAACTGCGGCAACAAACCAGCAGACTGCAACCGCCGCCGGCTTCCCAGATTACGCAACGTACACCATGTTCAATGGCAATCTGAATGCCTATGACGCCTCAAAAAATATAGTCACGCCGACTCCTACTCCAACCCCCACTCCGACCCCTACACCAACCCCGACGGTTGACCTGACTCCGACGGTTGACGTAACACCTACCCCAACCCCAACTCCAACCCCAACCCCAACCCCAACCCCAACTCCGACTCCAACTCCGACTCCAACTCCTACCCCGACTCCAACAGTCACTACGGATGACACTGGAATGTCCGTTGCTGACGCTTACCAGCGGGTTCTAGGACGAGCGCCAAGTGCCGATGAAGTTGCCTATTGGCAGTTTACGTTTGGTAACAGCGTGGACCCTACTGAGCTATCCACCTTCAGTGTGGCGGCTCAACCGGAACTCGCAGCGGCAGCACCAACGAATACAGCCGTGCGGGATATGTACATGGAAGTGCTGGGCAGAGCGCCTGACGCCTCTGGCTTGCAGTATTTTACTGATCGTTTTGGTACTGACGTTAGTTCGGCTGAACTAGATATTTTTAAGGCAATGACGGCTGAGGAGCAGGCCGCCAATGCTGCTAGGGACGCTGCAAAGACTACCCCTACGCCGACCCCCACACCGACCCCCACTCCAACAGTAACCCCTACGCCAACTGTTACCCCTACCGTCACTCCGACAGAAACTGTTACTCCAACAGTAACCCCAACTCCGACAGTGACTCCGACAGAAACTGTTACTCCGACACCTACACCAACAGAGACAGTTACTCCTACAGTTGCCCCAACAGTAACCCCCACTCCAACGGTTACTCCTACACCCACTCCCACCCCAACCCCTACTCCTACCCCCACACCTACGCCCACTCCTACTCCTACACCAACCCCCACACCTACACCCACACCTACACCCACGCCTACACCAACCCCTACACCGACCCCTACACCCACGCCTACACCAACGCCTACACCAACGCCTACGCCGACGCCGACACCAACAGAAACTACTACTCCGACAGTCACGCCGACTGTCACCCCTACAGTTACTCCTACAGTAACCCCAACAGTTACGCCTACTGTTACCCCGACAGTCACACCAACAGTGACCCCCACAGTCACACCTACAGTTACTCCTACCGTTACTCCTACCGTCACGCCAACAGTCACCCCTACTGTGACTCCAACAGTGACTCCAACGGTGACTCCTACAGTCACACCCACGGTGACTCCGACGGTGACTCCCACAGTAACTCCAACCGTTACTCCTACAGTCACCCCTACAGTTACCCCCACAGTGACTCCTACAGTCACTCCCACAGTCACGCCTACGATTACGCCGACCGTCACGCCTACAGTTACCCCGACAGAAGTTGTTACTCCAACAGTAACTCCGACCCCCACGGTTATTACAACTCCAACGGTTATTACAACTCCCACCGTTACTCCGACAGAAGTTGTTACCCCAACAGTCACTCCAACTCCGACCCCGACACCCACACCGACACCGACTCCTACACCGACTCCGAAGCCGACACCTATTCCAATACCCGCCCCCAAGGCAACTCAAGTAGCACAAAAAACTGCAACATCTAGCGAATCGTCGGACCCTTACAAGCCCGGTTTTGCTGACATTGGTCTCAAAACAAGCGGATTTGCAGAATTTGAAGGGCCTCTTGCAAAATACTTGAAAATGGTCTCTCTTGGTTCTTACTCAGGAAATTTGCGAGAAATCCAACAAAATCAACAGGCAGCCCAAATGCAAGATGAACTCTCCGCTCCAGAGGAGCCCGGCTCTGACTATTTCGCCTATGGCCGTCAAACCGACATTAATTTGTCTGATGACCCCAACGCGAAGACGTTTTACTCAAAGGCTGGCGGGCTCGCTACGCCATTATTTGCCGGTGGTGGTACTACCCGGCACGGCAAGTACGCCGGAGGCGGCCTAGGGGTCATAGAGCACTCCGGCAAGGCTAGACTGGACTTCCGCACCGGCAATGCCGTGACGGGACCGGGCGATGGCCAGTCCGACGACATCCCGGCAATGTTGGCTGACGGGGAGTTTGTTTTTCCGGCGGACGTGGTGGCGGCTCTTGGAAATGGCTCAACCAAGGCCGGTTCAGATAAACTCTACGACATGATGCACTCCATTCGGGCGTATCACAGGTCGGCCAAACCAAAAGACTTACCGCCCCCGGCTAAGAAGTCCCCGTTGGATTACCTTAAAAAACGCAAAGTTAGGAGATAAGCATGGCATTCCTTCAAGGCGCACCGCTGCCGGACATTAAGACGACCGAGACAAAGGTTGACACGGCCCCGTCATACTACACCGACTACCTGACTGGCCTGTCTGCGGCAGCCAAAACAGCTATGGGCAAGACCCCTGCGAAGTCTGTTGCCGGGTACGACGAATTGCAGACTTCCGGGTACGGGATGCTGCCCGATGCCGCAACGGATTACGTAACAAACCTAGAGAGCGCACAAACCACTGCGGCTCAGGCCGCCAAGGGCATCACCCCTGAGCGCATTCAGGCTTTGATGAACCCGTACACCAGCAACGTGGTGGATGAAATGGGCCGGCTGTCTCAGCAAAGCTTGCAACGCAACATCTTGCCGACCATGAAGGCTGGGTTTGTTGGCACTGGCGGTCTGGGCGGACAGCGCTACGCCAACGCCCTTGGCCAGTCCATGTCGGACATTCAATCTAACCTGACTGGGCAGCAGTACGGTGCCCTGTCAAAGGGCTACAGCGAAGCTATGAAGGGCGCACTAGACGAGGCCCAGTTGCAAAACATGGCGGCCCAAACTCAGGGCAAGTTAACCCAGCAAGAGCTTGATATGGCACTGACCGGCGCTGGGGCATTGACTAAGGCCGGCGCGGAGCGTCAGGCTTACGAGCAAAGCCTGCTAGACCAGCCGCTCAAGACGGCTACGGCAGCGTCCAACCTGATGCGAGGCTATACCATGCCCGGGAATCAGACAGTGACGTTTACGGGGCCCAAGGCGGGTGCGTATCAGACATCGGGGTTGGCAGACATTCTTGGAACTATGGGTGCAGTAGGAAGCGTTGCCGGCGGCACAGGTTTGAAAACCATTACTGATTTGGGCGGGAACCTTTTGAAATACTTTCAAGGCGTTGGTAGCGGAAACAAAAATTTGTTAGGAAATTACAATGTTGACCCCGCAGAATTTGCTGGTCCAAATGCAGAAGGAGTAAGCATCTATTACGATGCTCCGACCGGAAAATATTACAACACTTCCGGCGTTGAAGTAGGCGTCACTGGTAGCGAGGGGGAATAATATGGCCACCTCAACAGCAAAAACCACCGGTTATAGCTCTGGAGAAGATCCGGCTACGATTGAGGCGAACCTCATCTATCAAGACGCACTGGCCAAGCTGTCTCAGTCCCTTGACACGCGCAAAAACAGATTCTTTGACCCGGTGTGGCTTGCCGCCGCGCAAGGGTTTTTAGCCCCGACGCAAACCGGCGGCTTCGGAGAGTCGCTTGGCAATGCTGCAAAAAACATCAGCGCTGCTCAGGAGCAGGATCTCAAGCAGGAGCAGGAGATTGCCCAGCAGCGGGTAGCCGCAGCCGGCAAGGGCGTTGAGCTGCAACGCATGAGGGCTAACGATGCAAACATTGCCAACTATCTTACAGGCAAGCAGGCAGGCTCCTTGGCAGGTCCCCTGTCCGCCCCCTTGGCCGGTCCTAGAGCAGCGACTGCTTCTCCTGTTTCTTCTGCTGGTGGACTGCCGATCACCTCAGTTCCTACAGCCCCCGAGCCTGCCGTTCCTGACGTGGCAAGCGCTGCACCGGTTAGGCCACCAAGTGTTGTACAACCCAGCCCTTTGGCTGCTGTTACAACAGCTCAAGTTGCTTTGCCAAGCAATGCTGAAGATGACGGGGGTGTTCAAATATTCCCCGAGAATAAAAACTTCATGACCGCGAGGGAGTACGTCAGCCTAAATCGGAACAGCGGCAGGCCTTTGGGTGATCTTATTAAAGAAGGTATGGAACTTGAGCGGAGAAATCTTGAAGTAAAAGAGTCTGGAACTACAAACCTTAGAACCGGAAGATTTTACGCAAGCAACGCCGAACCTGTTGATGTCCAAATTTTTGGCGAAGGTTATGGCGGGGCAACGTTTAAGGTTCCTAAATCTGTTGCATTGCAACTTGCTGTGCTTCAACGTCAAGGCAATGAGGCCGGGTATAAAGCCTTGGCGGACAAGTTTACAGGCAAGACGTTTGGCCGGCCAGCAGGTGCTGCGCCTGTAACTGGTGGTTCTGTAGAGGAGCGTGTGATAGCCACTACGCGAGCGGTAGAGCTTGCCAAGGCAAACACGGCCCTAGAAATTGAAAGTCGTAAAGATTTCAATCAGCGCAAGAAAGACGCCGACGAGACTATTACGATGGCAAATGTCTTCCGCCGTTTTGCCAGCGAGCCAAATGCTAAGGACATGTTCGGCATCCTGAACAACGACAAGGTCATGTCAGGCGTTGCTACTTTAGTGCGTGATGGCATTGGCTTGCCCGGTTTTACTGTTGGCACCAAGTCCATTGAGGACGTCATGCGCAATGCCGGCTTGAGTGACGCAGATCAAGCCAAGTACCGCACGTTCTTGATGTACGCAGCCCAGATGCAGTTGCAGCAAACCAAGTACATGAAGGGCGCTGTGTCTGACTTTGAGCAACGCTTGATGGGCAGCGCCGGCATTACCAACCAAGACACGCCAGAAACAATCCGCACAAAAGCCGACTTGTTGACTCGCCGGGCTCAGTTTGACCGTCGTGTAGCCAAGGCGTTTAAAGACTCGAAGATGACCGCCGACGATTTTATTGACTCGGACAAGTACAATGAGATGCGCGATAAGTACAACGTGGACCTCTCAGAACTTGCAACTGGCAGCAAGATTCTTGTTGCTCCACCAGCAGTAAAACCTCCCTCGGGTCCAGCCGCGCCAAGCCCCGGGTTTGTTCGAGGTCCAGATGGCGTAATCCGTCGCAAGAAAGCAGGCGAATAACATGGCCAACAAAAACGTTGAGCAGTTTGTTGCAACCTACGGTCCTGTTGCGCAACAGGTCAGCAAGGAGATCAACGTTGACCCCAACGTACTGCTTGGCCAGTGGGGGTCAGAGAGCCGCTGGGGTCAGACCAATATGGCCAAGAAGCACCACAACCTTGGCGGCATCAAAGACTTCAGCGGACAAGGTTTTGAGGCCAAGGACAATAAGACCGGCTCGTTGGACAAGTACCTCAAGTTTGAGGACCCAGAGGTCTTTGGCATGTACTACGCTGACCTGATCAAGCGTAACTTCCCCAATGCCGTCAACACAGGTCCGGACGTTGGTGCGTTCACTCGCGGCTTGGCCAGTGGAAAAAACGGATCGTATTTTGAAGTCACCCCGGAAGAATACCAAACGTCATTGACCAACGCCCAATCTGCAATTTCTCAAGACAAGCAGTTGCCCTTTGAGCCAACAGTCACCTCGCAACCCAAGGCGGAGACCGACATGGTTACCGCGCCAGCTCCGCCCCCGCCACCTCCTGCCCCCCCACAAAGCGACAAGTCAGGTGCAAAGCCCGGGGAGCGCTTCCTCGGAGCCGCCATTGGTACTGGTGTGGGTACAGTGGCCACTGGACTACAAGGATTCGGTGACCAAAGGACGGCTGTTGCTGTAAAACGGGCAGGGCTTGAGGAGGCCGCCCGGATTGCCGCACAACGTGCCGCTGCAACTCCCGCTATCCCGCCGGGATCCCCGGGATCCCCGGGATCCCCGGGAGTTCAGGGACAAGGCGTTATGCGCCAGCCTATACCATCAAACGGACCAGACGCCGGGCGCTTGGCCGCCGGGCAGACCGGCACGATGCCGTACAACTACGCCAAAGCAGCGGGGTTGACCGACATTGAGGCCCTTCGGGCGCTGGACATGACCAAGCAGACTGGCGGCGTCCACGACCTGACCACGCAACGCCGAGAAGGTTTGAACGCTGTTAAGAATATGTTCCCCGGCGAAAAGTACGTGGAGAATCCACGGTTTGGTGGTTTGTTGACGCCCGATGCAGGCGGCGGTGGTGGACCTCGCGCCAGCTTTAAGTATCAAGGTCCGTCAGAGCTGCCTCCGGGCCAGCTTGCCGGCCCTGCCGCGCCTCCACCTGCCGGAACCTTAGTCCAGTTGCCAAAGGCAGTGCCGGTACCAACAACCCCGCCTCCGCCCTCTATGGGCGCAAAGGTGATGTCCGGGCTTGAAACCGTCACGGACCTTTTTAAAGGGATGTTGCGTCCCGTGGCAAGTGCGGTTGGAACGGTTGGCAAGTACGCTTTACCCCCGCTGGCCGGGCTCTCTGCCGGGCTAGATGCAGCCGAGTTGGCCAACGAGTACGGCAAAAAGGAAAACCAGCGCGACTACACCAAGATGGCGCTCAAGGGCGCAAGCATTGTTGGTGGCGGTCTGTCCATGTTCCCGCCCACTGCGGCTGTTGGAATTCCCTTGTCACTTGGGGCAACTGCCGCCCAAGCTTATCGAGATGACCCGGAGTATTACAAGCAAAAAATGAAGGAGTACACCGGGTACTCCCCCTAATTTGAGCGGCTCTCCCCGCTTAGATTGCCGTGGCTTTTCAGTTGCCTGCGGTATCTTTAATGCCCCCTCCCACCGCTGGAGGGGGCCTTTTTAGGGACGCTGGTTCTGTAGAGCGCTGGCCACTTCTCGGTTCATGTGAGCCACGATCGTGACGCAGCGCTTGTGCTCCTCGGCCGCGATCAGGGGGCGCAGTACGGCCTCCAGCTTTTCGGCAAACTGCACGATGTCTACCTCGTCAGCAATCAGCGGGTTCTTACGCTTCTCGTCGCTGTAAAAAAATATCTGTTTGACCAGCTCTTCACTCAGGTGTGATTTCATTTTTATCTCAAGTATGTTGATTTTTCAGTTGCCAAAATTTAAGCAGCGAGCAGAACATCTCCCAACCTCGTTGTAGATCCGCCTCCTCCCACTGCTTGATGACTACGAGCCCCGGGACGCTGCGCGAGACAAACACGTTTGAACACCGAGCTTTGGGCATGCCAAGACCAACGCGGTAGGCCGCCAACTGCATCAGGTGGTCGTCGTAGGCGTCAACCTTGTCGGGGTCCGTGAACTCCTTAGTCTTGACGTCGGCCACGATCCCGTCCCCTTCGGTGCTGTGCAGGTCGCACTTTCCGCCAAAACCGTGACTGTGGCCAAAAGCTCTTTCAGCAATCCAGCCCTGATGCCCATAGAGGGCGTCTAAAGCGGCCACAGTGCCCTTAACGTGGGCCTCGTGACGGGTAATCACCTCACCCTCGTAAAAACCCTGTATAGAGGCGTGTATGTCCGTCCCGGCGTCCGCAGCCGATCGCCCCTGCTCCTTGCTGTC
>Ga0164292_10001853_pt1 | contig 17234 bp, 13 predicted proteins | sample GEODES117metaG_FD_111486 | JGI IMG/M metagenome (GOLD analysis project Ga0164292, IMG submission 111486) | Eutrophic lake water microbial communities from Lake Mendota, Wisconsin, USA - GEODES117 metaG | ecosystem: Environmental > Aquatic > Freshwater > Lake | place: USA: Lake Mendota...
TGCGACCTGGTCGAAGTCTTCCTGTGTGAACTGGACCGGGATCGCAGAGTGTGCGAGGTAGGCCGCGGTGCGATTGGATGCCGGACCGATTTCCAGGGTCGGATAGAGTACCAAGCCTGGACGACCTTCGATCGAACCGACCTTCAGACGGTAAATGGAGCCTTGGACGAAGTTCTGCCGACCCGGTACGACGAGGGGAGTCGAGTCATAGAGACCGACGGCGCCGATGTCCCAATTGACGTTCATTCCTTCGGGTTTGTCGAAGAGAACTTGAACTGTCCCAAAGTTGGCGGCCGGTGCCGGGCCATAACCCGGGCCCATCATCCCGCCGCCAAATGGTGTGCCGCCAAGTGAAGAACTGGCCGACAGAACACCTGGTCCAGGGCCGCCAACGCCAGGGCCTGGCTCAGCCAACATGACTGCTGGCGGCAGGTTGTGGCTGACAGGCAGACCTTTGCGTACCCACGGATGTTGCGCGTTGGCGACGCCGGTCAGCGCCATCAACGCCAAACACAAAGCAATTCGAACAAACATCGGAAATCCCCCTTGAGCTGAATGATCCGCAAACCTGATCACATTAGTGCGGGGTGACCAGTTGCAGGCTCGCGGCAGCACATGCTCCGCCAAGTCTTGTTTTTTACGAACGAAGTGGCGTCAAACTGCTGGCAAACTGACGTGGACCAATTGGGCAGGCACTTCTAAGATGCTCGCTTCTCTTGGTGACGGCTGGGTCTTGTCGGCACTCAACGCGGATTACAGGTAGGGGGTGGAATCCCGCTTGGAATCCATGTTATTCCGTCGGGAAAACCGCACCGCCGGCGCATTTTGTGCGCCTGTAATCGTGTAATTAGATTCGGCGCGACAGATCGGGATTCTTTGGCAAAATCGGCAATTTCATGACATGAGAGCAGAATTGCTACTATCGGTCTGCTTGCTGGCGGCGGCTGCCCTGGTTTGGGGTGTGCCGAAGTTCTGGCCGCAAAGTTCCGCAGCCTTACCCAACTTGGCAAGTGCCGACTTGGCCGGGCCAGCTGCAGGCGCGGTAACTCCAGTTACGGGAAGTACCATTCCGGTCCGACGGGCCGAGGCTCCGTCCGATCAACTGGCGATCGAAATGCTCCAGCGGTCGTTGAACCAACTGCAGACTGCCGAGCCCCTCGTGGCACAACTCGACTTGAAGATCAATCTGTTGGAGCGAGAGTTCCAGGGCACGGGACAGTACTGCCAAGCGGGAACCGGGCTGCCCCAAGTACGGTGGGATTTGGTACTCGGCGGCCAACCGGACGGATTGACGCTTTCTCAAATCTTCGATGGTCGCTTTTTTTATCGCCTGACCATTCAGGGAAAGAATCGAACCCTGAACTACGTCGACCTGTACGGTGCCCGCGATCTGCAGGTAGTCAAGACCGAGGGGGTTGCCGGCTTAAATGGATGGCTGGGGGTGGGCGGACTGCCAACCATGCTTGAGCAGTTGCTGGCTACTCATGAATTCGAACCGCCGGGGGAACCGGAATTGGTTAAGGGCGAGGATGGCCAGACGCTCACGCTGACTCGAATTCGCGGCCGCTGGAGCAAAGCCGCGCTGCGGCAGTTGCTGCGTGAACAAATTCCACCCGAGACTCTGGCAGGAGATATCCTGTGGGAACGTTTGCCAGGGCAGATGCCTCACGGGGTTGAACTCGTCCTCGGGTCCGATGATTACCTCGATGCCTTTCCTTATCGGCTGGCGTTTTATCAATTTCAGGGTGCTGAGGGCAAGTATGCTGTTCAGCCGGTTTTTGAGCTGAAGCTGCACCATGTCGAAAAGCGCGAGGCGATCGCGCCGGAACAATTTCGGCTCTCAGCTGACGGCTTGAACCCGGTCGACGATACGAAAGACTATCTGAATCGCTTGAAGCTCTTTACGCTTTATCCTCTAAAAAACTGAGCCCTGTTCGGCTGGATGCTGCCGCGGGGTGAGTAGGTCAAATCCTGGACCCCGCCCAGCAGGAAATATTCTCTGCTCGGCAAGCCCAGCGGGCAGACGCTGTTGGGCCTTGTCGCCAGTTCCATTGCCTGTCAGTTAGAAGTGTCAGTTCTTCCTTCGCGTCCCGGCCAGTTCGAGTGCGGTCAACGTCGCCTGCAGCATGCTGTGGGGATTGGCTTTGCCTTGCCACGCGATGTCGAATGCTGTCCCATGGGCAACGCTGGTGCGGATGATCGGCAAGCCAAGCGTCACATTGACGGCGTCGTGTAGCCCGAGCAATTTTAGCGCGATGTGTCCTTGGTCGTGATACATGGCGACGACCGCGTCAAATTCACCTGCCGCGGCTCGATGCATCAGGGTATCGCAGGGCCAAGGGCCACTGACGGGAAGCCCTGCTGAGGCGGCAGCGTGCACGGCCGGAGCAATCAGGTCGATTTCCTCCCGGCCGAACAGGCCGTTCTCGCCGCCATGGGGATTCAGGGCGGCCACGCCGATTCGGGCCGGACGGTGCAGTCCGCGAGCTTCCAGCATCCGCTGGGCAAAATCAGTAGCGAGCTGGCAGCGATCGACAATCCGTTCCTGCGAGAGTTCCACAAACACGTTGCGCAGCGCGATGTGCAACGTGGCATGAATCACCCCCAGCCCAATCGGGCCTTGCACCTGTCCGCGGCCGGAGGGCAGATAAAGCATCATGGCCACATTGCTCGCGTGGCAGCGTTCGGCCAACATTTCCGTATGCCCCGGATGTCGGACTCCGGCGGCCTGGAGAGACTCCTTGTTCAACGGCGCGGTGACAATCGCAGCTACTTCGTTCGCCAAGGCCAAGTTGACCGCCGCGAGCAGGGCGTCGCTGGCGGCGTGGCCCGCTGCGGCTGAGATTTCCCCCGGGGCGACTTGGTCGGCCTCGGTTGAACCGACCTCCCAAACCGGGATCAGCATCGGGTCAGCAGTGACGTGAGATAAATGCGTGATCCGTTCGACGGATAGCGGACGACCCAACAGTGCAACGGCACGCTCCAGCACGGCGACTCGTCCAATCACGACTCGCCTGCAGCGGGCCTGGAGCACGGGGGCTTCCCACGAACCGACTATGGTTTCCGGGCCAATCCCGGCCGGGTCACCCATCGTCAAAGCAACTAGTTGGGACACGGGCATCTCGGCTCAGAGTTAAACGGACGGGGAAGGAAACGGCCGGACAGGCATTGGTGCGGCGATTTGCCAAGCTGATTGCCGACTTGGGCTCAGCACGCCTCGGCACTTCATCCTATCCGGGAAAAGGGTGGGGGAAATGGGCCCGCTTGGTGCTTTTTCCGGGTGCTTTCCGGGCTTCGCCACGACTGCAATACTTGAGGAAAATCGGCCTGGCAGTCTACAATGTCGCATTCAATTTTTTGAGGCATCGCCCGCGAGCAGGTTGCTGCGACTGGGCGATGGCGAAGTTTCCAAGCCGTCAGCCTGCCGGGGACCGAGAATGATTCGGTCCCGGGCGACAGCATGCAGCCAACCAGTCGGGAGTCAAACGCATCCATGGGAAAGTATCTGTTTACCAGTGAATCAGTCAGTATGGGCCATCCGGACAAGTTGGCCGACCAAATCTCCGATGGAGTCCTCGACGCCTTGCTGGAACAGGACCCGCACAGCCGCGTGGCCTGTGAGACTTTGGTCACGACGGGCATGGCCATAATCGCTGGCGAGATCACGACCAAGGCTGTGATTAATTATCAGGACATCGTCCGGAAAGTGATCAACGAAGTTGGTTACACCGATGACGAGATGGGAATCTGCGGCAACACCTGTGCAGTGTTGGTGGCTCTCGACCGTCAAAGTCCCGACATTGCTCAAGGGGTCGACGAGAAGAGCGCCGAAGGCAAGTCGATCGGAGCTGGCGATCAAGGGCTGATGTTTGGTTTTGCCTGCGACGATACACCTGAGCTGATGCCGCTGCCGATCGCCTTGTCGCATCGAATCCTTGAACGCTTGACCAAAGCTCGCCAAACCAAGCAGGTCAACTGGTTGCGGCCAGATGCCAAGAGTCAGGTTACGGTCGAGTATGACGGCGATACTCCGGTTCGAGTGCACACGGTTGTCGTATCTACTCAACACGCTCCCGACGTCGACAACGATACCATTCGCAAGTTTGTGATCAACGAGATCATCAAGCCCGCCCTACCTGCTGAATTGGTCAAGGGCGAGATCGTTTATCACATCAACCCAACCGGTAAGTTCGTCGTTGGCGGGCCCCACGGTGACTGCGGCCTGACCGGGCGAAAAATCATTGTGGATACCTATGGCGGCTGGGGCCGGCATGGTGGCGGGGCATTCAGCGGCAAGGACCCGACCAAGGTCGACCGGAGTGCAGCTTACATGGCTCGGCACGTGGCCAAGAATATTGTGGCCGCCGGGCTGGCTCGCCGCTGCGAAGTCCAGTTGGCCTACGCGATTGGTGTGAGCGATCCGGTCAGCGTCCACGTGGATACATTTGGGACCGGAACTTTGGAAGATTCAGCGATTTGCGATTTGGTGCGGGACTTTTTCCCGCTGTCGCCCGCCGGAATCATCAAGTATCTCGATCTTCGCCGGCCGATTTTCCGCAAGACTGCCGCTGGTGGGCATTTCGGCCGCTCGGAAAAGGAGTTTACCTGGGAATCCACCGAAGCCGCAGCGAAGCTGAAGGCCAAGGCAACCCAATTGACCGCCGTATAACGCCGGTCGTGGCTGCCTTGAGAAGGGCTGCCTTGAAAAGGGCGGAGGGCCGACGCAGCATCCCTTTGTGATTTGCTGTGTTAAAACCCTGCCAGATATCATCTCCACATGGCAATTGCTGTTTGGCGATTTTCCCGCAAGGAATACATTGAAGGCTTCGCTCTCCAGCGAAGCCTTCGTCGTTTTTGTACCCGCCAAGTTTCGTTCCAGGCACCCGCCGATGTCCGCTGCCCTTGAAAACTCCCAATACGCGGCTCTGATGCGATTGCTTGAACCGTTGGGGCAGGCCCATCTGCTCCGCTTTTGGAGCGAGTTGTCGGCGGACCGCAGGCAACGGTTGGCTCAGCAAATTCAAGCGATTGATTGGGAGACCTTTGCGACGCTGACCGCAGCCGAGACTGGGCAGCAGGATTGGGAACAGCTGGCTGCGCAGGTTGCCCCTCCGCAGGCACTCTCGCTCTTGGAGCAAGCCGAGCCGCAACGAATGCGGGCCGCTGTGGCTGCGGGAGAAGAGGCTCTCGCCCGGGGTCAAGTTGGCTTCATCCTCGTGGCTGGGGGGCAAGGTTCCAGATTGGGTTTCGAACACCCGAAAGGAATGTTTCCGATCGGACCCGTCAGCGGCAGGAGTCTGTTCCAGATACTTTTGGAACACGCGCGGGCCCGCTCCCTCCGCGCCGGAGCGGCCCTTCCGGTCTTCATCATGACCAGCCCCCAGACTGACCAGGAGACTCGCCAGTTTCTCGCTGCCAACGACTGGTTTGGTTATCCCCCTGCGGATATCCGAATCTTCTGCCAAGGAGTAATTCCCGCAGTCGATCGGCAAACGCGGCAGATTCTGCTGGCCGAGAAAGACGAGTTATTTGTCAATCCGGATGGTCATGGAGGTTGTCTGGCAGCCTTGGCGCGAGCTGGCCTGTTGGAGGAGATGCGGCAGCGGGGAATCGAGCAACTGTTTTATGGCCAGGTTGACAATCCCTTACTGCAGGTTTGCCAACCAGCCCTGTTGGGGCATCACCTGCTCAGCGGTTCGGAGGTGACGACGCAAGTCGTGCGAAAGCTCGACCCCGGGCAAAAAGTTGGCAACGTGGTCCGCTGGCAGGGAAGAACCCAGATTATTGAGTACAGCGATATTCCAGCGAGCCTTGCCTCGCAGCGGAATGCGGGTGGCGATTTACGATTCTGGGCCGGCAGTATTGCCGTGCATGTATTTGCCCGCGAGTTTCTGGAGCGCTGTGCGGCTCAGGCTGAAACACTGCCGTTTCATCGGGCCCTGAAAAAGGTCACCAGTCTTGATGACCAAGGGCGGAAACTCCAGCCTGATGAGCCCAACGCGATCAAGTTCGAACGCTTTATCTTTGATTTGTTGCCGCATGCGCGCGAGGCGATTGTGGTGGAAGTGGATCCTGCTCTCGGGTTCGCCGCAGTGAAGAACGCTCCCCCGGCGGCTGCGGAGACACCCGAATGGGTGCAGGCCGCGATCAGTCGCCTGCATCGCCATTGGCTGCGCCAGGCAGGTGCGGAGGTGGCCGATAACTTGCCTGTGGAGATCAGCCCCTTTGTCGCCTTGGACGGCTCGGATCTCCTTGGCCGGATTCGACCCGGCACCAAGTTCACCGAGCCAGTATGGCTTGCTCCCGGCTAAACTTCGCTGCAGGTGCGACCCGATTTTCGAAATGAGGATTCAGTAGATGTTGCATACCGTCATCATGGCAGGTGGCGCGGGAACAAGATTTTGGCCCGCCAGTCGGCGCAATCACCCCAAGCAGCTCCTGCAGCTCGCCGGTGATCGCTCAATGTTGCAATCGACCGTCGATCGCCTTGCCGGACTGTGCCCGCCCGAGCGAATTCTCGTGGTGACCAATCAGCAATTGGTCGAGCAGGTCCGCCAGCAGTTGCCCCAATTGCCTGCCGAGTCGGTGATTGGCGAACCGGCCAAACGGGATACTGCGCCCTGTGTGGCCCTCGCCGCAGAGTGGCTGCTGGCGGATGACCACGAAGCGATCATGCTGGTGACTCCGGCTGATCACGTGATCGGGCCGACAGAGAAATTTCGCGAAGCGATATCCCAAGCGGTCCAATTGGTGGAGGCGGAACCTCAACGGATCGTGACCTTTGGGATTCGGCCCACATATCCTGCGGAGGTTTTCGGATACATCGAACGCGGGCCGGTGCAAACCGGAGCGGGTAGTTGCGCGACCTTCGCCGTGGAACGGTTTCGGGAGAAACCCGATGCGGCGACTGCCCGGCAATTTTTGGAAGCGGGGACATTCTATTGGAATTCGGGGATCTTTGTCTGGAAAGCGAAGACGATCGCCGCTGCCATCCGGGAACATGAACCCGCGATCGCCGCGCAGGCCGCCAAGATTGTCGCCGCGCGCCGACAGCCCGACTTCCCCGAGGTTTTCGCCCGGGAATTCGGGGCGATAAAGGGAAAGTCAATCGATTATGCGGTGATGGAGAAGTACCGGCCGATCCTCGTAATCGAAGCGCCTTTCCAATGGGACGATGTCGGCAATTGGACGGCTGTGCCCCGAATTTCCGGAGTGGATAGTGCCGGCAATTCTCCGCGGGGGAAAACGCTCAGCCTCGAGACCCGCAACACGATCATCCGCACAACCGACGACCACTTGCTCGTGACGCTGGGGGTCCAGGATTTGATCATCGTCCATACGCCCGACGCGACACTCATCGCCAATCGGAATGACGAGGCTGCGGTCAAGCAAGTCGTCGAGCGGTTGGAGCAATTGGGTTGGGAGCATTACCTCTGATCGCCGGTTGTTCTTGCAAGTCGTCGTGGTCAGCGAAGAATCCGGAATCTCTCCCCCAGGTCAATTTGATGTCTGTACCTGAACCCAGCGAATTTCCCCGCACGGGTCGCCTCGCGGGGATCGACTTCGGCACAGTGCGAATTGGTGTCGCCATCACCGATCCGGACCAGCAGCTTGCCAGCCCGTATGAGATCCTGCAGAGGACCAATTTGCCGAGCGAGGAAAAGTTCTTCCGTCGGCTGGCTCGCGAGGAACGAATTTGTGGTTTTGTCGTCGGCTTGCCGGTGCATCTCGATGGCAGCAGCAGTTACGTCTCGGAGTTGGCGATTGAGTTCGGCAAGTGGTTGAAGGAGTTGACCGGGTTGCCGGTCGTCTGGTTCGACGAACGATTCACCTCGAGTGCCGCCGAGGAACTGATCCGGGAAGCGAATTTAACCAGCAAGAAGCGGAAGGCGCTGCTCGACAAATTAGCGGCCCAAGTACTGCTGACTGCATTTCTGGAGGCGCCACGCGACCAGCTGCGGACGATTCGCGGGCTGGACGATCGGCGTTAAGCTCAACCGCATCAGTGCTCTGTGGAGACCAGCTGCAGAGACTGAAATTACAAGGCTGGCAGCTTAGGCGATTGGCGGCAGGGCTTCCAGTTGAGCCCGTACGTAAGGCATGACTTGGGCCACGACTTCCTCGTAGGAGGCAACGATGAGCGCACCAGCGGCGGCCCTGTGTCCGCCTCCTCCAAAATGACCAGCGATTTCATTACACGCCGCGGCGCACCGCGAGCGGAAAGAAAGTTTGAAGCCGCCCGTTTTCTGTTCGACCATGATCAGGGCAAACTCGGTGCCTTTGATTTTGAGCACTTCGTTGACAAGGTCTTCCGTATCGCTGGGCAGAGCGCCTGTCTTGGAGTAATCTTCGAGGCGAATGTAGGTGTGTGCCAGCCGACCATTCAGTTCGACTTCGATTCGCGACAAGACTACCCCGCGGAGGCGGAGCCGACCGGCGGTTTCCTGTTCGTAAAGGTCGGCGAAGATCGCGGCGGGTGAGGCGCCCGCTGCGACGAGCTGGGCGGCGACTTGATAAGTTCCAGAGCGGACGGAGCCAAAGCGAAACCAGCCCGTATCAGTGGCGACTGCGGCAAAGAGCGGAGTGGCCATCTCCGGGGTCAAGGCCACACCCAGTTGGCGGGCAGCTTCGACAACCAGACAGCCTGTCGCTTCGGCTGTGGTGTCGCGAAATGCCTCAGCCCCCAGTTCATCGTCAGAAACGTGATGGTCGAGAATGATCACTTTGGCAGATGTGGTGCGAATCACCTCAAACATTGGGCCAAGTTGAATTTTGGCACTCGTGTCAAGGATGAGGTACAGGTCGACAGCGGCAAGGTCTTCCGGCTGGATATCGACTTGGATGGCCCGGATTTCATTGCGGGGATCGATGAACTTTAGATTTGGTGGAGTCGCTTGGCCATTGACGATCTGGACTTTCTTGCCCAATGCTCGCAGCACTTCCGCCATTCCCAGTTCGCTGCCCAAGGCATCGCAATCGGGCCGTATGTGGCTGATCAAAACAACGTTATGGCTGGCGCGGATCACTTCCTGAAATCGAGACCAGTTAATCGACATGCCTGAGGCGACCTTTCTGAATTTCCGATTGAATTTGAAAAACTGGAATCGGCCAGAATATCTTCCGCTGGCCTGCGGGGACAGAGGCGGAGACGAAGCGGGCCGTCGTGGCGGCAAAAGCCGCTTGGCCAAAGGCGCGCCGATTAGAGAATGCGAACCATGAAAAAACTACATGGTAACCCTGTAGAAAGGACAGGGCCAACGGCAGGTCGACCGTGCGGAATAGAGTTTCTTGAGCCAAAAACCCGATCGCCGGAGGGAAATCCGGAAATTTCCAGGTTTGGCACTCGGCTTGCATTAGTACCTGAGCGTGAACCTTAGGCCTCCCGCACCCTCAATCTGGTGACTAACCGGGATAGCGAATCCACTAACGTCGCCCACAGCCATTTTTTCACCGAAAAGCCTGCCGTTACCGGCGGGCTTTTTTGTTTCGATTCACCCCGTTGAACGGGATTACCTCAATGCCCGAAGTGGCTTCGGGATTCAAGCTGGCCGCAGCGGCCGCCCTGGCCGCCGTTGCCTGCTAGCGGGTTGGGGAAGAAACGGTCGATCTGGCGAGAGTTTTGGCAGCTTGCTAAGGTCCAGCAACCTGCGCCCGTTGTACTTTTGACGCCTGTAGCTGCAGCAGTTGAATTTTGGCCGGCGGAGTGCGACGGAACTAAATGCAAAGGATCCGAGAAGCTTTACTGCGCGAAGGCATGGAAGCGATGTGCGGAACGAAAACAATCCGATGGCTCTTGCTCTGCGGGCTGGTAGCGCTCCAAGTGAGTGGGTTGGGCTGCGCCGCACTTCGTTCGGGCAACGGCTTATTTGGGCGAATGGGCGAGGCGAACTTGGAACGCGACCAAGGGAGACTTGTTGCCGAGTCGCTACCCAACTTGAAGGGCAATGACATTGTTGCCGGTGAACCAGCGGGCAGGGTTCAGAACGAGTCGGATGTCATTCCGGATGCCGTTCGATTAAGCGAGCTCTTGCAGCGAGCGGCGGAAGAACCGCGGTGCGCTCAATGGCAAGCGGAGTTAGCCGGGTATTGGCTGCAAGCCGGGCAGTTGCAGGAAGCCGATTCATACGCCGTTCGCGCGATTGGATTAGACCAGCACTGCGCGGCAGCGTGGCAGGTTCGCGCAGCAGTGGCGATGGCCAAATCGGAATGGAGCATTGCGTTGGGCTGTTACCAGCAGGCAATCAACTCCCGAGGCGAGAATGTGGAGACATTGTCACAAATTGCCGAGTGCTACCGGCAATTAGGGGAGCCGCGGCGAGCGCTGTCAGCCTGTGAGCGTGCAATCGAGCTCTCGCCCGGGGGAAATCCTGCGCAACAATTGATTGTGCAGCAGGGGAGGGTGTTGGCTGAGTTGGGGCAATCACGTCGGGCGATTTCCATTTTGGAGAATGCTGTTCTTCAGTCCGATGCGACTGCGGGTTGCTGGTTGGCATTGAGCGAGGCCCAGGTACTGGCGGGTGAAACGTCCGCCGCGCGGGTAACCTTGGCTCGGGCACAGGAGCTGTTTCCCGATTCGCCCCAATTGGAACGATGGCAACAGGCTCAGGTTCCCGGTGAATCCCCTTTGGCGGTTTGGAAGTGACGGCATCGAGCAAAGCCTATCCTGGATTGCCGCGGCGGGGGCAAAGCCACGGGGGCGGTCGGCAAAATCGTTGCGACCGGAATTTGACGGTATCCCCGGCCGCCTCAACTTCGCCAAGCAGAGCTCGTTTCGTTCTTTTTTTCGGACAGACTCCTCCCATTCAAGCTATCTTTTCGGAGTAGTCGGCAGTCGTGGACCGGAACTGATTTTCCGAGGACCGGCGGCCGAGATTCAGATATGGGGTTCCGCGTTCGTGGCCAAACGAAGAGCGGGCGGAACCAGGTAAAGGCTGGGCCGAAGGCCAACTGACGAGGGTAGCAAGCATGAGTGAGTACCAGACATTCGGTTCCGAGGCCTTGGGCGAACAGTTTACCAATTTCGCCAGCGACTTCGTCGATCGCCGGGCGGGTTCCATCCAGAGAAAATCGCCCGGAATCGAACGCCGCCAGTTTACCGACTCTCACAGCGACCTCTCACCCGAAGCAGCCGAACTGGGACGGGCCATCGACGCCTACAAGCTGGCTCATCGCCGCCGCTTCATCAACCACGAAGAGATGCTGCAAATCATCCAGTCGCTGGGCTATCGCAAGTCGTGACGAGTGATTGCCGTTCTTCGAATCTCGAGTACAAAAAAAGAGCCTTGGACCATTTCCAAGGCTCTTTTGGTTTATCAAATCTGAATTCAGGCGAACGCATTCGCTCGAAACCGGACCTTACAGGCTTTTCCGCCGCTTGAGCAGCAATCCGCCCGCGCAAACCGCCAAGATTGCGATGCCCGAAGGTTCAGGAACAGCGGTAAAGTTCATCTTCAGACCGTAATCGTAGGGAGTTGTGGCGCTTCCAAACGTCAGGTTGGAAAGCGTCGAAGTGTTTGAGAAATTGGTATCGAAATCACCAATCACCAAAACGTAATTTCCCGCAGTCAAGCTGATTGAACTGAGCGCACTATAAAGGCCGGGGCCCGAGTCGTCATCAAAGGCACCGGTGACAATCGCCCCGGTGGTGGCATTGAAGATGCCGAGTTCGGTATCGCCATTTACGTTGCCAGTGAAGACATTCGTTCCAAAAGTCTCAACAGACAACGTGCCATCGAATGCGAGGCTGAAATTGTAGCGGTCATTATTGCCATTGGCCCCTGCCGGCTGAGCCAACGCAAATTCACCAACGGAGTTGTACTCGACACCGGAAGTCAGCGTTCCGGCACTGAAGACTCCATTCGAATCCTGAAGCGGGTCGACCCGGCGAAACTCCATTGTCACATTGGTGGAAGTGGAGTCCACCAAGCCCGCTCCCGTGTTGTCCTGGAATGAGTTGTAAAAAGTGACTGTCCAATTGCCCGCGGGATCAATCCCGCCAGGATACGCACCAGTGCCAGTGATCGACTGAATGCTGTCGTAATTGTAAGTCGGCCCCCAAGATGAGTTCCCGACTCCGGGGTTTTGCCAGTTGAACCACTGGGCTCCGCCTGTCGTCACCCGAATGTCGTTTTCGCTGGCGTAGTCACCGGAGGCAACTTTGTTCAGCGTTCCAATGAAACGGACTTGATTGGCGACGAAGCCTCCGGTGAACGTGACGTTGACCACGCTGTTGAGGCTACCGCTGGTACCAAAAGGGTTGTCGTGATTGAACGGGCCGCCGCCCAACGATTTTGACTCAGAGGCGGTGACGCCTCCGCCTGAGGCATTGGAATCCGCCATGGCCTGAGCGGTGACGCTCCCTATCAAGAGAAGTGTCAAACAAAAAAACCTGATCTTCATAGTTGTGCTCCACGAGGCAGTTGAACACGAAAACACATCGTTTTTTGGGTAGTTTTACCCAGAGACGACTAGACAGGCTCAACGTTAACCCGCCGAATGGCGGGATACAATCAGGAAGTGTCCGGTCAGAAACAAGAAACTTTGGAATAATCAGAATTTTCTTGCCCCCTACTTGTCAGGGGTTTTCCCTAGAAGGTTGGTTTCCAGCCAGTTGGCAAGCCGGTCTGAGGGAGCACCGCTCAAAGTCAGCATTCCCCCCTCAAAAACAACTGAAAATGGGGGTTGGGGGAGGAAGCACTGCTCGGCCAGCTTACGAGCCTCAGATTGGGACAAGAGGCTGATCTTGTCGGCCAGGTCCCCGAAAGCGGAAACAAGTTCCTTGTCACTTAACTCTGGACCAGCAACGAAGACTCGACACCCAAAAGCGGAAAAGCGGGACCAGTTGACGAGCGCATTCCGGACTTCGTTGATTGGACTGTGCCGATCCACAAATTGGACAACGGAAACTGACCTCCCTGCCGTTGGGTCAGGAGTGAGCGCCGCAGGCAAGTTGAGAGTCCGGCCAATCAGGTCGAGCCGCTTGAGGGCCTTGTCGGAGCTTGCCTTGATTCGATCCAACTCGGCTGGTGTTGCCCGACTCACAGCCAAATTCTGAATTGCTTCGTGGATCTCTTTAGCGTTAGCGATCTGGTTTAGGTTTTCCAGAAACTGGGCGAGTTCCGCTGCACGCCGGATGCCAAACACAGAAGGGTTCCGCTGTATTAATTCGACCGCGGTCGCTCTGATTTTCGCAAACGCATTCGTATCCCCCGTGCTGGCTTGGGTCAGAAGTTCGACAATTTGTCTGCTGCGGAGCCATTGCTGCTCCCGGATCAAATTGGCCCACTGGGCCAGCTTGAGGTCTTTAGACTGTCCAAATTGCGTTTCCAGTTGAATCGCAATTTGCTCGGCCGCATCTCCAGAGCCTTGTTGCGAAAAAGCTTCGAGACAGATTTCCAGTGTCTGCACAAAAGCCGCATCGGGAACAACTGCTTCATCCATTGAGCGCAGGAGTTCGACGACCCGTTTGACTGCCTCTGAATCGCCAGGGCTTTGCGCGTATCGAATTGAAGTCACCAGAATCAGGGAGCTGATCGCTTGGCGGGCGACGGCGGAATCTTTCGATGAGCGGTGGTCACTGGCTACCTGCTCCAGGCGGCTCAAGGACGGCAAGAGGCGAGTAGGCGCTGCTTGGGAGAGATTGACGATTGACTGTTTGGCAACCAGTTCATCATGGATCGCCTCGAGCCGTTGAGACTCGTCTTTGGCGATGTCCTGACGGCGGACTGCGATTGCCGACAGGACCTGCCAAGCAATAACTTTTTCGTCGGGACTCAGGCCAGGAAAAAGACCAAATGCTTCGTCCGAGAGTTGTTTTAATTGGCGGTTGGAATTCGTCTGGGAAATCGTTTCGAGTGTTTCCTCCAGTCCATCACCCAAATTCAAATGCGCCGACTTTGATGGCCCCTGCGAGGCGTACCAGATCAAGCTGATTGCAAGCAATATTCCCAAGGTCAAACAGAAATATGCACGCCAGCCAAAGCGACCTGGCTTGGTAAACTTCTCAGGTACGCTGGCTGTTTGGCGGCGTTTGGATTTCTGGCTCATAACCCCAAATTCCGGCGATGCAGTCTCTGCAATCCACGGCATACACAGATGCTGGTGGTGCGATTCGAGTTTATTTGTCGAACAATCGCTTTTCCAGCCAGATCAGTCCTCGATTCACAGGAGTGCCGAGGGAAACGACCTTGCCTTGATCGAGAATCACCGGAAAGGGCGTGTACGTGACCTGGAAGGTCTCCAGCAGTTCGGCACTTTGGGCAGGCTCCAGCCAAGGGAGACTCAGCGCGGTCGCGCGATCGGAGATGGCCACTGAAAGTCGGACTCGGTCTTCATCGCCCAGTTTCGGTCCGACCAGAAACAACCGCAGGCCCTGAGCCTGCAGGCGATGGAATACTCCCAGTTGGTCGGCCAGGGTTTGGAGGTCGTCCACTGTGCGATAAAACAGCAGCACCACGACGGACTGAGCCAGCTCTTCCTGCGCGCAGGTTGTGCCGTCCTCAAGCTTCAGTGTCAATTCCGGAGTCTGACCGAAAAGTCCTTGGCGGGCGAGCGTCCGGCGGGCAGCGACGAAGGCTGACTCGCGTTGCTTGTCTGAGTCCTTGCCAGCGTCGACTGACGTCGCCGGTTCCAGGGCCACCAATTGCTCCAGTACCTTTCGAGCGCGGTCCGGTTGCTCAAATCCCTCGAGGAACTGGGCCAACTCGAGTGAGGTCTGGAGGGCAACGGGAGTTGATTGAGACGCCAGCAGTCGCTCGGCGGTCTGTTGCAATTGGTCGAGTCGGGACATGTCGCCCAGCAAGGTATCCGCAAGCTGTTTGACAACACCGAACTCTTCAAAGAACTGCTTGACCGCGAGCATGTTCGCCCAGTTTGCGATTTGCGGATTGGGACTTTCCCGATAACTTGCTTCGATTGCCTCGACAATCGATTTGACTTGAGCATCGCGTTCCGAAACACTTGGATAGCTGACAAGCAAATCACCAATGGCGCGAGTGATCTCCACGTCTTCCGGGAACCGTTTGGCTGCTTGGCTAATCCAGCTGGGGATGAGCAAGGCGAGTCGTTGAGAGTCTTCTTCGTCGGCGACGCCATCGCGCAGGGTCAGCTGGGAGGCGACAAAAGCGCTGCGAAACGCCTGTCGGGAAAGCTCGTCATTTGGATCGTCTTTATGCCGAGTGCTAAGGGTCGAAAGTTCAGCGGTCCGTTGCAGGAGCGACTCGCGATCCTGATCGGCAGCCGAGAGTCCTTGCAAAGCCTGCAGGCGGTTGGCCAAGGCCGAAGTTTGCTGGGCTTCGCTGGTAGCGAGTTGCGCTTGCCGCAGCGCGACTGCTTCCAGGATCTGCAGGAGGGACCAAGCCTCCTGCGGGCTTTTGCCTTCAAGGCGAGAACGCAACTCGGTGGCGGCTTCTTCCAGGCGACTCCAAGACTTGGAGCGATTGACATCGGCAATCGTTGCGGAGCCATTATCGACCAGATCAATCACAATCGGGCCGGTGCGATTGCGGGAAACGGACCAGATGCCTGCTGCTGCGAGCAAGCCGAACACGATCAGGAGAAAAGTCGGCAAGGTGATCGCTGGCTTGTTTGTAGGCGAAAAATCCTCGGCTCCATTCGTGCTGGAGCGTTTCTTGCGGCGGCCACTCATCAAATCGGCTCCTCTCGTCTGCCAAACAGCTGCTCCTATCCTAATCGCTGCCACCCGGTGTTGGGTTTACTGGGCAGGCGGGGAGCTCGAAATTGCCCATTTGACGGCGACTCGAGGCTGGAAGCGAGCGCCTGCAACAGCATCTTTAACTTTTGTTAACCGTCTTCGTTCAACTTGGAGCGGCCTTGAGCAAAGCGGAATTCGCTCAACCGCGGCACGACCATCGCCGTAATTGCGAAGCCATAAGTAAAGGCCAACACCAAAACGGCAGAGGTGTAATTCTTCAGCAGCAAGCTGGTAATGCAGTAGAACATCGCCAAGGGCAGAACCGCCGAAGCGAATGCCAGTGCCGAACTTTGCAAATGCCAACCGAGAGCCACATAGAGCCCGACGGCGCCGCCAATGATGCAGGCGAGAAACGGAGTCAGCTGGAATTCGACGTTGCCGGTGAAGGAAATCAGCATCAACATGCAGGTGACCATTCCGAGAAACAGGAAAAAGACCGTCCCGAGACTGACGCCAATGGCTGTGCGGCTGTTGGCATGTGAGAGCCCTGCATGAACGCCAAGCACCACCACAAAGATGTTCAGAATCGCCATGCTCAGCAGCAGGTAAAACAAGTTCTCCCCGCTCACAGCTCCGTTCCACCACAGGTAAGAACAGAGAATCAGGGGTAACAGGACGATATCCAGGCCAACGTAAAGCACACCGAGTAACTTGCCGAACAGAAACTCGCGCGGCGAGAGGTCGGTCACCTGCAACAAGTCGAGCGCCTTGCCGTCCCGCTCGGTGGTGATCGAAGTCACGGCCAGCGAATTGAGAATCACCAGGCTCACAACCAGCAGTGGAGCGAGAACGCGGGCAACCAGCGGAATTTCGACGGTGGCTCCTGCCGAGGCGAAGGTCGCTGCACCACTACTGACCATGGAATAGAGCGCAAATCCCGCTGCCAACGAGGCGAGCCAATAGACAACGCGAATAAACAGGATTTTGCGTCCGTAGGCCCAAGTGCAGCATTCTCTCCAGAGCACCGGATTGTCCCAGACGCGGCGGCTGCGGCGACTGGCGCGGCGACTGCGATCGTCAATATGGCCGGAACGAGCTTGCTCGGAGGCTGTCGTGGCGGGCGCGTCTTCCTTGTTGTCACGGAGCAGGCTGCTTTCCATCGCCGCCTCCTGTTGACCCGGCCGAATATCGCGACTGGGATTCCAGTATCGGACTCGCCACACCGCCACGGCATTAAGCAGAATCAAGATGCTGGAGGCAACGAGCAGAAACGGAACCACCGTCGTTCGAAAGTTTTCGGCCACCTCGGGGCGGCTGGCGGCGACAATTGCCTGAAAAGGACTGCAGGCCGCAGCAGCTTGGCTCAGGTCCCAACTGCCCCAAGCGCCTTGCAGGAGGGCAATCGCTTCCCAAGCCCCGATCCAAACCAAAATACCGAGGACCACTAAAGCCAAAGTCTGAAAGGTCTTTTCCCGCCAAAGCGCAATCATGTTGCCGAAGGCGCCGGCGACGAGGCAAGAAGCAGCCGTGACGGCAAACGTCCACAGCACTTGCCAGAAGCTGGTACCACCAAACAGAACCA
>Ga0164292_10001854_pt1 | contig 17230 bp, 6 predicted proteins | sample GEODES117metaG_FD_111486 | JGI IMG/M metagenome (GOLD analysis project Ga0164292, IMG submission 111486) | Eutrophic lake water microbial communities from Lake Mendota, Wisconsin, USA - GEODES117 metaG | ecosystem: Environmental > Aquatic > Freshwater > Lake | place: USA: Lake Mendota, Wisconsin...
AGTAGAAAGGATATCTTCTCTTTTTAACAATAATGTAAAAGCTTTATTATCTTCTTCACAAGAACAAGAACAAGAAAAAGAACAAGAACAAGTGCCAGATAAAGTACCAGATAAAGTGCCAGATAAAGTGCCAGATAAAGTGCCAGGTAAAGTGCCAGAAGAATCAGGAGAAGTAGAAAGGATATCTTCTCTTTTTAACAATAATGTAAAAGCTTTATTATCTTCTTCACAAGAACAAGTACCAGAAGAACAAGAACAAGTGCCAGGTAAAGTGCCAGAAGAATCAGGAGAAGTAGAAAGGATATCTTCTCTTTTTAACAATAATGTAAAAGCTTTATTATCTTCTTCACAAGAACAAGTACCAGAAGAACAAGAACAACAACAAGGAGAAGTGCCAGGAGAATCAGGAGATGTAGAAAGGACATCTTCTCTTTTTAACAAAAATTTAATAGGTGCATTATCTTCTTTACAACAAGAAGAACAAGAAAAAGTGTCGGGAGAAACAGGAGAATCGGGAGAAGTAGAAAGGACATCTTCTCTTTTTAAATATAATGTAAAAGCTTTATTATCTTCTTTACAACAACAAGTACCAGAAGAACAAGAACAAGTGCCAGGTAAAGTGCCAGAAGAATCAGGAGAAGTAGAAAGGATATCTTCTCTTTTTAAATATAATGTAAAAGCTTTATTATCTTCTTTACAACAACAAAAACAACAACAAGGAGAAGTGCCTGGAGAAGAACGACGACTACAACTGGAAGAACAAAATAGAGTAAACGGAATTATTTCATTATCAGATACTGCTAATGATATAATAGAAGGTAAATATGAGGGTAAAGATGAGGATGAAATGCTATATTATTTTAAATCTATACCTTATGCTGATGATAATGATACAACTATACAGTATAAAAACACAAATGGTTCTGAGTATATTAAGTATGATAATCTGTTAAACAGCTATAATTATTTAATTTATGTAGATGGGAATGATAATATAAATGTATTTCAAATTAATAGATATTATAATTTAAAACATATATTATATGTAATATATAAGGCATTCGAAGATATCATAATAATTTCTAAAAAAAATACGCACGAAAAAGAGAGTAATACATTATATCAATATACAAATACTAATTTAATTTTTGTTTACAAAAAACTACCCTATGATAATAATGATATAAAAAATTTACGAAATTTTACAAAACTAATATTAGATAATAAAAATACATTAAATATTACATTTGGAGATTATAATCTTATAAAAGAAGTTATTGACAAAGACAAGGGCGTGCAAGGCGCGCCACCCACGACACTACAAGGACAAGGACAACAAGAACCCGCAACAGGACAAGAACCCGCAACAGGACAAGAACCCGCAACAGTACAAGGACAATTGATACAACGATTTGCAATACATACAGACACAACTGATAGTTTGAGTCCGGATATAAAAAATTCGATAGAATTACAACAGGCGGATACGGTATCGCAAGAATTAGACCAATTAATATCAGCATATGGTCTTATTAATTTAATTAATGGTTCAGGTACATATACAATCTCAGAAATACAAAACCCATTTAGAGGTGCTCTGAGTATTATTAATTTAATTAATGGTTCAGGTACATATACAATCTCAGAAATACAAAACCAATTTAGAGGTGCTCAGAGTATTATTAATTTAATTAATGGTTCAGGTACAGATGTAATGCCACCACCAGCACTGCAATTACAACAAGAAAACAATATCTCAAATTTTGTTGGAAATAATTTTATAGCTGTGTTTTCTTATTTGAATAATACAAAACATACTGTATCACAAGAATCAGAACAATTAAGATCAGCATTCGGTATTATTAACTTAATTAATAATTTGGGTGCAGATTCTTTACAGACCGCGCAGACACCACCAGCACTGCAATTACAACAAGAAAACAATATCTCAACTTTTTTTGAAAATAATTTAAAAGGCATGTTTTATCATTTGAATAATACAAAAGAGCTAAAGATATCACAAGAATCAAAACAATTAATATCAGCATTCGGTATTATTAACTTAATTAATAATTTGGATGCAGATTCAGTACAGACAGCGCAGCCACTGCAATTACAACAAGAAAACAATATCTCAACTTTTTTTGAAAATAATTTAAAAGGCGTGTTTTATCATTTGAATAATACAAAAGAGCTAAAGATATCACAAGAATCAAAACAATTAATATCAGCATTCGGTATTATTAAATTAATTAATAGTCCGGACACAGATGCACTACAGACAGTGTATCAGCCACCGCCTCAGCAATCGTCATCTTCACCGCAAACACAGCAATTGCAATTACAACAAGAAAACAATATCTCAACTTTTTTTGAAAATAATTTAAAAGGCATGTTTTATCATTTGAATATGAATAATACAAAAAGGACAGCATTATCAAAAGAGCTAAATGTATCGTCTGCATCAGACCAATTAAGAACAGCATTTAGTATTATTGAATTAATTCAAAGTTCGCAAACAGAAGAATTAGCAAGCTTATCACCGATACAAGCTCAAGAACCCGAAAATAATACCTTAACTTTTGTTAAACAAAATTTTAAAGATATATTTTCATCTTTAAAGAAAATAGGCCAGGACATTGTTATAGATAGCGATGATGATAGCGAAGAAGAGAGACAGAGAGCAAGAAATAGCAAGAAATAGCAAGAAGAGAGCAAGAAGAGAGCGAGATAGAGAGCAAGAAGAGCAAGAATTGAACAAGAATTGAACAAGAATTGAACAAGAAAGAGCAAGATATATAGCAAGAATGGAGCAAAATAGTGTTAACAAAATTTTAACAGGTGCATTTATATATTTTGCTATTGATAGACCATTTGATAACGAATATAATAGTGATGGCGAAATTAAATATACAAATATCGGAATACATAATAAATTTTTGGAAGAATCTAATATATCTTGGAGTGATTTTAACAAAACTATGGGCGAGTTTAGCAAAGGTAATTATAAAGATAAGGAAAAGGTAAGAAAATATTTTGAAACTGTTAAAAATAGTGATAAATACACGGAAGACAATAAATTAAAGGAAAATATAGATTTGATTATGATAAATATAATAGATAATAATAATGTCTAATAATATATTTTATATATAGGGTTAAACATTTCCGATAAAAGCGCCTTATCTCGGCCATTATATATAATCAAAATTATCAAAATTATCAAAATTATCAAAATTATCAAAATTATCAAAATTATCAAAATTATCAAAATAATATTGATGACTACGACACAATTCCATATTACGATTTGCGTAAAAAATAGCTATATATATTGATAATAATCATATATTATATCGCTTGAATATTTTAGAACTTTTATGCTATATAGCATTCGCCATTTTATTATCATGGTATTTAGCCTTCTTAATTTTATATTTATATTTTTTAAATATCCGAGAGTGTAAAAATTAAAATAATTTATTTATATTATATAAGTAGATATAATATAAAAATGGCACAAACACCTTCTTATACAAATTTATATGTGAATCACAACCAAAGAATGATGGAAGAACAATTTCCAACATCTCCAGGAGGCAGATATCACACATTTATTACAAATAAAGGTGATAATGATGAATATATAACAGAATTTAATAAAGGGATATTAACATTATTAATAGAAGATAAAGTAGATAAAGTAGATAAAAAAAAAAATTTATACTCGCTTTCTATAAAATTAGAAACAGCTGATACAGCTGATACAGCTGATACAGCTGATACAGTTAAAGAATTAAAAATTAAGTTTAATGGTGCAAAATATGTTTTTGATAAAGAAAAAAAAAACTGTTATAAAATAGATGATGAATCAAATGATAAATTAGATGATAAAAAAGTATCGCATATACTAATTATAGGGACCATACCAAATAATTCTGCGCCAGAAGATAAAAAAGTTTTTAATATAACTAAAACATATTTAATAATAAATGATGAAATTAAGGGTATTGCTAAATATACAGAGGGTGTATCATCTGAAGAATATTTAAATCTATATTATATAGAACATTTCTCATTAGATATAAAAGAATTTATGGAAATATATAACAAATATAAAGAACAAGTAACAGATATTGATGATATGGAGAGAACGGGTTTAAGCGACGCGGAAACAAAAGCACAAGAAGTTTTTGAAGAAACTTTTGAAGATACTTTAAAAGATTTTGATAATGAATCTAATGACGAATCGCCCGTCACAATACGAACAAGCAATAGTCCAGGCACAGTTGTTCAAGGCCCAGGTGAACCAGCCACAGTTGTTCAAGGCCCAGGTGTTCCCGACACAGATGTTCCAGGCACAGGTGAAAACAAAGATAAAGACCCAGATGCTCAAAGTGGTGGGAAAAAATTAGCCAGTAAGGTCAAAAAAAATAAAAATAAAAAAAATAAAGTTGTTTAAAAAATAATTTATATTAGTAAAATCTTATAATATAAGTGTGTATATCTATTGACTAATATTCTGATCCTATACAAGAGTATCATCAATATTGGTACAAGTCTGCTTGCATTGCTGTTGAAAAGTTTTGCATAATTTTTTTTATAATTAAAGTCGTCTTATATTAGTAGCCATAGTTCTCATCGATGTTTCCCCCCTTTTTGTCATTTTTTTGGTTTCAGGCTTATTTATAGCAGGTATAGCAGGTAATGCTCCTACAATATTTGAATTATTTGTGTATTGTAATTTAATTTTTTTACTTAAATCATCATAATCTTTCCAAAGTTCATTTTTAATATCATAAATTGTGGCTTTTTTAATTGTTTTTTTAATAGTTTCATTATATTTTGTTAAAGCTAAAACTGCTTCATTCTCAGAAGAATAAGTTTTCTTTTTATCCCAAGAAGTTATTAGAAAATCTCCATCTAATTCTATATCCATTATTCTTGATTCTGATAATAGATAACTTTCATCATTTATTATTTTGTTAATAGTTTTTTTACAATCAGGCGACGAATTACCTGTAGATAAATCTATTAATAGAAATATTTTAATGTCTTCTATATTTGGTTTTGTTTTACCTTGATATAATATATTTATTATATCTTGATAGGCTTTAATCATTTGACTATCATTACAATATTGATTACCTGAAATTCCAACAATAGATTTATGTTTTTTAAATGATTCATTGCCTTCTATATTTTGGCGAGCAAAACCCATTTTAATAAGTTCATCTATATATTTACTGTCAATATGTTCGCTGTAATTTCTAAAAAGTTTGTTAAGTTTATTATAGCAGATTAATTTTAAACTTCTTAATATAATACCGTGCTTCGTATATGAAAATGACTTGCCTGTTATTGTTTTAATATCTTGGAATATTTTGAATATTTTGAATATAATGTCGAGGAGTTTATCAAATTTAGTTTCTTCTGGTGTTTTTTGTATATTGGAATATGTATTACTATTTCTTGTGTCGCGAGATATGTTTTCTATACCATTAACTAATACACCTATTAAATCGCTATTTCCTTCATAATCTTTAACAATTATATCGTGTAAAGAATTGTATATTTTAAGTACTTTACTTTGTGTATCTTTATACGCAGGCACATCCAAAATTTCGTTTAATATTTCTAATACATTCTGTTTAAAATTTTTCAATTCTTCTATAGCGATTCCTTCTAAATTACCCAAATCTTTCAAATACTTTCTTATTAAAAGATCTTTTATTTTTGGCTCTGAAAGTAGATATTTTTTTTGTGTTAATATATCTCTAATAGTTGTTTTACAATCATTATCTGTCATACCGTCAGATAAAGCTATTAATGTTTCATAACATTGCTCTGTTATATCTAAACCATATTTTGGAACTAATATATTTATTATATGTTGATAGGCTTCTATCATCTCAGAACTATTACATCCTTGTTTAGTTAGTAAATAAACTAACTTAGAATCATTTATAATGCGCGTTTTATTTGCTGTATTTGTTTCATTAATTTTAGCTATATATTTTTCGTCAATTTTATCTTTAAATGTTATACCAATTTCTTTATTAAATTTATTATAACAAATCATTTTTAAGCTTTTTAATAAAATAGCATGCTTTCCCAAATCAAACACTTGTGCACCATCATTAAATATATAATCAAGAAGATTATCCAAATTAATATCGGGTCCTCTTTGTTTTATTGTTTCTGCTTTATCTGCTTTTTCTGCTTTTGCTTTTTCTGCTTCTTCCTTTGCTTCTTTTTCTACTTTTTCTGCTTTTGCGTTTGCTTCTTCTTCTACTTTTGCTGCTGCTGCTATTGCTTTTGCTTTTTCATGTGCTGCTTCTGCCTCTGCTTCTTTTGCGGCTTTTGCTGCTTTTGCTTCAGCTTCTTTTGCGGCTTTTGCTGCTTCTTTTGCAGCTATTGCTGTTGTTTGTGCTGTTGTTAGTGTTTCTGGTGTTTCTGGTGCTTTTGCTGGTGTTTCTGGTGCTTTTGCTGGTTGTGCTGGTGCTTTTGCTGGTTGTGCTGGTTGTGCTGTTGTTTCTGGTGCTGTTTGGTTTGTTATGGTACCATTATCCATTTGTTGGGCTTGTTTTTCAAGTTTATTTCCTTTTAATTCTTTATTCATTAATTCATACACAGCATTTTCAGGTTCGCCATTAATTATCATTTCGTAATATTTTGAATTATTTTTAGATGAAAATATATCTACCAATTTCATAATTATTTGCATCATACAATTATAATAATCTTTATATTGATTATTTTGTTCATTTTTTATTATTAAAAAATTTGTATTTATTTTAAAAAATTTTTTAATTTCATCATCACTTGCATATTCTGTTTTTATATTTTCATTATTAATAATTTTTAATTTATGCTCCTTATTAGTTGCGTTAGTATCAACAGTTAATATTGCTATTTCATTAAAAATCCTAAATATATATTTTGTAAAATCACTTATAGTATTTTTACTATCATTACTATTATTACCATATATATCAACAAATATTTTTACATAGTTATAAAAGCTACCATATAATTGTTCTGCTTTTACAAGTAATTTTGTTTTTATTTCATCATCAAGATTTTCATCGTCGAACAAATTTTTGTATCCTTCAGTTACGATAATTGTTTTATAATTATTTTTTAAAATTAAATAGCCTTGATTATTTTCTGTGATGTCTTTGCTACATAAACATAACAATACATATTTTATAATTATTATTTGTCTTTGTATATTGTTACTCTTTGGAGTTAAATAATCTATAAAAATGCTTGAAACATCACCATTTATCGTTTTTTTTAAATTTTTATCAATATTAATTTCCAAACAATGTTTAAGAAACCCTAATTTTTTTTCCATTGACAAATTGCTTATTTTTTCTCCGCCGATGAACCTTGGCTTTTTAAGCTTTTTTTTTGTGATTTTTCCCGCATTATGTGTCGGCTTTTTATTCTGTTTTTGCGTTGGTTTTGCTTTTTGCATTTGTATTGTTTTCAACATCTTTATACTATATTATATAAATAATAAAAAAATAATTATATATGTGCCTTGTTGTATATAGTTTATATATTCTCGCGTTACAAAGTTACGAAGTTACGAAGTTACGAAGTTACAAAGTTACGAAGTTACGAAGTTACGAAGTTACGAAGTTACGAAGTTACAAAGTTACGGAGTTACGAAGTTACGGAGTTACATTATCGTCTCATCTAATACAAGCTCATTAAACATAATACCTATCTTATTGCAGTATCTTGTAATATAGGTTATTTTCGCCTTGTTATGGTCTTCTTTTTCCCTGTCCCAGTATATTCTATATCTACAGGAGTCTTATAAGTAAGTGTTGAGACTGAGGTCTTATTGTTATAATTTATTTCGGCGATGCATTCGCTATCGTCTATGCTGTCCTGAATTAAGTCTATATGCGATACAATAACAATTGTATCAAAATATGCTAAGAGTGATTTTAGGAAGTTAGGAACTATGGATAAATTATATTTGTCAAAACTTACAAATCCCTCATCAATATATAACTGCTTACATATCGCCTTGTTATTTCCAAACAAACACAATCGTAAAGCCAGAGATATCACGAACTGCTGGAATCCCGATGCTTGATTTATAGAAATAATCTGCTTATTATTGTCGCAGCCACCGCTACCGCAGCCAATATTAACATTTTTAATTAACCAATTGATATGTATCATATCTCGCGATACATTTGTTATATAGTCTAATTCAAAGGGTTTTGTGATAGAATGACAGATATTTTTTAGCATCTTATTCGTATTGCGAAGTAATTTTTTTAGCACTACATTATCATAGAGATTAATGCGGAAATCCTGAAAGTTAATGATAATCGTGTCTAATATCGTCAGCATATTATTTATTTTCTCCAAAATATCTCGCAATTCATTGAGACTCTTGATATTCGCGCTATTATAATTGAATATTGCCGCCTTTTCTGTTATATAATCGCGCTGTTTTATGATGGTTTTCTCGCTATCATTTATAATTTCCTTCAATTCCAAAACCCTCTCGATAATCGGCTTAACCTCGCTATAACTCTTGTATATTTCGTTATTTCTATAATTCTCTTGTATCTCCTTGATTTCAAGGTATTCTCGCGAATGTATTACATTTATATAGTCATTGTATCTCTCCCATTTATTATAACTATCTACTAACGAGCGATATGCTATGATGCGCGGTTTAATATTCTTATTATAATTAGCTATATCAGCGTATTCTTTCATATTCCTGTCAATCTCGTTCATCTTGCTCGTATTCTCGCTATATTTAGTTTCCCACTCCCTATACTTTTCATAATTTATTATGTTATCAAGGTGCTCTCTCAATTCTCTTGCCTTTTTATAATAGCTCCCCGCATATTTATTGATATTTTCAAGCTCTTTTGTTCCTTCGCTAATTATCCTATTATATTTCTTCTTATTCTCCATCAGTTTGTTGAGCTTTTCTGTTAGCTTATCGCGCTTCTCTTTGTATTTAAAGTATTCGAGCCATTCTTGCAATATAGCATATCTATCTTTCGTATTTTTATATGTTTCCATCTTATCTATGAGTTCTTCGTAATTTATATTGATATCCAATTTATTTTTTATTTTATCAATATCCTCATCATACCTATCTATTATAATTCGCAGTTCCTTGATTCTGCCGACCCAGCTTCTTTTACAGCAATATTCGCACGAAGGATTAAAATGGTATTCCTCGTTATTCTCAAACAACATCAACTCTTCAGCATATTTCAATCTATCTTCTTCGGTCTCTCTTAATTCCCTAATTATATCTTTGTATTCCTCGACAGATTCCTCGTTCTCTTTTAAAAACCCGACAATATAACCGTAATCTATTTTTTCAATTTCTCCCATAACTTCATCGGCATTCTCGCAATTAATCTCTCCGCGCGTAGCTTGCGTAGCTGGCGTCACTTGCGTAGCTGGCGTAGCTGGCGCCGATACAATTTGTATATTTTCTTGTTCCTTAAAGCATCTATCAAAGATAGCTTCGTTGTTCTTCAATCTGTTATTATAGTCATCTATCTTATTTTTCAGATTCTCCCTGTCTTCAAGGCATTTATTATAACTTTCAAGTGATAAATCTTCAATCGCGCAAGGTTTAATATTCATATTAAAGTTCCCTATATTTTCTATTATTTCATCCATATATTCAAGGTTCCCATATAATTGATTGATATTGTTTAAACATTCCTTCCTCGCCTTGATAGGCTTGACAATCTTGTCGGCCTTATTGGGTTTTTCAGCTATCAAAGATTTTGCCAAAATATCTAAGTCGTCATATTCATTCTTAAGATTCTCAAGACATTCAATGACCTCATTCTCGTCGCAAGTATTATACTTGCTATTATTATCATCAAATATATCAAAGTATTCCTTTAGATATTTACGCTCATTATTTATTATAGATATATCACAAGGCTTGGTAATCTCTTCAATCTCTTCAATCTCTTCAATCTCTTCAATATCTTCATTATCACCGTAGGCTCCTCGCGACGCTTTACTAAGTTCTATGATATCTTTGCCTTTCAATATAAACTCTAATTCGGCAAGTCGTTTAACATTGATATCATAGATATCTTGTGATACAAGCGTTTCTAAATTAATTTTACTTTTCAACCCTTCATATTTATAACAGGCATCTGTGCTCAATTCAATATTTCTATTACTCAATATGTTATTCTTGTTATTGTATTCTTCTACAAGAGCACTATAGGCATTTTTTAGCAATTCTAAATCTTCTCTCATCCGTTCAATCTCTTCGCCGTGATTTTCAGTATAATTAGATGTTAATAGTAATTTTTCATAGACATCTTTCTTACTCTCAATATACTTATGTAATCCCTTGTATTTGTTTATTGTCTTATTGAAAACATTATAAAGAGTATAAATATACTCAATATTAAATGATTTGTCTATCAGCTCCAGCGTGGATTTAAAATCCATCTTCAATATATCGCAATCTATATTTTGCGTAATCATAGAAGTAGCAAGGAAATCCTCCATATTCCCGAACAATCTCGTAATCTCATTATTACAAGCAGTATCTTTCTTAATTATCTCAATAGCTTCGCATTCTCCTCCGCATTCTCCTCCGGTTCCTCCGGTTCCGCAAGATATTTTTTTATATATAACAGTATTGCTAACGAGCAATTTATTACCTGTATTCTTCCTCGTATAATTTCTAACAATCCTATAAGTATCTTTTGCTCCAGCCGGTAGCCCGTCAGCCGGTAGCCCGTCAGCCGGTAGCCCGGAATCTCGGAAGACATCTATGTCAATTATGGTATATCCTTTGCTTTTATTGTGATTTACGACACCGCTTGTTAGCGGGCTTTTTTTCGTGTTTTCTCCCCAAATCGCCAAGAGTAATATGTCATAAATAGCAGATTTTCCGGTTCCATTTTGTCCCTTAACCATAAATATCTTGCTATCTAAATCGGTCATATTTAACCAGTTTTTATTTTCATAGCATAACAATCCTTCCCATTCAAGATATCTTATTTTATAGAGTGATTTAGCTGTTATCGTGGTATCATCAGTAATATTACAGGTATTTATTACAGCCATAAGCTCTTTATTTATCTTTAAGCATTCTTCTCGCAATTCCTCAGGATAATTCTCAACATCTATCAATAATAATTCCTTATCATTAATAATCTTATTTAGCAAAGAGAGGTTATCTGGTTTTAGCAAGGGTTTAAAATAGTTTATCAAAGCATCATTATTAATAATTTCTTCATTACACGACGAGTATATGTCGGTATCTATGGTACCCGAGCTACCCGAGCTATTTCGCGATTCATTATGTGCGAAGTTATTGAAATTGTCTATCTTCTCTGTAATTACATATTTGATATTGTATTTTTCCAAGATGCTCTTGAGATTGAAGATGTTAATATTAGAGAACCTTTTGATATCTAAGTTTTTAGGAATTATATCTATATTATCTCTTATATAATCTTCAAGCCTTTTCTCATATTTTCCATTAATCCTTATCATAATATCTTTGTTAGCGCTGTGCTCGTCGCTTTCTCTAATGTTGATAAAGCCTTTGTCGTTATAGACATTTACTTTTTTGATGTCTTTGTTATATAAGTCCCATATGAGATAGCCGTGATTTACTATGTCTTCTCCAAAGTTCTGCTGAATTAAACTTCCAGCATATCCACAAATCGTCTTGTTTTTATAAGAGAATACTTGTCTTTTATGGATGTCGCCTAAAAGCACATAATCAAAATCGCTCACCCACTCTAAGGGGTAAGGGTTGAAAGTGTCTTCTACTGTTTTTCCATTGTAAAGTTTAGCGGCAGCGAAAGAACCGTGAAATAGTGCAAGTTTATACCTTACATTACCCGAGATACAAGGAAATGGAGGCAAATCTTGTAATCTCCCGCTATTTCTATAATTATCCAAAGTTTCGTCTATGCTAACAAAAGATATACCTATATCGTCTATGATAAATGAGGTCGTCGTATTTAATACAAATACATTAGGAATAGCAAAAGTCGTAGAATAAACGAGCGAAGGCTTATTGATATCACTCTGATCATAATCGTGATTGCCTGAAATAATATAGGTCCTACCAACCTCAGACAATGCCTGGATAAACTTGCGATACATTATGAGGCCATAATTACCAATTACACTCTTATTATGAAAAATATCTCCCGTAATAACTATAATAAAGTCATCAAAGGGTAGCTCTAAGACTTCTATTTGTTTTTTAAGAGATACTATGGTATTCTTGAACACTTCTTTATACTCTTCATATCGCGAATAAGTATTATCACCATTCCTGATATGTAAATCGGATAAATGAAATATATGTGTTAGTACCATATTCAATTAAAATATATTATATATAAATATATATCCATATATATATCATTTTTTCGTTTTATATTTACAAAAATGATATAGTAAAAATAAGGTTGCCTATAGTTGATAAAGAATAAATAAATTATTTATTTTTTACTACTTGATATCTTCTTATTATTATTCTTAGTATTAGTAGTCGTCGCCTTAGGTTCTGTTTGTGTTTTCTTAGTAGTAGCTTTAGTTGCCTTAGGTTCTGCTTGTGTTTTCTTAGTAGTAGCTTTAGTTGCCTTAGGTTCTGCTTGTGTTTTCTTAGTAGTCTTTGATTTTTTTTCTATTGATTTAAATTTAATAAACTCTTTTAGCCCTATATATTCATTTTTATACTTAATATATTCTTTTTTAGTGCCTTCCTTTGTATATATACATCTTTCTTTTCCTAAAATTATTTTTTTATTTTCCTTTAATTTAATTGCTCCACCTCTTCGCGATGTTTGCCTTTGCGGTTTTTGTCGCGATGTTCCTTGCGATGGTCGTTGTGATATTCCTCGCAGTGGTCGCTGTGATTCTTGTTGTGATGTTCCTTGCGGTGGTCGTTGTGATGCTCGTTGTGGCGGTCGCAGTGATGTTCCTTGCGATATTCCTTGCGGTGGTCGCAGTGATGTTCCTTGCGATATTCCTTGCGGTGGTCGCAGTGATGTTCCTTGCGATGGTCGTTGTGATTGTCGTTGTGATGCTTGCATTGATGCTCGCATTGATGCTTGTTGTGGCGGTTGTGGCGGTGGTGGCGGTCGTCGTGATGCTCCCGGTCCAGCGCTTTCACTACAGTTTCCCGATTGTCTACAGTCATAATTCATTGAATCACACATATTATCACATTGTACTGTACTACATCCATCACCAATACTTATGTTATCAGAATATTGTTCAGCAATTTTATCGCCTTTAATTATTTTATTAATAATACTATTAATGTCGCCGCCAACAACTGCAAATTTTCTTTTTGATTTTGAGCCCTCCAATATTTGTTTCATATCTTGTCGTTGTTGTACCGTAGCTTGTCGTTGTAGTGCCGTAGCTTGTTGTTGTTGTACCATAGCTTGTTGTCGTTCTTGTGCCATAGCTTGTTCTTGTGCCATAGCAACGATACCATCGTTTATGTCTTGAAAAACTTTGTGTATACTTCCAAACCATTGTTCTGCATATACTAATACTTGTGGTGTTTTTTCTAATACATCAGGTGTATCTGGTGTTAATAGAGGCAAGAGTTGCGCCATAGTTAATTCTATAATTTCTATATTATTTTTTAATATTAGATATTGCTCACTATATGATTTAAGACTTGCAAATTTACAATTTAAATCTTTAAAAGCTGTTAAACAACACCAGAAACTTTCCGCAATTGGATGGTCTTTCATAGATGAAACATTTGGTAATAATAATTTACCCATTTTTCTATATATTTTATCGGCTTCATCTAATGTTTTTGAAGCAATTGCGCTATCTTTAAAAAAATAGTTTTTTTGTTCTGCAAGAGCATCCATCTTTATTTTTTTAGATCCTTGTTCTTGTTCTCCTTCTTGTTCTTTAAATCTTTTCTCAAAAGCTCCCTGACAATCACATACTTTCCAAGATTCCGAAATTATAGCATTTAGTTTTATAATATCATCATCTATAATGGATTTTAATTTTTCAACCTGTATATTAAAACAATTTGCTAATAAATATCTTTTATATAAATTAAATAGATTTATAAATGTTCTAAGATTTTCCAATGTATCTTTATCTATTTTTATATCACCTATAGTTGTCATAATTATATTTACAATTTTTTCTAAATTTTTGATAACAGTCTGTATATCTCCAATAAAAGTATATGCTACATTATATCTAGGATCACAGCTAGTAATAAATTCCGATACTTCTTTAATTTCCTTTAATAGTGATGTTGCCCTTAAACGGTCTAACATACTACAACCTAAACCTATATTCCATTTGCTCAAAACTTCTGCTTTAAATGCCAAAAAAACTTTATCTTGAGATTTGGGAGTACTCATTGCACCCTTCATATCATCAAGAAATACTTGATCTTTTAGTTGTTCATAAAATTTTGCATTAACATCTTTCACGCTCTGTGCTGTGTCTAATAATATATTTAGAACAAAAAATATGTTATTTTTTGTTACTTCAGGTGTAATAGTTTTTATACCTTTTTTTAAGCTATCTAATATATGTTCTAAAAATGTACCTACTGCATTAATATCATAATTATGTAAAATATAATCAATAAAGTTTTTAAAGTTGCAATATTGTGTATAAAGTGTATGCGATGAAACAGTTTTTAGTAATGCTCTTCCTTCGGGTTTATCTTCATATCTTTCACTAAAAAGTTTATTATCAAAATAAGTATCGTATTTTAAAAGTTGTATCCATTCTCGGCCGTTACTACTTTTTTCCTTTAATACATAATTACTTTGTGCTTCATTACTCGTACAAGATATATATATAAGCTTATTTAATTCATAAAAATATTGCAAAGACAGTTTTGTAAATACATTAAAAAGAAAGCTTGCTTGTATAGGTGTTAGTGTTAGTTCATCTTTTGGTTTTGCTGTTGCTCTTGCTGTTGCTCTTGCTCTTGCTCTTGCTGTTGATTTTGATTTTGAGCTTTTACTTTTTTGTGACATTGAAACATCTGAACTCGGTTGTTGTTCTTCTTGAGGATTATATCGCGGTATTTGCGCCATTCCAACACTCATTTTATCGCGCCCTGAAATGTCAGCAAAATTTGGAACAATAGATTTAATTTCTCCATTTAAACTTGACATTATTTTTGTAATATCAGGGGCAGTAGGAGATGAATTAGATGAACCATCAAGAAAAATTTGAGGATTACTATACATATTATGTGCTTCAATAATTGTTTTGCCTTTGTATTTTAAAAAATCGTCTATTGATATGTATGAAAATCTACCTGTTCCTATTATTATAGGACAGCCTAAAATAATAGCAATAATAAATAAGAATGTATCTATTGTTGTCAATATACAATTTCCTTGGAAATAAAGACAACAATAATACAAACAAGCAACTGAGAAAACTTGTCCGAAATCTCCAAAGCCTTTTCCAGAAACATATGTAGTTGTTAATATTTTATTACTAATTACATCGCCTATTGTTAATTCCTTTTCTAAATAATCTTTTAATTCTTTGGATAAACCTCTGAGAACTTTACTATTTAATGTTTTACATACATTCGGTACTGAGAAATTGCGATTATTACTTAATACAAACTCTTTTTCTTTAAATTCAGCTCCATCACGCGTAGAATATAAGCATAGTTTAAACATTTTATTTTCACTAAAACTTTTTTTTGTTTCTTTTTCATCCATAAGTGAAATTGTAAAATGAATATGTATTCCATTATCTCGTAATTGTTTAAAATAGCTTTGATAAAATATAAAACCAATATTTAAAATATATAATTCGATTTCTAAGTCTATTGTATTGTAATGATGGTCTTCACAGCAGTATTTACATCCTGCCGAATCTAAAATATTGGCAATAAGGTTCATTTTTTTTATGGGTTTTTCTGACATATTAAGCTTATTTTTTATAACAGTAGAGTTTGTATCTTCCATAAAATATTCTGCTTTTAAATTATATGTACTCATATCATGAATATTATAGCTACCTTTAATAGCTTGAAAGCTTGCATAAGCATCAATTGAATGGTACGGATGTGTAGGACCTTGAAGACATCTTATTATTTTTGGATAACACCTTGTAGGTTCTACGCTAAAATCGTGATGAATATCTTTTATAAAATGTTCTTTTAAACCAACACTTATTTCATTAGGAGGTCGAGGAGCCGCTCCTCTAGCTACACCAGCTACACCAGCTAAATCCCATATAATACATTCACCTATATACATTAAAACATTATTTCCAGAAGATTTTAAATTATTTGCAAATCCTCGTAATTCATCAGGAGATATTTTTTGTTTTCTATTTAATACATTTAAAGCGTGTAGGAAATATTCAGTACCAAATTCAATATTATCATTATTTATAGCAATATCATTGCAAATAACAGCCATAAATAATACCTTCTATAATTCTTAAATATAAAAAATTAGGTATAGAAAAGTGTAAAGATAAATCTAAGATAAATCTAAGATAAATCTAAGATAAATCTAAGATAAAATATCAAAATAATTTTTAGAAAATTATACACCATTTATATAACAGATATATGAAATAAATTTAGGAATTACTAAATGTCGAATGATGTCGTCGAGAAGAGAATATTCAATATTCCTTTAATAGCAATTATGATAACAAAATGATAGTGTATAATAAATTACAGAAAAGGAAAAAGCATAGAATAAAAGATAATAAAAAGAAAAAGTGATTAAATAAATAAGGGATAGAAAGATAATATGGAGAACGAGATATTTAGTGAGGAAATTTACAGAGAGATTAATAATTTAAAGGTACCAAGTTTGATAGCTAAAAAGTTGAAGGGATACTCTGCAGAGTTTAAGGCGGCTTATACGAGATATGGTAATAAAATAAGGAATCGGAAATTTAGAGAAGATAAAAATACTGAGATTAATGAAAGGAGGAGGGAAGAGAGAGCGAGGGTTACGAGCGCTGAGATAAGACCTATAGAACATAAAGTAGCGGAGATTGACTTAGCAAAGGTAGATAAAACTGCGAAACGAGGATATAAGAAGGTTGGTGCATTGGAAGTGGAGAAATTAAAGGAGAGTACAAAAAGCAATTACAAGGCTGTGATAAGGACATTATATAGCAAATATAAGAAAGTAGGGATAGAGGAGGGAAATTCAATGATGAGGATGTTAGAAGGGGA